>Ga0247765_1000466_pt1 | contig 31730 bp, 34 predicted proteins | sample UWRJL106311C6_FD_179949 | JGI IMG/M metagenome (GOLD analysis project Ga0247765, IMG submission 179949) | Plant litter microbial communities from Arlington Agricultural Research Station in Wisconsin, United States - UWRJ-L106-311C-6 | ecosystem: Environmental > Terrestrial > Plant litter >...
GGGGGTTTCATAAAATTACTGTAAACTGGGAGTGGTGTGATCACTTTGTGATATGTGCCATGATTTTGGGTGTAAGGCTGCCCTACTTAGACCAATTGTACAGGGTACCTTAGGTAGGTAGGCAAGCAGGTAGGTAGCCTAGGTACCCTACCTGCTGCGATCACTGGGGCTGCGCCGCAAGGCAGGAGTTCCGGACTCTACTCAACTTGTCTTAGGTACATGGGTTGGTAAACAGATTGCTTGGCAACATTGAGGAGGCTCACATCAAGAGCGATGGGTGCTAAGCGGCTATTAGGTATCACATCACTCTAGAAATGTGGAGTGCAAGGTTTATCATCAAAGAGCAACTTTTCCGACTTGATTTTTTTGCCTTTCTCCCCGCGCGCTAGACGAATAGAAACCTACTTGCTTTCATGTTCCGGGAGAAGGGACCCGGATTTCTTGTCCAGAATCTGCCAGGTCCAGGGCCACTTCACCTTGAGCCAGTACCATCTGTCTGTTTTGGTGCTGCTGCCGCCGCTGACTCTAGTACTCCCCCCGGTGCTGGTTTTGTCGGTGCCAGTGCCGTTCGTCCTAGCGCGATTCCTGTAAGGCGAAGACTGCGAAATCAAATACCGTATACCGATGGTATTTAAATTGCCGTCGCCACCCTCGGCTTTTGGCCTACTTCGACCCCATGACTTGGGGCTTAGACGATGGAGAATAGAACCGGCATTTTTTTCGTTTTCCTTAGTAGACCACCACCGCCCGATGATGGTGACGGCAGTGAGAAAGATTGACAGTGCAAGGTACATCCAAAAGTATCCTGAGAACACGGGGGCGTCGAGAACCTGCCCTTCCTTTGATACGCTAGGCCCATCGTTGCCGGAGGCGGCGTCCTTATTGGCGTCAGCGGGCTGGAACCGGAGGTTCACCCATCGATTGTGGAATTCGAATACCGGCATAGAAAAGACGGTCTATAATCGAGTTGGTATCCTGCGTTATGTTTAATTTCGGGTTGGATGTTTTGGGATTGCTTACTGCGACAGCTGTTGTCGGGAGATATAGCATGGCTACAAAGGCAATCACCCTGCCAACTTTGGCTTGGTGCGTACTTGCTGTGGCTTCTTGCCTTGACAGCTCAGCCATGTGCTATAGATATGAGTTAGTACTCGCTGGGGCAATCGTAGGTGGGTGGGGGGGGGGGGGGGGGGGGGGGGGGGGGGGGGGGGGGGGGGGGGGGGAGTCTCGATGCTTACAACTTCTCGCGTATATGTCATGTCCTCTGAAGCGATTCGGCACTTGGCAGCCATTGCCTCATACTCAACGCTGATTTCCTCGAACCGGTGCTTGAATCTTCTCGTGCTCTCAGCCAATTCTGGACACATCCAATGTTCAGGTTCAGTTGGCGTCAGACTATTAATCGATTCTTGAACTCTCTCCGTCATCTTGTGCAGCTGTGCCAGAGTGCCTCTCAGCTCCTCCTCTGCGGTTTTGGTTTTCAGGCGGCACTCCTGCAGCGCGATGTTGATGCGCTGAATCGTGCTGCTCTTTTCCTTCTCCAGGTCGGGAAGCGTGTTGAGCGTTTGCAGTTCCAAAGCCACCTTATCGCACTGGTCAATGACGTTTTCGACCAATTCCTCCAGCCTGTCTCGCTGAAGCTCTGCAAACACGCCCACCATGAGGAGCGGGTGGGACTTGACTTCGGTGGAGTCATTGAGCAGCTCCACTACTCTGTCCATCTGCTCGTCGTCGCAGCCATATATCACCGCCATTGACTGTTTGAGGCTGTGGAAATAGGTCGACGAAATGGCGATGGCGTGTGGCGACTCCCGAGATGTAACTGCAGTATACATTTCCAGGGTTTCGTTCCCGTTGTGGTTGCGCTTCACGACATGGGCGCAATACGAATTGCTCTGTACCGTAGCTTTGACAATGGCATTGTGCAGGTGGAACTTGCTCGTGATTAGTTTCCACCCCTCGGCGGAAAATGGAAGGTAGCTGAGGTTTGCAGGGACGGGTGTTGATCCGATTTGAACTGGAACCACGCGACCAGAGAGACTTTGAAGCTCGAATATCATCAGGTGGCTGCCCCCTTCCCGGCACATCCAGCGTGAGAAACTCACATGAGTTGGACCGAGAACCCTGATGGGTCCTGAGGCTTACTAAGCCATTTGGTCAACACATTGTCGTCCGGAATATCTTCTGCAATAACTGCATCTCGATTGTCGTCCGGAATATCATCTGCCTGTACCTTTGGTCAGCTTTTGCTGCAGTCAGGGAGCTTCAATATAGCTATTATAGGTGACCTTACGGTGAGTTGAAGGGCCTTGGATTTGAATTCCGGATCCTTTTCGTATTTGAACTTGCCGAGAAAGGTTTCGGTGAGGAATGGCTTTCTGATCGCCGGCCAATCCATAACGAAACTACCTTAGCGGCCTCAGCTTCTGATCTATCGGCTCAGCAATGAGACGAGCGATGAGCTGTGCACGAAGGTGTAACTCTGAGGCGCACTTGTCACCTCAAAGCGGGCCGGTCGTAAAATGTGTTGCAAGGTGACTGGGTTCTCCAGGTGCGGGGGGACACGAGGGGAGTGACGCGCTCGCTGCATCTTATTTGAGGTGGCCCCATTTTCTTGCTGAACCTTTCCATCCAGAGCCTCGTCAAGAGGGTTGCATAAGCGAACTGCGTTTGCCAATACTTTGCTCCACAAGCAGACTCGCTAATGCGTCTTCTTCTTGGCGAGACCCCACAGCACAAAAATGTGGTCAGTGAGACTCGGCATTCTGCAAGGTTTCCCCAGCACCCAAGGCAAGCAGCAGATGATCCCAACAGGCCCAACACACACAAATGCCACCTCATGAATAGCGCTGGCTTTCTGATACCATTTCACATTTGAGAACAAGCCATTTTAACTGGGTTTCTGCTTCAGGCTCAAAGGGGCTCTGGTACCTAACTAGCAACGTGTCTGGCCAAAGAGGCCGCCGGGGTCATCGCAGGTGGGGTAGAAAACCTTGGGGAGTTATTGGGTAAGCGTGTTCTGGCAGGCTGGCGGGTTATTAAGGGTACAGGCGTTGCGTGGAAAAAAAAAACTGCCTCAACCAGGCAACCACCCCGTTCTCTCATTTACGCCACTCACGTGCAGAACTCCTCCAAGAGGTCTCCAAAGCCACCCCCCAACAATCGCAAGCTTTTCGCAACGTCTTTGCTTTTCAATCAGTGTCATGTGCGCCAACTGTTCCGTGTTCCCCCCAACCCATTTGCAGCACCCACTTTAAATTGCAAAAGGGTTACATGCTAAGAGCCTTTAAAGGTCACTCTGCTGTGGGCCGCACGTCCTCCGGGTGGTCCAACGGGCGATGGGATACCAACAAATACTACGGGTAAAAAATGGCGACATTGAGCAAATCCAGGCCGCCCTTGACGAAGTCTGCGGAAAAGGGAAATACGATATAGAAGTACGTACCTACCTACTTTTACTGCATTTGATACCGATGCCTTCAAGTTTACGGGAGGGGAAACTGGCTAATCAAACATGGTCTGCCAAACTAGCCCAAAGCAGCCGACCGATGGATTATCACGTCCGCAAAGCCACTATCCGAAGTAAGTGTATCTAAGATATTTTGAGGTTTTGCCTCAGCTGACGTCTGTCTGTCTAGCTCGATATCAAGAAGGTTCTGAGCAAGGCGACTATGGAGCCCGATAAGGACAGCGCAGGGTCCGAACAAGCACCCGTTGAGGCCGATCCCGAGCCGGGCTTGGATCGGAGATTCAGTATCCCGCGGGCTGTACAAAGAGTCACGACTGGACTCATGGAACGTATTGGCTCGTGGAGAAGGTAGACATAAAGATGTGGTATGAAGGGAGGTTGAACGTTGTATGCTGGATAGGATCCTGGAGGAGGAGTGTCATGACAGGTTGTGCAAAGAGGGGGAAGGGGGGGGGAGGGGGCCGAGGTGCATCAGGCAAGCAGGGAGAAAACGTGCCTCCCCTAGGAAATGATTCGGGAGTGACGGGAATGATGTTTCCTATGATGACATAGAGGAAATTGACGAGGGATGCCACATTGTGTGTCATGGCCGCTATTAAGTCCCGCTTTGTCGCTCACACGCTCATTTTCAATCATCTCATATTAAGTGGTTATTTCACAGAGATGCAACTTCAAGTTGAATATATTATTATCTAATAGTGAGCAGCATCGAATAAGGGGCTTCTAGAATAAAGACGGGGAAGAGCTAGGGGGACCGTAACAGGAAACTCTCCTTCCCTTTCATTACATGCATCTCCTCCTTCAGAGTCATCATCCTTCCCGCTGTCCCATGCCGAGCCTGATTCCGGCTCCGGCTCATGCAACTCCACCAAACAGCATCCCAAGCCACCTGCCGCGCCACAGCAGACGTAACTAAGGGGGTTAGAACACGCTCACAACTTCCGGTCAGAGTATTTATTTCCCGACCCCTCGTTCCCGTGAACAGTGAGAGTGCTCGTCTTGGCAGGGGTCCAGTCCCGATTTAGAACCACCCCGGCGGAACTCTGGTACTTGTGATCCAGTGGTGGGTGAGCTGTAACGGGGAGAACTTGTATTACTTATACCTTACCGGTCTTTCTAGACATATAATATATAAGATGCATGAGATATGTTGAACTGGCGTATCTGCTGAATTCTCTCTCCAGTGTAGATCGCACTGTTCAGTCCTTTCGTTTTGTCAAGATAGATGTATGTGTTGTGGTTTATACTCTCTTGTTGGGCCTAAGCTTACCTCCCAGACAGCCTCGGTAAGGTATCTCTCGGCAGTTTGGACATCCCCTGATGGATCAACAACCCCCCGAGAGCACTGAGCGTCCAAAGTGTGTCAGGGTGATCGGGTTCGAGAACCTCGGTACGGTCCTTGAGTACTCTCTCGTACATTTCGCGGGTCTCCAGGGTCAGATTCGAGTTGAAAAGTACACCGGCAAGACTGTGGCGTGCGTGCAATGTTTTGGGATGGCGCAGTCCCAGAACTTAAAATCTGCCCTCAAGAGCTCGATGGTCTTTATCACACCCGAGAGGCGAGGCAATGCGTTCGCTCGAAGAGACAGAAATGGCGTCGACAAACGCGGAAATGTGGTGCGTGGTCGCTGGGCTACATTGGCAGGCGCGACGCGGGCCGCCCTCAGCTTATGCGTCGCGGCAGGTTCCGACATTCAGCTCGTCAAATCACACCGGGGGGTGTCGTGGGAGAGCCAATGGAAATTCGGAGCAACTCACACTTTCTGCCTTCCCCCACATGACCGCCAACTGATCATGGTCCGATGGTCGGCGAAAAACATGTCGTGACATATGAGACGACAACCTCTTTTAGGAAACGAGGCGTTCCCAGCCTGATCGATCCCAGAGAAGAAACCCCTCCAATCCAATCCAGGCAGGAACTTGCAGCGATAATTTCTCACGGCAACCAAAATGGCGAGTTCGGATACAGCAATGCCCACTACAGGGGATGTGGAAGAGACACTCCGCCCGATGGTCTTTATAGTAAATATGGTAAACCCACCACATTCTATGAGTTTGTGTCTTTGCTGAATCTGTTCTGTTCAGTTTTCCCTCGAAGCCGCAGCGTGGAGGACCCCAGCCGCGATGGAGGTGTTGGATCTTTCGGGGAGACGCATTCGTATACCTGGGCTCTCGCCAAAGTATCCAGAGATTTCCTGCACAAAAGACGGAAAAGTCTGCCAAATTATTACCGCTGAGGGTTGTAAGTTTCTTTCCATAAAAAATGGGGCTGTCAGGATCATAGTGCCTAGTGCGGTTGCTGAAGGTTGGATTCCCAGTGGTAAACGCTTCGCTCGCCATGTCGGCTCTCCTCGCCTCGCCCCTTTTCGACCTCCGAGAGACATACTTTATCATTGCCGGGATTGCCGGCGTCAATCCCCGGATGGGAACCCTCGGGACGGTAGCTTTCGCCAGATACTCAGTGCAGGTCGACCTGCAGTACGAATTCGACTCCCGAGAGGTCCCCGCCGACTGGGTTACTGGATATGTTCCCCTCGGCGCTACCCATCCCTCTCAGTACCCATCACAATTTTATGGGACTGAGATATTTGCATTAAACGAGGAACTTTGTTGTCTCGCTCAGAATCTCGCTGAGAAAGCAAAGCTTCGCGAATCGGAAACTGCAGCTGCCTACGCCGCTCTCTACGCCGCCGAACCAAATGATGCCTTCCGCCCCGCGGCCCTCCCTCCGCGTGTCATAGGCGGTGATATAGCCACATCCGACGTCTTCTTCCACGGCCCGCACATCACTCTTGGCGTTGACAATTACTGTCGACTGCTAACAAAGGGACAAGCGAAATACACCATGGCCGCGCAGGAAGATAATGGTACCCTAGCGGCGCTCATGCGGGCGGCGCAGGTCGGCAAGGTGGATTTCTCGCGAGTGATTCTTTTACGCAGCGGCTCTAATTTCGACCAGCCGCCTCCTGGAAGAACAACAGCACGCATTCTGGATATGCCTCTCCATGTTGCTCATGGGGGTATTGGAATCGCTCTGGAGAATGCTTGTATTGCTGGTCTGGAAGTGGTGAAGGCAATATTGCGAGAGTGGGAGGGCAAGTTCCGCGGTGGGGTATTGCCTGGGGGATATGTTGGAAGTGATCCGGCGAAAATCAGGGGGATAAATTCTGAAGAACGGAACTAAATAATTGCACTTTTTGTGGAAGAAAGAGTTGTATCAATCTGGCGTTTTCGGGGGCTGCCTTTGCCCCGGAATGGAATGGAACATGATTCTCACATTCGAGCTGTATATATTTACGTGACTGATGAGAACAACACATTATACGGGCGAGAAAGGGTTCTGTAATCTTCCAGATTCAATTTTCACCGCAAACTCTACATATATATATGACAATTGAAACCCCCTTTCTCTTCTACAGCTATAGAATAGACGCTTCAGATCTGCTTAACCGCCGCACCGCCCACCGTGACCGCAATCCTTGGCAAACCCATAGTCGCAGCAGTCGCCAGACGGGCTGCATTCATAGACATGCGAGGAGTCGCGCTTGGAAGCCGGGGTGATGACATAGGTTCCATCGGGCCCTATTTATTAGTATCCGTGTCAGCTCAACCCTCCCATAATGTGTGGGAAACGGGACATACATTTGCAGCCACCGCAAAACTGGCCTTGCGGCTTCCGATTCCGGTTCGAAGTATCGCATTTGCAACCCGTGTATTTACACGCTCTGCCGGCCAAAAGACTCCGAGCCTCGACGGCTCCGCTGTCAACCGGGGTGGGGCCTTCGGTGGCGATGGCCAGGGCGGTGGGGAGAGCGATGAGGAGGATGGAGAAGCGCATTTTTAGTATCTATAACCAGAGAGTGATGCTTGGTCTTTTTAGAGGTGCTATTGTGAGGAGATACACAGAAAAGGCAGACGGATTTATAGTTGATGGTCAGGCTCAAGTCGGCGAGAATATCGTCCGCAAGGCTTGTAAGACGCATCAATTCATAGCGCCTCATCGGCTATAGCGTGCCGGTCAGAGGCTATACGTAATCTGAAAAAGAAAAAAAACAAACAGGATATTCATGTTGTAATTTGTCGCACGGCCAATGAAGAAGTCAGCCCCGATAACCACTGCAAACGTAGTGGCCGAAACAAAAGAAGCTAGGTGTTACAGAAAGCTGGTTGGCTAGGGGCCAGCCAATTATATAATCTTAGATAGCCGCGATCGTGTGATTGGTAGTTACCGCCTAACAAGCTGAGGCTGAGGGTTATGAGATCACAGCCACCCGGACGTCTTTGGCCCCATAAAGGCCTTGTGAACTCCCCGTAAGAACTGGAGATGAAGGCAGCAAGGACCTTGAGGCCAAAGAAAGATTATTGAGTTGTTTGAACCTTGAAAACGTTCCAAGCCTGCAATTACGAAAGCCTTACGGCCTGCCCCATTTGCACCCCTATCAAACAATGTTGCCATTCCTTGTATAACTAGTGTTGTATTACATGTCAAGTACTGCTGGCGAGACTCTAGGGTATATGCACTTTAAACATTGAGGCTGTGTCCCTTGGCGAGTTGTGGTAGAACCCACATTGAAGTCAACGTGTAATCAAGGACAGGTCCCCTAATATTGAACGGTTGATGCTACGCTAGTTGGCGGTTCGGACTTTTGAGGGATAAGCAAGCATACCCTACTTGGGAGATATCCTTTTCTCTTACGTACAAGCAACAAAAGTACACATGTCGACGTCAGAGAATTTATTTCTGACCACTCGTAGCCGTAAACAGGGAAGTGGAGCGGAGATGCTCGCCTCGTCTTGGCAGGGGCACAGTCCCGATTTAGAACCACCCTGGCCGAACTCCGGTCTTGTGATCCAGTGGTGTGAGAGACGTAAAGGGGGGGGGAACTTGTATTCCCAACAAGTTATGAGGTTAGCACTTGATGAGATCAAGTAACTCACGTGGTTGATACAGATACGCATTCTATTATTATGGCCCGAATAGAACCTGACATTATCTATTCCCCAGACGCTGGGCATGACGTTTTCCTTCTTTTTTCATCTCCTTTATTCCCTTTTTTTTTCCCTTTTTTTCTCTCTTGTTTTTACTTTTTAGATGCACCAACAAAATTGTGCCAACTCCCCCGCCGTATTTGATCACTTCTCCGGTTCCTTTTTTTCCCACCAGCTTTTCGCCTCGCCATTCTCCTCACTCTGCGGGAAAACCCTCTCCTTAACCTCTCTCAGGTTCTTTTTCGCCTTTGCCAGCGTCTCTGCCCTCGTCTCCTCCTTCTTCTTCCACATTTTGCTTCTCCCCATCATCAGCACGGCATGCTCGTTCATTGCCCAGCCGACTTGGGAAACCCGTTCCTCGACACTCTTTACTAACTTGAGCAATTCGTTGTGATTCTTGGCCTGCTCCTGATCCAGATACTGATAGTTGATCTGTTCGTTCCCGTTTCCGTTCCCGTCCCCGTTCCCGGCCCCAAGGTAGCTAGAATTTGTAGTAGGAGTAGTAGCAGTAGCATGTCCGGGACGGCGCGGAGTCGTAGTCGGGGATGTTGTAGCTGGAGCTGGAGCTGGAGCCGGAGCTGGAGCTGGATCTGCTGCAAAACACGGACGAATGGCATCAACAATCGCATTCAACTCGACGCGCCCCACCACGGCAGTTTTGGTAAGAGGTTTCAAGAGATGAGGACATTCCCTCTGCGCATGGGCATACTCGAGTTCAGCGGCGCGAGATTTTGCGTTGACTTTCTCGATAGCGCCAAGCATCGACTGGATCGCCCATGCGCAATCTCGCTCTCGACCTCCATGTCGATTTGGGGCGGCCATGGCGTAGAGGCTTGTTATGGTAGGGATGGTGATGATGGCGCCGATTTGCGAGGCAATGCGACGGACTTGTTCTAGCGCTCCTATCGCTTCGCGCATGGCCAGACGTGCGGCATGCAGATGCGTGTATGCGATGGTGACGGAAGCGAGCGATTTTTTTGTTTTTTCGTGGTGCTGTTCGGCGGCGAACAGTCCCTCTAGCGCGGCTTGAAGAGCGTCAGGGTCAGGGCGATAGTCATGAGACCGAGACATCAACGTAAATGTAGACGCAGACGCAGAAGTAGAGGTAGAGGTAGAGCTAGAAGCAGAGGGAGAGCGAGTGGCATAGAGGGAGGAAGAAGAAGAAGAAGCAGCAGCAGCACCACCAGCAGTAACACGACCCCTGATATCCACAGACTCCTCTGACCAAATCTTCCAAAAGGCCACCGCTTGCGCATGCAATTTAGCAAGTTCCTCGAGGCGTCTCTCTTCAAGCCTGGCCTGCACGAGACGAGATTGTAGGGTGGCGCTGCGTTGCTGTTCGGCCCGGAGTTCGGCGAGACGGCCATCGCTATCACCACCGCCGTATCGGTGTATGATACCCCCGAGCATGTTGTTGTTGCTGTTGTTCATGCTGTATCGGTGCGGGTTCATTTTGTTGTGATCGGAGAGACCAGGTAGATGATGTACAGGCGGGAGATCATCGGGGAAAAACGCGCGTGGTTCCGTGAAATCCATGGCGGCGCCAGCGTGTGATTCACGTTGGCCATCATGACTGTCATATAGTTTGTCCGCCAGCAACCCCGTGCTTTTATGTCGGAAATAGGAAGGGGAGGAGGAGGAGGAGGAGGAGGAGGAGGAGGAGGAGGCTTGGGCCGCCGTGAAGAACGAGAGTGGTACGTTTTCACTCTGAAACCCGAGGTTGTTGATTTTTTGCTGGCAGAAAAAGATTTGGGTTTCTATTTGGGTAATGAGCTCGTGCTTTTTCGCAAGTTCACCTGCTGCGTGTTCGGTGACGAGGAGTGTGTTGATGAGGAGATGGTGTTGAGCCTCTGCTGCGCGGACGGGGGGTTTGATGGAGGTCATTTTGTCAGGCCTGTTTGTGACTGATTGTGTGTGTGTTTGTGTTTTTGGAAGGGTATGTTTTGGAAGTTGATTACTCTTTTATGGATGCTGCTTTATCGCTGGGTCTGCATGTGCTGGTTGACTCATGCCCCTCTTGTGTGTCCGTTAGCCAAAGTTAAAAAAGGCCGCCATGGATTGATGGCTTGTGAAGGCGTTTCCGGCAGCTTAGGTAACGTTTTATTTCTTTCTTTCTTTCTTTCTTTCTTCTTCTTTTGGATATCACTGCTGTTCAGACTTTACAATGAATCGCATCACAGCCCCCATGGCTTCTACAGTCGCCTCACAATCCTCACATACATCTTCTCCTGAATCGTAAGTCCCGGCGCGGTCCAGTGAAATGGCTCCACCGGATCTACCATGGAAAAGTCGTACCGCGCAAAGAGCTACCCACCAAGTTAGCTAGCTGTCAGCCAACCCCGACATCGAGTGATCGAGTCAAGTGCGAAACAAAGTTCTGTCTGGCTGGAACCTTACCTCGAAAAGAATCTTCCTCAGCTCCAAATACGCCAGCCGCTTGCCCAAACACTCCCATCTCGTGCCGGAATTAAAAACCAACCCCTGAGCACTCTCCATCTCCCTTAATTTCTTCTCGTCTCGTCCTATCCACCGCTCCGGGTTGAATATGTCGGCGTCGTCTCCAAATACGCTTTTATCGCGCATGGCCCCGAAAATCGACCACGCTACATATGTCCCTGCGGGAACTGTTTTCCCGCAAATGACTTCGTCATTGGAGCTGACTTTGGCAGCAAGCCCGGAGATGGGCGGCCACATGCGGAGGGTCTCTTTAATACAAGCTTGCAGGTAGGAAAGGGATTTAGCTTCGCTATCGGTGATGACGGGGCGGGAGGATTTGGGGAGGAATGAATTGATTTCGGTTTGGAGGCGTTGGTAAGCAGTGGGGGAGGTGGAGAGGTAGAAGATGGCGTTGCGGAGGGCCGTGGCGGTGGTGTCAGCTCCGCCGAGGGGGTGCTAGCCAGGTATGGTCAGTGACGGTCAGTAGTAAGGCGTCAGTGTAGTAAGGGTGGCATAAAACTTAAAGATGTGCGCTTGAACTCCATAGTGGAACTCTGGGTACCCAGCCAATGTAAAAGGGAGTAGGGGGAAAAAAAAAAGGGGGAGGGGGAGGGGAACTCACCACCAAAGCCTCCGCCTCCACCTCCTTCTGCGTCAACTTACTTTCCACAAACTGCTGCAGCGAATCCACGCCCTTTTTCGCACCGTCCCCGTATCTCGTCCCAACCCTCTCCTGAATCATGCCCACCAACCGTCCAATACCTTGTTTGTCGGCAGGTTTTGGCATCAACGGCTTAGCTGCCCGTGAGGTAACCATCCACAGTAATTCCGGAAGTAACGCAAACATGGCGCACGGAACTTGCATGCCCTCGAGCGCGGCAATCACCCCGTCCCGATCCCGGTTCGCTTCCAAGTAGCCGAGGGATTCTCCGAATTCTACGGCCGAGGTGATATCCTGGGTTAAAAACTGACATACCTTCCCCAGGTCCATCTTTTTGACGCCGCCCCTCCCAGAAACATCCGTGAGATAAAACCGCTCAATTAACTCGATGAAATGCACAATGTGTTCATCAACAACAGATTCCTGTCCAGGCTGACCAGTCCCCATGTATCCTGGAAGTAAATTTGTTTTGAGCCGATGATGTTCATCATTGTTGATAGCAGTGAGGATCGAGTCGCTGTTGGGATCGAATCGGTATCCTTTATACCAATCGGCGCGACGGAAGCCGGATCGAATCCCCCAGATCCGTCGAAGCTCGGTGGGGGAGGAGCACACTACCCTTTATTCCCGTATACGATAAGTTTGGACACTTTGGAGAGAGCTGGGGGGAGGGGGTGTTTACCAGTTGGGTCCGATGCGGGCGAGGGGCCCTAGTGAATTCAGCCCTGTCAGTTCTCAGTCTAGACGGCATAGGCGGACAAGAATAAAGGTAGGTAAACTTGATGAAGTACCATATTTTTCACAAACATCCGAGACATCCCTTGGAAGCTTCCCACCCAATTGGCTCTTCACCAACCACGTTCGACTCCAACCGGCGGCGATAGGCCCGGGAATATGACGGAGACGATTCCATGTTTGGATGCGTGAGATGAGGACGTAGATGGCAAAGACGACAAAAGCCGTAGCGAGCGCCGGTGTTTGGAGGAGAGTTTGTAGAAATGCCATTGTGGTCAACGACATACACTCACTGGTCGAGGTTCACCAGAGTTGAGAAGGAGAGAAAGTTAAAAGAACTGCGGTGAACAAGCAATGTCGAAGAGGGGTATACACCTATATGCGGCCACGTCAAACGAACCAAGGTACCAAGGCAAGACCTGCAGCAACTAGTCGGGACGCTTTCCTCGGAACAGCGGCAAGTTCAATATCTCTGGTTCGCTAATGCATGCGACCCAAGACACTACCAATCGCAAGGTGACAATTACGACACGGGCCGGGCGGGGTGGTGATAGTTGTTGCTGGGCGTGCTAAGGCCGGTTTTGCTGTGGAGACTAAGGTATTCTATTCCAGAGTGAGTATGGAGGTGGGTGTGGCAGTGGTTTCTCCGATAAGCTGAAAAGTAGGCAGTCTTGAAAGATTAGTGTCAGAAAGTCTGCAGTGCACACTTCAACTTTGTGTTAGTGCAACTTTGAATTGCAGCCAAAGTTTACTGCAAGAAATATTCTTATCATTAACAAAATCGTACAGTAGGTAGGTACCTTATGTTTAGAGTGTACCTTTTAATGCTGTGTGTATGATCTGACAGGGCCAATTCATGACACCCCCCGGACCTTGCTACTCTCAACGATGATTAACCCCGCCTTATTATCATCTTCTCCTCCCAAGGTTTCTCCCAAAGCCTGCGTGTCCTTCTCTCCTGGAGGTGCAACTCCCGCAATTTGTGAATCGCCCTGTCCGTGAACGTGAAACGTTTTCGCAAATTGCACCGGATATCGCCATGCCAGGTAGGCAACAACTAAACTGCCGATTCCCAGAGGCAGACTGACACAAAGAGCGATAATCTCGGCTTTTCCCAACCCCTCAGACTTTTCTGGCTCGCCACTGCTGCTGCTATTCGTGGGGCTCGTCGTTGTAGGTGCCGGGTCCGGAATGGAGGATGACGCTGTTACAAAACAAAGACATGATTCTCAGCATTCAATATTCCCACTAAGAATCAGCGTGCAGCTGGACGGAGATGACTTACCTGGAGGCAACGCTTTATTACAATCATAAATCCCCGTACAAGTCACCCCCTCGACACTATACAACTTCTCCCAGCGATTCGCCCAGCACGCAAACAGTCCGTAATCATTCTTGCCCGGCCCTGCATACCCTCCCTGGATGACAGGGGAAGGGTTAATGTTTGCCGTAAAGGCATTGCCGTCCTTGAAGACTGCAGAGGTGACGCCAGCTTCCCAGTGTCGAGTTTGTCCATATGGCGTCAATACCGTGGCAACCGCTTCGGGAGTGGGGCCCGGCATCCCTCGGAAGTATGCCATCTGCGAAGACTTGACGCCAAGTTGATCGGCGCAGTCAGCTAGAATGACATGTTCGCCAGGATCGCGGGATCGGAGCCTGCCGTAAGATCCGCCAAACAAACAAACAAAAAGAATAAGATAACAAGTATTATACATGGGGTAAACTGGTAAAGAGGTTGGGCGGCTACTGCGCGGCCATGAGAGTAAAGGAAAAAAAAAAGGGTAGCCGAGAAGGAAAAAAATGCAACTGGAAATCCACTTGACCCAACCGCGTGGGAATGCCTGTTTAAATAACCGGGGTCCATAAAGAGCGGCTGTCGCGGTCTGGCCCAAGCCACAATATCCAAACACTTTATCATTCATTACCAGCCCCCAATTCCCCGATTCCATAGCCACTGAGAGCGACCCAAGTTGGAGTAAGGATGGTCGCACAATTGACGACTGGGTGGCAGCAGCTGGCATAACGGCATCTGTGAATGTGGACCCGTTGGTGGCAGCAGGCTCTGCTTTTTAACGGAAGGTGTGACAACGTCTCCTCCAAGCTGCAGAGGGCACGGAAGGTTCAAGTGTCAGAACACATAGTGCTGGTTTATTTGCAGGATCCTGGTTGGTTTTTGGTGATTTTTGCCCGATAAACCCTCACACCTCTCACCTTCGGGGTTGCCTTTCAGCTCGGTATGCCAGTCCGCTCATCTTAAAACCTCACAGCGTCCTCCATGTTCAAATACTGACACCCGACGAGAAATAACCAGCAAATGGCATGGCAGGCTAGCGCAACGGCAGCGCGTCTGACTCCAGATTAGAAGGTTATCCGTTCAAATTGGGTGTCTGTCATACCCAAGCATTTCGGTAGCTAGGTGCCCATCAAGGGGCTAAATATGAGGATTGCTACTGAAGCGATTCCTTTTTTTCTTTCCCGGTTTGCATCGGAGCCCTCATCTTATCTTGACGTCGTATTGATTCTCATCGAGCCCGAGTGCTGCTTGTAAGGAAACGCCCCTATTGAGCTTGAAGTCGAAGTCGAAGTCGAAGTCGAACTTGAACGAGAAGGAATAGCCTGAGGCCATTGTTGGAGGACATACCACCCACGGTTGTTCCCTCATACCCCTTGGGAATTTCTTCATATCGTACGCTGGGTGTGAAAGATCATTCCTTAGCTTGCTGAATCCGGTGCTTCCAATCACGCTCAGGGCTGAAGCTGGGAAAACTGTACCAAAGACTTCGATTATCAAGTCGCGAATCTGGCCGGCATTGAGAGAGAACAAGACTCCATTACCATCACCTTGGCCGTGATCGCGCCACTCAAGCCACCTTCAGAACCACCCGAGAGGTGCCCGGACTTGATGCATGCCGTTACATTCATTTTCATGTCTAGTCCACGATTCCGGGGACAAGGTCAGTCGAACACCACCCTCTGCAGATAGACATAGCGAGTAAGGCTGACGATCCCCATGTGATTCCATACATAGAACATATGACTCAACCACATTGGGGTGGGTGTTTTTGCGCTCGTTCGCGCAGCCCTTCAAGATAGCCGCAATCTTGTCAAGGTCCGGCTTGCCTAGGAAAAGACACCAAAGTTGTTTGATCAAGGCTTTGCGACTCCGGAGCGAGAGATTCATAGGAATTGCTGAAAAAGGACGAAACAGTTTTCGTAGCGATAAGCCAGGTCGATGGTGCCTACTGAATTCCCTTCTCTTCTGATCACGGGTCATCGGGACCATGACCTGGTCGCATGTCAAGATGAGTGAAAATATTTCCGACGACGGCAGCTCGCGGAGAATGAGAAACACAGGAGTTAATCTTGGACCGCTATCCAAAGCGAAAATGCGGTCACCAGGGAGAACGCCGGAGTCAGGCTGGGAGGCGTTCCGTGTGGTGAAGACCAAATCTTGTCTCTGGCCCTTGACTAAGAAGCAGGCTAGCCCCTCCATTCGATGTACGGGTATTGGCATTTCTTGCATCCGGAAGAGATGCGCTAGGGGAAGAGTCAAGACTCCAGATGTAGCTGACACCGAGGCAAAATCTCGACATGAATGGGGACCACTCTCGTACGTGGGATTCATTCTATCGAAGATCCGGGTGCTAAGGGTGAGAGGCAGGAACAGCACATCGCGCCGAGTGCCCGAGATAAATTTCCCTGTATGTTCCAGTTCTGAACGAGACCTAGTTCCAGGTAGCTGCGAATAGCTATCTTGCCACTGTTCTTCCCACTGATTCAGCACATCATTGCTAAATATCGGCAGTAGTTGTGAAGCGGATGACTCCCAGGAGGGCATCCATGAGGGGTTTCCAGCGTGGGCCCTCTGGCCCGAGGCATGTATCAGAACCCGAATATCCTGAAGGTTGATTAGACAGTGAGCAAAGAGGCCTATAAATGTGTGCTTGGCAGATATTCGATAGTCGGGGCGGATGATGGGTGTCGATGTGTTGAGTCCGAGGAGCCCAAATACTCTGTCCCGAGGGTCCGACGCTTGACAGCGCCAGGTCGATGCTAGGGCGCTTAGGAGACTCTCGGAACTGTCCGTAGGCAAATAGTCGCGACAGGCATCCGCGAACCATGGTGCGGAGGACGTATTCGAGTCCCAGCTTGGGTTATTCCCGATTTGGCGGCACGTTCGATTCGTGACACGGTATTCAGTGGAACCAATCCGGATGACGGCCTGAGGGGAGAGCCAGAGCTCTTGAACTATCCAGGTGCGAGTGAAGTACCCGCGCTGAAGCATCCGATCCAGAGAGATGATGCTGTGGTTGGCCTCAGTTTGATCGGTGACAGTACCGGCGTCGGTACTGCTGCCATCCTTCTTCGAGAATAATGGGAGGATGTGCAGATCCTGTCGGGTAAGGTATGACTTGCCTCGCTCGATAGGGTTCACGACATCGCTACCGAGAAAGATGAAAACCTGGACACTATTATCGTAAATCGTCGACATTTTGGCCACCTGGTCCTCGCGTTCCCTCAGGTTTGATTGGTTAATGCAGATGGCGTTGACCCAGATCACACGCAAGCCGGTGGCGGACTGCAAAATTCGGAGCATATCCCAGCAATTTCTGGTCTGCAGCAAGAGATGCCAATACGGGCCGATGAACACCGGCTGGGCCAATGAGCTGTCTCCGTCTTCACCACCCCACGTCTAAGACACAGTCTCATAGTCGGGACAATCGTCGTTGCGATACGTGTCAAGGCTTGCGTGAACTGGATATTTGGGCTCTCCGTCGAGAGGGGGGTGGAGAGCAAGAAGCCGAAACTCTTGAAGGTCCAGGGTCCGGGAATAGAGGTGGCAGGGTCCGAGACAGTTAGGAGACGCTTTTAAATGTGCTGCGCTGATGATCGTCGTCGGATAATCAGATGGCTCTTGATCCGGTTGTGGAACGTACCGCACCGACGGGGGCCAGTGTAGGTTCAAGTTGGAACCCGGTTCCTCATCAGGGGGGATTGGAGGGCTCGAGCTGGAGGAGGCGAGTGCGGCAATTACGAGCTTGACGTCGGGCGCAGAGTTGCAGGAAAGACAGCGGGGTGATTTTGTAGACCTGTCGATAAAAACGGCAGGTGTCGTGCAGGCAATGCCATGCCATCTAGTCGCCATTTCTGCGCTCGGGTGCTGGAGTGTGCCTTCCCGATCTGTCTCAACCAGGCCCCTCAAGATCAGGATCAGAGAGCTGGGGTGAGCTGTGGCTGATTTGTCCTGAGCTAGGGTGATCCTACACTACCGCCGCACAGCCTCAGAGGCCCTTTTTCACTCCACCCTAGCTAAAGTTTCCTCTACCGTCGCGCAAGTTTTTTCGCGAGCTGGGGCACCATGTATTATCTCATTGGGTTCGTATATCGTGTACCATCTCAAATTCCGAGCTGGGGTACTATGTACCATCCCAGGGCATGTAATTCAATTCAATTCAATTCATTTTAGGGTGGCCCGCCCTGGCCGTAGGTCAGGGTTAGCACTGCTACCACCGTAGTGATTACGTAACACCCCCCGCTAGTTCGGGTCTCGCATCCTCTGCTACCTTCCTGCCGCCCTAGAGCGGAAAACTAAACGCAACTAAGCCAACCTATCTCACGCTAGTAGGGTTTGTAGACCAACCTTGACCTCTACTTGGGGAAGAACCGTAACGCCTGGGCCGGGACGCAGTCCACCACTCCTGGACTCTCTTCTCATGTCGCCTCTTAGCGGCGGCTTTGGCGTACGCGTAGGTTGGGAGGCCCCTTGGCTCGGTTTCCGAGGCCGTAGCCAGTTTGGCCAGTTGATCTGTTCTTTCGTTGCCCTGGACGCCGGCATGGGCCGGGTACCACTCGAGTTTAACGCCAGGTTGCCGGAGGCCGTCGAACGCTCTTCGCACTGCTGGCTGGCTCGAGGGAGAGAAGCCCTTGGCCGCTGCGCTAATCGCCGCCTGGGAGTCTGAGAGAGCCAGGGCTTCCCTTTCCGCCTTTGCCAAACTCAGGGCCACTGCCAGGGCAACCACTTCCGCGTCGAAGACCTCGGCCCGCCCTAGCTTCCCGCTCAGCGCCTCGGTCTCCCTTCCGTTCCTCCACACTGACACCGCCCAGCCAGCGGGCTCGCTCCCCCTGGTCTTGGAGCCATCTGCGTACAGGACAGTCACACTAGGTGGTAACCCCGCTAGTAGTTCCTTGACCGCTCGTAGCTGTGACTCCTTGCTTGGCCACTGGAGCCCCGCGGGGACAAGTTGGTGCGGTAAGGGGAGTGCTGGTCTCTGGACCTTCAGTGCCCCTCCCCACAGCCTCTGGAGGTTCGTGCCCTTGGGGGCGGCATTCTTCCATCCCAGGGCGTGCACTAGTATATTCTGGGCCAAAATTTGGGACCGTGGTCCGGGTTCGGATTATTCCGCTGTCGCCTCTTAGCAGTTTCTAACCGCGGTCCCAAATTTGGACCTTAACTTGCCCACTTTCCAGAATTTTAGCTACCCTTTAGTGCCAAGATCTTGCACAAAGAGGTCTCCGCTCTCTCGCACACTGCAAGGATCGGAAGTTTGGCGATAGTTGAACCGAATATTCGAGCATTGCCTCCGGTCTTCAGCGATTTGAACTCTCTGCGCACCCGGCCAGTGGGGGTCGAAGCGGGGGTTGCTTGACATGGTCTGGTTCTGTGCAACACGCTGCGGGGGCGGAGCGCTGGAGCCTGGCGGACAAGAGCACGGCTGCCAGCCGTGCGTATTAGCCAAGATTAATCGCCGAGGAAGCCAGGAAGAGGTTCCAGGTTATCTGAACGTGGTACATACATTGCGAGATCTGGACCTCTCCGCACCAAACAGTTGGGCTAGGTATGCCGAAGACTGGGTGCTGCCGGGCGAGCCGTTGTGGTCCGAGCTCTGGGAGCAGGTGCGGGATGAATGACACCCTCCTCGGATTCATCATCGGGATACGGGCACGCTGTTGCCCGAGCTGGGCTGCTGGCAGTTTTCTGTGGGGTGGGCATTGTTTGGCTGATGACTGGGCGAGCCAAGCTGTGGTGGTTGGTGCTGGCTGCAATTAGGGCGTGTTCTTGTTCCAATTTTTTACTGAAATCGACTTTCTGAAGCAATCCGGAGACCCAACGTGTTCCAAGTTTTACTCACGCGAATCGTGTTGAAGTGAGTAAGCATTTCAGCAAATATCTCCACAATCCTTCAACCAACCAATCACATCGCCAAAGTCTTGCAGAATTGCTTGCTGACTTCCACAAACCCTTTTGACTGCTGACGATCTCCGAAATCAAGTCGGTTTCAGGGCCTAGCATTAACCGCCACAGTGGTGTAATGTGTTGACTCGGTGCTGAAGGCCGCCAAAAGTGTGGCCCCCTAATGCGCCAAAACCACTAAAAATGCCCCTGCATCGCCTCTGATAATTTCGTGCCACAACACCAAACATCGAAGCCATTACCAAGTCAATCCAACAACGCCGCTGTAACGCCGTGATGCCTCGCTAGTCACTCTCTATTAGCCCCTCTGTCGATATTGAACGCCGTATGGCGCAAAGGGAGCGCCGGAAGAGAACTATGGCAATCCTAGTGTATATTTGTTGCTAAAGACGCTACCCAGAGGCATTCCTATCTCACTGTGTCACCAGCCCTCGCGTTTTCAGCTTTCTGCCGAGCCGCCCGTTGGCAGGGGATGAGGAGAGGACACACCAAAACCGGGCGCAAGTACAAATATACTTCTGAACCATTTTCCCTTATCTTACATCGAGCACATTGCCAAGACTGAGAAGAGGAGAGGATATACCAAAGCCGGGCGCAAATACAAATATGCTTCTACAACACTTTCCCTATCTTACTTCAAATGCATTACCAGACTAAGAGGAGGAGAGGACACACCAAAGCCGGGCGCAAGTACAAATATGCTTCTGCACCACTTTCCCTATCTTTCACTCGAGCCACATTGCTAATGTTCCCCGGCAGAAAACTTGCAACCCTCTAGAACCTCACTACCCAAGTAGAGAATTTGCGCCGCGAAGATAAATACTAGGTCTAGCCCCCCGAAATCGACGCAATCCTTACTGAGGCCACCACCTCCCAGCTATCCATATATCCACACATCTATACTCTATAGTCCCTTCCCACAGTCATGGCTTTTCCTAAGGAAGGCTTCGTCTCACCAGCTACCTACAATGGTCTTCCATACATCAGCGAAGTGTCCCGTGTCCCTGTCGATAACCCCAACGATCTTCAAGAACCCCGCTCTCTTCTTGTCAAATACCAAGCTCCAAAGACGATCTGCATTCGATTGATTCACAAACCTTTCGATATCAACGCTGGGGAGGCCATTGTGGTCAAGAAAATTGATATCCCCAAGCACGAAACCGTCTCAGTGTTGGGCCCTACGAAGGTTACAGCCACCCCAGGCTTGCTGCACGGCCTCCATTTCTTGGTCGACGCCAACGGCCAGCTCCAGCCCTACGAGTACTCTCCCTCGCCGCTTCCTGATGTGTCTGGCTTCGAACCTCTCTTCGCAGACTTCTGCCGCCTAGTGGTCGAACGTGGCTTGCAGCGGAAGTTTGGGTGGAAGACTGGTCGTGATAGCGAATCCGACATGGCTGGCTGGACAGAATTCGAATTCCCCGAAGACCGCGGAACCATCATGATTCCGAAAGGCTTACCGACTCCCGAAGGCGAATACGAGTTCACTGTTGAGACTGAATTCCATGCAAACCCCAGGGATGATGATGAAGGTTGTAGCCACGCAAACACAACGACCTGTATGCATTGCTCGCATTCCTATAAGAGTGGAGGAGAGTTGTGTGTTGATGGGCGAAGAGTTGAGCCAGGAACTCCATTTCACAGCCTCTTCAGTGCTGCTGTGGAAGTTTGGTGATTGTTCTCCCCTATCCCTAGTGCACCTGGGTCTGGCACCCTCGCAGGTTCTAGCCCCATGGGGCGTTGTTGAATTCTACTTATTATTTCTATATCACTACTGCGCGCGCCGTACTTTCCCGAATCACAGTCAAACAGCAGGCAGTCTCCTTTTTTAATTCCTTTTAGTTGAAGCAGAGTTGGCTCCTTTCTTAAATGACTTCATTTTCCCCGTGTCAATGGTATCAAAACTGCAGCCATAAGACTGACTCCACTCTGACCTACTCACTCCTGTATTTCAAAGACAGTGCTCCAAGTCCAGCTTCGCAGGTGTTCTCATAAGAAATTAAATCTTAGTAATACGACGACCTCTCTTAGTTAAGAATTCTTCAAAGTCAACAACCGTTTTGCAATCCTGATTTTGTGCATCTTAATCATGACGCGATTATAAGCTCACTGCCAAAGCCGAAGCTGAAGTGCACAGGGTAAATGCAGTGGAATCGTGGCCTCCATCAGCTTGAGCCGATGCAACACCCAGTATCCAGGACCGGGCGTAGTCTCCATCAAAGGGAACGGGCGCATGCAAGAATGGAAGATAAGCAGGCGAGAGAGTTGCGTCAGAACGAGGTATTGGATTTACATGATAACTTTAAAGTGCGAAACGCAAGTTGCTTCCAGCAACCTCGCTTTGAGGATAGATGTAACACCCACAAGTGCCGCGCATGCGGTGTGCCAAATGTGGTGAGGGAAAGAAAGGATAGTGCCGGGGAACGTGTCGTGACGTATTCAGTTGTTCAAAGGACCAACTCCCCTGGGCGCGAGGCTCCATATCCGCGCTGTGCGGGACGACCTGCCACAAACGCTAGGACACATAGAACTGGGGGATTGTTTGTTCTTCTTCAAGTTTCTAACACTGCTTTGTATTTGCTCTGGTGTTTAGATTAAGCTTGCCACCCCTACCTAATATTTAGTGTTTAGGTACCCAGCTATCTGGTTTTCATTTCATATTTCGTCAATGACATATGCAAAGTCCTTCCCTCGCCCGTTGAATGGAAATGTCCACACGCCTCAACCTTAACTGAACCTTACACTAATACCTAAACTCTGCGCATTTGGAGAATCCGACCCTGGAAGGTTGCTCCCGTGGCATCTTGTGTGTCAATAGGATTGTGCCTTTGGGTGGGGAAATCACAAACTACAAAATCTTTGCGATTCCCAATTTTCAATTTCTGTTGACGAGTTAGGTACTTTTGACCCTGCACTTGTTACCAGAACGAATGGGCAAGATAGAGCTAAAGGACACGCTACGGCCATTAGAGTTTAGCGCGCCAAGATCCGTTCAGGTCGTCCTAGTTTTGGCCCTCGCCCCCACTCCTGCCCCAGTTCTGGAAGGAATGTTGGGCTGTCTCTTGGGATGAATGTCGCAGCATTTAACCCGCACACTACAGTCCGGTAACCGCCTAGCCCCCATCAACACCATCCCTATACTAAAAATCGACATTCATGAGGGAAGGATCACGTCGCTCTTTCCTCTGGATTAGTTCAGCTGCAGAATCCACCGCCTTCAAACGGTCAGCGGGGAACATGCACATTCTCTATTTCCCCCCCGAGGTCCTGGACCTCATTATCCACCTCAGCATCCTCGACCGCACCCTTCCTAGAGCGTTACGATTGAAGCTGGTTTGCCAATCCTTTCGCGCCTCTGTCCAGAGAACCATCTTCCACACCAGTCTTCTCGACGACTACAACTGGGATGGCCCCTTGCGCGGCAACACGGCGGGCGGTATCCGCAAGGACCATGGAGCCGCCCAACTCTGGCATGACTATCTTGTCTTTCGGTGTCGGCAGGTAAAAAAGCCGAAACATCCCGACGAAGAGAAGAGACCCATTCCTCGGTTTGACGAAATCCGCAGCGTGGCGGAGACGATTGTGCAATATCAACAGGAATATGACCAGAGATGGCGACGGAGACGGCTAGAGAGGAAGAGAGAAAGACGGAGACAAGAACAGGCACAGGCACGAAGAGAGGGTCAGGAACAGGACGAGGAACAGGAAAGACAGACACAGGCACAGGAGCAGGCCCGCGAACAGGCGCGGGCACAGGCGCGGGCACAAGCAGACATGAAGCAAGTACTCGACAAGCTCTGCTGGCTCGCCATAGACCCCTGCCAAAGTGGCTACGAATTTTACACGGGATGGGCTGTACACCGCCGCGAGCAACCCAACCTCGGTCTCAGTACCCTCTCGGCAGCCACCTACTTGGGACACTCTGCGCTGGCCCAAAAACTCCTCAGAGGCGGACAAAGACTTGACCCTACCGCCGACGATGGCTTGTTTCCGTCTCCCATGTACATTGCCACGCGGACTGGCCGAGGTGGTATGCTTGTTGATTTTCAGCACCATTTGCTCCAGTTTGAACACGACACGCCACAGTTCCCCATGCATAACTGGCTATTCAAAACCGGACCGGGCTCGCTACAAGGAGCGTGTGTCCGAGGAGATATGCTAATGGTCAACATATCCCTCTGCCCGGTCCCCCGCGTGATTCCCGAATCAACCGAAGACGAAGACAAAGACGAAAAACGCACCGAAGAGGAAAGAGAGAAATTGATTCTCGGCCACCAACCAGGATCCATCCTCCGAGAGTCTCTGGCTGAGAATTACATCTGGAACTCCATGGTGTTATCCCACTCTCCTCAGGTTTACGACTATCTCCACGGCCTGCTTGCTCCACCCACCACAAGTCCGGCATATCATTCCGCGCTGAGAAACCTGGAGATCATGGCCACAGCGGGGAACCTCACCATGGTACGACACCAGCTCGATAACGGAGCGAATCCCACGTTGCATTCCGAGATATACCTCGGGGAAGCCCTGGCCAGAGCCGTCAGAGCAAATAACGTCGAGATTGTCGACCTGCTTCTTGAACGGGGAGTTGACCCGCAAGCATATGATGACCGGGGACGTACGATTCTCACAATGGCAGCCAAGGCGGGGAGTCTCCACATGATGAAAAAATTACTGAGGGCAGGGGCCAGGGTGCATGAGCCGACTTCGAGATCGCAAGGGGATTTTTATACGCTATCGCAGGCGGTAAGGTCGGAGCATGGGAAAATGGTGGAGTTGTTATTAGATCTGGGCGCGGGGACGGAGCACGGGAGGGCTCATATTCTCCGCCTGGCTGATGCCAGGGGGTTGGAATCTATGGTGCAGCTTTTGCAGTCGAGAGGGATTACTCACGGGGAGGGAGGGAGTCTTTGAAAGCACAAGAGCGAGGGGAAGAGGAAGAGAAAGTAAAAGTGAACAAGCTGGTATATTGGGAGTTGAGGCAAGTCAAAAAGTCTCAACGCACATTGAATGAAGGGAAACAAAACAAGAGACAAGCAGGGGAGGTAATTATCTATCTACCCTAGGTAGCTAGGAACCCGTATGACCACCGTGACTGGGAACAGACTTATCGCTGACCTGGACCTGGCAGCTTGAGCTGGACTTTTTTTCCTCCGCGTTACTCTGGTCCGTGACAGAGGTCCCCGTTTTGGGCAAAGAACCATACTCCATGTTAAACCAGGGAGATTCCAGAAAAGTCTCCTTCCTCCACCGTTCGAGGGGTTTCTGGCCAGATCCCAGAGAGGAAACACCTGTTATTCATGCATTAATGTCAGTCAGTCAGCTGACTGTCTCATTTATCGGGGTAATAATGAGGTAAGGTAGGCAGGTAGATGGGGTCTCACGGGATTTGGTAAGCTCGTGGCAACTGGACGTATTACCACCGTTTGACGCCATGGTGTTCAGAGAAATATAATGTGAGAATTGAGATGAGGTACTGACTACCTACGTTACGTCGGAGTCGGTAAGGTACAGTACCTAAGATACCTAGACAAAGCCCTTGATCGACCACATATTTTGTTGTGAAGCAATACACATCGCCCCTTTTTATAACCATGGACAGTAGATCCCCGTCGCGGTTTTGAGGACAATACTCTGGCCAACCTGGGGGGGTCGCCTGGGCAACTTGACGCTTTTGGCCGAATTGGCCTTTGAGCACCAAGGTGTGTCTTTCTCAAACGGAATAGATTTTTTGAGGTCAATTAGGCCCATGGCTTGGCGGTAAATCGTGGTTTCCCGCCCTTGGCTGTTCCGTCGTTACTGGACGACTTGCAGGTTGACGACTGGACCGATGACACCCAACCCAGTGGGCAGACAACCAAAAAGGACCTGCATCTTTTTTTCGAAGAATCCCCTGTCTGGGCCTGAAAATGAATGCACGGAACCGGCGTGGGACAGCCGGTAGTCAGGATCAAAAGTACTCTGGATAAGAACTTGCCTGGGGACAAGTATAACCTATATCCGAGTGTAGCTGTCCTATAAAATCACCGTTAACGCTGGGCATGGCGTTCTACAGCTTCTTTTTCGTTTCTTTTTCCCTCTCTTCTCCGATACAGCGCGCAAACTGTAAGATACCTGCCTATCCTAGGGGAATATCAGCATCACCCTTTGTGAAAGCGGCGACTTGCTAGAATTAGTCCGAGGTTGATATCCATCTCTCCCTCCAAAGGGTTTTTCGGAGGCCTCATGAACCAGGGGAAAATTGTCCTCGAAACAGCGGCAGACACAAATAATCGTCAGAGGGAAGGCGCTGGGTGGGCCAGCGGGCCAATGATGGGAAGGGGCAGCCGGGCGATATTTGACCTCAGATACGAGGATACCGACCCCGCCGCTGCCTGTTCACCCAAGACCATGTATAATCTTATCGGCCACTCGAGCTACCCCATCCCGACAGCAGTATATATGGAGCGATGCCTCCGCATTTTTTTTCGCGCACCCCGCGTTTCCTTCCTCTCCCAAGCAATCCCGCTTCCGCGGGCCATCCAGCGGAAACTGGTTGTCGGCCCGCCACTCTTGACCCTCGGGGGCCTGCTTATTACTGTGAGGCCCTCTCTCCTTCCACTCGCTGTATTTTGACACGGGCTGACTCGTGCAGCAACACAATTCACTCGCATTTGACATCCCTCTGCGGGGTGGCAGTTGCCCCGCAGTGTTACCATCTTTGGTCAACACCATGATCATCATTTAACGCAATGTACCCCTTCATCGGGGCAGGAAGACGAATCCCTTGATTACTTTCGGAATGACCCATCCGACCTCTCTCAGGATTTCTTTGACGAGGATGACAATCTTTTTGCCGACTTTGTCACTTGGAATGATGAAGTTCATGACATCAATCGTTCCGACTTAGGGTTTAGGGGACCCGATGATGGATACCTGCGCGACCGGGGCACTCACGCGGACGATACGGTCCCGGTTGAGCCTCCTCTGGATTGGCAGCAATTCATCGCGAATCCCCCAAACCCCTTGGTGTTCGTCTCGGACTCGGACCCTGCTCACCAGCTGGGCTGTAACCGGTCCCCCTCGGATGGCTTTACAGAGTCCGGGAGTGGTCCTGTGTTCCCCTCTGCGTCGAGCGCTTCTGACCGACCAAATACCTTGAGTCTCCCGCATTATTCCTTGATCCCGGTCTCACAGCCGTTGGACGACTGCCTCCAACACTCGTTCAACTTCCTTTGCGACGCGAGTACCTCATATTCCGGAACTGACAACGGTTACGCCACTGCGGCTCTAAGCTACTTGGATTCCGGGAATGATGGCGCGTTTTTCTCTGTATACCTGGCATTGTCGCCCATGCAATCATCGGCTTCCACATCTACGTCTTTTCCTGAGTCGCCTCATATACTCTCGCAATCATTGCCTCATTCATCAACATCTTCGCCATGCCCTCCTTTATGGGACCTCTCATCTGCTTGTTCGCCGACACCGGACCTCCGCACGCCCAATTCCTCACTACCTTTTATGTTGTACACCAACCTCGATCCAGATGCTCTCCGCACTGCCCGAGCCGTCAGTAGCGCCACCCCGAGACCTTTGAGGGCGTCGCTGGTCGAGGCACCGTTACTCAGCTGTCCTTTCACAGACTGCAGCTTCTCATGTAGTCGGCAACTCGAGTTGACGGAACATCAAAACACGATGCACGAATTCCCCTGCAAGCTTGGCTGTCTCCGCAGTTTCACTACCTCACGTAGCCAACAACGACATCACCAAAGCGAGCAACATTGTGGATCGGGCTCAGCTGCACCGAGCTATCGCTGTGGCGGGTGCGGACGGCGGACACCAGCAACGCGCCGCGACAACTACCGCCGTCACTTGGAGAAATGCAAGAAACGGATCGGCGCGTCGTACATCTGCCATTGCGGTCAGTCGCCCACATTTGATAGGGAGGAGCATTTAAGTCACGTCGCAGACTGCAAGGGCAAAGCAGGGAGGCCTAGGGGGTCCATGTAGATTGGTTGATATCTACCTAGGTAGGCAGATGTTTTGATGGAGGACGGAGACACGAATATTGCGGCACAAGTTTACCAGGCAGGGTCTTTTAGGGTTTTTCCGAATTTTTGATCATAGTTTTCTTTTCTTTCTTGCATAGTGGAGGGGTTAGCCTCTTGGTTCATGATGATCGGGGTGTGTCCTGATTAGGGGTTAGGCGCGGGGGGGGGGGGGGGGGGGGGTTGACCTAGGTAAAGTGATCATGAGTCTGGCGATTTCCCAATGTACTCTAGACTGAGACATTGCTAAGGTAATCGCCATTTTTTTTTTCCTTCTTCTTTTCCTTTTCCTTCTTCTTTTCCTTTCCCTCTCTATCAATCATGGAAGGGAGTTTTCCCTCGAAAACAACATAGTTCTGAATAGGCAGCCATAGATTAGGTGAAATTTTTTGCAATTTACCCGGGTCCTACCGGAGATTAGTTCTAGTCGCTGAAGAAATTTGCAAACTTGTATCAAGCAGCGGGCGAGTTCCTGTGTCGAGGGGGAGCACCCTGCGCCATGATCCCGATGTCGTGCAACGCAGAGACAAGAGTTTAGGTCTTATGCTAAGCGGGAGTGGAATGCATGTGGTCACGAATAATTGGCCTAGGAATTGACCTCACAAAGCTGCGCTTCTCATTGGCCCAAGTATTGTCCTCACTGATTAATGGATGTAACTGGCCGGGTAAATGACCTCAAAAACTACCTACCTACCTGCATCTGGAAATCCCAGGCGAGTTGCATATCATTACTCCGTACCTACCTACCTAGGTACCTTAACCAGGCGAGCCCCCGGCCAAAAAGCTCAAAGGACTGCCGTGGGAGGAGTCTTTTGATCACCAACAACACCAACACCAAGCCCGTGCAATTCTTAAAGTCAGGTTTCAATCCGCACTCAAGCACAGCCGACTACCTACCTACCTACCTACCTACCTACCTACCTACCTACAAAAGCTGAATTTCCGCTACAAACTCGCGGGGATCTTTACATGCCAACCTAGTCAACTCCACTTAAGTTTTCACAGAGTGGGCATTATGGCTCCTGATACCAGTTCTACCAGAATCGTCGCTGCTTCACATGCACCACCACCACCAACATCACTGCCACAAGCCCCGCCGAAAACGACACGGGGATTTGAAGGCCACATTCTTGACAACAAGTATGCGCTTTTCCACCTTGTCAAAGAGGATCTGGCTCGACAAGAACGACTTTACCACGTGCATGTTTTGTGTTCTTGTGCTACTGCTGCTGCCGCTTCCCCCGAATCCTCCTCGCCATGTACATGTACGTGTACATATAGCAGTAACAGCACCGACACCAGCGACGATACCGATGAGACCACGCCAATGGTTTTCGCCAAAGAATACTGCCTAACCGACATTCCTCCCAAGCTAAAGAAATCGCGAAGACGAAATCTACAAAACTTTGCCAACAAGCAGAATGTCATCAGTTGCGTCGATTATGGCGGCAAGAAGTTTTTGGTCTTTGATACTACGCCCACCAAGGAGATGGTCAAGGCTAAAGATAAAAAGGGAAACGGGAAAGAAAAGGCTTTGGATTCGGATTTTGATCAAGATGGTGATGATGATGACGAAGATGAAAATCATTACTCGGGGGCGACGGGCCGCAGTGACCCGGAAGAGAGACCTGGAGGAGGAGGCATGGACCCCGGCTTGAAGGCGCAGATTACCGGATCGGGACAGACTATACAGGTGCATGGCGACAACATGAAACCAGCTAGCAGCCAGACACGGTTGGCCGACACCCCACTCCCACACAACGGCGGCAACTTGAACAACGCCAAAGCGCAAACTAGACGGCCGCGGCGTGGGCGGGGACGAACAAAACCATGCGAGTCGGCCACTGGGGCGTTGGAGGGGCCTCACCTGCAAGAAGAGAGGCGGCCTGGCTCTCCAGACTCAGATGTTGACTGGGATTCAATGGACGAGGATTTGGATGATCACTTGCAGATGGCCTTGGAAGTGACGACAAAAGAGGCGTTTGAGCGTTACCTTTTGGACTTGGCGCTTGCGACTTCCATCTCCATTGGGGCAGGGGAGGAATAGATGTTCGGGAACTTTCTCTTCTACTATACCTAGGTAGGTACCTATTTAAATCAACGCTGTGCTGCAGTACTCCAGAGCAAGAAAAATGAATCATGTTAGTCACGCCCCGCCCCTGCAGTTAAAAAGCACTGCCAGCCAAAAACCCATGGGAAAAAATTAGAGGTCCTACCCGGATTCGAACCGGGGTTACCGGAAAACCTGAAAATCAGAATCCGATGTGCTAGGCCAACTACACTATAGAACCTTGAACCTGGGTGATTGATGTGGGGATTCGTGACACCGCATCGGCTAAACTGGGTCATGAGGATCTCCACATCACACAAACCCACTCACTCACTCTCTTTGGAGACACGCACACACACACACACACGCAGAATTACTGCGACCCCTTCAACAACCAGCTCAATCCCTCTGTCGTGCGCTTCTCATGCCCCTTGGTGAAACTCGCATGCATGAACGGTCCCCAGAAGCCATGCGGTAAACCCGGGTACAGATCCAACTTTGTCTCGACCCCAGCTTCCTTGAGGATATCCTCGACAATCAACCCTCCGTCACGCGCCGGGTCCATGCCGCAGACTTGCATGAAAGTCTTGGGCCAGATTTGCGGGTTGGGGAACAGGATGGGAATGGCCAGCGGGCTGGTCAGGTCTGGCCTGTAGAGTGCTGCGGAATCACATTAGTTCTGGTCATTGACATGAGTTGTTGCTGTGAGCTGGAGAAACTCACACTGGAAGAATTCCAAACTCTTAGTCCCCAGAATCGGACTCTCGGCATTCTGCTCCATGCTGACAAAGTGGTCTTTGTACTTTTCCGGAACCGCATCCTTGACCATGGCAATGGGGCAAGCGAGAAACATGCCCGTCAGCGGAGGCGAGAGAGGTGGCTTCTCTGCGGCGTAAAGCTGCGCAATAGCCATGGCGATATCTGCGCCGTTGCTCTCGCCCATGACAATCATACCCCGGGAGGGGTTGATGTGGAGCTCCGCCAGATTTCCCATGACCTGGCCTTGTCAGCTTTGATCTACACAAGCATTCGTTGTTAGCAGCGGGTAGGTGAGTAAGAAACCACTCACCCATTTCAGGCCATCATAGCAATCCATCACAGCCGTGGGAAACGGAAACTCGGGCGCCACCCGATACAGCACATCCACCACGATCCCTCCCAACATAGTCCCAACCTTGCCCACGCCATCTTGACCATCCAGATCAGCAATGACAAACCCCCCTCCATGACAGAGGAAAATCCCAGGACAACCCTGCGCGGGTCGATGTTTCGGGGTATAAACACGCGCCGCAACTACCGCGCCGTCTCGGACCGGAATCTGCACGTTCTGCACGGTATACGGCAGGACCGAAGCCTTGGGCGGACTGCTATTCTTGATTCCGTGAAACATCTTCACAAACATCCGGGATATCTGCAAGTCACCGAGGGTTAGGATGGGTTTTGACGAGAAGACGGTGTGGTTTTCCCGGCGGAGCTACATGCGCATGTATAGTGTCAGTGTCGATATGGACTTGAAGAAGTGAACGGAAAGAAGAGAAAGAGACCTTGGCCAGCTCTGGCTCAATCTCAGAGAGAGCACGAGCTTCTTCGACTGATAACATGGTGGTAGATATGATGTTCAGTGTTGGTCTTGCTAGTGATGGCGATGGCGTGTAGTGCCAAGATTGATGTCGATGCTGCCTTGCGCAGTCGTTTAGATCAGCTGATATGATGCGGGGGAATGTTCTGCACATGGTCTGTCACGTGAGTGGCACAAGTATCACCAACGAGATGGGAGCTATGACATTCAGCTCGGAGGAGGAGAACCAGCTGTCTGTGGAAGTAAATCGAATTTATATGGGCAATGAGAAATACTTTCCTCTTGGACCTGCGCATAGACATTAGCTTTCCGCTGTTGTGTCAACGCAGTAGTTTAGTACTAGACCACTTGATCAATAGGTTTTGGCGCAGTTTCCTTGTCAATACGAGGGTCGAAGAAACGTCATTGTCATCTACCCCCTTTATCTGAATTTGAACTCCTACCAGTTTCATCCACCCACTTACCTAGGGTTTGAACACAAGCCAAAACACTAAGCGAATGCTGAGCCGGGAAGACCAGGATTGGGCATGGGCCATGTAATTGAACCATGGACACACACTAACACGCACTTCTAACAGGCCCATTTCATGTCCCC
>Ga0247765_1000467_pt1 | contig 31702 bp, 28 predicted proteins | sample UWRJL106311C6_FD_179949 | JGI IMG/M metagenome (GOLD analysis project Ga0247765, IMG submission 179949) | Plant litter microbial communities from Arlington Agricultural Research Station in Wisconsin, United States - UWRJ-L106-311C-6 | ecosystem: Environmental > Terrestrial > Plant litter >...
GGGACAAAGGGGTGATGGGCCGAGCAAAAGCGGGAGGGGACCCACGCTTTTGTCAAAGTCCAGAAGCCCTGAGGTGAATGGAGCACCCAAGCCCGCCGAAGCAGAGAGGGGAAAGAAAGAAAAATATTAACAAATTATGGTATCGCTATTCGAGTGAATGACTGGATCTGAGCAAGTCCGGCTTGCACTGGGATCGGAATGGATGTAATTGTACTGCTGCTTTGTCGAGGGTTCGAGTCGTTGTTGGTTGGCTGGACGGCGCGAGGTCGAGTAAATTAACAAGAGAGAGCAGTAGCTTTTTTGTTGACTGGACTGGGACTGGATTGGACTGGACGACACCTGGGGGGATTCACGCTCCTTCGTTTCTTCTGGCCTGCTCAAGAAAAGGTCGAAACATTTGGGCTGGGACGAGAAGTGGGCAAATTCTTATATCTCGGCCAGCTTGGGGGGCCAGAGCAGGCTTTGGGCGACGAGCATGTCTGCTGCTATTTTTGAACATTGTGGGCAAAATGGCCGCTTTCCTTTTTTTGGCCCATTTGGCCCGTCGCCCAACCTTGCATTTGCCTTCTTCCAGATGTGGCTCACTGCGTGTGCTCGCACTATGGAGGGCAGGGGTGCAGAACGGGCGGCCATTGGTGCTACTCGACAAGAGACCGACGGGTGCCCGGAAGGTCTCACTCGGATGTGGGAGCCAACAATCGGACCCCACCCTAAGAGCAGGCCACCAAGAGCAAGGATGTGACATGGGGTCCGGATGCGGCATCTGCTTCTCCACGTCGACATGGAGGAGGGGGAAGAGGGGGGGGGGACGGCACAGAAGTGGCTGCAGGGGAGGGCAGCTGTCGAGCGACTAAACGAGCCAGACTCACACCTCAAGGTCGCCCTCAATGGCCTGTGATTGGTACGGGGACCATGACTCTGCAGAGACACGCAGGGCACATGGTGAGGGTCCAGAACAGACAAGCCAGCACCCTCGATGCTCGATGTTCCCAGTCTAGCCAACTCTGGCTATCCGGGAGTCTCTTTTCTTGCTGGCCTCTAGAGCCCCTGTCGAATCCCCTCATGTGAAGTTTTGTGTTTTCTGTGTCTGTGTATGGTATTGTGCGTGGAGATATCCAAGTGAAAGGGAACAGAGATACAGACTACCGCATCTTCGTCCCCCCTCTGCCATCGATGAGCACACGGCAGGCATGAATTCTGTTGGCCGACGCCGTATCTCCCGACAAGATGCCGCGAGAGCACAGAGACTGGGCCACCGGGTTGCCGGCCAATAGGCTCAAACCTGGTCGACACCCTCTTGCAGAGGCTTCCCTGCAACCTTGGGCCGCGAACATCTCGTCGATGGTTGCTGCGCACTTTACAGAATGCAGGCCCATGCCCTTGCCCTATTTGGCGAGTATCCGCGCAACCGTGGGAGAGAGCTGCAGCACAGGCTTGCCAGGCAAGGAAGGCACCTCGGGAAGATGGCAGCATTTCCCCACTCCCACTCCTACTCGCACTTCGACGGACCAGACGACAGATGGCCGTGGTTTGCGGTCAACCATCGCGGCGGTGTCTGGTAATGTAATCTTGCAATCTCCAGTCTCGTTGGTTTGTTTACTGCGAGCTAACGGATCGCGGCCTGTCTGCGAGAGTCGACGAGCGAGGAAAACCCGCGGGATTGGCCGTCGCTGCTGCTACTGCCAGCCAGTCGCCGAACCCGCTCCAGCGTGTTCTCGAAGAGGACATCCGCAATCCGCGCATGCAGCCTGGTGAAATGACACTGGGTGGGTCATCAGCGTTCTTCACAGCCGACGGAAGTATTCGCTCGTGGACGGGTGTTACCGCGGGTACCTCTGTTCTGCTGCGAATTTGCGCACTACAGTCGTGTGCGCAAAAAGTAGCCGGGTAGCACCAGCGAGCGCGTGCGGGACACGGGGATGCGGAGTGGCCAATATCGAAGAAGAGGGTGATTGTTGGCCATGATTCGACAACAAGCGGCCCACCTGTGTGACGACAAAGTCGCTCGTGCAGAGCTTGCATGCGGCCCGAGGGCGGCAATCACTCCAGATTGGCCCGCCCATCCAGATCGAACATGGGTCCGGGCAAGGATGATTGCACTAGCGGAAGGAGCTTTGGCCAATCATGCGGGACAGAACAGGGGGCCTTGCGAGGTCCTCCATTTCTGCTGGTTCATCCCGCTCTCGTCACCTTGGCACTTGACTTTTGCAGCCCTGTCCAGGAATCCGAACTTGCACCATGAGGAGCATCAGTTAGTGGACGACCTCAAGACTCTGTGCCAGTTATGGTCGTCCAGGCTCGGTTTGACAAATTCTTTGGTGTTTGCAATCGAGGGGATGTGTCGCAGCCATAGCCTGACAATGACAGCCAGGTTGAACGGCGTTGCGTTCGATCTTGATCGCATCGGATCCTCTCATCTGATTTCGCTGTTGTTGCTGGGGGTAAGAGGATGAGGTGCCACTCTAACGCTCGTCATGCCCAGACCGGGAGATCCTCTGTGATGTGCGTGTGTGCCGCCGAGAAATGGGCTAATTAGGCGCTCGGGTTTCTCATCAGTCGACCATCTTAGCCAAGGAGCTCGACCGTTGTGTTGTCAGCAAATATTTGCCCGCAATGTGATGAGAATTTACCCACATTGCGGTAGTGGGCTAATTATGGTGACCCTTCCAACCACGTCAACCTAATGGCCCGAGCTGCTGCCACCCACCACTGATCCCTTCCCCCCAGTGTGGCACCTATTTTTGGTTTTGCCCACTTTCTCAATTTTAGCCTCGTTCGTCACACCGACTAATTAGCCCACATTCAATATTTGCTGCCGGAAGGCCAAAGCGGGGTAATAGTGGGTTCTCTTAGTTGTCTTGGCGTGTTAATTATCATCGGCATGTGCTGACCGACAACCGACACACCCTAACTCAAGGTGAGCTGCCCGCCACGCTCTCAGTGGATTTTGCCGACTTAGGTCGTACCGGGATATTAAGCTACGATCGACGCTTTGCTCGCCAGAATCCCACGAGGTCATGTCTAAGCGAGGGATTGCAACGGCGATTTGTATTTTTCGACTTCGTTTGAATAACCGGTTCGCCTTTGCGCAACAATTCTCACTCGATGGACATTGTAATTCACGCACTGCTAGTGCACTTTACCATGGCTTTGTTCTGCGCTATGGCGTCGCATTGTGTGACAGCGCATTATTGTCATCTCTGGGGCTGTCGGGATATCAGAAATCATCTTTTACCTTGTCTCTTGTGGGGGAAAGTCTGGTGACAAATTTTGAGAGAGCGCAGGGCATTTTCCGTGGAGCGCGTCTGCCGTGGTCGCAAAATTCACCGCACTGCTTGTTGGCCCACTTCCTATCCGTTCGGCCCACTGAATCGAGCCTGACAACGTGAGAACCCGGTTCGATCTATCCACTGCTGATGCACCAATTCTCCTTCCCGGACTGAAAGAACGGCTGAATTCGGAGACGACAGGCGAACCTGGACGGCCGTCATCGCGTTTTGGAGAGAGGGTGTGTGTCTAGAAGCGACAGTAGGTTCTTCTTGGCTATCTAATCTAGTGGCGTTCAATGCTGCTCGCAAATCGCCCCAGCATCCCTGAAAAATCGATGCTCGACCGCCATCTACCCTGTCACTCTCGTCCTGTACGTGCAGATCTTCATGAAGACCCCACCGACCTAACCAGCCCTCCCGCTGATGCCCGCGACCCCTTGCAAGCTGAAGAGATGGCATTGATGCCCGCCCCGCCTCGCCATTGGGTCACGGCTCCAAGCTGGCCAGAAATGCAAACCCACGGACGAACCAGGTCAGGCGACAGTTGCGGCATAATACACAAGCACGAGTTGGGCCGAGGACAACAAGAAGATTTGTATTTCTTCATTCGCATTCCCTTGCGACCGACGGCGACATGCTCCTCTTTCTCGACCCCTCAATTGGGGGCCCCTCACCGCCCCGGGGTCCTGGACCTTGTCTCGTTGCCTTCCAAAATCCCGTGAGGATTTCGGGGATCAATGTCACCAGGCCCCCAGTCCTCCGCACTGAACACATTGGAAATCCCGAACCCCCCCGGCAACCCCCGGCCGTGAAGACCTGCTGAGATGAATCAATGCGGGCGGTCACTCCATCACGAGAAAGCCACATTGTGACATTGGTTGACAGATCAGAAAACAAAATACCCAACACCAAACTGGGAAAGGGTGCGGAGATATTCATCCTAGCAACTCACGATGCGGCACATGCACTACTGTCCTGCACTAGCCTAGCCGTCGGATTACGTGCTCCGGTAGTGTTTTTGTAGAGTAAGGATATCGTACACTGGCCAGTGACTTTGAGGAAAAGAAAAGTTGGAGCCATGGGCCAAGTCAAGTCACATCAAGCATCACAATCTGAGAAATGGAGATCTCCCCTCTTTCTGGATCAATCACTCAATGGGACTCCTTGTTTGGAATTGCGCCATTCTCCTCATTGCGCTATTGCCTCGTGTCTCCCTCGAGGGAGCCACCCATATGCACGTCTTTTCTGATGAAAGATCTCATCCAAACAAGCTTATTCGACATGTGCCAAACACGAGAGGTTGCATGGCTTATTGTAACCCTTTGTGACTACCTATCTAAGTGGGAAAGGGGGGCGCACGCACAAAGAAGCTCCCGACCACTCAGACTCGAGAATCGCCAAATTCCTCGGGCTTTCTGATGTCGAGCGATATATGTGCGAGACACCACATGGAGCCGAACCATCCATCCGCCACTGCCAGTGAGAGGTTGGCCCGCTAAACCTGCCCAGTTCGCATTCACGTCCTGTCATGTGAAATGAAAACATGTGTGCATTCGCAGCTTCGATTGGTGGCCCGGACGTATAGCGCCATCTCGCTGGACAGATCCCGTGTGGGAAGGCAGATAAGAGTGTGGGATATCATCGGCTCTAGTCATGAACGGACGGAGTCACTTCACGGAGGAGCAATTGAAGGTCCGCGCTCCGACTGCGGATACCAATCATGTTCAGAGAACAGGCCAAGACGAGGAAAATGAGGAAAATCTTGGATATTGGGTTTTGAGTCCAGACCGTGCCTTTCTTTTTCTTTCTCCCGCTTTTTTGTGAATGAATTGATGTTCATGCTCACGTTGTCTAAGTACCCATCAGAAACATCTGCCGAGTTTTTCTTCTTGCACTCAACAAAAGCTTCCCCGAAAATCTCATCAACTCCCCGGTCCGAACCCCGTCTGGTCTCAGACATACAACGTTCGCTACTTTCTGTCCGCCCCCAACGTAACGGCCATTTGAACTACCCCCCATTTCTCTCATGCACACCGGATGCGGTGAGGTTGTATTCCGGAAATATGTAATGCGAACTGCAGTTCTTCAGCTTTGCAGTGCAGCGCAGTACTTCATACGCCGCACTACCTTTGCGGCTTGGCGCAACGCATTGATGAATGCTGCTCTTGGGGGGGCAAGTTGTCCAGCAGCAGTCCCTGAATTATCTACTGATGCATTGGCTGCGTAGTGTACGTAGCAAGATACACTGTTCCAGCCCGTAAACTTCCAGTCTTGCTCGGCTTAGGCATCAATCAATATCACATCAAAACCACCTGGCCAATGTCGTGCTCCACCTCTTTCGTTATGTGATGTCTGACAAGAACCCCTCTTTCCCCTCGGACGGGAAGGGAAGAATCCGACTTTCTCGCGGGGGAATAAGCTGTAGTCCTCCAGACTAACGGTTAACTTGCTTGCGTGGAAACGAACTTTTGATGCCCGTTCCCGCCGAAGCGTGACCCGTGATCCGAGACAGAAGTCGCCATCCGACTCGGGGCTGACACTGTATCCTTGCTCACATGTATGCTTTTCGATATGCATGACCGTTCACTGGCGGAGACCACCAGTCTAAATTGTTTGCCGTGACACCAGGACGCTACTTCTAACCTTTACCGTTGTATGCCGTGCTCGCTGATATTGCACCCTCCAAAAACCCGTGGGACCTGCGTTGGCTCAAAGTGCGCAATAAGGCACAAGGCAACGCACCATAGTGCGGCGTCGGTCTCCGGATACCCGCGTGGTGGGCGATACGGCAGCTTGCTTAAAGTGCGTGCATCTCGAGGTGCACCAATCGGTCTTGAAACATTCTTTTTCGATGGCGCCAGCCACTCGGCTTGAACAACGGGAAAAGCGTGATCCAGGCCTGGGGAGGGGTAGTAGGGTGAGACGATATTCCGCTCGACTCGGCAACTAAGTCATCCAACTGCTTCGTAAGATTCAATTCGCATTGATGGGGAGCCGTGGTCCAAGGGCATAAGCTGTGCACCTGACATGCTGCGAGATCCCTCGTTCCGCCGAGCTCACCGCCGAGCTCACCGCCAGCGATGGCCCATAGAAGCCCGGGATGGCCGCTTCACGGCCAAGGTATGACGCATCCAGCTGTTTCACCGCAAATTCAGGACACGGGAGGGAGAGGGGAAAATTGAAGGGACCGACAGGTGTTGGTCCAACGCACACCACTCCGTAGTAGATCGATCATTAAAAGTCTTAGCCTCGGAGAGCTGAGAGGGGTTGTGGCCCGTGGTTCTGGTCTTCAGCTCGTCGTCCCTGACATGTCGTACCTGTCATGTGCCTCGTGGTGGTCACGCTCTCCCCATGTCTCTCGAAGCCATTGGGTAGCACAACCAGAGAAGGCCACGCGTGGGCCGGCGGGCAGCGAACTATCTTCAACAGCTGGAGTTGCAGAAGGCGGTCAGTTTGTCTTGTCTCACTGAGCCACACTCCCCGGGGTGTTAGCCTGACGTTAGTGGGGACATCTGTGAGAGTAACGGTTGCCCATCACAAGGCCGTTCTGCTGCCGCGGACTAGCGAATCCTCGGCGGATCGTGCCTCTCCTCTTGCCAGCCGGTCCGTTCCTCTCACCACCAGACCACTGCGGGAATCGGGTATCCCACCGGGGCTAACTAATTGATCATCACAAGTTCAACTGCCCTCCCTGCGAGTTCGATTGAACACCCAATTGGCACGGAACCGTCTCGGGGAAGGGCGGACTTGGGCAGATCTAGACAAAGTCGTTGCAAGGTGATGGGATTTTTCCTCGGCAACATCCAGCTTTCCGCTCCCCCTCACTCGCGGTTTGCGGCGCGGGATAGAGTGGAGGGCCAAAATGCGACGTTAAGTCAGAGAGGGGCACAGCAAGAGAGCGAGCAAGAACTCTCGGGGCGAAGGCACGGGAACTGCTTCCCGTCATTCTGGGAGCTCTTGTTCCAGTCGAGCTCAAGACTCCTCATCTAGGCACTGCAAGATGGGTTCATCGAACCATGGAAAGTGGAATAAATTGCTTGCAGATGACTCTGCGTGTTCCCCGGCAGCCTCCGAGGACTCGCGAGGGCGAATTGGCGTCGTAATTGGAGGCCCTCACGGTTCTCTGCCGTCCCAACTGCCATCTGAAGGCGGCCAGATATGTGGCCGGCCTGGGCTGAGAGGGTCGCCGAGAAAGGCCGGAGGGGACATGTTTGCGCAGAGTAGCAGTGGGTGCAGGGGGATTGTTGGGGGCTCGACGTTGATGTGTGGTTGGCAGTTGGGCGGCGGGGGTGGGGAATGCCAGTCCGGCACTTCCAGGGTCCCCTTCCGCAAAACTCCTCGCTCCCGTCATCGGCGAGCCGGGGGCACCCTTGACCGCTGCGCTGCTAGATCGAAAAGGGCATGGCGGCTGCAGCCCGGCGCTTAGGCGACTGGACGAGTTCGCAGGCCAGCCAATGAGGGGCGGCTGTCGGTCTAAGTCGCGCGAGCACGACAGGTTTATCGACCAATGGTAGACGCATACAGCCCTCTCTTGTCAAGGTGAGCAGCGAGCGGACTGGGTTTTCTGGCCGACAGCCGCCCCGCTCTGCACTTGCTGCAGAATGCAGGCGAGCTTCCCACCACCACCAAACTCGGCATCACATCCCCGCCGCTGCCCAACCAGCCGTCGACTTTTGGCCGCTTGCCGCTGGTCCTGGGGGGTCCTTGCCCGCTTCTCACTGGCTGTCCGCTGGACGCACGCAGCATTCACACGCAGCAAACAGCATCTGGTGCTATAATTGTCGCTCTGCTCAGGCCCTAGAAGCTCGAAGAGAAGCGCTATGGGGCGGGCAGGTGAGATCGTGGTTGCTGCTGCCGTTTCTGGCCCTTTGCTCCCCAACAGCACAGCACCTTCTCAATATCACATATTGTCCAATGCCCCACGTTGACCCTGTCCACAGGGGTTCTGGCTTTCCCCCCTCCCCTCCCTTCCCCCATTTCGCGGTGCATCACACACTGTGAAGCTTGCAGCGTCACTTCGTCAAGCGCTTGCGCATGTCTCTCTGGCCTCTCTGCCGTAACCCTCCAGCTTCACACACGCCCTGCCATACATAACCGGCTGTAGGCGCCCGGATCTGTCCCACCAAGCTCCTGCTTTCTCTTGTTTCGGCTCCTGCTTCTGGGTAAGCGGGTCAAGGAATCGGGTCTCCTCTCCTGATCTTGCATATCTACGCCCACCCCGTCAGGGACGTCGTCAAAAACGCCGCCAGGTTGTCATCGCCATCTTGACACTGCAAATATCATAGTCACAGCCGAGAAGGACAGGACCCAGCATGGTGCGTGGGGGAGCCAGATCGGTGTGGGAAACGAGGCTGACCTCGAAACAGGATCACATACGATGGGCGACGCCGCGCCCCGGAGGAGAGATGCGCGAGAAACCGGGGTCGCTGCGCGGGTCTTTCTTCTCGACCCGGACCATGGAGAAGCGACCCGGCTCAGTCTACACCGAGTTCATGGAATCAGACTGGGAGCTCGAAGAGTCGGACCCGGAGTCGGAAATTGAGATTGGGAGCGATATCGAGGACGACGGCGACTGTGGTGTTGAAGACGGCGAGAACTCTCCTCGTATTAGCGTCGGCTCGGTAAGTTGGATCCCGCCTGTATACCCCTTCCCCGCTTGCTAATCCGGCCGTAGTCCGGGCAACCCAGCTTCACAACCGTTTCGTCCTACGATGAGGTGCAAACACCAAGGTCAACGCGATACCGGGGGGTGTTCCCCTTCGGGAGTGAGACCAAACTGGTTGAGGGTCCGCGAGGACCTCACTTGTTTCACAACTCACTCACTTCGGCCCAGTCAATAGAGCTCCAACATGCGTTGTCGCTCTCCCCATTAACGCCCAAGGAACCACACCATTTGGATCACCACCTTCAATTCCTCCATCGCACCACCCTTCCCAGGAGACGTGCTTCGGGACCTTTCCAATTCACGGATGTGGAACTTGACACCGAGGCTTTGGTGGAATGGACCCCGGAGATGGTTGCCCAATGGATGCTCAACGCCAATATTGAACTACCTGCCGCTGAGCGGTTTGTAGAGAATGATATCAACGGCGCTATCCTAATCACGTTGAAGTTTGAGGACTTGAAGGAGCTGGGCATCTCCTCATTCGGAGTGAGGACCGCTATCTGGGAGGAAATCCACGCGATGCGCAACATTCAACGACCGGAACCGCAACCAGAGACTGACATTGAGGACCAGCCTGATCGCCGGGCCCGGCGAGAGCAGCGGGGACAGGACGACGACAACAGGCCGAAGCGCATGGCAAGTAAGCCGCGACCCAAGATCAACGACATCATCTCTCCCCTCGAGTCTGTGTCGATTGTGGGCATTGAGCAGATGATGCCCAAGCCACACAATTGCAAGAAGGGAGAGAAATGCGCCAAATGGAAGCGCAATCAGCGCATGATTGAGGCCTTCAAGAGGGATCATCCCTTTGTTGACCTTGAGAATGGCGGCGTCATCATGATTGCTGGAAACCCAGGAAACCCGGAGACTGCCCCAGCAATTGACCCTAATGTGAATGACGACTTCTTCCGCCCCTCTTCCAACGCTATCACCTCGATGGTCGCGTCATCCGATGTCATGGGACCCGGAGGCCTGCCACCCGTACAGTACCTGCAGGAGGCGATGCTCCAGTCTGTTCAGCAACGAGACCCGCAGGATAATGTTCGGCAATTCCTTGATTTTCAAACACATCAGCTGCCTGCGTCTAGCGAAATCCCGCCAACGCCTCCATTCGAGATCTTGCCTCGTGATGTGCAAGAGAAGGCTGCCGGTCGGGGGTTGCGAGGGCTTCCCAAACTCTCCATTCCTGGCCAACCGGCAGTTGGTGTCCGGCGACAGCCTGCGTCTGCTCTTCCAGGAGGCTCCTCCAACCCCCTCTCGGGACACCCCTTGTCCAATCGCCCGCGCTCTACGCAACAGATTCCGTCCTTCCGAGAGATGAGTCCGACAACGTCGGAGGAAGCCACTCCAACAGCGCCTTACCGCTTTGGAACACCCTTCTCTGAGATGGACGTTCCTGTCACGATCACAGAGGTCCCTATTTCTCGTGACGTGTCACAGTCGGTGCCGCCAGACATGAACTATCGCAACCCGGTAGCGCGCTCCTTGTCCCGGGCCACAACTCGCAGGCCGTCATTCCCTGTCCTTCCGGCTCTTGACGAGAACAAGATTGTCGAGCCAGTCATCAAGCCCTCTAAGACATTCCCAATGCGCTCTGGCAGCGTCCGGGCCGCACCCCAAAAGGCGCCTCCTCGCGTCCACTATCCCTGGACCAGTGCTGAGCATCCTACCATGGAGCGTGCTATTCCGCCCATGCCTGCGGTTAACATCGGCGGTCGCCTCTCGCCTGTGAGCTCTGGGCCTAAGGAAGACATGACCGAGGGCGAAGCCATCTCGTACCAGGGCTTGATGAAGAAGCGCAAGACCAAGATGCTCCGCCACGAGTGGCACGAGCACTTCTTCACCCTGCGTGGTACCCGCCTCGCCATGCACAAAGATGCCCAGACGGCGAATAACAAGACTCTCGAGTATATTGACATTGACGACTACGCTATCGCTTGCAGCAGCCTCGCTAGCTCTAAGCTGAACGCAGCATTCAAGGCTATGCACATTCGGCGTGGGAGTGACGAGAAGGCCAGCAAGAATGACGTGGCTGCTTTCAGCTTCCAGCTGATCCCTCAGGACAACAAGGGTGGCACGCGCCTCAAGAAGCGTGAAAGCACCCTTGGCGGCCTCCTGGGAAGTGGCAACCCCAGCACTCCGAGCCTACCCGGCATCGAGGGCGCCGCCAATGGCACGGGCAAGACGCACCATTTTGCCGTCAAGAACAGGGACGAGCGCATTGACTGGATGCGCGAGCTCATGTTGGCGAAGGCACTAAAACAAAAGGGTGAGGGTTTTGAAGTCAGCGTGAACGGAAACATGATCTAATCATGTGCTTTTGTTTCCTGGCGCGCTCGTCAACATGCACCATTCACACCGAGATTGGAGACACAATGTCCCAATTTTGAGTACATACTGCCCATTTCCCTTGATGTCTTTTGTTCCCTTTCTACTTACTTTTCATCCCTGATTCCATGATACCTTTTACACTTCTACACTCTTCCGATGATACCTCTTGTTCTTTCCTGCTTCTTTGCCTCTCTCTGCTTATATCCTCTCTGCCTGGACTGGAACTACTGGGTTCGAAATGCATTGGTAAAGGCGCGTCGCTTTTTCTGTCTGGCGTTTTGCTTGCTTCGAATGCGCTGTGGAATGGTGAAACGAAATCTGCTTCTGACGATGTTGCAACGGGGTGAATTTACGATGATGGGGACTTTGCTGCTTTTTCTCCCTCTTATGATATCTGGTAACGGGGTGTTAGATGACAGCGTGTCACACATATATGGCAACATATAACCATGAGCCACGTTCATTATTATTATTATTATTGGCTAGTTGGCCAGGAATTGGATAGGAGCTGGGTTGCGGGATAGGGTAGTGATAATGAATAAAAGTCTTAAATTTGCAATTTATAACTAGCAATCATGACTTTTGGATAACGCAAGTGATAGCGATGTAACGCTCTCGGAATTGGTAGCAGACCAGCAACCAGATGAAATCCTGCACGTCGAATCCCGAAAAATGGCGGGGGGACGAAAAGCATACAACATCTAGGATTGACACAATTAGGAGGTATCCAAGTTTAGCCCTCACCAGTTTAACGATGAGCGGATGGGATCCCGAATTCTAAAAAGTATGCTATCGCGCTTGGCAATTGCCTTGTATTCTTGTTAGAGAACTTGACAAACTTCCATCATACACTAAAATAGCGGTCAAAGTAACGGTCTACCTTGTGGATGCTGTGGGCTCATGTTGATTTCTCTAGTGAAGACCGGAAGGGTGGCGTCTCGTGAGGATATGTGGTTGTCGTCTGCCCTAGGTGGCGAGCAGCGGAAAGTTGGACTTGTTAGATCGGGATGTTGGGGACGGGAGGGCAGGGCTTCAATGGTGGTCTAATCTATGCCAACTTATGAAACCCGTCCTGGGCACACTCTTCACTTCACTGTGGACCCATGGTGACGGATTTAAGGTACCTACCCAACCAAAGTAGTCATCATCATCAGGGGGGCTCCTGCTCGAGAAGAAGGCGTCACCGACCCGCCGTCGTCATTGTTGCCACTGCAGTATTGGCGTGCCCTCCTGCTCGCTCTCGTTCTCACTCCCATGGTGTGCCAGAAGGAAGCATGAATAGGTAAGGAGGGAGATGGGTCGTCAAGGATGATTGTCTACCTATGTGGCGGGAGCATGGTGGACTTATGTCCATCAATACCGAGTGCCGGTGTGAGCTACGGGCTGCCCCGGTAGTGTGAGTTGAATTGCTGGTACCTTGGTCATGTGTTTCACCTTTGTGTGTTATTGTAGTTGAGACAGTTCGAGAATACATTTGGCGTAGTCTAGCCGACTTGAACCCGGTGGTGATTTTCTCGGCTAGCCCTAAGGTGCGACGTAAGTGTGATACAGGTTCTGGGCACGAGTCAGAGCGTTGCTCAGGGGAGTGTTTCTCTTTGGTCATGTACATCCTCAAGCTTGACTCGGTTCAAATGTAACTTAACTAGACCCTCATTACATATTCGTCTTAATAGATGGAAAAGGTGGACAAAAATAGGCCTGAGTACGAACTGGCGCCGATACATCATTTTCACAAGTCATGGCGAGAATGCCAGGTTTCTTTGGAATTTTTACACCGTACACCTGAATCGGATCTCGACCTAAAACACACTTGAGTGATGGTCATTCGATGAATTCCTCGTCTGCCTATCTACCTTTCTATGGATCTCACGAGACAGTAAGAGCCCAATGTGGCTGGTCTGAGAACATGTAGTAGTGCTGGGTTGATCCGAGATCGAGATGTCCCAGGGGTCGAGTGGTAGAGGTGAGATGTTGTCTCTGTTCAGGACTCAAGCCAGTGTGGTCAACTTTAGAGTCCTATGAATGGACGGATTACTCGCCTAACTCATTTTGCCATGTCCCTTGACTTGGGATGTGTGGTACGAAGGAACCATATACAACGTAGCCTGGGAGCGGAAATGAGAGCAGATTGAGATCTGAAGAGCGATGAAGAGAGGCTTGGGAGGCACACACACACACACACTAACACACTAACCTAGCTAGAGTGTACGTGTCTGAGAGGGCAACGGTAGGGTGGTAGGGCGTTTTAGACGACGTCTGGTTTGTGAAAACGGAGTGGAACAAAGTCCTGAATACCGGTGACGAGAAACCAGGTGCTTTACACCTCTGCGGATAACAGAACGATCGTTAAATTAAAGCTCAATTAGATGGAAATGCCAATACGTCGAGTAGATGAGCGGTACTGAAGCTGGTATAGAGAAAAGCTATATGCTGCTTGATTGCAGTTGTTAGTAGCGTGTACGACTGTTCTCGTCGCCGTTTCCAGAGAAAATTGATGAGGGACAGGGCGTGTCAAACACGCATGTAGTCGATGGTGTGGCATGCGCGTTGTACAATGGATTGTCTTTTAATTCAGTTGCTCTTTCTGCGTTGGGAGAACCACGGACAGGGTGAGAGTTGGGATATAACACTCGAACAGTTCGACCACAGCAAAGAATGCGTCAATGTCAGCGAAAACAAGCATCATCATGACAGGGGGTTTGCGACCTGCTGGATCATACAGGGGGCTGCATTCGAGGAGCTTGATGAAGTTGACGAGTGGGTCTCGGCGTTGAGGCCTCGAGTGGATGTTCAAATGATTGCGAGTGCGAGGTATTCGTAACGGCGCTAAAATGGGTATATTGATCTAGATTAGCGCGGCCTTGTAGCTGGTGATATCTTGGTCCTTGCAACGGTGTGTGATTTGAGCCGTGAATCGGTATCACTCACGACCACCATTGGCCGTGAGAACATCCGATATGTCACTGGCACACCCAACTGGGGTACATAAGATCAAATCTGGTAGCCCTGCTCCCTGATGGCCGGGAGTTACAAAGATCCTCAGAGTTTCCAATACAGTGATAGAATATTTTTCTGGGAGTCAAAGGGAACCCCCACCAAATTTATTTCGGGTGACGATAAACGGAGAGGCGCTTCGTATGGGAGGGAACAGCCATCGTGAGAAAATTAATAAGCCAAACAGAATGAACGTATCCCAAATGGCAGACCAAGATGGGACAGAGAAAAAAAGAGGGAAATGTAAATCCCACCACAACACCAAAAATTCGCCGAATCCCAGTTGTACACATTCGCATCAGTATCGGTTCTTCCTTGCTTCCTTTACCCTTCGCTTTTCTGTAGTCACTCGGATTTCCCCTCATGCCATGCCGTCCTCGGGCAGATCTTCAATAACATGTTCCACAATTTCAATCAGCTCATCAATATCCGGCCGCTCACTCGGCTCCACCTTGAGACATCTCCTCACCACTTCACGAATCGGCTCGCTGATGGCCTCCTCTTCGGCCGCGGGCACAGAAGCTGCGCCAGCCCCCATTGCTGGTGCCTTGCCCTTGTTCTTCTTGGCACTAGGCCCCTCGTCGGGGAAGCGCCAGTCGCCCGACAGAACACAGATGCTGAGAGAGCCGCCCGTTTCGTCGGAGCGCATCTCGAACGGGGACTTGCCGACGAGGCAGGCATAGAGTGTGCAGCCCAGAGACCAGATATCGACCTTGGTATCGATGACAGTTCCCGTCTTGACATCAAACAGCTCAGGTGCGCGGTATGGCATGGTACTGTGCTCGGCAGCTATATCTTGGGTCGCGATGGCGAGTGATCGACTGGTGATGGGCAGCGGGGATTCTGCAATAGATCCGAGGTCCATGAGGATGGGCTCGGCGCCATTATCTGAAATCATAATGTTTCCTGCAGTTGACAAGTTAGCTAGGTTTGCCTGAAGGAAAAATAGTATGGCAGGTTGAATCTGGACTAACCGGGCTTTATGTCCCGGTGCGCGTAGCTCCGTACGCCACCACCAGCAGTATGCACACCGTCTTCTTCTTCATCCATCAGCGGCCGTTGTTGCTCTGTCTCGTCATCCTCATCCTTTGCCGCCGCATCTGCTCTCCTTTTCCCCGCGGCGGGCTTGGCCGCCTCGACACCACCATTTGCTGGCACCTCCATCCTTTCGACCCCTGGCCGACCGCCCTTGTACTGATGCATATCCTTGAGTGCGCGACAGACACCTAGGAACAGTAGCATCAGTCGTTTTTCCGGGAAGCGCGTATGATTGACCAGGTTCGCATTAATCATGTCTTGCAGGTTTCCCCGCCGATAATACGGCAGCAGGACATAGACTGTCTTATTCTGGGCATCGGCGCCGCGTTCCGTGGCGACACTGTAGTCGATGCTGTGGATAATGTTCGTGCTATTCCGGAAGAGCCTGTACGCCTCCACCTCCTTCATGGCTTGAGCGACCGACTCGGCGCCAAAGGGGCATCGAATCTTCTTGAGGGCAAATAGCTCAGATGTTGTCGTGTCTTGGACGAGGTAGACATATGAGAAGCCGCCCTGCGCGCACCGTCACCCTACGGTCAGTGTTTCTGCCAAAGGAATCTAGCACCAGTCCGGGAACACCATTCGTACCTCGCCTAATAACCGCAAGATTTTGAAGCTGCGGCCGTTGATCTTGAGTGTTGGGGAGCTGGGGAAGCAGTTGAGACAGCTCCCCAACGAGGAGAGGATATCGAAGAAAACGTGCGCCATCGTTTGCTTCTGCAAGGCGGATTTTTGGGAAGGGGACGATCAGTTTAGCAGTCTCGGGGGTTCGTCGTTGTTTGCCAAATTCGCAAGTGCAATTGGAAGGGCTGTTGCGGCAATAACACAAACAGACTTAGTATGCAGGCTGTTGAGTTGAGTATGCTGAGAGTCTTGAACAACACAACATGTCCAGCTGGCCTTGTGGTTTAGTCAGACTGCGCCTCTAAGCTATTGCTTGATGCGGGATGAAGCTGCGAGTGGGTCCGGTTCTCAGCTCTGCGCCACTTGGGGACAAGCGATTCCGCGAGCGCGGCTCGCCTGCTTTGACTCGACAAGCATTTTGACACTGCAACAGAGACATCCGGCCGGTTAAATCACGTGGGCACTCTGCAGGACCCAAGAAGCATATTGTGGTAGAGTGACTTGACTCCTCGGGTTAACTGGTATCATCTGCTCCCCTCAAATTATGTAGACATCCAGCATGCGCGCCTTTCCATTCCTTCCATGCATCCAGTCTGTCCGTTCAATCGTAGGCCATAGGTCTTCTTTGCCCTAGGCCATCATGTGGAAAAATACAGGAGGAAGAAATACATAAATCCGTCATTCGTTTACCTCTTGACGGGCATGGCTTGCGTGCATACGTGCCCACTCCGGTCACCTCACCCCTGCTTGGTGAAGAGCAACAGGCCGGAAATTACAATCAAGTACGCGTACTTAGAGTGCAGGGATAAGGGAACGAGCGGGTTCATGTCGTGAACACTGACTCAAAAGGCGTCCTCAAACGGACAGTCCACGCTGTCATGTCCGTCGCGCTCGCAGAGAGCGCACCACTTGCTGGCATCCACGACGCCGCTCTCTTTGCCAGCTACCGGGCCAGACTCCATCAGGTTAGGAACTGCCCTGGTCTCAACTTGCGCGGGAGCGGGAGTGAGTGCAGCTGGAGCCTTGGATTTAATCGGAGAAAGCGGGGCTGGCTTGATGGCCTCATCGTGGGGAACTGTCAAGCTGTCCAGGCGTGGGCGTTTACTCTGTGCCTCGGGTGCGACGCAGCCCTCCTTGCTTTGGCCCTCATGAAAGATGTTGGTGCAAGTCAAGATATCGTGGCCCGGGCTCTCGCAGATTTCACACCAGAGGGCACTACTCTCCGTGGCTGTGCTGTAGGTGTCGCTCTCGGGCATCGTATCCAGCGTGTGGCCGCGGCTATGACGCAGACCTGCGATGCCTTTGTGGGCCGCTTCGGGGCTGCGTGGCGCAAGAACCACGGTGCCGCGCGAGTCACGAAACGAACTCCTGCGTTCGTTGGTGCTGCCAATGGTCATGGAGCTACCGCGATGACCGGGCCCATTAGCAACCGCAACGCTGCTTCTTCTTAGCATCTCGATCTCGCGCTCCAACTCCTCTTCACGGCTGGTCTTGGAATCAAGAACAAGGCGCAATTCATTGAGCTCCCGTTCGAGTTTCTCCCGGCCAAGGCGGTCATCAATCGATTCTCCCTTATGTAAGGGAAATGTCCCACTTCGTTGCGTTGGCGTCCGGTCAGCTCCGTCGTTCGGAACTGAACTGCTGAGAGAGTGGATGATAGCCTTCAGACCCCTAATCTCGTCTTCCTTTTGCTCGAGCTCCTTGGACAGAGAGGCTCCGGCGGGGACGCCATTAGCGCCGTTCATAGCGACCTGGGCCTTTTCCCGCTCTCTCCTGAGCTCGGAACGCGTCCTTTCAACTTCCCCGCGAAGGAACTCGACCTCTCCTCGGGCCTCTGCCTCTCCGCGCCGCGCGTCTTCGAGCCCCTCTTCAAGTTCCTGGACTAGCTCCTCCAGTTGCTTAAGCTGCGTCGCAACTGTATCGACGTCGGCAGTCCTCTCCTGTAGCTCTTGGATCTCTTGCATCAGCTCCTCAATCTTTTTCTCATAGACTCGTTCGGTCTCGGTGCTAGCCATCTCGAGCGTGTCGATAGTGCTCCGGAAGTCGGCCCTGTGCGCATCAAACTCGGCCGTGAGCATAGCAATCTTCTCATTCTTCTCTCTCAACAAAGCCCGCAGCTGTGTAGCGTCCTTATCCTCCGCGCTTCCACGGCGCATATGCTGGAGTGGCGGCCCATCGGAGTTCTCGATTAGGCCTTGAAGTTCCGTTAGGGTACTTTCCATTTCTGCAAGTGTCGTTCCCTGTTCTCTGAGTTGACGATCACGCTCCTCGATCTGGTTGCGGAGCCTTTCCACCTCCTCGTCATTGACATTGCCAGCACGAGAGGCGGCTCTAGAGCCTGGCCGCGCCTTCAGTCCGAATGAGGGCACGGGACCTATGTTCCCGTTCATCTTGCTTCTTTGCACGGGCGTAGTCTCGTCATCGGTCACACTATGAGCTGAGGACGAGGCGTTCCCGAGCGCCGAGGCGCTGCGCGGACCGATGCTACCTTTCCGCGCATGTGCTGGTGGGCGTTTGAGAGGATCGCCGGCTGTACCGCGCACGCTCTGAGCGAACTTGTTCGACGTGGGGCTGCCGAACCTTGTCTGTGTCTTGGGACCAGGAGTGGAGATTGATGGGCGCGGACCTGGCGTCATTTGGAGGCGTCTGACGGGAGATTCGGGTCGCTGCAGCGACGGCCGCGTCTTCTTTCCGACCGGACTTGGAGCACGTGCGGGACCGACAGACTGGCTGAACTTCGGGAGAGACGGGGTGGGGGGTGTGTAGTTGGTTGAATTCTGAGTTCCCATCTTCAGCCCGCCAGTGAGAGTAGGTCCTGTCGGTGTGAGGGAGGACGCAGGTGTGGCGTCTCTTTTAAGGGCTTTTGACAGGGGCAAGAAAATGCCCGCTCCAGGTTGCGTCGTCGTAAAATAAAAGACACTAGAGAAGTGTCAGTCATGGGCCGTAAACGAATGTCAAATTATTTTCCATACCCGTCAACATCGCCATTATTCTTTCCGCGGGCTGCGAACTCGCGATGCAGTTCAACGCCGGCAAAAGTTCCCTTACGACCCGCGACAGACCCGACGAAGCGAACTGTACCAATCATATCCCCTGGAACGTCGACAACGTCGCCGATTGTGATATCGCCAGCTGGGGCCAAACGGCCCGGAGTCAGGGGAGTTGTCATGGGCATTTTGTCGCCAGTCAGGACTGAGTTGAAGGCGTAGGCTTCGGAGTCATCGGGGATGGAGGCGAGCGACGACTGGGTTAATGCAGCAAACGAAGCCTTGCGCGTCAGAGTCGGCCCAGGAGCCAGACGCGACGAGCTCTGCTGAGCCGAATAGAGTTGGTTGAGATTCGGCGTGGAAGCCGTTGCAATGCCGCCCAATCGACCGGTTCGTCTCGAAAGCGTGTGTCGGGTCGTGGTGGTGTAAGTTGAAGTTGTGGTGGACATCTCGAACCAAGGTTCGGGTTGTGGCACCCTGACGCCAAACTTTTATTTGTTGACACCACTCACCACGCTCGAGAGGGAAACCCCACTTGGCCGCCACCTGGGGGAGCTGCGATTGCGCACACACCACCACACCTGGGCCGCTGTTTCTGGCCGACACACCTACCAGAGCTCAGCGATCAATGGGATTCCGGAGACCACTCAAGCAAAAAGAGACGACCCTGGTTGGTTGCGTTTCTGGTTCTGTTCCGTGTTTTGTGTGTCTGACTCCGGGCAATGCTGCTTGGCTGCTGCTGAAATCTGTTGGTGAGGGCTGCTGAAGAATGATTGATGGCTGCTGAAATTAGTGCAGCTGCAAAAAAGTTCGTGCATGTGCCAAAACAGCTTCTGTGTGTCCCCCCTTTATTTTCCTTTCTTTTTCGGTCAGTTGCCCGATCCCGTCGGCTGGGCTTAGGCGTAAGGGTGGGTGGGGGTGGACAATCTAATCAACGCAGGAAGGAAGGGACGATGATGACGATGAAAAGGAGAAACCGCAAAATGAAGGACAAACGAAGAAGTGGAATTGCGATGGACAGGTTGGAAAGGAAAGAGATGAGAGGAGATGACCGCACAATATCAATGCTGCAAGGCAGGAGCTCCAACCCCGGAAGCGAAGGGCGACACCGTCTTTTCTGTCGACCCCCAACGGACAAGGGTAACAATCTTTCTGTCTTTCCCCCCGCCGGGCGCATGCACAAGCGTCAAGTGCCCAAACAGCCCGAACAAGCGGGCAGTCTCTGGTTGGCAAAGTCGGGCGGGCCTCTTTCAACAACGTCGGTTGGTCGGGTCTCGCAACCGCGCAGCGAAGACGCTGCAAGAAAGTGGGTAACGGGAATCTATTCTTCCAATCTGCTGCCGTTGCTGCTGGTTTCAACGCAGCCAGCGCCGCGCCTCACGAAATTGGAAAGAAAACAAAAGACGACAACTGGCAACAGCTCACTCAACATTGCCAGGCATGAGCTGAATGTGAGCGGATTCCTCATCGATGCCCCTGTATTACCACTCGCTAGCCGCCATCACAAGGCTGTCGAGTGGCACGAGTGCAGTGCGCAATGGAGACTCCTCCTTCAAGAGGAATGGAATGGCCTTGGGTATTTGCCGGCACGCACCCCCGCGACACGGGACGCGAAGGTCCATGGTTTGTCGACGCGGCCCAGGGAGATATACCGCTCCGATATCGTACCCACTCTCTTCACTCTGGCTATTTCCCCGGTTTACCTGACCTTTGCCTCGTCTCAATTGCCTGTAACTATTCAAGCGACTGCTATGGTTAATGGATGGCATGATTGGTTTCGGTGCGGCTCTCAGACTGGGGATGCAATTTTGGGCGTTGGTAGAAGGCGCAGGCCAACTCGAGCTTTAGACCAATCGGCGACTTGCTTTTCGTGGTTTGGGGTTGCTGCAACGCTGACATGGAGCTAAGGCAAGGCATAGGCAAGGGACCGCAGTGGGGACCCGCAGGGCGTGGCACCACCAGAGCTTGTCAGCTCGAAGTAAACAATGGATGCTGTTGCTGTCGACAGCCCATTGGCTTCGAGGGCGCTTCCCTCGGACATTCTACGTGGGTCCCGTTTTGAATCTTCTTCACACTTGCTGTCTTGACGGTGTCTGCAAGGCCAGCCATGAATGGAGGCGGCTGCGGTCCTTTTCCATCCATGTTGATCGACTTTGGACTGCCCGTCTCGGACTGGGGTTTGCGCCAGTGTAACCTTTGGTTCGCTTGAGCGGGTGTACGGTGCCCTAAAACCCGGGTGTTTCCTCTTATTCGCCTGTCCATTAAACTTCCCCTTTGAGCCGTGAGCCGTGGCTCGTCTTCCATATTCGTCACCCGTGAAAGGCGCTTGTCAGAAATACGAAGTACAGGTACGTAAAAACAAAGGTGGCTGAGAACCCAGCCCCCCTTCAGGTCGTAGATAGAGGGAGGACTAAAGTGTGGAGAGAGATCCACCAGGTAGAAGACTCCGGGGTTGATGAGCCCAGCTGAACGTCACAAGACCTTTCGATCATTTGCGACCTCCCCGAGGCTGTAGTCTCTAAAGTAGACTCACATCTTTCTCTGCAATAGAAGCCCCCTTCACACTTCTAGAAGCCGAAACTGAGGTTATGCTGTCCATTTGTGTCAAAGCACTCCCAACTGCGAAGTACTGCAAACTGGGATCACCCCCGTTTACACCTTCGCCATTACCCATCATGTCCCTTCTGGACCCACGGATTATAGTAGAACTCAATATATTACACGTAGCTATGATCCCTATGGGGACCAAACTGAGTCCGCTACGCCCGCGAATACTCGGAGCCCATCAACGTATCGGACCAGATCTATTGATCCTGTAGAGAGACGACCAGCCGCTTCTCGTCGGACGAAGTTCTTTGCGCCCCCTAGTCGTATCATCCCTGACGGATGTGACGTGACGCGATATCTCCGCGACTCCTCGGGATGTTGGTACCGACGCCAAGATAAGCCTGTCGACAATATGTTCAAACCAGTTCAATATCCCTTGCCTGGTTTTCAGGTTTATCGAGGCGACCCGATATCCCGCTGAATAATATCATCCCGGTTGACTGGCCGTGAACCATCATTGAAGACCATCGCCTCGCGATGCTGTTGCCTTCTACGATGCTCATCGAGGTCCGGTTGCACCACTCGCGCCAACGCTCTCCCCTGATCGGTATCCCGCTCGCTCGCATTCATAGCGACCAGCAGGCTGAACCTTTCGGCATTTGCAAGAGGCATATGGCCTTCTCCTTCATCATCAGAACAGCCCTTTGTTACGAGCCCGGCCTTCTCGAGAACCATCCGCCCCGCTCTGCTGTTCTGGATGCTAGCGATAATATCGCTGAGACGGTTATTTTTGTGCCGCACGTACTTGGTGAAGTTTTTCTGCCTCTCTTCGTCGCTCTCTCCCCAATTCTGCTTGGCTAGCCACCTCTCGACAAATCTGGCTTGGAGGAGGACCTCGGGGTCATAACGAGCGATAAGTTGGGTGAGGAACATCAAGCACAACTTCTCAGTCATGTCGCGCATGGGGTACTCGTCCCAGTTTTCATCGTCCAACTTCTCTTGTTCATTATCCAGGGATAGCTCCAAGGATCGAACGAGCGCAGTGTACGCTTTCTTATTGTGAAGTTTGGGGAGACTCTCTGCTTCCTGCATTAGGCTTCTGAGGCAAGGGATTGTGCACTTTGTCATATCTTACGATGGTCGGTTATGACAGCCAGAGCACGCAGATTTTTTATGCGCTCGTCGTAGTCTGGCATTGTGATGCCACGGAGGAGAATGTCCAGAGTAGACGGTTCGTTGACGGCGCGTTCGCAAACAATCTTTGCCGCCGTTTCCCGGATCGCAAAGTTATAGTGACCAAGAAGGGTGTCCAGCGTGCCAACTTGTAAGGCATCCTCGGTGTCTTGGGTGATGTACTGCGTTTTGGGCTGGACAGGTTTGATTTCAGCGTCTTCTCGCCATTTTTCGAGCATGAAGCGGACCATGAGCAGCATGGCGATTGTGCTCGTGCCCAGGGCCCCTAAAATTACCCGGTCATCGCGGACGAGAGAGCTAAACCACCCCATATTGACGGCTGGCAGCAGTGTCGCATTCCCTTGCGCGACGATCTCGATCCGATTGCTGACGGTAAATGATGCAGCAACGGATGGATGTTGGACCTTCAACTCCTCAGCCTGCCAGCCTGCAGGTTTTGCCGCTTCCCACCGCCAAAACTTTTGGCCCATGGTGGGGCAACATCACAGCGAAATGCCATGATAAGATAACAACCCAAAAATTCGAAATTCTCACAGCTCCAGCCTCTACGAGGCAATCAAAGCCAGGCCGTAACGTATATTTGCTCACCGGAACGGCGGTTGACATTAGGCAGCATGGCGGGCTCACAATTGAAGAGGTTAAAAGCTTCTCTAAAAGAACAAGGAATTATTGGGCCTCAGCAATCGAAAAAGCAAAAACGCAAGAATGCGCTCGACCAAAAAGCCAGCAGCGACAAGCGACTTAATAGATCCGAGGCCCTGGAGGGGATTCGGGAGCAATTCAACCCCTTTCAATTCAAAACCAGTGCCCGCGGGCCCAAATTCGAGGTCACCACAAGCAAACCCACCAACGACAAGACACTCAAGGGTGTCAATGGCCGACCTGGTTTGGCCAAGTCAATGGCCGAAGAAAGGCGCCGGGGGACTCTCCTCGTTGAGATGCAGCGGCGCAATAAGGTCGGCGGCCTTGTCGACAGACGATTCGGCGAGAACGATCCTACCATGTCCCTTGAAGACAAGATGATTGAGCGCTTCACCCGAGAGCAACAGAGAAATCTCAAGAAAGGCTCCGTTTTCGATCTGGAGGACGATAACGACGAGCTAGGCGAGGATTTCCTCACGCATGGAGGCAAGAAAATCTCATTTGGGGACGAGGAATATCTTAGAGACGATTTTGCTGAGGAGGATCTCCCTTCCGGCGACGAATCAGACGGTTCACAGACCGAGAAGAAGCGACTGAAACGACTGCGTTTTGAACAGGCCGGCGAAGAAGATTCGCCCGAGGAAGACAACCAACCAGAGAGAAAGAAGAGCAAGAAGGAGATATATGAGGAGATCATCGCCAAATCAAAACTTCATAAATACGAGCGGCAGGCAGCTAAAGAAGAAGATAGCGAGCTCAGGGCTGAGCTCGACAAGGAGTTGCGGGAAGTTCAGTCCCTTCTTTTCCAGAGGCACAAGGTTCAGCCCAGGGAAAGCAACCAAGTTGCTGCTCCAGTTGTCATTGCTGGAGTTGAGAAGACCGTACTTGATAAGGAGTACGATGTCAGAGTAAAGCAACTTGCCGCCGACAAGAGGGCGAAGCCGGCTGAAAGGACAAAGACTGAGGAAGAAAAGCTCGAAGAGGAGTCAAAAAGACTGAAAGAACTTGAGGAGAAGCGACAGAAGCGAATGCGAGGAGAGGTCGACTCATCTGAAGATGAAGAAATGGAGGATGACCAACCAAAGCCAGCACCGGCGCAAGGCGTACCGCATATTCACGAGTCTCGCATGGGGATGATAGACCACGACGAAAAGGACGAATTTGGCCTAGGGAAAGGCATTAAACTGCGACTGACTGCAACAGAACTGGGGCTGGACGACGAGGATGATTTTGAGATCGATGACGATCTGATTGCAAGTGGATCCGAACTTGACCTAGATAGCGACGAATATGGCAGTGAAGGGGAGGAAGGCAGCGAGGAGGAAGAATCCGATGACGAGGACGATGAGTTCACGAAAGGACTTCTTACCGGTACCGAGTTCAAAGACCCGGCCTTCCAAGTGCCTACGGATGGAAAAGGCGACGATAAGGACGGGATACCTTACACCTTCCCATGCCCTCAGACACACGAGGAGCTGGTCAAAACATTCCAGAGTATTGGCGTGATCAAAACCCCAGTCGCCGTACAGCGCATCAGAGCTCTCTACCATCCAAAACTCGACAGCCGCAATAAGGAAAGGTTAGGAAACTTTTGTCAGGCTCTGATCCAGCACGTGGTGTATCTGGGTGACAGGTTCGAGCCACATTGGTTTCCCGCGCTGGAAAGCGTGATAAGGCACGTCCATTCTCTGGCAAAGACTTTCCCCATCGAGGTCGCCAAGGGGTACCGGGCATGCCTCCTAGAAATGGAACGGGAGCGGCCTCTGAACCTTACAGTGGGGGACCTGCTTCTCCTGACGGGAATTGGCAGCACCTATCCTACCTCCGATCACTTCCACCAGGTGGTTACGCCCGCTATGCTGTCCATTGGTCGTTTTTTGGGTCAGAAGATACCCCAAACCCTCTCTGACTACGCAACTGGCACGTACCTTTCTATCCTGGCGGTTCAATACCAACAACTTTCGAAGCGGTACGTACCAGAGCTGGTCAACTTCTGTCTAAACACACTCTGCGCGCTCGCACCCCAGAAGCCACAGAAAAAGCTAGGTTGCTTCCCTCTCCACCAGCCAGCCGCTGGCATCCGGATTCAAGGAGCCGTTCTCAGCAAGATCCGAAAGCTCAACTGCTGCGACTGCCAAGCCAGCCACCTGACCTCTCTCAACGATGATGAAGTAAATTCTCTCAAGGTTGCTATCGTCATCACCATCGCCGCTGTGCTTAAAGCCGTCGCCGAGATATGGCATAAGCACGCCGCCTTTCACGAGTCTTTCCAACCGGCCGTTCGCGTCCTTGAGCACCTCACCTCCAAAGCCAATGCCGCACATGTGCCCACCCCCTTAACCTCCAAGCTCAAGGATACTGCAACAGCCATCGAACGACTCATGCGGCTGGCGCACCTCGCCCGCCGCCCTCTCGAGCTTCATCACCACCGCCCCCTAGCCATCCGCACCTATGTGCCCAAGTTTGAAGACTCGTTCGATCCCAACAAGCACTACGACCCGAATCGCGAGCGCGCTGAGCTCGCCAAGCTGCGTGCTGAACACAAGCGGGAACGAAAGGGGGCGATGCGCGAGCTGCGCAAGGACGCTGCGTTTATGCAGCGCGAGAATCTACGCATCAAGAAGGCCAAGGACGAGGCATACGAGAAGAAGTTCAAGCGGCTGGTGGCAGAAATTCAGGGCGAGGAGGGCCATGCTGCCAACGAGTATGCTCGGGAGAAGGCGAAGCGGAAGAGGAGGTGAACTTTCGATCGATTATATGTTGGATTCAGTTAGGCATGTTGAGCCTCTGCTCACCTGGGGTACCATGGAGAATAGGAGCGAGCAAGGAATCAAGACAATTTGGAAAGTCAAAGCGAATTGCATGCATTCATTCGGGTTTCCATGTTGGCTGGCTTATCATACAGCGTGACCTAAAACAACTACATGCTCGTGAACGGTCCCTTCAGGTTCAACCCACTCCCATCAGCAGGCAGGAAATATGGAAAATTGACTAGGCTTCATGTTGGGATCTCTCACGCGAGCTGAAGCTTGTAGGTAGCCACCTCGAACGGCTTCAAGTCCACGGCGAACTTGCCATCCTTGAAGACCGCGTCCTCAATGTCGTCCTCCAACAGGTTCGTCTTGGTGACTTTGGAGACATCCCATGTCGTTGCCACCGTACCACGAGCCCGACCACCCAGGCTGTCAAAGATGCGGATGACGATGCTCTGGCCCTTCTTCTTGGGCAGTTCGCCGCGGGAGACGTCTTCGTCGTCCTCGCCACGCTTGACGGTGTCGAGCACGAGGGCAGTATCCGAGTCAGACGTAAGCTGCACTGGCGGACCCGCAAAGACCGCATCACGAACAGCGGGTGAGGCTGGAGACACGAGCCTGAGCGGGCTGTTGAACTCGTAAGCCTTGCGCACGGTGGTATGGCCGAGGGAGCCTTGGTGAGGCAGGATAGCCCAGCGAATGTGGTGGGTTCCCATGTCAGCGTTGGCGTCAGGAGCCTTGGGGCTGCGTAGTAGCGATAGGCGCATGAGATTTCCGGTAGTGGCGAAGCCGTATTTACTATCATTCAGAATTGAAACACCGTAACCATGCTCCGACAGATCAGCAAACTTGTGGCAACAAACTTCAAACTTGGCCATGTCCCAACTGGTGTTGTAATGCGTAGGACGCCGGACGACGCCGAACTGCGTCTCGTAGCTCGCCTCTGTGCTGCGTACGTCAATGGGGAACTCGACCTTGAGAAACTTCATAGTTTCGTTCCATACCACCTTGCTGCTGACTTCGACCCACGACTGATCTCCTCCAACCGCTGCCGAGAGACTGATGATGGTTTCGATATGACTCTTGTCGCTGATCTTCGTCTTCGTGACAACGCTGACGCGGTGGTTCTTCTCTTCGTGCACCATGGTCTCACCGCAGGGGAGCTCTTTTCGTGTGTCAAGGTGATAGACCTCGACGTCCCAAGCCTGCCAATACAGAGGCTTGTCGTCAAAGATGACATACTGGTTAGCCTTCTGCCCCTTCGGGATAAGCTCCCGGTCGACAGATTTATCCATCAGTGAAGTGATACACCCAGCCTTGACTTCTATCTTCAACTGACTGTTCTCCAAGACAAAAGCCCCATCGGAAAGCTTCTGCAGGGTGACCTCTGGCCTCTCTTCGGTTGCCTTGAACTTTCGCAATCTTAGGAACGGCCCGTCGCCGCATGCCACGGCGGCCTCATTCTCAGAGATGTCAATAAGAGCCTTGCGATGCCATGGCAGTGAGCTCAAAGCTGCGCCATTGGCAACAGACGCAGTGTCAACAGGGGAAACACCGAGGACTGCTGTGACATCCTTATAGATAGTAGCAGCGGTCTTGAAAACCTTGGCATAGAACTAGATGACGATTAGCATGGTGCGAGCGCAAGTGTCTCCTCACGCGTGGTGGAATCTCACCTCGTCCGACTCGTCGTAAGCCATACGGATTGAACTGCCCGGAAGGCAATCGTGGAACTGGCAAAGAAGAACCGCTTCCCACATCTCATCGATATCCTTCTTCGGATACTTATATGACTTGTCCTTGACAGACGCGATAGTAGCCAGAAGCTCCACCTCTCGGAGGACGAATTCGGCTTTGCGGTTGTTCCGCTTGTTGTTGGCCTGGGTGGTGTAGGTTCCACGGTGAAGCTCAAAGTAAAGCTCGCCATACCAGGTCACAAAGCTGTCGGCATTGCGCTCCAACTTGTCGAAGAAGTCATCTACAGAGTTGCCCATGTGAACACGGGGGAGGAGACCAATGGTGTCGCTGATACCGCGGCACCGGCGAAGTTTTTCAACATGCTGCCAGGTAGGGCCGCCACCACCATCACCCTTGCCAAAGACGAGCAATGATGTAGCGTCATGGTCGAGTGACTTGTGTTGTGACATGCTCCTCTTGACATCGCCGAAGTGGGCCTCGGCTGTGTAAGTCTCGGCGGGGGGCATATGGCACACTACTTGACTACCATCAAGAGCGACCCAGTTGAAGGTCGTATGTGGGAACCGGTTGATGTTGTTCCAGCTGAGCTTCTGGGTAAGAAACCGCGTCATGCCCGACAGCCGACAAAGCTGGGGAAGCTGGCTAGAGTACCCAAACGTGTCGGGGAGCCAGAAAGTTTGGCAGCGGCTCCCAAAATTGCTCTCGTAGAAGCGCTGACCATATAAGAATTGTCGAACAAGAGACTCGCCGCTAGGCATGTTCGTATCGTGTTCGACCCAACTGCCACCGATGGGATGGAAGCGACCTTCAGCCACCTTCTTCTTCACTCGTTCAAATACAAAGGGATACAACTCCTTTAGCCACTTGTACTGCTGGGCCTGGGAGCATGCGAAGTTGAGTTCGGGGTACCGCTCCATCAAGTCACACTGGTTGGACCAGGACCTCGCAACTTTGCGCTTGGTCTCAGCAAAGGGCCACAGCCAACAGCTGTCAATATGGCAGTGGCCAATGCCAAAGACGACGGGCTCTTTGCCGCTTTCGTAGACCTTTGCGGAATTGACATTTGGCCCGATATACCCCTCGGCGATCTTGCGGCAAGTCTCGAGCGATTCCTTATTTCCCAGCTCAAAAGCATCAATAATGTCATTGCACGTCTTCAACGCCTTGTGCTGCTCCCAGGAGTCTGCGGGGAACTCCCTAGCCGCGTCACCGATAATCCACATGTCAATGAACAGCTGACGAGCGTCGGGGTTGACAGCAACGATCTCGGCCCGGTCCAGCCGGAAGAACTTGTTCGGATCGGGAGGCTGGATCGAGTCACCACCGGGCGCGTTTCCGAACATGCCATTGCATGCCATCTCAATGTAGATTGTATGTTCTTTGCCGTCACGGAACGAGTTTGGCAATACCCATTCGACACGCTCATTACCGCCAGTCAAGCCCTGCAACGGCTTGCCATCCTCGGTCCAAATCAGACCTTCGTTGTTGGCGTCCCAGTGAAGTTCGAGAAGCCGCTTATCCTGAAGATCCTTGGGCACCTTGAGCACGACCTTGAACCAATGGGTCGACCAAGAAGGCCCAAACCATGTGCCAACGGCAGTCTTGGTGAACTCGTGTGCCACTGCCTCTTCGAAAGTGGGTCTCGAAAGATTAGGGGCATCCCAAACCCAGAGCTGGACGTGAGGCTCCCCGGAGGCGACGGCCTCGTTCATCATAGCCAGGAGATTGTTCTTCTCCCATTGTCCCTTTGAGTAGAACTGACTGATGCGATCTTTGTAGATATTGGAGATTAGCTGACCGACTGGTTTCGGAGCGCGAAGCGGATAATCGCTATGAGGTTTCTTCTGCGCATGTGTTTCGCCGCCCATGTTTGCGACTGTAACGGGCTAGACGGTGTGGGTTGTGGTCGAGGATCGCGGGCAAGTATCCAGCGCTTATGGCAGAAGCTCGGAAGCGGAGCTCGACAAGGAAAGCTGGCAAAGCAAAGGCAAGCAATCCGGCTCAGTGATCGTGCGGAAAAGTCAATTGATAATCGCCGCTTAGAAGCGCGAGGAAGAGGGACAAAACCGGTTGTCCGAACTTGGAGCTGTTATAGAAATGTGGCCGAGAAAGAGGTCGGGGAGGAGTCGGTCAAGACAGACGGAGGTGGACCTGATGATGGATGGCCGCTGATCACTGGAGCTGTCAGGGCTGAGCAAGGATGTCAGGGGCGGCAAGATGCTGAAATGCGGGGTTTGCTTGGGGATCAAGGCGATCTGCGGGGGCATTGGTACCCGTGACCCAGGTCAAGGCTACTCCAAAATGCACCTTCCTGGTCGAGCAAGTCATACATTGGAGGAAAGAGAGAGCCTGTCGCGGTTGTGTCCCCAATCAACCCGAAGCTGGATGCGAGCTCCAACTCCCGAAGTCATGCCCCAGTTAAGGGTGATGCACATCATTCCCAGACACAGGTCAATCCAATATATTCAAGAGACACAACAAGATCGAGCAACCCTTAACAACACCCATGATGATATCCCATAACCATCCGTGATCTCAGGTAACCTTCGATCTTGTCATGATCCCATCCTCATTTGCAAAGAAACACGCAGCGCATCAAAACCTAGGCAGGAAGAAAGACACCAACCACGCTTGTGATATATGCACGCCCGCCCGCCATAATTAACCCGCCAAAACATGTCTAACCTCCTGAGAGCCATCATGACTGTCATGAGATGCACGAACTCTTTGTCCGCTTGCGACTGCTGTTCTTGGTTGATGTGTCTAAGTGGACACTTTTAGATCCTGCCACGTCGACCTCGGACTCCTGGGATACGCCCTCGTCGACATCACCGTCATCATCATCATCGTATTCTTCATCCATCTCTTCATCTCCTTGTTCAAAGTCTTCTTCTTCGTCTTCCATCTCGCTGTCGGTCTCATCGTCGCTTTCGTCGAACGACAGGACGCCCAGCAACGGGACGTCTATCCTAGCCAACTGGCTCTTGATCATGCTGTCGGCGATATTGAATAGTTGCGAATCCTTGTCTTGGCCCTGGTTTTCTTGGTCCATCTCAAAGTTCTGTTCATCCTTATCCAAGGTTGGGTTATTTTCGTTCGTTTCTGCCCGTGGCGACGCTGTTGTCCTTAGGGGCACGCCCATAACCCACCGCCTCACGGATTCGCCCTTAGTAATCTTGTTTCTCGAGTCAGCCTTGCATCTCTGCTTTAGGCCTCGCTTAAATGTTCGTCGCTGCCGCCGGCGCCTCCTCGAGATGCGGTCGCGGATATACCATGCCACGATGAGCATGGCAGCTTGCATCATTTCCTGACACTTTGCCCGCTGCGCGTTGGCCCACACCTGACATCGCTGCTGCTGAAAGTTGGCCATGGCCTGGCACCGTTGCTGGTAGTAGCTTGCAATCCTCGACGCCATCGCAAGGTAGCGGGGATCAGCAGCCAAGTCTCGGAGGCTGTCGTTGGAACTACCTGCGCCGTTTGGAAGATCTGGCCCTCCCGGCGCCGGTGTCGTTATAGTATTCGTCGTGTGAGTTGTGGAGGGAGGCACAGCCATCGGGGGCCTCTCTTGGGGCGGCTTGATGCTGGCCTCGTAGGCCACTCGACTGCAATCGGAGCGTGGCAGCTGCGGGGCAAACGGTCCTTTGAACATGTGTTGGTCCGGTGGAGGTGTCACCGGCACCTGAGCTTTGAACGAGAGTGGCACAGATGTTGCCATGGCACGTCGGGTGCAATGTTGTTTCCCTCTTGCGTATAAATTCTCTGTAATGTGGGGTAGATGCCGTCTTTTTCTAGGGCTTTTCTTCTTTGTTCCTCGCTAAAGTGGTGGTGCGATGTAGGTGCTTGCTGGAAAAGGGGAAAATGGTTTGAGCGGCCACAGGGTCGTGACACCAAAATCGAGGTCACAATCAAGAGTGCAAAATAGTGGTAATCTCAAACTGAGCCCCGCGCTTGTGGGGGGGG
>Ga0247765_1000468_pt1 | contig 31668 bp, 43 predicted proteins | sample UWRJL106311C6_FD_179949 | JGI IMG/M metagenome (GOLD analysis project Ga0247765, IMG submission 179949) | Plant litter microbial communities from Arlington Agricultural Research Station in Wisconsin, United States - UWRJ-L106-311C-6 | ecosystem: Environmental > Terrestrial > Plant litter >...
CCTCCCCCCTTCCCCCACCACCGGCGGAGTAACCCCCGTTTTTACCCCAGTGCCTCTCGGAAGACCTTCCAGAAAAATCCAACAATGGCACGCACACAACTGTCATCTGTCAAGATGGCGTGCATGAGGGGTCCAGTCCTCCCACTCACCAAGAAGCTACCGGACTGGATTGAACTAGACGCTACCTACCTTACCTAGGTACCTACACTACATGTATGCAACCACACTGCGCACGCGAGGGATTCTTCTCAACTCTCGGAAGTCAGCGTGCATAAACTCTTGTTTTTCGGCCCCCGTAGCTACCTGCCTACATGTAGGTAATGCGGAGAGAGACCTGGACCTGGACCTGCGAGACCCCGACATGGTTTGCTCAACCAACTGCCCCCTCATTTGATCTGCAGCGGCACCTTGAGCAGTCTGTCAAACCTATCGACCTGTCAGTGTTTGCGTCACACAGCTTTTTTTGTGTGTAGCGAGCGATTCTCCGTTTTCGTTTTTTTCCCGTTCCCCCGTGGGGGTTTTATCTTGGCCTGTTGAAAACATGTCGTCATGTCCGTCGATACCTACATTTGATAGGTAGGTAGCTCTTTGCGGTGCGTACATGTCTCATACACTACACATGCAAAGCAGCTCCATGTTACCAACATACAAGCAAAGGTCAACATCAATGTAAAATTGACAGGGCGAATGACAAAAGAGACATGTCTAACTGAGGTGGAGGTGTATGCACATCTGCACATCGACCTCCGAGAAACTGTTATCCATTCGACGCATCTTTCAATCTCTACCCCGCTACCCCATTTTCCTTTTTGCTCCCCATCCAGTATGCATCATGTGCGTTTTGGTAGGTAACCGGCTTCGGAAACCGAGGGAAACAAAAACCGCCGATCCTTGCGATATGGAGAATTCCAAGAAGGAAGAAAAAAAATTGGAGTCGAAACTTGCGACAAACTGGATTGTTCCCCCCTCAAATGGAAAGACAGGCAGGAAAGGGCATTGACGTGTCCCTGGACTGGTGGTTGGTTGGTGCCCGCTTCGGCTTTGCAGTATGCCCGGCTGCTGCAGCCGGCCGGACTGGGGGTATGATGTGTGGCACGGTGCAGCTCTGTCACTCTGTGTTGGTATATTCTTGTGCGGGTTGTGGTGTTTGTCTGCCGGCCGGAAGCAAAATAGAGAGGTGGTGGTATTACTAAGTACGTGCAGTACATGACCATGATAAAGTCGAGATAGCTTCTCTCCAACACTTTTGTATCAACCCCTCAGTTGTTTCTCGTGCAGCGTCTGATCGCAAGTTCAACAGCCAACATGAATAACCGTCTACACTTGGGTCTTTCCCTCCTCCTCACCTTGGGCCTGCGTCCCGTCCGGGAATCTGTCTCTCTCGGAGGAACTATCCCCACCTTCATCGTCATCTGGACTCTTCTTTTGGCGTTCCGCATGATTTACAACCTCTGGATCTACCCCTCTTACCTCTCTCCGCTCCGCCATCTTCCCGGTCCGAAAGACCACCATTTTCTGTTCGGTCAAACCCTCAAGCAATTCCAGTCAGGCAGTCCCAACGAGCCGTTCGTGTCATGGATGAAAAAATGGCCCGACGCGCAAATGCTTCGCTACTCCTCGCTGTTTGGGTCCGAAGCGATTCTCATCACCGGGCTGGAGACCTACAAGGAGATTCTCACCGACAAGGGCTATTCGTTTGTGAAGCCGGCGGTTTACGAGAAGCTGATCCGCCCGATTGTGGGCAAGGGCATTGTCTTTTCGCATGGCGATGAACATCGGGCGCAGAGAAAGTTTCTTTCTCGTAAGTTTTTCCTCTCCTGTGTGTATCTATCTGCGTATAATATGTTGATATATAAAAAAAAAAAATAGCCCCCTTCTCCATCACCGAACTCAAACGGCTCATTCCCGTGTTTTACCGAAAAGCTTCGCAGCTGTGCAAATATTTTGACGCTCAAATCGCGACTAATTCCGGTGTTGTTGAATGTCCGTTCCCTCTCCTCTTACCCCGGTCCCCCACCTTGCTGTCAACTAACTTGTTTTGGTTTGGTTAAAAAAAAAGTGGTTTCAACATATTCCTCCCTAACGCTCGATATAATCGGAATTGCCGCTCTCGGAATCGACCTCGAGAATCTCGAACACCCTTCGACATTCCACGAGTGCTACCACGCGGTATTCGACCCGCCCCCGCTCGGCCAGCTACTCGTGTTTCTCGACGGGTTCGTGCCTATTCGCTGGTTACCGCTGGCTGAAAACCGGCGGTTCGCAGAGTCGAATGCCGTAGTGCGGAAATTACTAAGACAAATCATCCGAGACCGCATCGTGGCTCTCACCACCCCTGGTGGTCAGGGCGAAAAAGTCAAGAAAGAAGGAAAGGAAGAAGAAGAAGGATACAAGGATATCCTCAGCTACATCATCACCGAGACATATACGCCGTCCACCCGTCCGTGGGATGAAGAGGAAATCCTCGGCCACATGCTTAACATGGTCGCGGCGGGACACGAAACTACCGCGTCGGCGCTGGTCTGGGCAACCCATGCGATGGTGACGTATCCTGGCGTGCAGACGCGATTGCGAGCTGAGATTATGGAGCTAGTTAACAATAGGTTGGGCGGGGAAATGCCGGGATACGTGGACATGGAAGGGTTGGCGTATTTGGGGGGGTTCTGTAAAGAGGTGTTGAGGGTTCACTGTCCTGGTCTGTCTCTCTCTCTCCCTCTCTCTCACACACATACACACATACACATACAGTCAGTCAGTATCTTCGGGAGCTGTTTTTTTTGACATTCCTCGACCGCTTCACATTCCTCCCCCCCCCATTCACCCCCTCCTTCTCCTCCTCATTCTTCACCCACGACACCCCCTGGACTCAATAAATCAAATACTAAACAATCTCTCAGCCATCACCTCCCCCCGCGAACCCATCAACGACATCACCATCAACGGCGTCCTCATCCCCAAGGGAACCACCATCAACCTCATGTGTCAAACCATCCAGGTATCTATCTCCACCATCCTCCTCCCATCTACGACTAACATCAAGAGCAGATGAACCCCACCATCTGGGGCCCCGACGCCGATTCATTCCGCCCCGAACGATGGAGCGACGGCGGTGGACGGCCCGACGATGTCCATGCTTTCACCGCCTTCTTCCATGGACCGCGCCAGTGCATCGGTCGCGTCTTTTCCATCATGGAGTTCAAGGCCATCCTGATCAAGATGATCACTAACTTTGCCTTTGAGCCCGTCCCTGGACAGTCCATCACCTTGATCAATCCCAGCGCTCTGTTGCGGCCAAAGGGTGGCTTGAAGGTTAGGATCAGAAGGTTGACAGCTGCTGAGCTTGGGATGGAAGGACAAAATGCATAAAGAGAAAGAAATCCATTCAGTACCATTAATTCGAAAAGCCACCCGTCTGACCTTCTCCTTTTCCGAACCCGACTCCCCCAGTCTACCCGGCCTCCAGTCTTTATCTTGAATATCCCACCCATATTAGATAATTACTAGCCACAATAGCATCAACTAACTGGCCAAGACTCACGCCAAGTATTAGTCCATCATAACGTGCATGTCTCTTCAGAGACGATTCCTTCAACGTATTGGCCTCAGAGGGCCGTCGGTGAGATCTGGTCAATCAAAACCGCACACTTCTTACATGTTGCCCACCAGATCATGGCTGCCAAGCAGAGACCCATCATGCCCACAAACAAGACGCCCGAGAGCAGCCAAGCAATTGCAAGTGGCGGCTTCAAGAGTAGGCTGCTGCTCTGCGACCCTTGCTCGCTTCCCCGTCGTCCCGGAGGTGATGGTTCAGCAGCGTGGCTTCCCTTGCCATTTTGCGGCAGTTGTGCGTTCTTCCGCTGCTGAATAATGCACAGGGAATGCGTCAATCGAGCCAATTCAAGCTCGTCCCTGCGATCCAACTCGCGTCCGTACATCATGGCTTCGGTCAGCGTTTCGACTGTGTCGCTGTAATCGGCTCCCTCAGCGACGTGCTTCAGATCGTGTACGACGCGGGCAGGCACACCGAGCGCCATGGTAAGCGGTGGGATATTTTTAGTAATAACACTCCCCGCTCCAATGACAGCTCCGTCGCCAATCGTCACGCCACCTCTAAGTCAACGTTAGCTCTTGTCCCCCCACACACACAAAAGACACGGACGACACCCACAGGACGGTGACGTTAGCCCCAATCCAGACGTGGTCGCCGATAATGATGGGCTTCCCGATACTGCTCTGCTTGCCCGAACGTTCCTCGGCGCGCAGGGCATGGCCAACGCTGACGATACAGCAATTGGGTCCGATGTTGCAGCGCTCACCGATAATAACATCGGCCACGGGGGTGTCCATGATCATACAGCTGCGGTTGATGAAGGTGGAGCCGCCGATGCGAACTCGCAGGCCATAGTCAACATAGAACGGTGGCTTCACAAAGGGTGTCTGCGCTTTGAGCTTCGGGTTGCGGAACGTCATGTCATGAGTGATGGCCGAGGCAGCGTCATCGCTGCGGTCGCGGGCTGGACGAATGATGCTGCGGAGAAGGGTGAGTGGGGGGAGGTACGGGGTCTGCGGGGAAATGAGACTTACTCGAGAAAGCGACCGCTCCGCACGTCGCCGGGGGAGTCTTCGGGCGTCTCGTTAAATCGCCGGCAAGCTTTAGCGCAGCGATCCCGGGCGGCACGGAAGTCGTCATTCCCGGCGGGAAATGCAACCCCCACAGCGGGTGCGACGTCCGAGTCGTCCATCAGCGGGTCCATGGTAGCGAGTAGCGCGTACTTGAATGGCAGGTCGGGGCCGGGTTCTGGGTTGGCCGGTAATGGCTCATGCGACGCCGGTCGGGATGCTCGATGTCGTCGGTGTGTGACAGAGTTTTTGGTCGGTGCAATGCCGGTCGGGTTCGGGGTCATCGACTCCTTTTGTGATGTTGTGGGAAAGAAAGCAGAGTTGGGTGTGAAGGAGATCTGGCAGGTGAAAATCGCAAGAGGGGGTATGACGATGGACAAGGTGCCAGATTCTCGGGATCGGTCGACTCGATTTTTCTCAACGCCACGCGGGTTTTGGCGAGATTCTCTCTCGCGCAGAATTGGAGCTTTTCCCGATCTGTTGATGGGCGAAGAGCAAGGGGGTGGTGCCCACGGATGATGGTGCCAGGTTCCCCGGCGGAGCCAAGCCGGTCACAGGAAAAAGAAAAGAAGACGTCACGGATTTGGCCTTGTTGCGCGTCTCGCGGCCCAAGGAAATTAAGGTTGATGCAGCAGCGAGCCGGGGACAAGGTGTCGGGAACCCGAGAGAGCGAATGAGCTGAAGAAAGGCACCAGTGGAAGTATATGTTCATAGTAGTGAACCGGGGGGTGGGAGTCGTTGAAAGGCACGCGGGAGAAGGCCGGATGCATTGCCATAAAAATAAACTGAGAGAAAGCTGATTCACGGTCGGCATTTGTGGAGGGAGAACGAAGCAGATGTAGTGGTGAATGAGAACGGGCGAGATCAGCAAATTTGATGTGCCGTGCACCAAGTTTTGACCAGGAGAGCACACCCCTCGCTGTTCGGCGCGCCCCAGTGCCCGGGGAGGCAGCATCGCAATGGTGGAGCACCCAAAAAGTCGACTGGGGCACACTGCCGCTGATGACACGCATAGCCCTTTGTGGTGCAGTCAACCACCACGCGTCAAGAGGTGACTGGGCATAGTAGGGCGGATTCTCCGCATGGATTGCTGCAAGATCTGTCCCCGTTCGCGCGCGACCGGAACTCGTCCCCAGAGGCTCAACAGAGCCCTTTGTCGGCCCGTCTTGTGACACCCCCCGCCGTTGCCCTTTCCGGGATGGGCCCTCTGCAGCTTGCATTTTCTCACGCCATCCACTGATGAATAGGGGTGGCCGCGGTTCTTCGAGTTGCATTCCGCCCGAAGGGGGCACTGGGGGCTCGGGGGCCCAACGGGAAGGGGGGCCGTCCGTGTTCGAGACCTGTTCAAAGAAATGTGATATCTGACAGATTTTGCGCAGCGACAGCGACAACACCTCGCCACCACACTGCAGACAATCGGCGCAAGCAGGGTCCGACACAGTAGAATAGGTGGGCGGCGTGGTGGGATGCCAATTATAGTGGGCGATTTGAGCATCAGTGGCTGCCGTCCTTCGCGCGGAATGCAGTCCTGCCAAGTTGGGGGGACCTCCCATGCCAATGTTCAGCAAGTTCGCCAAGCATGATGTTCGAACGTTGCCTCTGTGTGGCTGCGGCCGAGGCCATCCCTCACCCCAATGCCTGTTCACACCCCAGCACAGGCCCCACCGGCCGGCTGATCCGACCATTCCGATGCCTCCGCGGGCGCCCCCCCTGGTTGGGGGATCCCGCCCGGGACCAGCGGACACTGGGCCGGGCGGTCGTGTTGCCGGCGGCTAGCCTCTGAGTCGCTGTAACCTTGCCCAATCCCCGTTGCGACCCCCGCCGCCGTTGGCTACCCACACTCCCTTTGGCCGGCCCTGAACTCTTGATTCACGCTGCCGTCAGCCCCGCGAGCACCACCTTCACACGCATCGTTCAATTCGTGCGCGCCCACGCATGTGAGTTCTGACGAGTCAACGCTTCCCAATCGCTTGGATTGCTGTCTTTGTCAATACGCCACCGCTTACCGCGCCAAAAATGTTGCTGGACAATGACCGGGCTCGGCCCCACGCCTCCGATAGCCTCGGTAGCTTTGTGCACAGCGTGGCGACCTTGAGCCCCGTCAAAACGGCCAGGTCTTTGCACGGTCACGGTGCCCCGTTGCAGTACACGCCCGTTTCTCATACCACCTGGCTCCGTCCCGACGCCGGCTTCCGACAAGTGCCTTTGACCCGCAATCATCAGCGACTGTTGTTGTCGATTGGTTGTGGCCCCACTAACCGGCAAGGCAGCGTTACAAGCCGCCGTAAGAAGTCCGAGTTTTGGGGCCATAGCCATGCGAGGCCTGGCGGGCCTGTCAGGTTCAGCTTACGTGCTGCAGAAGCAAGCTGCAGCGGATTGGACGGAACGAGAACTAGGTTTGGCGTCTTGCAGGGCGGGAACGCGGGCGGGGAAGTTTGCGCCGGGAGACGTGCATCCCAGGACCCAAAGTTGGAGTCGCGTGGTGACACAATCTAACACCTCAGTGGGGGGCTCTCGGCCGTGCATGGTCAAGGAGTGAGGCTCACACCGCGGTGCAGGACGATGCGAAGGTGCTTGACCGGCCGTGTTTGTTGGGTGCGTCGTGCACAGGACCCCGAACGGGGCCATGGCGTGTGGATTGTGCGGAAAAGGGCGGTGACGACCGAGGGCGTCGCGAGATGTTAATTTGCGCATTCGTTCGACCGAGACAGCGACGCGCAGGGCAAGCGAGCCCGACAAGGGGAGGGTGATTGGAAGGCGTGGGAGAGACTGGCCATGATGCCTGAGGCGTGCGTACGCGGTGCACGACTGGTATCGGGCAGCAAGTGGGCGGGCGTGCAACGAGTGATGTTGAGATCAGAGATCGCCGGAGAAAAGGAAAAGGATGGAAAGTGCACAATCCTCGTTTGCAGGCTGCAGACTCAGCTGCACGGGCACAGGCAGCACGAAGGAGCGCAATCGGAAGCTTCCACGTCTGGGCGGCTCTAGAAGCTGATGCATCGCTCCTTCCATGCGAGCTTCCATAAAAATCGGAAAATGACGAAGAACCTCTACAAGCGTGGGAGTTCAGGCCAGTTATTATCAGGGTCATCCTCCCTGTTCCCCACCAGCCCCCAACCGACCATGGAATGTTCCAAACGGGCATCCCGCCTCCCGCCTACCTACACACGAAATGAGATGCCGTCATCTGTCATCCGTCATCTTGTCACCGCCAGTGTTCCCCACCGCAGCGGCAGTTGTTCTGTCCAACGGGCCCCCGTGCCTCTTTGTCCTGAACCACTTGGTACCTGGTTGCACCTGCCGTTGTTGGCCGAAGTCGGACCGCAAATCTGATGCGAGGCAATCATGACAATAGAAGCTCCAAAGCAACTCGTCTGGTCGCAACACTGCACAGTGAGAGCACTCATTCAGCCGTCCCAAAGAACTTTCATGTCCGGTGCTGACCTCAGCAAACCCAACCAGACGGCGACAAAAGGGACGCAAGATTCCTCGCTTCCATCCCGACGGAACCGAATCACCATCTTTGCCAAGGCAACTTCCCCCGTCGGATACTACCAAGACGCCAATTGGGTTCTCGAATCGCGATAGCCATCTCCAATCCTATCTGTGTCACATCGGCCTTGCATGGGCTTCTGCAACCATGATAAACCGCATCCACTGAGTGTCATTGACAGGCTCGGATGCGGGAGCTGAGCGTAGACCCTGGTTGATGGGCCACATCGAAGTGGCGATACATGGCCCGTCGATATAAGCTCGGCTTCGAAAGAGCAGATATCTACAGCCAGTTCTCCTGATCGGATGCCTCGCAGACTTCCGAGGTTGCCAAGACTTGATGGCGTGGTTGAGGACTCCTTCCGATACTTGGAACCGGGTTGCTCGATTCTGTTTTGACGAAGTCAACAGAGAACACGTTGCAGCGGGCTCGAGAACCCCAAAAGGGTAATCAATGTCGACCTGGCACGTACAAACTCGGCATCAAGCTTGCGTCAACTATTGAGATAGCCCCACGCGCACGGGAGTCGTCGAAATAAGGCCCAACCCCACGCATCATTGGTCGCAACACGTTGGCCGCATCGAAGATCGCTGCTTCGGATCGATCCTCGGTACCTGACTAGCTTATGCGTTGGCACCCAAGCTTAGGATTGTCCGAGCCTCGGATGCGATGAGGGGCTCAACCCGTTCGGGCCGCGGGCATATGAACTTACCTCGGTAGAACCAAGTTGGTATAAGTTGCCCGTAGACAACGACGGGAGGTCGCCGAAGCTGGTAGGCTGCCCTTGATGCAAAGTGGCAGTCGGATCAGCGTACTTGAGATCTGTCGGTATATTGCTTACGTTACTCTCGGCTGTCACCTTTGGGTCTCTCCCTTGTCATCAAGGACTGTTGAATTCCAGGCCGCTCTGGATGATGTACCCACCGAATCTTGATGAACCATCACGCCGCCATCGGCCCTCGTATTCTCGTAGACCAGTGCTCATCATATCTCTACCTCAGACTTAAACGGTTCCCCTATCCGTTCGAACTGGGTCTCGAATAGCCACAAGCACGATGCCACAATACGGCCATGAAAGCCTGAGTTCGAATTACCCACCTTCTTCCGTGAAACAGAACCCAGAAATCTCATATTGCGGGATACACCCAAAGTAGGCAGCAGGTCCCAGCTTGAAAGATGCATGGTGGTCTGGCAGAAACTGAAGGCAAGAACAGGCAGCTGACGCCATAAACAAGTCATTTTCAGGGACAGCCGAGAAAATTGTAAAGAAACACGCCTCGGCAGATTCTTCGAGCGCCATAGCTTTGACCAGACATTCGAGATTACTCCGGAGCCTCAGACCAATACTTGGGACTGACCGATGACCTTGCTTGTTCTTTTTTGGTTTTCAGGGCGCGATCTGGCCTTGAACACTCCCGAGAGTGTCTCTACGCGCCGGCAAGATCCTACGCTCTTTGCTATGAGAGTTGGCGACTTTACCGCCAAGATCTCAATCACAGCTAAGCTAGGTAATGATGCCAACGACCGATCACTAATGAGCTCAGACAGCCAGGCTTTGCCAATACTAACCAGGTAGACATTTTTGGCCAGCACGGTCGGGATCCTCCAAGTCCTTGCCGTTGCCGCCAAATCAGGCCTCCAACGAGCCATCCAAGGTCTCAGGCATGAGTGCCGTTGTGGGAACTGCCGAACTTCTTATGTCACACGTGTGAATCAGCGGCACAGGTCGGCGCAGCCAGTCGACAGGTTCGTCGGTTCCTTTATCTGTCTAGGACCTTCAGAGAAAGGGTTCGACAAAGATGGGCCGCAGCTAACTGTTGAAATGAGGTATAAGTGCCGGATTCTCCACTATACATTGCACTCTTCAGTCTTTCCATCTGGACACTAACTTTACGGTTGAAGCCTCATACAAACGAATGCAGTCCCCGGATGTCAGCTGCTGCGGGAGCCCGAATCAGATGCGTAACACGGAGAGCGAAAATACTATAGGGAAACTATGAAACCTGGCAGGAAGGAGGGCCCACAGGGGAAGGATTCGACTGATACCCCATCGTTCTCGCTAGAGGAAGTCGTTCTCGAGAAGAAGTACACTGCCATCTCCTGCATGCGTTTCCTTTTCAGGGGGGCGGGGGGTTCGGCGGTTTTCGCCTCAATCCGGTCACCTAACTCTCCGGTGAAACGCTGAGAAACGCGGCCCATCGAGGACTTCCATGGTTTGGGTTAAGGATCTGACGCCGTCACTACTACCAACATGCGAGTGAGGTTGGAAACACGCCAAGAGGCAACACTAGCGTCAACATTATGCTTTCTACCGACCAACTACCACACGAAAAAAACGACAGTCAAGCGACGGAAATGATTGCACCAAGTAATTAATATCTTTGGAGCGGTTTGCAACACTAGGTCGCTGGTTGAGAGACGTTGAAGACAGGTAGGTATTCCTTCGCCGTGTCCATGACATTTCACAGCCTCAACGTCATGTTTGCTACCTACTTAAATCCTCGGCGCAGCCCAAGTTGGTAGGTGGCCATCCCGCGTGAATATTCAGAGTCCACAAAACTTGATCTACTAACGTGTCAATCCAATCAGCACGACGAATCGCAACATTTACATTTTTTACTCCGCCCACGGGCTCGGATCATGGCGTTGCAGCCAACAGTAAGATGCAGTAAGTTTGGAGGATTCGGTCACCGAAGGATCTTCGGCGGGGGCGGCACCACAGTTGAAGAGTGCCGTGTGATCCTAATCCCGGCGAAGTCATCATTATACATGATGAGGAGTGTGGCTCGGTTTAAGCTCTGCCTTGCCTTGCCTTGCCATTGATGTGATTTTTGCCTCGACAGACTTTGCCGATTATACGTAGGATGCAAACAACTCGATCCCTTTTATTCGTATATAGCGCTGCGAAAACTGTCCCTTCCTGTTTGGCGGATTTTCCGCCTTTTTTTTCTCTTCTGGTTCCAATACACAACCGATACGGCTGACGTTATATCCAGTCAGTGACTGACACAGACTGACTGAGGAAAGAATAAGAAAATCTCGAAGAAAAAAAAATAAGCTCCACAATGTCGACGTCTTTCCCGTCTTCCTCCACTACCTATCCCGAGCGCTCCGGTATCCACCCGGCTGCGATTTTCGGCATCGTCGCCTCCGTCATGGTCACGCTTGCCGTTGTGGTGTGGTGCGCCGTCTTTGGTTTGTGCAGGAGAGCCATGACCAACCGCGAGTACGGCGTACTTCCGACGCTACGAATCGCCGTGGATAATCATCATGGCAGCGGCAACGGCAACGGCAACGGGAACCCTTATCCCAACCCGCACCCATACCCGTATCCTAATCCGTATCCTAACACGAACCCGTATCCCAACACCAACAACCCTTACCCGCACTCCGGCTCGCCGCTGCACTCGCCGCACCCGCACCCGCACCCGAGCACGTACCAACAACCGAGTCCGCACCAGCACCAAAACTACCACGGCGGCAGCAGTGGCGGCGGCGGCGGTGGTGGTGTTAGTGGTGGTGGTGGTCAAGACCCTAGCCCTCCGCCCTACGCATACCATCCTCCAGGCAATGACGCGCACCATCCTACAGAGTCAAGTGGACGTTCTCTAGGCCTAGAGGCGACAGGGCCTAAAGCCAAAGTGACAAATACGGATAATGGTGGCCGTCGAGTCGGGGATAGTTCGAATGGTGCCTAATGATGGTGGAATTTCTGATTCTAGAGAGAATCAAGGGTGCAAGGCAGTATCAAGACTCCACCACGTGGCAGCATCACCCTTAACGGCAGAATGATGTCCTCCTTGACGAAGCCGGAGCATGTCCTCCTCAACAACAGGTGGCATGTGCGCGTGTTGAGCAAAGTCATAGTCAGTCACAGTCACAGGAGGAACGCAGAGAACCATCTTGGATCCAAATATTCTTTCAGCAGATAGTAAGTGATGACTGGAAGCAAGGAAAGTGTATGGATTGACAAAAAGCTTACCATTGACTCAGCCGGTCAACTAAGGTCGGCGTTGGGGGAAATCCGTGATTGGTGTACCTACAAAGAACCCTGCAGAGGGTTCTGTTTTCAACTCGGGGCTTCGAATGCAGGCGTTAAATCCAGGCTTCTCAACCACCTAGGGGCAACCGATAACCATCTCCTCTCTCCATGGTGTCCGAGTCAGTACTACGACGAGGATGGTTGCGACCTTACTTATTTTACCCCTCGACTCGCTGCAGCTGTGCGAATACTATTCGATGACACCACCCGCTCAGCAAGTCAACAAAAGACGCTGGATTCCGCCCACAGCCCCAAATTCTAGTGGCTGGAAAACTCAGGAATTCTCCGTCGCCGTCGTCGTCGTCTCTGCTCCCAGGCCCACCGTCACTCTCCGATCCGCAATCTCCTTAGCAATTTGGACAATCCATCGGCTTGCCTCCTCCTGGCTGAAGGGCTTCGAGGCTAGGCGCTGGAGATCAGTACAATGTCTGTGGCATGTTTTCTGTTTGGGTTGGGGCTGATGCCATTTCCATCGAGCGGGGCGAGGAGGTTTTATTCGAGCTCGCGTTCAAGTTTAATTTACTTGACACTGCGCTGGATTGACCACATGGGCGGGCGGGAGTCAAATCTGGAACGAATTCATTGGGTATGTAGGTATCCGTACATCAATCCCATATCTCTTCGGGTAGGAGGTTGTGGAAGGCAGTGCATAGTAGGCAGCAACCAGATATCCCATTACCCCGCGTGGGAGGGATATCTTCAGAATCTCTCTCCTCGATAACACGACTCAATAAGCCAAGTTTAATCTACTCGTTCGGCTTTTTCAACGCAAAAGCCACCAGTTCCCGGTAGTTGCGATGAACCCTTCAAATGGTACTACCCCGTGGACGTCTCTGGTTCATCGCAGCATCGAAGCCCGAAAAGAGATCCGAACCCACAACGTGCCCAAGATCCTAGACATCTTGCAACACTGGACCAGTCTAGATGAGTTCTTGGAAAGGGCGCCCAAAACAGTCATGTTTTGGTTTTTCCAACGGCGGCAAGGTTTTCCCTCCCAGAAGACCATGCAAAAGTGGAGCCGTGACCGTCTGGAAGACTATGTCCTCCTTCCTGCTGCCCCGGGTTTTGTTCTTCGGTCCATCTGCTTCTTTGTGAGCCACTTCTGGCAGACGAGAGACGACCCGGACCCCGATGGCAAGTATCTACGCCTTCTCCAGGACGAACTCCAGTCACAGCCTTGGTCCTACGTTTGGGTTGACTGGACCTGCATACCTCAAGACCCCCCGCAGCGAGAAAGAAAATGCTTATTTCCTGCGGTCGCTGCAAACAATGCCAGCTATCATCCGAAACAGCGGCTTCGTGTGGTTCTAACCCGCCCTTCGAGGCCCGTCTGCGGATTCTGTTCGAAGTCGCTGAATATACGCTCACGGCCGAGGGACCCTGGCCGATCACGACCGACAACCAGGAACTCATGCAGCACATAGAGGAGATGGTGCAGGTCGGCGTGCGCTCGGTACTTGAAAAGCACGGCTACAGATGTTCATACGACCGTGACAAGCAGTTTCTCACCTCTTGGCTAGAAGCTCTTGTTCTTCTGAAACAGCTTCACGTCGACATAGATAGCATCCGGAGATTAATGGATGCCCTCACGTGGTATCCCACATTACAAGAGACCCTGTTGAATACCCCTGGTCGCCTCATACATTTTTGTCGCTATGAAGGCACTTTGGAGTTCAATGGCGCCCGTCACACATTTTCGACGTTTCCCACATGGGTATGTTGGTTCCTGTCTGACATCATTTCAGACTGAATCTCTGCTGACCGTTATATAATAGGAGGATGGGAAATATTCCGCAACATCCACACCAGAGACCACAAATTAAGAACCGAAAGCCCGTCCTGCAAACGCATCAAGCCCCAACCTCCCCAACCTGTCAACAACTTGAGTACCTACCTACTGATATATACCAGGATAGGGAAGCGGGGGACCCGGGAAGGGTGCGTGAACTTTGTGTTCTTTGGTTGGCTACCTACCTACCTATGTTCATGTTAGCTCTCAATGAAGTCGCTGTTTCTGGTGACAAATCTGTGCTCACAGAATCTCCTTTTCCATGCTCCGCCAACGTGCATTGGTCAAGCTCGGCTCAGTCCCCGCCCAGGTTTTGCTCGGACCTATCTAGTCTACATGACGGCGCAATGCCACCACGGCTTCTTGAGCTCCGCTCTTTCCCTCTCATTGCGCTCATTCTGCTCCTTCGCCAACGCAAACTTCTCCTCGAGTGTCTTCAGCAGTCTATCCTCGATCTCTGTGTCCCTCCGCTCCCTCTCCCTCCTTTCCAGGGCTTCCCGTTCTTGCTGTTCTCTTTCTTTTTGAGCTTCCCGCTCTTGGCGTTCTTTTTCTTTTTGTGCTTCCCGCTCCTGCCTCTCTTTTTCCCTCCGGGCCTCATCCTCCTGCCGCTCCTTCTCCCTTTGGGCCTCCTTCTCCTCTCGCTCCTTCTCTTTTTGGGCCTCTTTCTCTTGCCTCTCTTTTTCTTTATTGGCCTCCCACTCCTTCCTCTCTCTTTCTTTTTTGGCCTCCTCCTCAAGCCTCTTGCGTTCTTCCTCCGCCCGCCTCCGTTTCTCGTCCTCGTCTCGCTGGTCCCGTTCCGCCTTCTCAGTCTTGAGGCGAGCGATTTCCACTTCCAGTTGCTTGATCTGTTCGTTAAACTGGCGGGCCTGCGCATCAATCTTCTCTTCCAGCACCCTGCCTACCCTCGTCTCGATGAGGGGTGTGCCGTTGGCCATCTCGTCTTGGATTTGGAAGGACCGGGGGGATTTCTGGGCCAGAATGTGCCGTATGATTCTCGTGGCCGAAACCGATCCGTCATCCTGGCGCATGGCCCGGCAGCCGTGCCGCAGCAGCCCTCCCCAGAACTTGTCCTCGCGCATGAGCTCCTGCTCGCGGAGCTCGGCTTTTTCGCGGGGTAATAGGTCCCACATGGTCGTGGCGAGCACGACGCACGACAGGGCCTTCTCCCCGCACAGCTCCTTGAAGAGACGGATGTTTGTAACGCCCGAACCGCCCACGCGGTTATCCAAGATGTGATGCAGGTATACGATGCCCGCCAGCTGGACCTTGTCGTCGTAGGATTGCTTCAGCCAAGCCGCGATCTCGCGGAGTATCTCCGTGTCGGTGCGGGTCGTGTCATCGAACCCGGGCGTGTCGATCAGGTAGATGTTGCGTCCCTCGAGAAAGGCGGCATGGATGCTAATCGTGGCGGTGCCTAGGTAGGTGAGGTAGTTTGATCTTTGTCAGTGGCTGCAGCTCCTTCAATGCGTGACTCTTGAACTGAAGGGACGGGGGGGGGGGGGCTGCCTTACAGGACTTGACACCGTTACCAACCACTGCCGTCCTTGAGAGGTGGGAGATGAATTGGCTCTTCCCTACCCCAGTGACGCCCATGACGGCAATCACAATGTCATCTGGTCTAGACGGTCGGTATTTGTTAGCCCAGGGCTAGTTAGTGCTCGGAGCAGCCCGAAAGGTTCGAGGAGAGGTGTACCCACTTGATGTTGGGTAGTGGGACTGAGGGCGGACTGTTATTGATGGGTATTCCCTTGAGATGTTTGGGCTTGGGGATGATCTGGGAACGGAGCCTTTGCAAAGCCGTCCGTTTAGCCAGCGCGTCCTCTGCCATTGTGGATGGTTTGCGTCCAAAAGCCCAGGCAACGAAGTGCAACAGCAGTTGAGGGGGAAGACCGAGTATGCCGGCGGCTTGCTGGGAAATGGTTGTTTCTATTTCGGAAGCTTTCAGATAAAATGGGCATTTGAACCACGGTGGGATTCAGACTACCTACCTCCCTACTTACCTAGATACTTATGCCTTGGTTTTTTCCATGTTTTGTTGGCTATGACTAACTGAATGAGTCGCAGGGCATCGCGCCAGCACAGCGAAACACTTCACATTTGGGCATTTCGCTGGGATGAGCGTCACCCACAAGGTGGAAGTGCTGTTGCCTTGTCGTGATTCGGTCCGTTTTGTCACTTTCCGTGTTGCCAGTCAGTATGGACAACAAGATGACACGTTGTTTCGGTAAATGGGCATTCTGGAGCTTTCTGTTGGCGTGGCAGATGTGTGGGCCGGCGAGTGGTTCGTCGCTGGTTCCCTTGGGCGCCAAGTTTCTACCCAACCCAACCATCAGGCTGCTTCTGCAACAACCTCACCGCAGATCATGTGAAAGGCAAAACTCCAGGGCTTGACAGAAACGAGCAGCAAAACTGTGCAAAGCCCTTGAGGTGGTCTCCTTGACTGACAACTCCAAAGCCTCCGTCATCGTCATGACAAAGGGACCGATTTGATTTCTCAAGCCACTACCCGCCACAGCAATCGTACCTACCTACCTCAGCTGTCGCTCCACTCCGCTCGCGTCCACCACGAAGCTTTTCTTGCGCATCTCTTCTGGGCGTGGAGCAAAGTCTGTCGCTTTGCTTAGAACATGTTCGTATCTCTCGTTGCCTCATATATCTGGAATTTAGCTGACCAAGCTGGCTAAAACGCTTCTTAGGGAAGCTCTAGGAGTCGTTCTAGTAATGGGCATGACGGGGGCCGGAAAGAGCACTTTCATATCGCGCCTGAAAATGTCGGACAGCCAAGTCCACATCGGCCACGGTCTCGAATCAAGTAAGCACCCCCCCCCCCTTCCCCCCAAATGTGCTCAGGGAAGCGCAGGACATCACTGACAGGGAGCCTCTCTTGGCCGGCCCGCCATCGTAGAGACATATGACCTCGCTGTTTACGAGGCAAGCTCCCCGAAGAACCCAAACCGACGGGTGCTTCTCGCCGATAGCCCAGGCTTCAACGACACGACCCGCTCCGATACAGACGTTCTACAGAGCATTGTCAGGCCGCTCTACGAGCTGCAAAAGAGAAATCAGCCGGTTCTTGGCGTCATATACCTGCACAAGATTACCAGTCCAAGGCTTGCCGGCACGGCGCTGAGGACGCTGAAGATACTGCAGCAATTTTGTGGAAAGGAGAACTACAACAGGATTGTCTTTGTCACGACCATGTGGCAGGATGCCAAATTTACGACTCATGGAGAGCAAGCTGCGTATCAGCGACACGAGGAGCTCGAGCGGGAGTTCTGGCATGACATGTTCGCGGGGACCGGCAGGGCGCTGTGTCATGTCCGAGACGACCAGGACTCGGCCGGTGAGATTCTTGACCGCTTTTTCGCCGAGTTCAGCAAGCTCAACAAGTCGGACCGGGAACGTCCACTCCAAGTGTTTGACGAGATGATCAACAAGGGCAAGCCTGTCGAGCAGACCAGCGCGTATCTGTGCGCGCATGAGGAACAGCGCCTGCTGAGACAGCAGAAGGAGCAACAGCTTGCGAATCTCCAAGGGCAGCGGCGTCGGCTTTTGCTGCTGCAGCAGTCGGAAAAGCGGGCCGAGACTAATGATGATCTGGACGGTATGGCATATGGAGACCTAGAACAAGTCTTGATGTGGGGCAGACAATCATCCGAGGAGGAAAAACAAGACGAGAAAGACAAGGGTCCAAGTATTAGGGAATTGTTTTCGGGGGTTTGGGAGAAAATCAGTTTCTCAAAACGACAAAAGCAAGGTAAAAGGGTAAAGCCGACAAGACGCGAACTTGAGAGATAGAATGCCTGATGTAGGTAGATAAGGCATAAAGGTCGGCTCAGGCGGCCACAAATATTGCCGCGTAGAGGCAACAACGATAATGATACTAGTAAATGTTAGTTGGGGGTGTGTGTGATTTCTAGTTTGACAATAATGCCGGAGCTCTGGCGATTGAACATGAACATGGAACAAAATGATATTCTTTTTTCTTTTTTTTTTTGGGGGGGGGGGGGGGGCTGGGTGTTCTCCTGCTGTTTCCTCTGTCGTTGTAATTGTTGGTCTTGGAGTATGGCCAGCCTTAGAGGGTCTGGGCTCGGACCAGAGTTGTAGGAGGGATGTAGGGAGGGAAACAGTCAGATCGGCTGGTGTATGTGTACTTCTGTAGTTCGGTGGATGAGAGATGAAGGTAAAATGGCCCCTTCTCTGCTGTTGTTTGTGCCTCCGAGAAGAGAACGAGAATGTCTTAGTGGAAAAATGAAGCATGGAAAGCGACTGGCTATATATGTGGCGGTGGAAGGGTCGCTAGGGGGAGATGTGGGAGCGGGGAAAGAATGGCGGTCGACAGATCTCTGGGAGAGGCCGGGGTCACGACTGAGTGCTGGGACGGGTAGCATGGAAACAAGCCAAGTAGAGGCAAACAAGTGGCTCGGCTTTCGATCCCCTCTTCCGCCCACGGTCCCACCAACTGCGTATGCTCACTTCCCTTCTGATTGACCCTGCTGGCTTCTCTCCCCATGGCGCATAGGAAGGAGGGATGGGTCGCCCGAATAACTGACATCTCCCACTGTGCTGCTCAGTCATGTCAGCACAGAGACTCTTGCTCCGGATTGCCTCGACCGGGGGAACATGAGCCGTCGGACCTGCCACACAAGCACCTGAGCAGCAGTCTGGATAAGACGTACCGAACAAGCACATGCAGGCATGTGAGGCGGGCAGAAGAAGGACAAGGGTCGAGGCATGGTCATGGGTGTGGATAGTCCACCCATGGAAGAAAGAAAAGGGGATACAGAAGAAAAGAAAGAAGAAACCGAGGAGAAATCATCCTTGTATCACTTCGCGCGCCCTGTCGAGGCCGCGCTAAGAGATGAAAGTCCCTAGTAGCGTGGTCCTGGGAAACGCTGTCGGCCAGCCATCGGCCGGGAGAGTCCGGTGCCGGTTGGTCATTGAAGCAGGCGTAATGTGGTGAATCAGGAGGGGAGGAAGCTGTCGCTCCTTCCCAGCCCGACGGAGGGGAGCGGGACAGGGGCGTACATCGTGCCGGTAAATAAGCCATTTAATCTTAAATTTAACTCTTTTTTCCTTTTTTTGCTACTAGATACTCCATACCTCCCCATATCCCCCTCCCTGTGTACACTACTGTGTGTGACGACGCCTCTCATTTCCCAGTCAGTTGGACTCGTCGCCATTTTCCACGAGACTTCGATTTACCTTCTGAGAGCCTACCTTTCCTGGTTTAGTCCGTTAATCCCTTCCGCCGGCACATGGAAAGAGCGATTGACGAAAGAAAAAATGTCCTTTGGGATTTGCGTCCCCGTAGGCATCCGGTCCGACAGCTGACGCTACAAGGGCAGAGCTGTGAACCCCCTCTCCCCCGGCGTGAACCATGGCTAGGATATATTGCCCTATTACTGTTTGACGGGCAAACTAGCCTGGTGGGAATTTACCTTTTCAACCTTGGCGCGGCCGACAGACCAAATGTGATACTCACTGCGAGCACCAGGTTTTGCACATTCATCCCCATCCGATCTCAACTCGGCCGTATCTTATACTCCCCTGCCTTTCTCTTTCTTTTGCCACAACTTGCTCACTTGCCGTGCTTGCCGCCCTTGCTGTGTGCTCTGACCTCGTTTTTCTGCGTTTCCTGCGCCGATCATTCAATACCTAAACGGCGTCTCTGCTGTTGTTACTCTTTGCTTCACAAAAACCGAATTTGTTAGTTGGCTGGTTCCCGATTCGCTACCTCCTCTATCGAGAAACGCCACCAGCACCTTCGTCCGCAGAGGAGGTCAGAAATCCTTTCCGGTCAGCGGTTCGGTGAATTTGGGGCAGATTGCAAGGAGAACCACTTGACAGCTCGAAACGATCTCGTCGGGTGGGCAAGGACCATGATGGCTGTGCAAGTGTGGTGGCACAACGCTCAAGGAGAATAATAAACGACCACTGACAGTAAAAGAGCCTGCTCTTGGCGAATGGCGGTACCTACCCCGGTCACCGGCCGGCAAGCCTGATTCTCTTTTTTCCCTTTGGTCTCTTCTACGCAGCAACAATGACAGACAGAGGTCGGGAAACAGAGTCCTCGTCGGTTGTCTATCTGCGACGCGCGGATAGCGCGCCAACAGAGGAAACGAGGTCAGGTGGACTTTGTCGGATGTCGCCTTGGGGACGTTGTTGGTGTTTGTGGGAGTCTCTGCGGTAGATGGATCGGGACTCGGAGACTGGCCGGTTGACAGTACGCCACACATGCCGTCCATCACGATGCGCATTTCTGCACATTTTCTGACTCCCCACCTCTCTCTGCCTGCCGTCAAAAACATGTGGCTGACGAACCGGCAAGCTTCCCCGACAAACGCCCCCAGCAAACGTGCCCGACACCACCTGCGGTCTTCCCTAGCTGGATGACTGCTAATGGCTTGCAGTCTGCCTATTGGGGGGCCGTCCCTAAAGGCCCAAGCTAAGCGTACCCGCCTCGCAAATATCATCAGAGCCAGTGCTAGGTGTAGGCTGAGGGATGGCTTGCAGTAGCACAAAGCCGAGCCAACTTGGTTGGCTATGGGCCCTTTCCGACCACCAAAAATGAGGCTGTCGGCCCTGTAGAGCCTGCACCCGATCCTGCCTTTCCTTCTTGCCTCGAGTAGCCGGTGACGCATCGGAAGAGCTACAACCCTATATCAGCAAACGTAATCCCAAAAGCTAGACCGGATGTGAATACCGAGGAGCATCACGATGGGCATGAGGTGTATCAGATGACAGGACGTGCTCACCTCTCTGCTGCAACATCCCGCGGAGGTCGTGAAACCTCAACTCGACCAGCCCTGAAAGGACCTGGCGGTGTGGTAGGCCAGCAAAGATGCGGCACGAAACAGGAGGAAAGTAATTCGATTCAAGTCGAAACCCAACCTGAACCCTCCTTGGAGCGGGTGATGACCGACATGGCTACGGCCCACTTCAAGGCGCTGTCCTACGTCGCACAAGGTCGGGGTCGGGGGTGGACGGCTCTTCTTCCATTGCAGCCATGTCAAGGTGGCAGCTGCCTGTGTTGTTCTCCCAAAGAGCAGAGACGCATCACACACAGAAGCCCATTCCGCCTCCTAAAACGCCCGACAAGAAAGTTACCAAGCGCCCCCCACACCCGACATACGCACTGCACACCAACCACACCCAAAGCCGAGTTTCATGCCTGCGACCCGTCATTGCAGAAGTTGATATGCAAGCGCCCATATCTTTGCTAACCATCTCCTAGGCTGTCATTACTCCCACGGCTCAAGTCTCCTCGACGCAGCATTGCAACAAAAACAGCACATCTATCATAAGAGGCATATCGAATCAAACCCCTCTTCTCGACAAGGTTTTTTTTTCTGGTTCGGAATCTGCTCAGTTCGCCTTTGACACTCACCATCAAGGTGTCCCGCGTATATTGCTCTGCATCGCTCTGCACTGCAATATCATCAACCTCTCTTATCGTCTGCCCTGCTCGTTTAGCTCGGGGTCGCACAAAACGCCCTGCTAATCTGCACCCAGGAAAAATCATGTAGCTGTGAGATCAAAAGGCAATAAAAAAACATGCTCAACTCGGGATTGCGAGATAGTGGCCGATAACTCGCCTGGCATCCGTTCCGCCTAGATCACACTAACCTAACCCGCGACCCTGGAATCGGGGTTCTAGTCTCGCGGCTCACCAAGCGGAGCCCAGAAGCAGAAGCAAAAGCGGTGCAAGGGATCGGCTGTTGTACATCCCCTTGTAGTGGAAAGCTACTTCACGTAACGGCACAGTTAAATCGTAGTGCCGGTTGTCGTAGAACATGGTTCCGGCCCGGAGTTTGGTCATGCTGATTCTGTATTCGTTCCGAATCCCACGCCAAAACCTGTCGGAATGCTGCATCAAAACCTATAATACGATTCATCCGATGGATCAAAAGAACAATGCACATCTCGTGCTACAGAATCCCCATTAGAAACAATAGGCCCGCCTCCGATGTCGATACCCAGAACTCCCCGCCCATGAATGTGAATCTGACATGAGAAAACAGCTGACAAAGAGAAAATTTGTATCTTGGGTGTACAAGCAGCGACTAAGCGACGTCAAAACGATCGGGAAGCAGAATCGGCGCCACCAAGGTCCAGGTGTACATGGCGTAACACACCCATGAGCTCACAATCTTGACCCAGCTCGCCCACAACGTCCGTCCAACCGTCGCAAAGTTATCATGTCGCTTCTCGTCCCAGTCCATAGTAAGCAGGGTTGCAACCCAAGCTGTGGCCAAGAAGAAGATTATGTGGAACATGGTGTAGTTGTATTGCGTACTCGAGCGCTCGTCATCGTGGGCCGTATTGCCACCCGCATCGCTATCCTCATCATCATCGGACAAGAGTGCGTCGGCCGGTAGACTGCCTTCCTCCACGGCTCTACGAAGCGCCTCGGCCCGCATTTCCCGCCGCGCGCTTGGTTGAGTTGTTACGAGATCGTGCTCGTCATCATCCGGAAGACGGATCTGCCCCTTGCCACTGCCGCCGAGACCAAGGCTCTGGGTTGCCGCCCGCGTGGTTGTGTAGGCAACAGTCAACATGGTAGCAATCGCGCCGATGATGACTGTTGTTGTGCGGGTTCCTTGACCCACAACAAGCGGGTTGCAGTGACGGTCTTCTGTATCATCCGGCTCCATCGAGACGGCAGACATGGTCAAATAGGTGCAGTACACGGCCACCATGGCGGCTTGTGCCAGACCTGCCTTAGGATTGTACTCCTGTACCGTAGGGTGAACCGAAATGACCGACACGGCGATCCAGAGAAGGAGATTGATGGTAATGGCCGCCTGATTCATCGAGCATCCACTTGAAGCAAAGAAGATGTACTGGACGATTGACATGGCAAGAGAGGCAAGATACATGCCGAGGGTGGAGCCAATCAATATGAACCTCCACACGCGTGAATCCGTGTCCTCGATTTGAACCAGACAATACTCGGCCCAGTTGTGCGCCAGGTCGACAAGAAGGATTAACCCGAGAATCAGGAACAGCATGGCGCAGATGAGAGACACATAGTTTCCCCAGAAGACGAAAAAGCTGTCGGGGATGAAGAAGGTGAGCACGATCAAGCCTAACCAAGCAATGATCTTGGGGCCCCAGTAGCCATTCTGAATCGCCGCGCGAGGGTTCTTTGTTGAGTGCACACCGAGGAGAAGCCCGGCAAACATGAGATGGAAGAGACCAAGCGCAAAGTTGATGCGGTGGACGGCCAGCCATCCATAGCAATCACCATCGCCGCATTTGATCTTGACGTAATCAAGCATCAAATGCTGCAGCTTCTCGATGGCCCATTTCGTGAGCATAATCCATGACAGAATCGAGTTGACGAGGAGAATCAAAGCGTATGCGATACGAGTTGCAACACTGTTGGGGCAAGCTGGTGAGTTGGCAACGTCTTCAGGTAGACTGGAATTGCTTCTGTCGGTATTACTGACCTGTTTCCACACTTGCCACATGCGCTGCAGACCATGGAGCATGTCGCAGCGCCGCAGCAGCTAGCAGCAAAGGAAAGTATCTGAGCGACGCACGTTAGTAACGGCCGCGCACAACAGTCCTCTCGAGGGGATTCCGTACAGTGCCCATGCTCGGCACCGCCAGCAGCGGTAGCGAGAAAAGCGCGCCCATGATGACGACGCCCCAGCCTCCAATCCCGGACTAGGGTGTGTTTGATGCCTTTCGAACTCGGTTGGGCGCAGAGAAATCGCCAGCGAGGCGGGTTCCAAATGGAAATTCGGATGCGAAGATAGTCACTGGGAACGAGGTTGGTTGTGGGATGCGGTAACCAACGGAGCTTGGGTAACAACAGGACGGCTGTTGCGTAATGGCCCGCTCGCCCAAGAGCTGCACGTGACTTGGCGCTTGGCAATGCAGGTCCTCGGTCACACGCACATTTCGCACTTCTGGTAAGGGGAATGACACAGCACAAACTGACACCTGCCAGCTCCCCGGCGACACAATTGTGTTTCCAGTCACTTAATCACGAATAGGGATCTTCCCTGGTCGTTAACGATGAGGCTGACGGTATCGATTCGCTGTGGCATTCCAGGCTCTGCACTCTCTGCAGGCTCTCATGTTGCCAAGGGACGCATCTCGCTCCTTTATCGGCCAGTCGCTGCTGCGCACTGCGGCCGACCAATCGGGTATCGGACAACCACGCTGTTACGCAAGGGTTGCAGGGGTCATAAGCCGAAACCAGCAGATGATCGGAGAGCGGTGTCACAGGGGTCTCAGGCCTGGGATCGCCAAGATAAGACGTCAAAAAGGCAACACCGTTGCCCTACTCACTTCCTTCCTCTCTCCATCGCTCCCATCTTGCATTGCCATGTTCGCAAACGCTTCGCAATGAAATTTCGCCTCCCGCGCGCGCTATTAGACCACTTTGCCGAGTGCTTCCCTCCCGCCGACGCCGGTATGGTGCACGGTTGAGACGAGCCCGAACCATCACTCTGAACCTAATCCTCTACTCCGAACCGCTGCTATGCTAGACCGGACGCTTCACCGCGCTCGCTTGGTGTCGAGCGTGGCGGCCACGCTTATATCCTTAGCATGCGGCACAAATGTACGTCGTCGCTTGATTGAACAGAAAGCAGCGCTGACATTCTCGAACTGGATAGTATGTCTACTCGGCCTGGGCGCCCCAGTTCGCTGATCGACTGCACCTCACGACGACCGAAAGTAACGTTATAGGGCTTGCGGGAAACCTGGGCATGTACTCGCTAGGCGTGCCTATCGGCTTGTTCATCGATAACAGAGGTCCCCGACCGGCTGTCATCCTTGGCTCCCTCCTCCTAGGCATGGGTTATGTACCGATCCGCGCTGCATATGAGACCTCTTCGGGATCTGTTGCCCTGATGTGCATCTTCTCCTTTATGACGGGGCTCGGCGGATGCATGGCATTTGCCGCTGCGGTCAAGACATCGGCATTGAACTGGCCACATCATCGTGGAACCGCCACTGCGTTCCCCCTAGCTGCCTTCGGTCTCAGCGCCTTCTTTTTTTCCGCCTCAGGAAGTGTTCTGTTCCCCGGAAACACAGGTTCCTTTCTGACGCTTCTGGCGGCTGGCACTTTTTTCCTGACCTTCTTTGGATTCTTCTTCCTAAAGGTATACCCGCACACGACCTATCACGCTGTGCCATCGGGACTAGGGGACTCGCAGCAGCTTCGCCGGACGTCATCCGAGGATGGCAAACCAGGCCGCTTCGGCAGCCGCGGTGGTTATCCACCTGCCGTAGAACCTGGTATGTCGTCGCCCACCACATACACGACTCCTGCCCTGCCGCCCAATGGAGGGGAGGCGGGAACAGCCGAGTCCTTGATTCCCGGAGATGCCAGCCAGACCGACCTCGAAGCGGCCCGCCCCCCTCCCGTCTCCAACGCGGATGATACCGAAGACGTTGACGAGACATCCTCCCTCATGTCCAAGTCCTCATCCCTCCCAGGCGATGTGTTAGTGCAGAGCAGTGTTGATATGGATCGTTCCCACCGTGTAGATATCCGTGGCTGGCGCTTGCTCAGTAACATCGAATTCTGGCAGCTCTTCACCATCATGGGTATCTTGGCCGGTATTGGTTTGATGACGATCAAGTATGACAAGATCCTACCACCGGGTTGCCAATTTTGCTGACGTTGGTGTGTAGCAACATTGGCCATGATGTCAACGCCCTGTGGAAGTCATATGACGATTCTGTTGACGAGGCTTTTCTCATTCGACGACAACAGATGCACGTTTCTATCCTGTCGGTTGGCAGCTTTGTCGGACGGCTCTTGAGCGGTGAGAATTCTTCACTCTTGATCTAGCAGAGGATCCGGCTAAATGAACTAGGTGTCGGCTCTGACTTCCTGGTCAAGGTCGTCGGCGCTAGTCGCGCCTGGTGCCTTGTCGCAGCGAGTCTCGTCTTTTGCTTCGCTCAGATCTCCGCCATCAACATTGCGACGCCTCATCTACTATTTTTCGTATCTAGCCTGTCAGGTCTCGGCTACGGTTTCCTCTTTGGTGTATTCCCATCCATTGTAGCTGAGACATTCGGCATACACGGTCTCAGCCAAAATTGGGGATTCATGACGCTTGCCCCTGCCATCTCGGGCAATATCTTCAACCTGATATACGGAAAGATCTTTGACAGCCACACTGTTATCGGCCCGGACGGAGAGCGGTCCTGCCCCGATGGCCTGAGCTGCTACAAGAATGCGTACCTAGTCACGCTTGGTGCCTGCGGTTTAGGACTGGTCACCACCCTGTGGACGATCCATCACCAGCACGAGACGCGCCTGAAGGAGGAAAACAAGACGGTCGCCGTGGATTAGATTCCACTTGAAGCTTTTGGGAACTCGGGCAGACCGCGGTCACCCAAGATGCCCGCGCCATGACTTGACGCCGCTGGTATTGCTCATAGGATTCATTGATGGTTCTCTCACGGAGGCTAGAGCGCTGTTGCTGGTACCCAGATGCATATCCAGCATTCTGTCACATCGGGTGTAGATAGTAACAGCAGATACTACAAAAATAGCGCACATAATATATCCGGTAGCTATCTTTTCACTCACTGGTACGATCCCCCCTGGGTTATTATTGGCCTAGGACTTGATGGGGTGTCAAGTGGTTTTTTTTTATCTGACATTCAGACGGCTTGACTTGCAGACGTAGAGCTGAAGATATTCAGGTCTTGAGTTCCCTCATCGAGCCTTTGAAAACTGGATAAATATTGCTATGGGTTCGTACTGGGGCTGTTCCTGGGGGCTCAAAGCCGCCGCGGTCAGTTTGTAAAGTACCGCGCAAACAATTTTTCGGGGCCTGGATTGCACAAATATGCGATGCTACGCCTGACCACCCTTTGTTTTAGGCATGGCTTCTGACTATCGATGTTGCCATCCAAGCTGTAAAAGGCAACATAATCAGTCCAGTAGGAACCTCGCGACAAGAAATCGCCCAGTAGTCTGTTTCAGTTTGTGGTGTGGGTAGCTAACCGTCCTGTCATGCCATGCAAGGTCCCTTTCCCAATTCATCCTGGATGTATGGGCCGCGTCACGGTTGGTAACACCAGGCAGACTATCTATTTGCGTAGTTGGTGTATGGTCGGCGGGTTATCCCAGCTTACACGCCAACATGTTGTCAGGATCCGTCCCCGGCAATGCTGGCTCACTGAAGGAGCGGCCCGACATCCTTCGTTGATAACTTGTTATCCCCGGATAGTCAATCATTGATGCATTGCTGCCTGCTAATATGTGACTGGTTGGTTGGTTGGCCCTTGTGTCTTGATTCCTCCTCATTTCTAACTAGCTTGCACAATACATTAATACAATGGTCTAGTCTGAGCGCTGGTTGCCAATGGTTTGTTTATCTGAGATTAGGGCCAGGCGAAGTGGCACAGGCGGCTCTCCTCTGATATCTGGGGGCGAAGCTGTGCTGTGCGATCTGAGTTCCCTGCTCATGCTGGAGAGCTCGCTTACGTATCAGGGATAGCGGAGGATGGTAACAGCCTCCTCAGTACTTTTTGGTGGTTATTGTTTCTTGGCAAGTCCAGTACTTTCATATGCAGGGGCGCGGCGAGATTGAGATGCTTATAAGAGCTTAATGTGCGTGCGTGGGTATGGAAGTACTGGAAGCATTGGAAGGGTTGGAAGGGATAGATGTGGAAGCAGACAAGCAAGCATCGGCTTGGTACCAAACCAAAGAAGAAAAAAGAAAAAAAAGGGAAAATCACTGTATTTTTGCCATATTTCGATGATAACAACGTGGATGAAACCCCCAAAAACCCTCTGCAGCAGTGGCGCTAAATAATGACTCCGGTTTTCTCCTCAACGCCCTTTTCCATACAAAAACGCCATGCAAGGTCGCCATGTGGACCTTGTTTCTGAGTACAATGACTTAATACCACGGAAATTCTGAAACAGGTCTAAATTCAAGAGGATGCGGTTCCTTCATCGGTATTGGACTCGGTGGCTACGTTGGCATGGAAGCCATCCACTGTCAAGGTCACGGCACCAGCGTGAACGAGCTGAGAGAAGGGTTAGCCAGGATAGCAATCAGTAGATAGAGTAACACTCACGGCGCGAGAGAGATCGTCGATCAAGTCATCCGCATCCTCAATACCCACACACAGGCGGATAATATCCTCAGGCATCTGCCTTTCGGCTCTGGTTTTTGCGTCGATGCTGGCATGGCTCATACGACAAGGCATGCTGATCAAGCTGTTGACACAACCAAAGCTGACGCTGATTCCCCACAACTTCGCAGCCTCGACAATGCGCTCCGAGAGAGCAGCGTCGCCCGTCTCAAACGAGAGCACAGCACCAGCGCCCCGCGCAATAGACCAATGGAGATCGTATTGAGGGTGCGACTTCAAGCCGGGGTAGCGGACTTTGAAGCCGTGGGACTCGAGGAACTCAGCGATACGCTGGGCATTGGCTTGTTGCTTCTCCATACGGATGGCCAATGTCTTGACACCGCGCATGAGCAAGAACGAATCATTGGGCGACAGTCCACACCCAGTGGCGTTGATAGTGAAATACATCTTGTCGGCCAGTTCTGGGTCAGAAACGGCGACGACGCCAGCCATGATATCGTGGTGACCCGAGAGGTACTTGGTGCCTGACTCATACACAATGTCGGCGCCTAAGTCGAGCGGGTTGCAGAGCATGGGCGAAAGCATGGTGTTGTCAACAACCACCAAGGCTTTGGGGTTGGCTTCGTGAGCGGCCCGGGCGATGGTGGGAATGTCAACAATCTTAATCAGAGGGTTGGTGGGAGTCTCAAGAAGAAGCATGGCGGTCTTCTTGTTGAGCACCTCACGCACACGATCGACGTTAGTCGTGTCGACATGGTGGACGACAACGCCCTGGTTGTTCTTGAGGTAGGTGAGCAGACGGTTGGTGCCGCCGTACAGATCATCGCCGGTGATGACCTCGTCGCCGGGCCTGAGGAGACGGGAGACGACATCCAGGGCGCCCATGCCAGAGCTTACAGCCAGAGCTCGCGTGGCACTCATGATCTTGGCCAAGTGACGCTCCAGGTGTGTCCGCGTGGGGTTGCCCGAGCGTGTGTAGTCGTACTCACTCCCACCATTGGACGAGCTCTGCTTGAAAGTTGCCGACTGGTAGATGGGGATGCTCGAGGCGCCGTACTGGTCCTTGGTCTCCGTGTAGACGAGTTCGGTAGCCAAGGCGTATCGTCTGCGGCCAACCTGAGGACTAGACGGAGCTGGCGATGGCGGGAGATCATGCCCGTCCGCGTCCAGTCTCGAGATGGCCTTGTTTTTGGTTGCCGGTGTGGGCGGGGCAGCACTGTTGTGAGAGTCCATTTTGAAGTGATCAAAAGTGTGATGACTGCGATTGCGGGGCCGTTGGAGGACTGAGTGGCGAGACAAAGGCGAGGAACGTGTTACGACACGGCGCATAAATTGAAGGCTTCTTGCTCAGAACCAATGCCAGACCGGTGGAAAACGGCCCTTGAGAGAGGAATATAAGAGTTTTCCCTCACACGAGTCTTGTCAGTCACCTCTGCCAGGCCCTTCGATGTCTGCAAAGCCAACAGAGGTGCCCATTGCCCCAGTGACCCCTTGGGACAGTCGACCGCTTTTTCCCCCATCCGAGTGCGGAGAGGGGCCAATTGATGGCGAGGGACCTGTGGTGCTACGCTATAGACCGCCAAGCTGGAGGTACCGCCCTATCTTGTTGCGATGGGTCCGTGGTGGGCAAGTGGGGTACCAAATGACGTGCTAACGGACCCAACCGCCCCAAGCCGACAAAACGCCTCATCCCTCGCCGCAATTCAAGTCAGTGCTTTACCGAGTGAGGGGCGGGAGTTATTTAACAAGCAGCGGGTCGTCCGGCAGAGACGTGGCGCGGCTGAGTAGCAAAAGTACAGCGGCGGACTATCCTCTGCCGGGGGCTAGTTATCGTCACTCCAACAGCTATCGCTGCTGCATGGCTGAGCCCACGTTTCTCCTTATCCTTCGCGCTAGCTCCTGCGGCGCATGTATAATGTTTATGTCTACGTCGTACACACCCTTACATCTGCTGCTCTAGTGTGCCAGCTTCTTGGCCCTGTTGCCTACATTCGAAACACAGCTCGCTCCCCCGCTATTCCCATCTGAACCTAGGTCAGTCCAATGGCACCAGCACCTGTTCTTCCTCCTCGGTAGACTCCGCGTAGGCATCTGTTGTCGTGGACTTTGGCCGTGACTTGGCCGCGCTGCTGCGCCTCCGCGCATGGTTCTCTGCTAGGATTTGCCCACCCCCTTTTCGTCCAAAAAAGTCCTCAGTCCTTATACCGCGCAAATCGTTGGCATTCACCTGTGCCATTGACCCTCCAGAGGCCCGACGCTCGCGGATGTATTCTCGAACCGGGACCATGGCCGCGTCTCGGCAAGCCTCCTTGATATCACTGCCCGACATGCCTGTCGTAACCCTGGCAATGTAATCGAGGTCGAAGTCTGGGTCGCGCTTTGTTTCTCTCAGAACTAACTGCAGTATACGGCGTCTTTGCTCTGCTCCCGGAAGAGGGACCGAGAACTTCTTTGGCATCCGCCGAAGAATCGCTTCATCAATGTCGTTGATCCGGTTAGTGGCCCCTAGCACTACGATTCTGGAAGGGACACCGGCTGCGTTTGTAGATGTGAGTCCGTCCCAAAGCGTCATAAACCTGAATTCGTGCCGGTCAGTCAAAGTATAGGTGGAGAGGGATAGGGACGCATACTCAGCCTTGACCATGCCGCTAGCCTCGTGTTCGCCACTCCTCCGAGTGCCCAGAACCGCATCAATCTCGTCGATAAAGATGATGGCTGGCTGCAGTTTGTGCGCGAGTGAAAAGACGGCCCGAACCAGTTTGTTTGAATCGCCATACCACTTTTCTGTCAGGGTCGAGATGTGGAGGTTGATGAATGAGGCGCCGCTCTCGTGAGCCACAGCCTTGGCTAACATCGTCTTGCCGCAACCCGGCGGCCCATAAAGCAATACGCCCGAGGGAGCTGACAGGAGGGGTCCGCCGTGTGAATAGAGATGTGGCATTGTCAGAGGGTAGATGATGGATTCTTTAAGTTCCTCGATGATGTCTTCCAAGCCACCGACATCAGTGAAGCCCACCGGAATATCCTCTGGCGCAACCACCTCGAGTGCCACTTGATTCTCGTACTCATTCAGCACTAGCCTGTCTATTTTGGCTGCGTGACTCGACCCGTCACTGCCATCCTCGCCTTCTCCGCGCGGCTCGCGTCTTAATCGTTTTATCCTCTGGAGGTTTGCCTCGGCTTTGATTCTGGCCTGTTCATGCTTCTCCCGCTCCGGATCGACTAGTTTCGCGAGGTAGGGGCCTACGAGATCGCGGAAGATAAAATAGGCGGATACTGTCTGAGCAGCAGTGTTAAAAGGCGGCTTTTGCCAGGGCAGGAACGGATTCTTACGCTGGCGACAATGACGAGACCCGAGACCAAGTCCCGGTACCTTTTTTGGTCGCTCATTCCCTACCGAACGACGGGATGCAAGGCTGTGTGATCTTGTAAGTCGAATGGGGGCGGAATAACGAGTTTCTTGTTTTTCGTGTTATCAGGGCTTAAAAGAGAAGTGATCAGATGTCCGTAGTAGTACGGATGTGCCTTTCAAAAGTTTTGTCGCCTCGTTTATTACATACACTACCAGGTCCGTGCTTTTCTTACCCCGCACACCATCCCTGGCCATCTCAACCCCTCCCTCTTCATCAACAAAATACC
>Ga0247765_1000469_pt1 | contig 31618 bp, 29 predicted proteins | sample UWRJL106311C6_FD_179949 | JGI IMG/M metagenome (GOLD analysis project Ga0247765, IMG submission 179949) | Plant litter microbial communities from Arlington Agricultural Research Station in Wisconsin, United States - UWRJ-L106-311C-6 | ecosystem: Environmental > Terrestrial > Plant litter >...
AAAAAAATTTTCTTCCCTTTTTTTACCCCCCCCCCCCCCCCCCCCTCTTTTTTTTTTCTCCAACTGGCCCTATTATCAATTATTCGTACGCTAGGAATTTGGGATATGATGGACGAGGGTGTAGATGTCATGATGTAAACCGTTGGGTGGGGGATATCAAGGGGGAACTTGAAGTTGCATGGTTGATCATCGTTAGCCGCGACAACATAGTCGACTATATCTCAACATTTTGGTGTTTCGTTCACTCCAAAGATGGCCTGTACCTACGAAGAGGGTCAAGTGATGAGAAAATTTATCGCCGTGGTGACCACATTGGGTACCTACCAAGTACCTTACTTACCTAGGTATGTAGGTAGATATGTAGGGACCTACCTACCTATGTATACGCAAACTCACACCATGGTCCTGAAACGTTCACAATTGCGCGCGTGCCTGCACAAAGAAATAATATATATATCGCCGAGACGCGGTCTATTTCCGTTTCTATGCCCATCCAAAGTAGGTAATTAAAGATCCTCATATCAACGCATATCCAATGCAAGGGAATGATGATATGAACGGGATGTCATGGACATATCCCAGTAAGCAGACCCTAGCCAAGTAAAAGCGCTCGCGTTCAAGTATTAAGTCAGACAAAGGAGAGAAACTACCAAGTAAACATCATCAAGGCTGGATTCAAAAATACCGGCAACGCAAAGTGACAAAACACAATCGTCGCCAACGGGTAGATGCTAAAGAAGAAATTAATCCGCCACTCGAGCGGGAACGCGTAGACGCCGCAAATAATCAGCGCTACGCACGAAAAGCAGTAAAAGAAAGTAAACTTGAAACGCTTGAGAATGCGCACAACCTCCTCGCCGAAATGCACCCGCTCGACTTCCTTGGCGGTGGCACCCCAGACCATATCAATCTCAAACATGTGTGACAGGATGGCTTGGGAAACGTGCAGCGAGATGCCGCCGAGGAAGATGGTGAACATGGGCACCCACTTGAGGTTGTCGAAAAGGGCTCGGCCGAGTGACTGCTCGCTGGTACGATAGCGGAGGACAGCGAGAGCGAGGTTGCCCAGGCCATTGAAGACGACAACGATGGCAATGTAGATGGCGAATGAGTCGATATAATACTTGTCGTATAGCCCATAGAACCAGCCCGTGATGAAATAGTTGGCGAGACATAAACACCACGCCGCCGCGATGGCGTAGTAGGTGCCAATATATGCGAGAATCGTCAACTTCTTAGCGAGGGGAATGTTGGACGTCATAAAGTTCCGGAACAGTGGAGTAAATGGCCCGCGAACGATCCAGAGCCGTACAGGGTGGAAGAGCAACTCGCTGCACCCATAGGCGTACTTCTCCCAGCGGGCGAGTTCGTCATATACCGTCAGACTGACACCCTCCTTAAAACCGGGTCCCGTGTACGAAGCGTAGCGCAGTGAGTATCCAGCGACTTGAAGACGCAGCGCCATGTCAAAGTCCTCGGACACGTGTGACTCAGACCAGTATTTTTCATACCCATCCTCATCCGTGAAGGCTGCCGCGTCTTGGATGGCCTGCCAGCGGAGAACGGCATTATGGCCGACAAAGGGACAGGCATCGCCGGCCGAGACCATGAAGGTGATGGCCGTGTAGATGAGGTTGGTGAACCACGTAACACCGTTCTCAAAATACGACGAGGTGACATTCATGACCCCCGACGAAAACTGGAGAATGGCCACCTCGGGGCTCTGCTCCAGCTCGTTGACGGCATCCAACAAGCAGTCCTGGGGGACACGGGTATCCGAGTCAACAATGAGGATGTAGTCCCCGATCCGAACGTTTCCCTCGGCCCACGTACGGCCCTCATCCTCCCGGAGGACATCTGCCAGGCATGTGTGATAGGCAGCAATCTCGTTCTCGCTCGTCCACCTGCCGCTGCGGTCCACCTTGTCCAACTTGTCCTCGATGCGTGTGCTAACATGAAGTGCGTAATTCATATTGCTAGCCTTCTTGAACTTGCCACGTCGGAGAAATCGCCGTTGGCCTTCTGCCGGATTCGGGTTGTGGCCTGGCCGTGCGACCCAGCCAATGTTGTGCTCCTCGTAAAAGTCGCGCCTGGCCATAGCCTCGTCTTCGGATATGAGCTGCATGCCGTCGTCGTTGACAAAGATGTTGGCAGTGCCGCCTTGCATTTCGTAGGTGCTGATGGCAGCCTTTAGTGACAGTACCGTCGGCCTGATAACTCCCATTAAACCCTCCTTGTACACAGGCATCTGGATGGTGACGTGTGGCAGGTCGCCCAAATTGTAGTGCAGCCGTCGGGGAGGTTTGCCGCTAAAGTACTTGTTGTTCTGCACCATGGATGAAATGGGACCGAACATCTGGAAAAGGCTGCCAATGACAGTCTGGAAGAAGAACTGTTACAAAGTCCCACTGTCAGCGGTTTACGCATCAGGACGTGACGAATGGGGGTTCTTACAAGCGAGAGGAAAAACTGTATGGGCCCAACAACGATCAGAGCCAGCCTGAGGTAACTCCCATCAACTGTGACCTGGTATGCCAGCGCTCTCCAGCCCAAGCCAATGCAGCTGATACCTAGAATCATTGTCATAGCCACCATGATGGAGCTCTCCAAACGAACTGGGCGACGCTCCGTAACAGTAGCTTTCTCCAACTCGGCCGGATCGGCATGGTCTAGGGGCGGCACCGCTTTCTTCTCGTCGGCCGTCTCTTCGTCGTCGGCAGCGTTTCCATTACCCCAAATAATCTGAATGAACTTCTCTTCGAGGTCTTGTGCCCGCGCCAGAAGCTTTTCGGGGTCGTCGTCCCACACAACGAGCAGTCTGGCATCCTCGATAAAGGCCGCGAAGTGATGGAGTTGGCCTCGCGGAAGGTCAACCATGCTCCGCAGGATCTGTACGCGGAGGCCATTGGGTAGCGGGACAAAGTCCAGGTCAGATTTGGCGGCCAGGGATTCGAGCAGGGCACGCACAACCGGCGTGTTGACCGTCATGGCGCAGCGGACGTTCATCTGCGAGATCATGGCGTACAGCGATTCTGGAATAGCGGCCATGTATGGTGGGTAGCACGTGAAGTTGCCGCGCGACTTCTTGAGCACGACTCCCTCGAAAGGGTCTAGCCCTGAAGCGTATTGTTTGCGAAGCTGCTGATCATACAGCCAGTTCACAATCATGTCGTTCTTCAACTCGCTTATTGCCCCGACGTCGTCATTTCGCTGGTCGCCGGCAGGAAAGATGGAGGAGCCTCGGGAAGTAGAGGGTGCCCTGGAGCTGTTCCTAGTCGGCGGTCTGAGTGATGCACCATCTTGGCCTTTCTGAGGTCTTCGGCTGTGTGTCGATGGGACCGAGAGCGTGCTCTCATGAATCGAGGGGGCAGGTGACTGATCTGGCACGGCCGGCGGCGGCGTGGACGTGGGAGATGTCGAATTCGGCGCAGGTGCTCTCCCCCTTGGCGGCATTGACTGGAGAGGGTGAGCCTTCTCTGATTCAGAGGATCGTGTCCTGGCCCGTCCTCGCATCGGCTTGGAGCCCTCTACTCCTTTGCCCTCCTCATCTTTGCTGTCCCCCGACTCTGGCGTAAAGTACGAGGAAAGGGCCTTCATCTTGAATGGCGGCAACCTCTTGGAACTGCGGACTGTGGCAGTCCCGTAGTCACAGGTGGCTCGTCGATCTCAACTTGTGGCCAGAAGAAATTACACCACTCGGCTATGATCACTCGGACCGCCCGTCCTTGGTCTTGCAAGAGGGCTAAAAGAAGAGGGGTTGAGGGAATAAGGTTTGGTGGGAGGCTTCCGGGACATATCCCACTTTCACATAGGGCGCCTCTGGTTTGGGACTGCCCTGTCCGCTTGGTTACGGGAAGACCGGGGCGAGTGATAGTAAAATTGGACCATCGAGATTGAACAGTGCCCACCCTCGCTTTGTCAATTGATAGTCTCGTTGCTCAGCTGCATGTTTTCGGCGCCGGCCTCCTTTCGAAACAACCTACCAAGAGAAGCGTTACTTGAGCACCACGCGTAGTTATCGCCTCCCTGATCAAAGTCGACTTGAGCGACTTTAGATGGCGGCATAGCTGGGACAAAACGAGACAACGAGCATCTTGTCGACCGCAAGCAATGGACATGCTTGTCCGTGAGCATGGCTATCCAGCCAACAAGTTCTGGGCCCCGGGATATCGTGGATCCCGATGGTGGATACTTGACAGCTCATGGGTGGAGTGTGTACACCTTCCACGCGCGAAGCAAGGTTTGAGCCGAGTACCTATTCCCGACGATCGTTAACCGGTCTCCAAGATTGTAACCACGACGAGCGTGAAGAACCATCCCAAGCAGATAGCGCCTCGCCAGGTGAGGATCTGTGTCATGGGTACATTACAGAATATCACAAGCTTCGAGAGGTGAAGGCAGAGTGCAGTGGCGTTCTCAGGCCCCGGAGAAGCCACAACGCCCACGACGCCCAATAAACCATAGAGACCAATGCAAAGAACGGGCTTATGTCATAAACGCAAGTCACTAAGCCTCCAGTGCCGAGTTTCCCAAGTAGTCATCCAGAACATGGGAGCAACATTGCTGCGTGTTCCGGGGCCGGCCAATTACCGGTTCTCAACGTGGCAAACCTGGCTAGTGGCGTCGATAACGGAGAAAACGCGCCGAAACCTCATATCCCGGCGAGGGTGGTCCTGGCGATGCTTCCTCCGAGCGGGTTGACTGAAGAGCAATGCGTCGTTGGCTACGTTCAGACACTCAGTTTTGGTTCGAAAAGGGGCTCTTGGTGACGGCGCCGTCTTCGCGCGAGTCTCCTTCTTCGACAAAATTGTGGCCCCCTGTGGCGAAGAGACCCTGTGGAACTTCGGCCTAGCGGGCCCTGCCATCTTCGAACCTTCAAAAGGCGTTCGAGCAGCACTTGGCACACTCGATTGTCTGTTCCGGAATACTTCATAAATAAGACTTGCCGCCACCGCAGAAACCTTTCGGGGGTGATCCGGCCAAGATAAAGGAGGTGACTGAGGCGGTATCAACAACCTGACGGAAATTGCGTCAGCCCTCACCCGATGGCGGTTCGGGGGGCGGTGATGAAGAAATGAGGCGATGGGTACCTACCCCTTTCGCGCCAAAGTTCGAACCAGTGGTGGATTGCTCGTGCGCCAGCTCCATATTGAGAAATTGAACCCAAACCCCACTCCAGGGTGGTGTTGGAATGAATTGAATGCTTCGACAGACAAAGTCCTTGTTCAAGCTTATCAACGAGCAAAGCGGCAATCATAGGATTCGTCCTCGACCTGAGACGCGTCGGTGGGGAGAATCTCGGCGTGGCGGGCTACTCGTATGTACATTCAGATGGACGAGCTTCCCCAACAGATGTTATGGACGATAGAGATGAGTTCGATTCCGTGGTTAGGTACCTATGCACGCACGTACGTGGGGGAATTCGGGGAGCAGAGTGATTGCAGACCGAGATCCCACGCTGATCAACAGCTTGTCGTTGGCCGTCATGGGTTTTAGGTAAGTGAGCACATTGAAAATGTCCAGGAGGATAATCCAAACAGGTCACATGCCTTTTTGCACGGCGTGCAGCGTGGGAAAGGGTTTCGTCTCTTTTCTGTTTCGTGTTCAGAGTGGGGCAACTGGGGATGAGGGGCAGTCAGCTCGATCCAAATCCAATCCTCACCATCATCCCCCCAACTTCCGTCTTCGAACAACAGCACGTCAAGTTGGCATCAAACCATGTCAGCCGTTTCTTTATTATGGGCCACCCCTCCAATTGATGTTATGATGCATTGCTAAATTGTAAATCTGTGTTCACTATTCCTTTGTCGTGGCTGCGTCCTCGATACTCGACTCGACACCTCTGTCCGTCTCGCCGACGTCATTTCTCCTCTATCTTCCTTCTACCCCCCTCCGCGTAAATCTACCCACCAACTACGCCAACTCCGATCCAACCCACCCAATAGCGTATCATGGCTGTCTTCGTAGATTTGGAAGAGGAGAACATCGAGCAGCAGCAAAACGGCCAGCCCCCGCTCGATGCCGTGAAAGCTGCAGCTGTGGCCGAAGCAGCCACTAGCAGTGGCACGGGCAAGCATCGTGAGGAGGTTCACGAGCCAAACATCCGGGATGACCCGAACCGGAACTCCACGACGCGGGCTTTGGGATGCTATCCGTAGGCGGACACCATCTGCACCCGCCCAATCTGTTTCGATCTGAGGGTTCCCCCTTTCCCCCTGAAGAAGGGGTTAACGGGGTAGGAACCATACTGACTGGATTTATCCAGCATCATCATGTCGGTGGCCGCCAACCTCGATCTGAATTCGCTCGACAGCTTGTCGCGAACCTGCCGCCAGATCCACGAAGGTGTGCTTCAGTACCGCAAAATGCTGCTAGTTTCTACCCTGCACTGCGTAAATGAGCACCTCCCGGTCGACCCCGAGGAGACGCTCCGCTTTCGCGCCCGCGCCGGTAATTGGTTCTATATGGAAGACACACCTGGGCGAACGGGATACAATGGCAAATCAGGCCAGTGTGCCCGGGACCTCGTTTCTGAGTGTCGTCGCTGCGGTACAGTCGTCTGTCGGGTGTGTAGTGGTGCTCAGAAAGAAGCTTCCACCGGTTGCATGTTGGCTGACGTGCGAGTTTATCTTAGAACTGTGCCATCAAGCCTCCTGCGCCCATCGTTCTCCGCGACCGGCATCGCCGCCTATGTGTTGCCTGCACGGAGGCGCCGCTCGGCTACCTTGTCAAACCCCTTCTCGCGCCAGACGTTACTCTCGAATGTGGCAACCTAGAACGCGAAACTTGCCATTGTGCATCGGATGGCGTCTGGCTCTGCCAGCCTTGCGGACGATCAATCCGCAGTGACGACAATGATTACAAGAGGCAAATAGACCTTGTATCGCTTATTTTCCCTACCCCCCAACTGACACGAACCTCTAGCATTTGGAAGTGGCGCAACCAATACACCGATGTGCTCGGCGGGCTCGGGACGGGGATTGGAGAGGGAGACCGCGGGGTTATCTGCGGCAGAGGAGAAGAATGCCGAGCATTCCGAGAACGAGAACAAGAGACTGACGGGGACGCTGTTGATACTCGCGATACTGACAGCTACTATGGGACAACACCTCTCAGTTACGCTAGCAGCAACTCTTCACTAACTCCTTGGAGCAGCGGCACCAGCAATGGAAATTTTGGTTCCGAGACTACTGACAAACGTACGCCCAGTCCACAGTTGAAACCCGGCTATGAGTGGCACGAGATCGAGGGTATCGGTGGCGTAGTGAAGAAGAAGCTGCTCCGCATGGTGAAGATTGGCGCATGTGTACCTGAATGGGAAGATGAAAGGCAAAAGGGAGAAATCTTAGGACGCGAGATTCGAGGGCGTAGGAGGAGTTGGTGCGGGTGGTGCTGGCGCGTTATTCCGGGCCAAAAGGACTACGAGATGGCTACCCAAGCCACGAAAAAGGTGACCGAGAAGAACTGATGGCTTGTTTTTGGGGAGCGCCATGGGCGTTACATGACCAGGTTTCGAAGGGGTGGCGCTTGGCTTGATTTTGGGTTCAACTTCCAAGTACACGCATGGACGACGGTTAGTATGGTTACACCGCAACACTACGACAGTGACAACAGAAGGGCATATGAATTTCAGCGGCAATCATCTCAGCAAAGTGAAAAAGCTCATGTTGACAATGTACAAGGTGAGTTTTTAGATTTTAGGTGGCATTGTACAAGTATAGAGACACAACAGCCTCTCTTTCCCAATGACGCCGGATGGGTTTTCTACAACGCCTCCATCATGCTTTATCCCGCGGTTCCATCCGCTTCTATAAATCGTACAATACAACGGAAAAGGCTGCTGTTTCTCGCAGAATCCTTCTCGCCATCTCGTTCTATTTCGTCCTGGCCTTGTCCTGGCGGACGTAGGCATAGATTCAGATGTGGATATTGACATTATATCTCGCCAGCCAGCAACATCTCGCGTCTCCGCTGGCGCTCAGCAATAGCGGCGCTCTTGCGCGGACCCCATCGCGCCTGGATTCGCTCAGCCTGCTCTCGCATCTTTTTCTTTTGCTCCTCCGTTGGTGGGCAACAGAAGATGACAAACAGCTTGGAGCAGCCAAACTTCTTTGCCAGCACAGAGATAGAGTTGGCCTCAGGGTCGGCATAGCGTAGTCGCCGCATCTCTTCGACGTCCTGGGGCGTGAGATGGTGCTTCTTGGGCCCGGCGTGCCCGACTGTCGGGAGCTTGGAGGGTTCGGCTTGGGGTTGCATGGCCCGGCGTGTTGTAGCCGCAGTTAACTCCGAGACGACAGAGTTATACTGAACAGTAGTCGACTGGCCAAAGATGTTGGAGGGCAACTCGGCGCGACGCCTCGGGTCATTCTTGGGGAGGAACTTAAAGGGGGTGTGGTAGACAGTTGGGGCGGACGACGGTGGGTTGAAGATGATGTGCGTTGACGGGCTAGATGAGGGCTTGATACTGCTTGCCGGGTTGGAGAGGAATGAGGTATGCGGAGCAATGTTGAGTGCGCGTCTTGTTCGCGCCGCTGTGGCCTTGGCTCGTATATTACCACCCTGTCGCATTGCTGTTGATGATTTTGCTAATACCGGCCGCACCCGGCTGGTTGAGCATGTGGAAGGTGCGAGGAGAATGTGGCGGGTGCAGACCGCAACCGGCCTCCTCGTCAATTGAACTTCCATCTTTTTTAGTTTGCCGGATCGAGGGCCGCAAGAAGTGAGTGGTGACAAGTGATTGGAGGGTATGGTCGGAGATTTCGAGATTTCGTCGTACTCGAGGAACAGCAGCTGAGGGTCAAAAGGTTCAGATTAAGAAAAAAAAGACAAGAAGAGCTCGCCTGCAAAGAATGTAAAAGTTGATCTCGGCTGCTGACCTGACAGTTCAATGACTTGCCCCAACGCTGCCGTCCACCTCGATCACCCTCAATTGAACATCTGCATGGTAGTCTGTCGCGTCTGGTCCGGTCTGGTTCTCCTGTTCAACTTTTTCTTAGATGGGGTATTTGGGGCCCGTCACGTGACTACGCTATCGCGATTTGGGAGCTTGACCCTGTTCCAATTTCGACCAATAATGGGAGGGCCGAAGTGGCTGGGCCCACCCCGGGGGCCCACCATGCGTCGGGCCGCTCAGGCATGGAGCGCCGGGAGTTTCGGTGCCACCCGGGGACATGTCATGCTGGATTGGCTTTGGAAGCAGCCGGCTCTAAAAAGAGCAGTCGCGAGATAATTTGCAGAATGCGAAAGTGCGCATTTCCGACCTGACCTGCTTCTGGAGACTCGTGAGAACCGGCTTGGGTGGGGGCACCTTTGGGTTCAAGATCCCCAGGGGCACACCAAAGAGTCACTCGTCACGTTGTGCGACTGAACAACTCAGGTTAATCCATGCCAGACGGGAAAATCAAGCTGCCTAGTCAGGCATTTCTTGATGAAGTCCAATGTCACGAGCGCAGAGAGGACCTTCGGAAGAGCATTGCCCGCAAGGGACCTAGCAAGCTAAATGCTAGTGCAGTGGTATACCGGATTTTGTCCATGGTAGACCACTCTAACTGTGATGTAGATCCGAGGGAAAAGAGCCCGGTTAAGCGATGCGGATCACGTTTTCTGAATTGGGATTCGATCCAAAATTGAAAGCACCAGAATGATGAGTGCAAGTCGTTTTCTGCAACCTGTCCTTGGGTAACGTAAGTCAGTCCATCTGGTTTGATAGGCCCCCCTCATTCAAACCTCAGGCTATGTTGAAAGCCAATGTCGCAAACTGCATGAAGACACCCTTTGCCGACCAAACAACGCCGCTGCCTTTTTGGGGCGGTTTTGTTTCAAGCTGATGATGTTTCCCCAACCGGGCCTTCGGGAAACGGAAGGTACGTGTACACTACTTCGTGTTGTGGGGGAGGGGCGTTTTTCACGCCACAAAGGTGCCGTTCCTTCCCTTGAGACTCTAGGTATCGACATCATGGAACACAACACTTTTCAAGCAGTCTGACAGGTCCCGTGTTCCCTTACTATGCAACACACTTACTCTGCAGCATCGTCTGAATCCTTCAGGCTGCCTCGTCGAAACGCGAGAAGCCCAGGCTGGAGGGCTGAAAAGGGTGGCCGCTGGGCTGTGCTGATGCGATGCCCCTGAAGGCTCTGCCTGCTTGGTTCTATTTTCCGAAAGGTGGCTCAAGCCTCAGTTCAGACGAACAGAGCCAATTGATTGCAAAAGTTTATGCGACCGAGGCCGAGCAGATCGGCCAATCATGTCCTGGCGTTCTCATCCAAAGGGCTCGTCATGGCGTTGAGACTGTCGGACATGTGTCTTGGGCTTCGTCGCTATCGGCCATGACGAGTTCAGCTCTGCTCAGGGTCAGGTGGATTACACTAGATAGTGGAAACCTGGAAGAACTCGGGACATCTTCGTTCCCCGGAGCTCGAGAAGATGCTCTGGTCTGTGCGCACAGAGTTCCCCTGGTGGGCTGCAGAAGCGGGCACGGTGTGAACGGCAGGGGAGTTTGGATGGATGCCAACCACTGTGACCAAGTTCCCCTCGTGTGCCTGGGGCGCAGCCAATGCGTTTGCCGGCCCAGGTAGGGAAACCAACGATGCAATCTCGTGGTCTTTATGCTCGGCTGGACACGTACTTAACTCGAGTGTCAAGACATGCGTTATCTTCGTGTTCTGCGAACTTCGTCAGCTGGGTGGGACGACATTACGTATTTTCCACAGCGTATCTCGGCCTGAAACTTTAAATCCAGCCAAGCCAGTCGGTCACCCCTCTTTTGGCGCAGCTGGAAACATCGTCATTCCCTGCTGATCGGTCTTTCCTTCCATCCAGTTCCAGCCAATCCGCCCACTCATACTGGGACACCACAAAAGCATTTCTGCGCTCCTGCGTTAGTTGCAGCACTTCGCCAACTTCGACCCTCTTGACGCAGACGGAATCGCGGGGTAGCATTAGTTCCGAGGCGAAGATATCAACTCCGTGCCAACGTAAGGAACCGGGAACGGGCAGAGACGAGCTGCGAGGCATCAATTCTTTTATCCATTCCGGCCGGAAAACCAAGACGGCGTTGCCCGCTCGCTCCATACCCCCAAGTCGCGATCGCCACAGAAACGGACATTGTCCACCGCTTCTGTTTTTCGTGTTGCACAAAGCAAGGTATGTCGGCGTTCAGAGCTTTCTTGTCGTAACCCGCCCCCGCCCCTCCAGACCCCCCAAAACGTCCAAGACCACTTTACAATCGATTTACACGCGGCGAATCGGGGAATCCGCACCAAGTCACACGGCCGTCCCTCGTCGCGAGACTTTGCCTTTTACCCCCCACCGCTCTTCTCAGCCGAGATTGTTGGAGATATTTAATACATTGTCTCCAAATCTCCCATAATCATATCATCCTGTTGACCATCCCCGCGCATCCAGTCTCGAGCTTCAACGATTGCGCGAACCATCTCCACTCGATCTCGCGTCCGCCTTCGTAAACTAACGAGATACCGAAACCACGGCTCACGTTCGCACTACAAATCCGCCATTTAATAATTACCAATATGAGTTTGGCAAGCACAACGCAGGTCCAGGGGCCGTCGATCCCCAGATTGGCCGAGCCACTGGACGCAGACGTCACTCCCGGTGATTCAACCCCACGAGCTATTCCTGAGGCGGAGGAAAAGAAAAAAAAGAGAGGTCTGTTCGGCTTTGGAAAGAAGAAGACCGAGGAATCATCCAAGGTGCATGCAAGGTCAGAACCGGCCAAAGAGACCGTGGCATCGAGACGGTCAGCGAATACCTCTCCAATCCAGACGGAGCACACCCACTTTGTGCCAACCTCGCCGGGTAGACTAGCCTCTTCACCGCGCCTGGCATCGCCCGCTGGGAGCCAGATCTTCGAACGCGACGTGCAGGAGAGTACCGCCATGCCTACTTCGCCTGCCATTCCCTCCCACATCCAGACCGAAAATTATATTCCACCGGTCCTCGATGCGTCGTCTGAAGCCATCACAGACAATCATCTTGACCCCGACAATGTGGAAATCATCACGCACGCCTCACATCAGCCCGCCGCTGTTACTGTCACCGGAGGGGGTCTCCTCGAGCCCAGCTGGGCCGATGAACTGGCCGCCTTCTCCTCCGAGAAGGGCACCGACAGCGCTTCCAACTACGGCAGTTTCGATACCACTGATGTTCGGCGGCTGAGTTTCATCTCATTTGCCGATGTCGTCCAGTCAGAACAAAGCCATAGCGGGCTAGCCGGTTCACGCGACAGCATGCATCTCGCCGGACTGACAAGTTTGGCGTCCATGGGAATTACGAATCGCTCTCCATCCCCAATTCGCTCCCCAGTCTCCTCCGCTGGCGGACTCGAAACCAGTCCCCCAACAAGCAAGTCCGGCTCTGTCAAGGGTCTCGAGATGTCGCCCAGCAGAAAACCTCTCGGAAGCCCAACGGCGCTGCAGCATCCCACCGTGAGCGGCGAGCTCGCGATCGAGACCATGACCCAAGCCCTCCGAAGAACAGGAAGCGGGGATCTGAGCGTACTACGGAGTGGTCCTACAAGCCCCATTTAAAGTTTGGTTTCTATTGAAGCAAGCCCTGAGACGGATCAGGAGTTCTGTGGCGTATCCCGATCTGCGTCATTTTTATTTTCTTGATATCACCGCCTTATACCAGAGAGATAAGAATCGCCCGTGTTTTTTAAAGAGCAAGAAGAAAACAAACGCAAGAGGAAAAAAAAAGAAAGACACCCGTCTTCTTTTTTCAGTTTACATTATGTCCCGCGAGGTCCACTATCTATTCTACGTGTTGTCAGCATGATTGGAAGATTGAAGGGGCAAGGTGACTTATGGTTGTTTATCGTGTTTCTTTCTCCCTTTCCTTTCAGAATTTGGACCACGGAATATCGGGAGCTTTTTCATGCAGAGTTCGTGAGGTGTGAATGGATGGCTCGAGATGGTCGAACGGACAGGTTCATGATTCTACGGCTTTCCCTCAGTTCCCTCCCTCCTTTTTTTCAAGATGAAGAGTATCTTTTTAACTCTTCGCGTTTTACTTTTTTGCCGTCCTATTTCTTGAGATCGTTTCATCGAGGCTACTTTTTGTTTCCTTGGTTACCGTTCTTTCATGGGATGATGTGATGGGCTGGGGATGGTATGGGAGAGTAGGGTATATTGATTTTGGCGTGTGTGGTATGGCCTGGCTTGACTCGGCCTAGGACGGTGTAAGTTGCCACGAGTAGGACGGGTGGATGGATGGAATCGAAGTGTCATGGACACGGCTCGAGAAGAAAGGGTAGAGTACCTCGACAGGGTTCAACAAATGGCTATGGAGCCAGGGAAATTACAAGAGGACGGTTTTGTTGCTTTCTCTGCTGTGAATATACCCTACGCAATACATAATGGGTGTTCTCTTGTGCCTCGCGGATTCCAACCAACCGGCCCCGCCATCATGATTGCGAGTTATTTTTCGGAGTCATGACATATCGTTGGGATACGCCCGTGGTCAAGCCTTACTAAGCAGTCATGCAAACCACTCTTTCTACACCTGTTTCTATCCGTGTCCTCACAATATACATCACCAGTCCAACCCATCCGCCCAATCCCTTTAGTAGGTTCCGTCGCCCCTACCATCTACCAAGGAAAGATCGGGTCGATATGTGAATAACGAATACCGCACGGGATGCAAAATACCAATACAGTCCAATCTTAACAAGGCCGCCTCTTAGGAAAGGGATGACATCAGTTAGTCTTCCCGGCTCTGTCTACAGCGGAGACCGATTATGCACAAGGTTTAGGGCAATGAGAGGCACTAGACAAGCTCAGCTAAGGTCTTGCTGTGGTTTTCTTCGAGCGCCTTCACGAAGGTATCGTAGGGGGTCAGCGTTCCCAAGGCTCGGCGCATGTGAGCGTTGACGATCTGCAAGCCGTAAATGTAGCTGGCGTTGACCCATCCGAATCTGTGCTACATGTTAGTTGGGCGGTTTGGGTATTATGAGGAAGCGGACTTACCCTTCTTTAGCAACACCCTTGAAGTCCAAGCCTTGGTTACCGTATTCTGCATCGACCCTGTGCGGGTCAATCGGACGCGTGACATCATATTTCTCCACTACCACACCATTGAAGTCAACGAATGCTTTCGTGATCATGAAGAGCCACTTGTAAGCCAGCCGCTCAGCCTCATCGGTGAAGCTGTAGCGGTAAAGGCCCGTCCAGGCCAACATTTGCTGTGGCGCCCAGCCATATGGGTAGTCCCACTGTCGGTTTGGACGATCAAGCCCGACCTTGCCTCGACTCTTTTCGGTACCAGAGAGCAAGCCGCCGAAGGCCTCAAACTTGGGTAGCGCCTTAGTCACCATCAGTGCCGCTTGCTTGGGACTGCTGACACCCGCCCAGAGAGCCCAGAGAGCAGTACAGCTTTCGTACACGCATTGCTTGCGCTTGACCGTGTCGTAATCGAAATACATGCCTTCCTTCTCATTCCAGAGGTATTTGTCAATGGCTAACTTGCGCCGCTTAGCCCTCCGGTCCCAGAAAGCTGAGGATTCGACCTGGCCAGGCTTCATGTCGCCAACGCAAAACTCAGCCGGGATAACAAGTTTGTCCTGAAAGACGTTGCGAATAGTGCGAGCAATATCGGTCTCGTACTTGAAAAGCAGCGAGTTGAGATCAATTGTTGCAAGGTCCGCGCAAACACCCTCGAGCCGGTATGAGGTGTCGTGGCCAGACTCACGCACTGCTCGGTCGTGCATGAAGTACTCATCTAGTGCGGGCTCCTTGATTTTCCCATTATTGTACTGGCGCACGAACTCGTCGAAGGTAATGCCATGCTTCTTGACATACGGTTCCAGTAAGTGAAAGAAGTGATCAGCTTCCGTCTCCGGTGGGACACCCAGTCCCTCGGGCCTATATCTTGAAAGGCCGGTAACCTTGTCTAGGCGTGGCTCGGCCATCCAGACACTATGGTACTCCTTGATCGCAGCAAGCATGGCAGTGCGTAGGAACTCCAGAGCGCCTGGCTCGTGTTTGATCTTGTCGTAGACGCGGAGGGCCATGTCGGTGAGGAACGGTGGCTGTGAGCGGCAGAGATAGTAAGATCGAGTCGCGTTGAGGATTTTGCCGTAGTGCTTGATACAGAAGCAGAAGTTGAGCACCATGCCCTTGGCGAGATCAACCTTGTCGTTGACTAACAAGCCAAGAGACTCCATGTAGCTGTCCCAACCGTAAAGCTCATTGAATCTTCCTCCGGGGACAACGAAGGGGCGACCCCTGAGGGTTATCTCACCAGTCTCCGTGTCCACTATTTCTTCCATGTCACAGGCGAGGACGCCAGGCTTGTCGTTTAAGTCACGGACATATTCAGGCGTGATCTTCTCTGGCAGAAGCTGGACATCAAGGCGCATTTCAGGCTTTTCCTCGGCCACCTTCTTGTAGTAATCGTACTGCTCAGGGGCACCGTACGGGATATAAATGCGAGGTCTAGGGTCGTCAGTCCAGTCCTTGGGGTCACGTGCGGCAATCTCGACACTTGATGCGTCCAAGCGACGTGTCAGACCTGCCCAGAAGTGGTCGCGAATCAAGCGTGACAGACGGTTTACAGGATTTTCGTTGAGTCTGGCCTCGTCAAGGATGATCTGCTTACGACCATACTCTTTGGCAAGGGACAATTCCTGTAGCAAGTTGGAGAGCATGTAGGTGCCACGGATGTCGAATCGGTTGTGTCCGTTCGACGCCGCAGTGCGCAGAGATAAGACCTACAATTCACCGAGGTCAGCTTAGTGGTCTACACCACAGGTACCATCAGAAATTGCACCGTGTTCCTACCTTAGGCCCGTTGTCTTCGATTGTAATTTGCATATTGCCGTCCGTGTCCTCTTGCGACTGTAAGCTCTGAAGCGTCGGCTCGACCTGAATCAAGAACCGACGGGAGTGTGGGATGGTGGATTCATCTGGAATAAAGAGTTAGCTTGTCCCGGACTTGGGACTCGGGACGAGGCGTGAGGTGTGAAGCACCGAGTCGCACATACCGTGACTGCCTCTTCGATAGGGCTCTTTCAGACCTAGCCGCTCGAATTGCTTGGCTAAACTGTTCTGCAGCGTGCATTTGGTTAGCAATTGAGTGCAATTCAAGAGGGATGTCTAACCTGGGAATAGGTGCGGGTTCGGGGCCCAGCACGGTTGATTGTGTGGCGCTCATCAGCTGTGTAGTAGGTCTTCGCATCGTCGAAAACACCCGTGTCGTCGACCGAACCCCGAGTCCGGGGAGCGGCCGGGGGAGGTTGGGTGGCCATATTTGTTGTGCTCAGCAAGTGGTGGCCAACAATTGTTCGAGCCCAATTGTTCAGAACGGGAGGCGATGATGTATGGCGGAGTTCCCAAGGTCGTTATCGGGAATGGGTCTGGCAGGAGGGGGAGCTTCAAGCAAAGGTGCCCACAGGTGATAGCTTGGCTGTGCCGTGTTTGAGCGGTGATAGCTTCAAGGATTGAGAATATTCAGGGAGCTCGCTCGTGTTCAGGGTAGACCACGAGGAGCAAGGTGCACGATGGAGGATTAAAATCCTATATTGTAGGTGCTGTGGAAAGTTGCGAAAACAGAGACGAAGAGGCAAAAGCAAGACAGGGTGCAGTTGTTTCTGCTACCCACGGCGGGGAGTAACTTAAGCACGGAAGAGTGGGGCACTGAAATTGAGACTGCCAGAGACACGGTCACGAGGCCCATAAAAAGGAACGCTTTCGGTCCTGACGAGGCCAGGTCCCAACAAGTGGGACGCTGCTCGAGGGGAAGGCGCGAGACATGTGCTTCAGAAAGCGGGAAGCGCGATAAATACAGAAGAGTGGACGTGTAAAAGGCTCAGTCGTTGAATCCTTCCTAATCAGGCTGTCTCGAATTGACGGTGAGGGGTGCCGATTTCGGGCTGAGCTGCGAATTGCTTTTTTTTTTCATCACAGGTTTACCAGTCCGCAGCGACGGGAACAACCAGCTGCCGGAACCATCTGAAGCAAAGACGTGCAAGCAAGTATTCAGGAACGAGATGACCTAATGCAGCTCAGTCGGCAAATACTGAACGTTATTATCGCATCGAACAGGAGAGAAATCTGCATATCAGCATGATGACGGCGAGTGGTGCATAGCGACACCACCTGCAGCTCGCCAATGCAACCACTTTAGCCCCCTGTCACACATTAACTTCGCCCTACGTCGCTCCCGCGAAACGGGACAGCCTCGCGGGCCTCGCCCCTCAGCCTGGTGATAGGAACACAACGAATGTCACCATCCATGTTCAGGTGTCTCGACCGAGTCGACCCGTTCCCCCGCAGTGGACTCTTCTGTGCCGCTCTTGGCCAGGTTCAAACTGGAGATGCCACAGATCCACAATGATGACGTCCATTCCGGGGTATTTCCCCACGAATCCACAGCAGTGTGGTATGCACATTGTTCCTACCGAAATAAATCTTGCAGACGACGTCCAACAGCCGATTGGAACCTGCCCGGAATGCCCTCCATTCCACCACCTAACCAGCCAGATCCCGCTGTAGCTTCTCTCCGTTTGCAGGGCTGAAGTACCCGTACCACCGAGGACGGGAAGTGGGTGTCTCACAACCTTACTTCGTACCTTAGCCCACGATTCCCATGGCCCTTCCATTCATTCCATCCGAAAGCCCCCGCGCCGCCCGTTTGCGGTCGTTCTGGTGGGGATGAGGTGTGGAAGCCATGTGTAGTGTAAACCTACCCAAGTTAGCCTAGAAAAACCCTGCGGGTTCGTCAAAACTGGTATGTACGGGAACTTCACCCAGTGGAGTGAAACCAGCCATGGGACTAATAGAACTACGACCAAAAAAATCTTCAGGTCTCGTGCGCCTGCGGCTGATGCGCGCGGCAGCGGGAAACCATGCAAGGTCCAGGGGATTCTGGCCAATCTTTGGTCACACTCACTGAAGGAACAAAAGAAAAACGACCCAGATCACTCTCCAGCGGGCTCGAGTGTATTTTTTTATACCGCATGCAGGTGGGCGTGGGGGCCTCGTGGGTAGTCGCCGTATGCACTGTAAGAAATGGAGGCTTGGCGGGCTCGGCTCGTCGGACAACCGTGGACTGGAGGCTGGCGCGAACAGACCTTCATAGACTCACCGAGGTCCCGGTCCCCAACAAAGCCCAAATCAACAGTTTGAGGTGAAGGGAAAGGTGGGCACGGGTTCATTGTGGCTAATTGTTGAGTACGGATTACATCGATGCTGCTCAAGGAATTCAATCCAAAGTGGTGCGGTTCTTGGGCTTGCTTACATTCGCAACACTGCCCCTGAAATATGCCCCTGAAACAAACAACACCCGCCGCTTCGCCAAGAGCCCTCCGGAACAACCGCACAATTGTGCCATTCGCAGATACGAAACAACCATGAAGTATAGTTCAATTTTGCCATCAATCCCTATTACAGGCATCTCCACATGCGTCTTTTGACAGTCCTACCTCAAATATATTAAATCTCCCAGTATATCTATCTCACCGAAACGCCGCTCGACATGCTGATAGATACAAACAAACCCGGAAAAATGAGAGAATACATTCATCACTTCTGTCTGCCCTAGTCGCCAGCATTATAAGCAGGCACTCCCATCCGAAAATCGATGCCCAGGTATCTTATAACAACTCCTCCGGGTGCTCCCACTTGATGGGATGCACCAGCCTACTCTGCAAACACAACCTCCCCGTCCCATCCTTCTTCCCCTCCTCAACACTCCCGCCACGCAACGTTCCATCACCAACGTGTCCACCGTTCTCTCCCCTCCCATCCATCTGTGCGTAACCGAGCCACCGCCTCCATAGCAGACCCGCAAACTCACTGTGATAGTACCAGGTGGTGCCCTTGTGATTATGCTCGTTCACATAGCCAAACGGACTCCCATTCCCTGACGAGGTGTGGTCACGCCCTCCATTAAAAGCATCATCCACTGCCCCCAAATCCCACTCGCGATCGAGGTAGACGGGGTGCGGGGCGTAGACAGCCTTAAGACCGTGGTGTAATGCAATGCTAGCGGGGAACATCTCGCTGAACATGGCATGGCGCATGCGCCACGTTTCCTCGTGCATGATTTCAAGGAGACGGCGGGACAGACGAGAAGCGGTGACGATGGCGGACCGCCTGGGTGGGACTGGGAGATCATGGTCATAACCGGTGACGTCTTCTGCAAAAATCCACCCAGATTCCTCGGGGTCGAAGAGCGGGTTGAGCGTGACGAGGTCGGCGTCCTCGCCGACGCCGCACTGGCTCCACATGTCGTCGGATGACCGCGCGCGGTAGCATGAATGGGGAAGGAAGGTTTGTAGTGACTTTTCCCCGCGGCTTGGATGGCGGCCAGAGAAATTGACAGGCCCAAGGATGGAACGGCGTCCGCTGTTGAGCGTCTCGTTGTGAACCAGGCGTGTGAAGTCATCCCAGCTGCCGTGGTAATGGGGCAAATAATACTTTTGAGACCGCTCCCATGCTTCGATGCGAGTTTGCTTACGAGCCCAGACACCAAGACGGTCAAATAGCTCGTAATAGTTGCCAAGCCAGCGCATGTCCATCTCCCAGTTCCAAAAATGTTCGTACTCGGGATGCTGCATAGCAAAGTGCTGCAAAGGGAAGTGCGCACTGCGGTAGACGCCATGGAGGTCTGTGTTGCTAGGGTCGGAAAAAGGGTCGCCAAAGTCCCCGGGGTACACGAGTCGCATCTGGGCTTCGGACCACAGGGTACAGATGCTGTGAAACTCTTCAGGTACGTACTCGTTGAGGATTTCCTCTGTGACCGAATTGTCTGCCCATATGGGAGCGTCATCATCACGGACATGTAGTAAGAAGTGGACCTCGTACTCGCCGCCAGACTGTAGAGAGAGCTCGGATATCATGGCGCGGAAGTTTAGTATGGCATGCGGTGTCCAGTCGACGCCGACATAGGTCCGGATCAGCACTGCTGTACGGGCGATTTTGGAGTGACTATCGGGCTCGTGCCTCCAAAGCTTGTCGTCTTCCGTGTAGGTAAAGCGCCTTTCGTTGGACTTGTAGCATCGATGTTGAGCGTCCCCCCAATCCATGCCGTTGTAGTTAATCTTGCCGGCCCTGGCCCAAACAGCTTCGCTCCCCTCCCTCTCGGTATGTGTGCCAACATCCAGGCCGCCTTCAGTGTGGTTGTAGCCCAGCCCATAGGGCCCATACCTCCCAAACCTATCAAAACACACATCTTCTCGTATGCCGAGGAGACTATGCGATCCGATGACTGGCTCGGGTTGACCCTGTACAACGCCCTGGTAAGCGTAGAGATCCGGTACTGGGATAGTCTTCTCCTTGTCCAGATAACATGTTTGGACCCCGTAATGCTGAGCCAGGTATTGGTCAGAGCGATAATCTGGCTGAGGCGAATAGGGCGTAGGAGTTGGCAGCCCTGTGTAAGACACTGTCATTGGGAAAGGGGGTCCTTGCCCGGGATTCCGCGGATACTCTGGAGTATAATGCTGCAAGGAAACTAGTGCTTTCAGGCCGTTGAAGTAGCCGTTGAGACTAAAAAACAGGTCAGTTGGTTTATATACCCGCACCAGGGGAACCGGCAACGCTTACAGCTTGAACTGGAGCCACATTGGGCGGTTCTGTTCGTCCCGCGAGCTATCGTCAAAATCTTCCTGCGACACCGGCGCAACTGCATCTTCGCTCAAACTAGCGCTATTGGTTCCACCTTGCCTGAAATCAACAAAGTCTAAAATTGTGTCATGGCGTAGCCGGACGCCTCTCGTGGACACGGTTAGGCACACGACGAAGAGAATGGTTAGGGTCCATAATATGACTCGGCGGTAGAGACAGTGGCCCAAGAGAGCCCGAACTCGAAGCTTTGGCTGCTGATAGGCTGGAAGTGCGAGAAGAGAGTTCTTCTCATCTCCTGCGGAGAGCACACTGGAGAAAGAATTGGATTTACTTCGTGTCAGGAATGAAGGTCGCTCCATCGCTCGGCAGTGTCGAGGAATGAGAGCTCGTCGGGAGGATCTATAGGGCACAGAGCCAAGCGAGTGTATGAAACGAGCGGTTGAAGATGAGAAGCCAGATTTTGAGCGAGAGAAGGGAGCGCTGCCGAGTTTAAAGACAAGACGAGATCCAGAGTGGAGGGCATCTCAAGGAGGGACAGCGAGGAGTGAACGCCTGTGCTCGCTGATCTGGTGCGAGCTCGCATCAGCACGGGATATCCATCGAAACTTTTGCGGCGCGCCCCTCGAGGGAGACCATGCGCGATCAAAACTACCTGCAGACGAAAGAAACGCTCGGAGGGCACGTCTCATAACGAAGCGCTTGAGAATTAGAGTCCGGGCTAACGAGCGGGAGGCCTACATATCGCAGCGTTAGGTACCTTATTGGCACTGAAGCGGCTACATCGAACAAGCACCGACCTAACACAACAATAAATAGAAAAGCCCGTGAGCCTCGGGAGACGGGACAGGACGTGAGATTCCATTGCGCGTCGTTGGGGCATTTAGTTGGGTGGCTGTAGCAACGCCATTGGTGGGGTTACCGCCTGGAAACTCGGACGGACATTCTGAGAGATTCAGATTCGGGAGTTATCTCCACTCTCGTCAACCTTGAAATGGGAAGTCGCGATGCAGCCGATGCGACGTAGCAGGCGCGATGAGAGCTGATCGGGCCTAGTCTACGCCTGCCCATCCAGCTCTTCGATTAACCGATTCTGTTTCGTTCCCGAACGTGCCACCATAGGCCTCGATAACAATTGGAGCAGACACTCGAGCTTCTGTTTGCTTGTTGAGGCCGTGATCAGACACGGACTTGCGGGCGCAGGTTCATAGCACTGCCACCATTCACGCCCTGGCCACCCCAGTCACTCCTGAGAGCCACGCAGCCTCTCGAAAATCGTGATTTTCTTAAAACTCATCATGGCCAACGAAGAACCCGACCAGTTCATCTATTCAATCCGCTTATCTCAAGCACGGCATTATGGTATGTGTTCATAGTGCTCAGTCCTGAGTCCGAACGCTGAAAAAATGGTCAGTTGCCTAACACATCAACCCCGTGAGATCTCCCTGGGGTCTCATATGATCGCTACTGCCCATCACGAAATGGTGACTGTTGGTTGCTACCTAGGTACCTAGGTAATCTGGGCGTCGCGTGAAGCACACTGACAGGTGAGATCTTGAGAGTTCGTGCGCTCTGTTTGCTCCCATCTTGATGGTAATGCCTGCTGACTTCAGATAGTGCTTTTACAAACGTCCCAGACCATCACTGACTGCGCTTTGGACCACCTCTAACTCTGCAGCAGGAATATCATGCTAGTTGACACCACCCTACCAGCATTAAATATTACAAAGACTGCCCCCCAACGGCGGCATCTGAATATCCGACAAAAGAAGCCATGTTGCCATACCCCTCAACTCTGCTCTTCGAATAGAGATCTGCCAATCTTTACGTTGATGGCCTCGGCCTCGACGGCCCCCTTTTCAAACTTTTGCCGCCAGCGCTCTCCCCACCGGATCGTGGCGAGTGTCAACACCGCACATAATAGAAGAAACCCTGCACTGATGGTTGAAAACCACCCCACCCCAATCGCCTCAACTACGGGCAATACAACAGCCGTTCCAGCGCACGCAAACAAGTAGCGCACCAAATAGTTTCCCGCCACTACCTCAGCACTCCGGTTTTGTATCACATCAAGGCAGTATGTGTTCAAAGTCGAAAAGGAGAACAGCTGGGCAATGCCCTGTAGAAACAACATTGTCACGACCAACGGGATTCCCCCAAAGTTCTTTTGCACGCCCCATCCATACGCCAACACGCAAACAGGTATGAAAAAGCCCATGAAGGGTATGGCAGCGCGAAGGCGGTCTTCAGGCAGGCGAATGCCATTCCGTTTAGTGATCCACAGTTTGGTCATGTAGTCAGCATAACGGCCGCCGAGAACCGAGCCCAGCAGGTAACCGCAACCGGGCGCGAGATAGAACAGACCGCCCTGTAGAGGAGTTGCCAGTTCAAAACGGGGATTAAGAACATATCGTATGGGGGTAAGAAGGGAATACATATTCCAGAGGATAGCCGAGGTGGAGAGACTGACAACAATGAGGTTGGGGCAGGAGAAGAGAAGAGATAATACGCGAAGTGGATGGAGCAATGACCACAGGAAGAAGATTTTTTCGCACGGGGAGGCCGAGGCCAGGCTGGTCTTGTGGTGGATGGTTTCTGGGAGGAGGGGCGTCGAAGCTGAGACGGCAGCAATGAACGAGAGGATAGTTTGGACGTAGAAGATGACCCGCCAACTAGTGTAAGTGACAACAATACCACCAATGAAAGGACCGAAAGCTGGACCAATAGCTGTCCCCGCCAGAAAGCAACCCATGGCAGTGCCGCGCTCAATTGGGTGATATATGTCACTGCACCAGGCAAAGTTAATTAGATGGCCCTTTTTCTCAAGTACCACCCCGCTGGATCCAGCTGATCACCATCGTACATTTGCAGGACCCCAACTTGGGATCGCCCTGAATGGGGTGACTTACCCAATGCTGGCCTGCCCAACTAGGATGAATGCTGTGCCCCCGAAGGCCGTCAGGGCACGGAAGATGAAGAAAGAAGCCAGGTTCGGGGCCAGAGCTGTGCCAAGGCTCGAGGCGCAAAAGAGGATGGTGGTCAACTGGGTAATCTGTGGGGGATACCCCGTGTCAGTTTTTGGTTGAGCCAGAAGAGTCCCGACTCTACGTACCACTTTTCTGCCGCAAGCCTGGCTGAGCGGGCCCCATACCAATGTTGACACCGCCATGCCGAGCATATACAGAGCGTTGGCCAAATTGATGACGTCGCCATTGGTCCGGAACTCCGCCGCCAACTCGGGGGTAGCGGCGAGCACGGTAGTGCTGGAGATGGAGGCGAGAAAGGAGCACAAACAGAGAAGCGTGACGATAACAACCTTGCGGTGTGGTGGAAACTTGTCGAATATCGCGTCCGACAGGTCAACAAGGCTGCTGGGTCGACTATCGTCGGAGGTGGCTGCCGCGCACCCTAGGCCCTGTGCCTCGCGATCCTCGCTTCTAATCAAGTTCGACTGGGATGGACGGATGGGGTAATGTTCGGCGGAGCATGTTGCCGTAGGTCCTCCTTGCGATAGATGCGGGACCGATTCATGGAGTACTTGGGTCGGACACGAAGCCGACGGAGTCATGGCTCAACCACTCTAACCAGACTCCGCAGCGATCGGGATTTCCAAAACGAAGCTGATTGGTTTTTGGCAAGGTTGAATTCTCGAAAGTGATCTGCGTCTTTGCAGGGGAGCTGTAATTCCTGTTTCTCCCAGGTAACTTGAACGAGGCGCGGGAAAGTTACCATATAGGGCTTACAAAGTTAAGTGTGCCAGCCACCTTCTCCGCCGACTGAGCACTGAGCAATATAGGCGGCTCTGCTGGAAGACTTGGCTTTGTCTGGGTAACCGAGTCTGGGTACCGGCGCGAGTTTTCGTATTCTCTCGCAACAGAGCTAGAAGAGTTGGTTATTGTAGCTGCTTGATGTCATGGATTCCATACGACTCGGTGAGGGGATGGATCGGCTGTGTGAGCAAGTGGCGGCTGCCCCCAGGCCCGTTCTCGGTGATCAGTGAGACGTTTCACTGCCAGTGAAGACATCTCTCATCGAGCACTACCTCTCATTCCGGAGGATGAGTCTATCAAAGTGGCAAAAGTGTGATGCCACAAAGTCACTTATAGCCGAAAATAGCACCGAGGGGGTTCTATGGCGGAGGGCTCTCAGCCGGCCTTGCCACCATTCTTAGGTCTGATGCTACATGTACAATCTCACAAGCACGGAGAGGCACAGTCATCGAGATGATTGGTCATTAGGGGGGTGGGGGTGGGGGGCTCACTCATGGATCCAAGTACAAATGGGATTTTGAAAGGCGAGGAAGGCTTGACGGCCATTGAATGAGCGCACGCGTTGAGATGCAAGATACCTACCTACCTACCTACCTACCGAGGTCGGCAAGAAGATATCGTATCCTGGCGTTGCGTAAAGGTGTAAGCCTTCTCTACGGTTCCACCGCGCATCCCCGCTCTGTATGTAGCTTGGAGGACTTTTTTCTAGCTTGACAGATGGGTCGCGGGGCCTTTACGCCGCGCATTTGGAGACTGGAGTTGCCCGACAAACCTTGTATGTGGTGCTGTTGTGCTAGCCTTTCCGCAACGGCCCTGGAATGTTTAAAATTCTAGTCATTATGTGTATGTGGGTGGTCGTGGCTCTTGCAAAACATTCAGCATTCATGCGAGAAGGCTGGTTATAATTTGATAGGTGGCTATAATCCATGTACAGTCGCTTATTTATATTCCAAGGCTTGCCCAGCGAGCACATTTAGAGTTTCCTGACTACCCAGGTACCTAGGCGCATACCTATAAAAGGATGGCATGCAGGCTCAGTCCCGGCGGCGGACTCTGTCGGGGTCTCGTTCCTTTGTAGCCCAACATGTCGTCTGAAAAGAACATGACGGGGAAGGATAGATAGTAGCGAGAATATTGGTGCAGCGGTGGTTCTCCGAGGTCGACGAGCGAGCCCCGACTGGGGACGGGAGGGGGCTGCTCAAACATGTCAGACTGAGATAGCCTCGGGGGTATGTAACATTTGGTTGGTGGGTACCTAGGTAGGTAGGTAATCTAATACCAATCTGATCATGGGGATTACTTCCTTATTGGTCTAGGTTTTGGGGTAGTGACCATCGTGGCCTTGATCGCCTCTAGAGACCTAGAAAGACTAGCTCTAGGTACCTGCCTACCTACCTACCTGATCCCCTCCCCCCCTCACACATACGCACACATACAAATGACACCCTTGCTTAGGGAGAAAAACTTATGACCAGTACCTAGTCCTCAAAGCTTTGCACCCACCGCAGCGGCAACACCACCCATGCCATACACAATCGCCTGATCCAACTCTAGCGCGTCCGCCCCTTCCAGCTTCGTCATATCGATGCCCCTCAAAAACCTCTTCTTGTACAAAAACCTCAAAGCCATAGCCTCGATTTCCCTCCCCGGACGGCTCGCCACATCCACCAGCAACAGCACCCCGATCAGCACCTCGGCAATGCGGAAGGTCATACCCCTAGCATCCGGGAGTAGCTCGGCGTGGGAGAACCTCTCAATCCTACCCCGGAGATATTCCCAATCCTGCAACAAGGTGGTTTGAATACCCTGCCATCCAGTCGGAAGGGCGGGCAAACTCTTGACAACCCAGTCGACAGCGTCGAGACAGAGCTTCCCCGAGACGGGGTGTTTTAGGGCGCGTATTGTGTCGCTGGCCAGCACGTCAGTGGTGCCCTCCCAGATGGCACCGACGCAGGCGTCGCGGAAGATGCGGGCAAGGTTGAGATGTTCTGACTCGGTGTTGACGAGATAACCAACACCCCCGAGGGATTCCATGCAGGCAAAGACGGCGGGGACGACGTTTTCGCATGTGTAGGATTTGTGGAGGGAGCTGAGTATGCGGAGAAGGGGACCAAGCAGATGAGGCGGAGGGGCGAGGTTGGAGATGGGTGATGTCGCTCCCGATTTTGCCTCGCCGCGCTCTTCAAGGCCGAGAATGTAGAGAGTATAAAAGACTAGGAGCATCATGGCGTGGTAGTCTGCTGTGATGTTGGCCAGGGTGCGCATGTGCAGGGGGTGTGTAGAGAGGGGTAAGCGGCGACCCTTTCCGACGCCGGCTTCACGAACGAGTGCAAAGGCTTTGGCTACGGCGAGACTACGTCCCAGATAACCGACTGAGGAGACGGTAGTGTGTACGCGGGTGATGTTGAGGATGGTGCTGATTTCGTGGATACCCTGACCCTCTTTGCCGATGAGCCAGCCACGCATGTCCTGGAGCTCGAGCTCGGCGGTTGGAAGGGATTGGGTGCCGAATTTGTTCTTCAGTCGAGAGATAATTACGCCGTTGAGCTCGGTGCCCCCTCGCTGCCCAATGGGCGAGACAATAGTCGGGCTATATCTCCGCATTGGGGCAAAGAAGGCGCTTACCCCTTTTCCTGGCTGGGTCCTGGCGAGTAGGATGGTCATCTGCGAATCGGTAGCGGAGGAAAACCACTTGAAGCCGCTGATGGACCAGGGACCGAGTGGAATGCCCTCATCAGCGCTGGCAAGAGGGGTGTTGGACTGGTCCAAATGAGGATCATAAGTAGCGACAGTCTCGGTCTGGGAGACATCACTGCCCCCTGTGCGCTCAGTCATCCACTGGCCACTTGTCCATGTTTTGCTCGGGTCGCGCGACGTGAGATGGTCGTAGGCATTTTGGAAAACCCGACGCTCTGTCGGCGATAAATGACCGTCCTTTTGGGCAAGATGGCTCTGGAGCAGCCGTATTGCTCCATCTTGCATGGCAGCAGGGCAAAGGGTATTCGCACAAGAGCCCTCCCATAAATGACACCTCACAAACTGCACAAGTCGAGTATATTCACCCAAATTGGTGTCATAGTTCATGGCGACAATCCTGGCTGGTCAGTCTCGTTTTCCATTTTCGGTCGGGGTGACATACCCCTTTTCGAAGCCAAAGTCCTGTAGCTTGCGCCAACCTTCGGCGACGACAAGCTCGCATCTAGGTCTCCCAAAAGCATCTCGGCCACTTCCTCGTATGTAAGGCTGGTTCTTTTCGGCATCTGTGACCCAGTCGAAAATCTGCTGTGAAAGGACTTGGTCTCCCAGTTCCGCAATTTCGGGACCGACGCGGTCCAAAATGCTTGAGGGCAAGAAGACTAACACAACGTCAATGCATGATCGAATAGGAGTAGGGAAAGGGCACACACGCTTGACCACTCTCTTCAGACTAACATCATCATGAAACTGATTCTTGATTATGGGCTGGTTTTGGATGAAGCCTGCATTGGCGCTCGAAGGCTCCAGTTTCGCCATTTTCTCATCCTCTGTGGAACTTCATCTCGCTCCGTAGTAGAGAAGTAAGTCGCGACCTACCATCTTTGACACACATGATGAGATGACCCTCACAAAAGACACACACCCGTTAGTCGAGCCGAGGCTTCCCAGCGCTGCCTCCTGCCAAGGAAAGTGCGGAACTGCCCCGCCTTTCAATCGCCATGCGGGGAAACACCCCACTAGTGGTCATGTGATCTCGCTCTCCAGTCGCGATACTTTAGACCCCTGACTTGATGCCTCCAACGCGTTACGCTCACCAATCCAAAGACATAGTCTGTCACCGCCGATAATGTGCCGCTTCGCTCAAAATGGCAGACAACCCAATCGAGATCACCGATGAAGACGAGCCGATTATCATTCCGCCGCCGCTGAACACACTCGGAAAACGCAAACCCCCCGCTGATTTCGAGGAACAAGTCGTTTGGACCGATGACGATTCTGATGACGATTCTGATGACGCCGCCAAACTCAACCAACGCACAGCGGCAAAGCGACGCGCTGTAGCGAATGGCAAGAAACCAGCCGCGCCAGGTACAACCCGACGGGGCAGACCGCCAAAGAATCGCAATGCTGCTACAAAGGTCAAGGTCGAGAAGGACGGCGAATTTGGCGAAGCAGACATCCCGGACTACCTCCGAAAGCGAAGGCTGCGCTTCAATCGCGACAGAGAGCGCCTCAAGGATGCTGGGCTGAAGATCCCCCCCGATTATAGCGATCTTTACTTCTCCGAGGACGAGCAACCTCAACAGCGATTGGAGCGGCGGCCCAAATTCAACGAGAGCAGCGGTATCAAACCATCGCGGCCGTATAAGGATATCGAGCTTGAATACTCGGCAGGCATTATTCCCGCTTCGATAGCTCAATACCTACGCGACTATCAGGTCGAGGGTGTCAAGTTCCTTCATCAGCGCTTCGTTTATCAGAAGGGGTGCATTCTAGGAGATGACATGGGTTTGGGCAAGACGGTCCAAGTTGCCGCCTTCCTCACGGCTGCATTCGGGAAAACGGGTGACGAGCGCGACGCCAAGAGAATGCGGAAGATGCGGAGGGCTGGTGATTCATGGTATCCAAAGGTGCTGGTTATCTGTCCGGGCTCCTTGATCCAGAACTGGAAGAACGAGCTCGACCGCTGGGGTTGGTGGCACACTGATGTATTTCACGGCACTGGGAAGGAAGACGTTCTTCAGGCTGCCAAGGCTGGGATGATTGAAGTCATGATCACCACGTACACCACTTACAAAAACATGCAGCAATCTGTCAACGACGTGGAATGGGACTGTGTGGTCGCCGACGAATGTCACGTCTTGAAAGATCGCAAGTCCGAGAACACAAAGGCCATGGACCAGATCAATTCGCTCTGCAGAATCGGGCTCACAGGTACGGCGATACAAAATAAATATGAGGAGCTGTGGACGCTGCTAAATTGGACGAACCCTGGCCGATTTGGGACCCTACGGGAATGGAACGACGCCATCACCAAACCTCTGACAGTCGGCCAGTCGCACGATGCCACTTTGAAGCAGCTCAGCCTAGCCAGGACAACGGCAAAAAAACTCGTCAACAACCTGCTCCCGGACTTTTTTCTCCGGCGTATGAAGACGCTGATCGCGCATCAGCTCCCCAAGAAAAGTGACAAGGTCGTCTTTTGCCCCCTGACTGATGTTCAGCGTGAATCCTACGAAAACTTCCTCGATGGAGAACAAGCATGCTTGATCAGAGACGCGGGCGAACCCTGTGACTGCGGGTCAGAGAAGAAGCAGGGCTGGTGTTGTTATCAAACACTGCCAACAGGCGAGCATTGGAGACAACTCGTCTTCCCATGCATAATGACGATGCAAAAGCTCTCGAACCACCTCACACTCTTGATCCCCTCCCTCGTTGATTCCGATGGCAAGCAAAGTTCAGATCTTAAGTGGCTCAAAAGTTGCATGCCTGACAGGTGGGAAGAGCTCTATCGTAATCGGGATTCGATGCTTAGCCTCGCCAACCCCGAGTTTTGTGGAAAGTGGAAGATTCTCCGCAAGCTCTTGCGCTTCTGGCACGAAAACGGCGACAAGGTTCTCGTCTTCTCGCACAGCGTGCGGCTGCTACGAATCCTGCAGCATTTGTTTCACAATACCAGCTACAACGTCAGTTACCTGGATGGACAGCTTGGCTACGAGGAACGGCAGCGTGTCGTTGACGACTTCAACACAGACCCCGGCCAATTCGTCTTTTTGATCTCGACCAAGGCGGGTGGTGTGGGCCTCAACATCACGTCAGCCACCAAGGTGGTGATTTTCGATCCACACTGGAACCCGGCGTACGACTTGCAAGCGCAAGACCGGGCGTACCGTATTGGACAGACACGGGATGTAGATGTGTTCCGGCTGGTGTCGGCAGGCACGATCGAAGAGATTGTCTACGCGCGCCAGGTTTACAAACAACAGCAGGCCAACATTGGCTACAACGCGTCCAACGAGCGGCGGTACTTCAAAGGAGTGCAGAAGGACAGCAGCAGGAAGGGGGAGATTTTTGGTTTGGCCAACCTTTTTACCTTTAACGCGGACCAGATTATGCTTCGCGAGATTGTCAACAAGACGAATATCGCCGAGGCCAAAGCGGGCGTCAACTTGATCAACATTGAGATGACCAAGGTAGAAACTGAAGAAGATGACGAGCTAGGCTTGAAGCGCGAGGACAAGGGCGACGAGGACAGCGGCATGAGTCAGCTAGCCGAGCTACTCACGGCTGAGAATCAAGAAGATCTGCTCCGCAAGAAGAAGAAGAAACCAAAGAGCGATGCGGTAGCGGCGATTCTCGCATCGGCGGGGGTGGAATACACGCATGAAAATTCCGAGGTCATCGGCACAAGCCGAGTCGAGGCGCAGCTGTCACGCCGGGCCGAGCTTGCGGCTCTCCGGGGCAGTCAGGTGGATGATCCCGACGGAAACAGCGCGCTTTTTGGGGACGATGGAGCCAGTGGGGTTAGCTCGGACGAGGCGCCCGAGTATCAAGGACGAGCGCTGCGGATGCACTACCGCTTCAATCCCCCCGAGCAGGTGATGCGGCGGCAGTTTTGCTCCATGGCCAGGGAGTTTGGGTTCAAGACGGCGACCGACTTTGCGTTGGCGGTGGAGAGCTGGACGCAAGAACAGCGGCGAAACTGTCTCGACACGTTTTACCGCGCTAGGGAGGTGAAGCTCTTAGAACGGGAGCTGGCCGAACTGGCGAGGCAGGCGGGGCAGCCAGCCCCACTGGCGGTGGAGAAGCCGGCCGGAGACGGTGTGGAGGTGGGGAGACAGATCACCCCGCGCCCAGCAGAGGGCGAAGGCGAGCAGAAAAGGAGGTCGACCTTAGTTTTCCTATCGGACGATGATGAAGATGATGAGCTTTGATTGTGGGAGGGGAAAGGACTAGTTAATGATACCACGATGCCAATCAAATGATACCCATTTCTGAAGAGGAATTGAGCAAGCAATTTGCAGGCATGTGATGAACTGGAGCTGAGTTTGAATCCGGGGAAGTCGAGGTAAAAAGCCAGTGGCAGCTGACAGGGCGTTGGCCGAGGTTCTAGGGGTAACGGACCAATCAACGAACGTTATGAAGGAGAGTAGCCGCATTTGTTCGGTAGTGGTGCGTCCCGTTCTTTGCCGCACGCGAACGATTCCGACACGGGGACTATGACGCATTTTCACATGCAGGGCTCTCTCACATGGAGAATGAAGAATGGTTGATTGATGGGGGGAACTCGG
>Ga0247765_1000470_pt1 | contig 31583 bp, 38 predicted proteins | sample UWRJL106311C6_FD_179949 | JGI IMG/M metagenome (GOLD analysis project Ga0247765, IMG submission 179949) | Plant litter microbial communities from Arlington Agricultural Research Station in Wisconsin, United States - UWRJ-L106-311C-6 | ecosystem: Environmental > Terrestrial > Plant litter >...
CGATCTGCTGTTCTGTTCCGTTCTGTTCTGATCATCAACAGCTGTGAATGAAAAGCAAAGAAAGGGGTGGGCAGATGTGCGGTGACGAAACTGGTGACGGTGGACAATCAGGATGTGATGGAGGATGGGATTGGCCCGCCGCGGTGATATGAGCCGTGGATCACGTTTCAAGAGAAAAACGCTGGGTGGTGGCATGTCATGTTCGTGTTGAGGCTTTCTTTTCTAGGCATAGGCATTTTTTCCTGGGTAGCACGAGGAGGCGTTCTGGCATGGCACCGGGGAGGGAGGCTGAGTTATTCTGGGTACACTACATACACACTAGAACAAGAGTCGATCTCGAAAGACAGGCTAAAGCCGGCCGGCCAGCGGGAGGCCCCCCCCTCTGGAAAATTCTGGGTCCAAATGTGATCAAGGTTCCTAGAACCAGGCGGCGACGATTTTGCCGGTGCATGATCATCCACAAGGGCGTGCAGCTACCGGGCTTCATCACAATCATGCCCCCATGGGATTAGCCAAGCGGGGCAACCTAGCGAAGACGAGGAGGGGTACCCAAGAGCAAATTTCATGCTCTTTTGGTCGGTAGTCAAGACATTCGCAGTTGGATAGACACCGCGAAACAAACGTGATTGACGAGTTTGGGGGAACCAACCCGTTCCCGCTCCCCTCTCCTTCTCGCTGCCCACCCACTTCGCCGACCCATGGATGGGGTGGTACAACATGGCCGCTCTTTATTCAGCCGAAGCCAGTATCCTGGGACCCCGGGTCCGGAGTGGATTTACCAGGGAGAAACACCCCGCGGAATCGCAAGAATGGGCGAGAGACCGGTGAGTCCGGACGGAACAACAGAGAAGAGGAGAGAAGGAAGGAAAGGGAAGGGAAGACGAAGACGAAAGACGGAAAAGACAGCCCGCCTAGGGAAGCCCAGCCGAGTGTAGAACTAAAACTAGAACTAGGGCAAGGGCAGGGCTATGGTTGGGTATCTGTCTAACCGACATCCGGATTCCGGATTCCGGGACCAAAAAAAAAAGAAAAAGGGTGGCGTTGACAACGCCCTGACTTGACGCTTTCTGGCGGTCTGCGACAACCCTTGACACAAGACAAGGACGGTGGACTTCTTTTTTCGTTTTCGTCCCAACTCGTTGATGTTGCAGTGTACTCCACTGCTGTGGCAAGGCAGCAAGCAGTACACAGGTAAAGTGGTAGCAGTGGGATGGGACACAGAGAGAAGACCAATCGGACTTACTTGGGCTTCACGAGCTGGGAGAGAGAGAGGGACAGCCAACTCACTTCAGCTGTGAGAATTTGAAGCCGTGAAGCTCTAATGCTCCCGTCCGACGCGTACCAGATCGGACTTTTTAGCTTGCATGCATTCCAACGAGTCAACGAGCCAACGACGCGGTTTAGAGCGCGATTCGCGCTACGTAATCTTCTAGGCTCCTTACAGCGGGCGGGGCTGCTGACGTTGGCTTTCTGGCGGTGAAGCTGCGAGCATTGGGAGGCAGGCACGCAGGTACGAATACCCAGCGTGTAGTTTCTTTTGGAACGGGCTCGGCTAGCACGAAGCAGACAGGCAGGACTGCCGGGGGGCGATGAAAATGTGACCTGGGAATGCCGGCGATGCCACAATGGAGTCCATGCACTGGCAAGGAGAACAGTCCATTGTCACGGGTCAGCATCTGACAGCTCCATCCATGTCGGCTTGGTCGGGTGCCCGCCCCTCCTTCCAGTAGGCGGAAGAAGCCGTGGGGCTCCAGGAATCCATTCCAGCCCTGCGTCCACTGATTGTTTCCCTTTTCTTCCCTTCCTTGGATGCAGTGTGAGCTATGGGATAACCAGCTTAAAATTTCTTTCCAAAAATATCGACATCAGATAGGGAGACAATTGCGAGAGCATTGCTCGATGCTTTTCTTCTTTCCCACCTCTGCAAAAAGCTTTTTAAGAGAGTTGAGGTTGGCGTGTCCCGAGACACCCCTGCCCCCACCAGCATCGGGTCGCAGGACTGGTTTCAGCCGTGAGTTGGTCCCTGCGCTGAGCAAACTTGGTGTCCGAGAGCCTGGTCAGGGCGGCAGGGGTGGGCAACATGGTGGATCCTGGATCTGCCCTTGGCAGCCTCCGGTTGGGCAGAGAGGTCAGCCCAGAGCTCGAGCCAGGGCAGGTGCCAGGTCTGCGACCTCCTGGTTCACGCAGCGGCCCGCATGAAGACAAGGGTAGGACCCGCTCCTGTTTCCCTCATGCCCTCCCCACCTCCCCTGGACCCCACGAGACATCACCAGTTGCTCGAGTCGAGGACCAGAGGCGAACCGGAATGGTGTTGCCCGCCAAGTTCTGTCCATGGATCGTGCATTTGATCGACGACCGGTAGGCGTGCTCTGCCCTGCCGTGTCCTTTTTCTTTTTTTTCTTTCCCTATGCAGCTCCCGCAGTGCGCAGAGTCCATCCAAACATCGTGACCATCAGCGCGGGCTAAGGTCAATGCAGTCCCATTCCATCCCGCTGTCGTGCTGTGCACATACTCCTCTTTTCTTTTAATCCTAATTCCGGCCACTCCCCTAGCTGTTGTTGGTCCCTTTCCTCCGCTGCTTCAAGTCCATCTTGTGGCTCAGAATCCCCATCCCATCGTATCGTCTGCTGGACAGCGACGAAGGACACGCCCACGTTCTTTACAACGACACAGTCTGCCTCACCGAGAGGCCAACTAATTCCGCAATGTGGCTGGGCCCTTACGAGAAGGAGAGGGAGGCAGGAGTAGGAGGGAATCTCGTACTCACCATCCCCCCATCACCACCGTCTAAGGAGGACGTCGAATCGACGACATCACTTTCACCACCTCCCCCGAGGAGACCACCGCCACTCAACCTGAGCTTGGCTAGTCCTATTGCCACCAGCCCTTCAGAACCACCAAACAGGCCGCTACCACCGCGGCCAATGTCCAAGATGGACAGCAACTCGCGGCCATCCACGGGTGCCTCGGACCCACCCAGGAGGCCAGCTCCATCAAGGCCACCACCACTTCGCCCTCAGGCTCCGCTGGGTATGAACCCGCCGACGCGGCCAGGCACCGCAGCGTCCCAAGGATCAGACTGGAAGGCCCCTCCAAGGATAATTGGGTCGACCAAAAGGCTTTCGTATGGGTCCATCATTTCCAGCAGGAGGCCAGTCAAATACGGCCAGGGCAAGTACAGCAATGTCGAGCTTGTACCACAGCCCAGTGACGACCCGGATGACCCATTGGTGAGTCTGATGAAGATTCCTGCGTGTGGAGATGAAAACTGATGGTTTATCAGAACTGGCCCATGTGGAGGAAAGAGGTCAACTTTTGGTCGCTGTTATTGATGGTAGCCATGACTGGCGTGCTAAAGACCATTTTCGTGACTGTGAATGCTCAGCTCGCCCAGCTGTACCAAGTTTCCTACACTGACATCACCGCCCTCACGGGCGTTCCCCTTATTATCTCGGCAGCCTCCGGCTTCGGCTGCTTGGTGGCCTCGCGAATCGTTGGCAGGAGACCACTGTATTTGATCTCGCTGCTCTTGGTCTTCATTGGCACCGTCTGGAGCACCAACGTGGCGAGCAGCTATGGTCAAGCCATGGCTGCCAGAGTCTTCCAGGGCTTGGGGTGGGGGGCTTTCGACGTCTTGGTTCCCGGGTCAATCCAAGACACCTTCTTCGTGAGTTGGATCGATTTATGTTTTGTACTTGGCGCTTACTAACAGCGACAGGAACATGAGCGTGATCTCCGAATTGCCATTTACTCGATTGTTGCTGTGTCGACAACCTGGGGACCGCCGCTGCTCGGAGGCGTCGCCTCGGATGGTCCTGCTGGCTTCGGCCTGCAGTTTACCATCCTCAGCGCTTTTTTTGTTGTTGCCGTGCCGGCTATCACCCTTGGCGCTCCCGAGACGGTGTTCGATCGCGCCTACACACTTGCTCAGACTCCGGCTACCGGATTCAGCAGTGCCAGCAAGTTCAAGAACTCACTTCCCCTTGCTCCGCGCCGTTTGTTGTCGGTAGAGGCCTTCAACAACTACATTGTGAAGCTGAAGCCATATTCGTACCGTGGCAGCACCGACACTGCCACTCTCCTCCAGGCGCCCCGTGCTTTTGTCGCGCCCACTACCACGCTCCTCTTCCTCGTGTCCTTGTTACCGTACGGTGCTCTTTGGGGCTTCTCGACCTCACTCTCGCTTCTGTTTCACCCTCTCCCCTTCATCCGCTCCGCCGCTAGCATCGGCACTCTTTCTGCAGGCCCCTGGCTTCTCGCCACAACGGCCGTTGCCACATTCGCCCTCCTCCGCTGGTGGCAGATCCGCTTCAACCCCCGCGCTCACATGGGCGCCATTGCTGGCGGATCGGTGCTCGCCTTTATCGGCATTCTCACTTTTGGGCTTCATGTTGACGCGTGCATGACACGGCCTGAGAACGACGACGGCACCACCACCATTTACGCAATCAACTATCTCGGCTCCAACGTCAACTTCCCCGCCGTCAGTTTTGTATTGGGTTTGCTCGCTGCTGGCGTCTACATTCTCGACGCCACCGTCCGCCCCCTCATTCGCTCCAGCACCATGTTTACCAGCTCCAACCTGGGCGTCGCCCTTCGCAACACCACTGACATGACCGGCGGTGTCTCCTGCTGGCGTTCAGTTTTTGCTGGCGTGTTCGTCATGGCTGTGCCCAACGCCGTCTGGTCGTGGGATGGCCTGCGCGCCCTCTGTATCGGCATTGCCATTGCCCAGATGGTGATTGCCGCTGTCGTGGGGAGCGTTTGGTGGTTGTGGAATGAGCATATCCGTCGGTGGGACGGTAAGGTGATGCGTCTAGTAGATTTGGATATGTTGAAGCGGAATGGGAGCTTCTTCGATACGGATTGATACCCCTTACCTTACACTCACTTTTCTTTTTTTCCTTGTTGATATGACGATTTGGGCATGAATGGATACCCCCCCACGTTTCTCTCTCACACTCTCCCTAGAAACCTTTTTGGTGGATGAGAAGGACATGATGGATTGGATTGGAATGGAATAATGAAGGCTATATCGACGACTCTCGTTTTTTCTTCTCATTGAAGCGCTCCATTATACCACAATCGCTTTGTTTTTTTGTTGTCTAAACTTCGCTTCGGTTCGAAGAGACTTTGGTGTTTTGGGGAAAAAGGATTGGTGAGAGTATTCAACTTGTATATGTGTAATTCTCTTCTGAAGACGGAGGAATGATTTTGATGGAGATGAAGAGGGAATCTTGAGATGGAGATGGAAAGGTAAAGAGAAAGAATTCAAGATTGGACATCTGAAGTATCGGGATGACAAGATCAGGTTGAGACCTATCAGAGCTTTGTGGTACGACGTGGGAGTTGGAAAGCTGATGATGGAGAGAGAGGAAGGAGGGTAGCGCAGGTGAGGTTAATATAGAACGAAAATGCACAAGCAACAGAGAATACCTACGATTTTCTTATATATACCTACCTAACTCATCCCGTCTCATTCCAACACAATGGATGTGATGCATCATCCCGGGTTTTTTTTCCCAATCTCCAGTCCGTTCCGTCCATCAGTCATTCATTCAATTCAGCCTCTACCGGTTAACCCACCACGCAAGTCTCAAAATCGTCCCTTTTTCTCTTTTTCCTTGCACCGGAAACCCCAACCAACGACGGAATCGTCTCGTGCGTCTCACTGGCTAAATACATGCAGACTTTTTGGGGGAAATCACTTCTGGAAGCCTTCTTCATTGGGGAACATGATCCACAGGGACGAGGGTGAAACCGTGGAGATCAAACGTGAAGAGCTCACCCAAAGAGGCGGAAAAGAGAGAGAGAGAGAGAGAAGGGTGGGGAAAAAAAAAGAAGAAAAAAGAAAAAAGAGAGAGAAAAGGATTGGATTGGATGGGTGGATCGGCTAATGAGGGAGGAAAATCATGGAATGGGAATGAGATGAGATGAGACGGGATAGGATGGAGTGATTTCCTGGGGAAATGCAAGGCAAGCCACAAGTTCCAAGACTGGAGCAGATGAGATCCCGGGGTTTTTTAGGGAATGAATGGAAGGGTGGGTTTCCGGTGCGAGGGGATTTAGCCGTTCCACTTGTTCGGTTTGTGTGCTGTTATCGTCTTTGGTGTCGGTGTTGTGTTTGGCTGTTGGTAGAGGGAGGATGAAGTGAGGTGTGATGTGGTGTGGCGAGGAAGAGTGATGTTGGCTTGACAAATACCGTGCGAGTACCACATACGGCCCTCGTCCTCCCATAGAACATCCAACATCAAGCCAGACCCAATAGAATACTAAACTAACCCCAACACAACGTTGGCTTATCTCGGCACAACGAATGAGACATCTATTAAACTCCCAACCTAGCAAACATAAGAAGAAAAAAAAACCCAGACTCCAGACGTGCAAGCCCCCACAAAGCCAGTCAGCCATGCTTAGTTCGACACAGATATTCATGCATATACAGCCCCGCCCCTCTCTTTAGTTGAAAGCCTTATTCATAGCCTGGTGCGCCAGCTCAACGCCCAAAAATGTAGCAGCGTTCGCTGGCACCGCTCTCGCCAGTGCTGGCCCAAAGCCCGGGAAGAAGGCTTTATACCCGCCGGCCTTGTAGAGCCCCCTGACAACACCCCCAATGGTAACGTTGCCCTCTGCTGTCTGCAGTCTGCTCTTGACTGTGTCGATGGGGAATACGGGGATCCACATTGCAACACCAGCGCCGGCGCCGGCACAAGTAACGGCAGTCAGGCTGAGCTTACCGGTGGCTTCGCCGGTGACGGGATCGCGGGGGGTGAGGGCCTTCTTGATGTACTCGTAGGCGGCGAAGTAGGCGGCGGAACCAGGTCCGTCACGGGCCAGAGTGGCGGCCGAGCCGCGGAAGACGGAGCGCACACCGCCTTCACGGTAGAGCTGGCGGACCACGTCGAGGCCGCCGTTGTACTTTGGCTTTTCACCTGGGGCGAGCTGTTTCTGGCCTTGAACTTGCAGGATAACCTTGACGCGTTCGAACGGCGCAGTGATGGCCGTCATTGGGATGGCTGAGAAGAAGCCTGCGGCCGAGATCTGCGCAATGGAGAGAGACCCATCGGGGGCAACCGTAGAGGTGGCGCGCACGATTTGCTTGCCGAGATCGTAACCCCAGAAGGAGACAGCGACTGCAGTTTGTTAGACGTTGCTGTATGATGAGAACACAGAAACCTTACACATGGGTGTGACACCGACCAGAGGAGCGCTCACACCGGCGTAGAGACCGCGGCGGAGGCCATCCTTGGCTACACTCTTGCGGACAACATCGATGGCGCTCGAGTAAACACCCTTTTCGGCCGTTTGGAGACGGACCTTGACAAGGTCAAAGGGGTGGCCGACGACGACAGCGCAGACACCACCAAACCCGCCGGCAACAAAGGACCGCAATTGCGCAGCGCCAGCCGAAACTGCCGCCTTGGCCTCCTCCTTCACTTCAGCCTTGAGCTCGGCCTTGGACTCGGGGATGTGGGGGAGCTTGTCTGCGACGGCGCCGGGGAGGGCCTCGTGAAGCTTGCGGTTGACAGCGGCACCAGCCGTCTCCGACGACGGCGGCGATGAGTTCGAGGTTGACATGGTTCTTGAAATTCTTGACCTAGGATCTCTCGAATCGAACGGATAAAGACACGGAGTTTAGGAACCGTCCGAAATACTCCCCCTTCCCAATTCAATCCCTTCGAGGTGCAGTGATCGCCGGCGCGCAAATTGACGTGGGCCAAGGTTGATCGTAACAGCACCCGCCGTCCACTGACTGTCTGGACTCAAACCAAAATGATTCTGCAACACAGGCTGATGCTCGCTCAACAGGAGAGGAAAAATCGCAGAATCGAGCAAATTGTCAAAATGAGAACGACCTTGACAAAAACAAACAACGACAAGATACAATTTGCGCCAACTTTGGAGGAGAGAAAGCGCCAAAGAAAAAAGGACGAGAGAATTCGCGGGCGTTTAGAAAGCTCCGTTGCCGCGAGCAGGTTCAGCCACGCACGTCACGGCCTAGAACCTCGGCAAAAGGGAGATGCGGGAGAGACCCTGAATGCCCCGCCCTTCGCTTGCTTTCCAGCGGGAGCTCGCGAAGCTCGCCCTTCACCCATGAAAGAGTAGGGAAGGCAGCAAAACTCTGGCCAAAGCCACACCCGTCGATATGCGCTGGCGGGGAGGAATTCCCCAAACGGTCGCATTCTGTCGGTTTCATCCTCGGCTCGCTTGCTTTGTCCAATTGACCCGAATCAGGGGTGTGGGATACCCGGCATTATGGAAGGGGCTTTGGGGGAGCACGCGGCCATTTTCACGCGCCATCTTCACTCGGGAGATCTGGCCAATCGATCAAAATGCAGCATCGCAAGAAAAGATGCAACTACCTGCATCGGGCAGACGGATGAGGTCACGACATGGAGGTCAACCAATCGATGGAAGGCCACGCATTCTTCGACGGCCGCCCGAAGAGGTACCTGAGCTGAACGTGCCAAGACCCCACATTCATCATTTGCATGTGATGAGGCATTAGGGCCAAGGGAAGCAGCGGCATTGGCCGTTCTCCCCGGCGCCGCTAACCAGCCCCAGGTCGCGGGGAAACGGAGCTTTCCGAATGGTCCTCAGCAGCAGCGGCTGTATGAAGGTGTTTATAGGTATTTCACTGCCGAGATCATAGTGTTTATTTCCACCACAAGGAAAGGTAATACCAACGTGATCCAAGCCAACAACTACTTTCCCTATGCAACTATTTCATACGCCTAGAACATATCACCCAACGCAAAGCCAACATGAACTCCCCATATCCCAACTCACGCTCAGCCAAAACCAATCAAACCAAGTATCCACCCTCGCCCTACAAGATGTTGGTGCTCCTTGTTGGGTTGTGAGTTTGTGAGAGTGGACTCCGTCCCACGCCGCACCAGCACGTGGTGTCCCCTTCGCGCTCGACCTGTAATGTAATGTCGATGTCGCGTTCCAGTAGGTAGTTGCGCACTCGATCCCGTACGTCTTCCATATCCGCTCCCCTAACCGCCACCACATGCATTACTCCCAACAGCTTATTCGCCGGTCCGTCGTCCCCTGTGTTCCGATCATCTATCCAAAATTTGGGAACCCCGTAGCCCGCTACACCTTTCAGCTCTGCGATCCCGGCCAGCGTCTCTCGCAGGTTGTACTCAATCTCAGCCGGGATAGTAAGCAAAAGTCTCTTCGCCGACGACTTCACCAGCGGCAGCGCCGATAACAAGATCAACACAGCGATGAGAAATGATGCAAGAGGGTCCCACCCAGCCCACTTCCAAAAGTGCGTCAGGATCGTCGAGACGATGACAGCCGCGCTTCCTAGTGTATCAGCCAAGACGTGAAGGTAAATGCCATGCATATTCTCGTTGTCGTGAGAATGTCCATGGGAATTCGCGTGCTTCTCTTGCTTCTCGTGGCTGTGCGAGTGCGAATAATTGTGTCCGTGGTCGTGTCCATGGCCATTGCATTGAGAGCGGCTTCCATGGTCGTGTCCATGGCCGTGTCCATACTCATGCTCATGCTCATGCCCATGCCCATGACTGTGGCCGTGGTCATGTCCATGACCATGGTGATGGTGACCGAATGCTGCCATTCCAACGAGGTTCACCAACAACCCGAGGGTGCTAACCACAAAGAGCTCGCCGAGTCTCTTCGTCTCCCTCCCCTCGATTATCCTCTCAAATGCTTCAAACATGATTTCGACGCTGATGAGGATCAAAAAGACACCATTGGCAAAGCCACTGAGCGTCTCGATCTTGCCAAAACCATATGGAAACCTCTCGCTCGGGGGCCACTTGCTAGCCACTGCCGCAAAAAGACCAACGGCCAACGCTACGCAGTCGAAAAACATGTGTATACTGTCGCTGAGGAGGCCGAGTGAGTCTGTCACATATCCGTAAAAGGCTTGTACTGTCATGAATGCTAAGTTGAGACTGAGAAAAATGTTAGAAGCTATGCAAAACCAGGAATCAGAGGAACGAACGTCATGAAGTAAAATATTCGCCTCGAGTCCTTCTCCACCAGAATTGCGTGAATCAATGGCCATCGTTCCGTATATGGAAGTACGAGAGCTGTAAATCTTGACCTATCCAGCACGCTGGCATGGCTCGGATGGGGGTTTGAGGCCGTAGGTGGTTGATATAAACCGGCGGCGTCGAATGACGCATGTGTCGGCGTTACCAAGGGCTTGCCCCCTACTGTCGAAGCCGTTTGCCACTGTCCATTCGGTTTGAGCGGCGGAGGGAGGTGAGGCCGTTTTGATATTGATACACCTGATTTAGTCTTGTGGTTGGCATGATTTTGGTCATGGGTATGACTGTGGTCATGATCATGGTCGTGTTCGTGGGCATGGTCCTGGTGATGATCGTGGTCGTGGTTGTGACGCTCGTGTTCGTGAGAGGGAATTCGGTTATGGGCAAGGTTGCCCACCGGTCGGGAGTTTCGACGGCTCCGCGACGACCCCAGAGAGGCCAGGGAGGGAGAGGAAGAGTTCGAATGGTTGTGGGTGTGCATGTGGCCGGAGGGTTGGTGGAACTGTGGGATTGTCGACGTCGGGAGAGTGTAAGAAGTCATCGTGGCCGCGATCGCGTCAGATGTAGCAAAAACAAAAGCCAACTTCTCGTGCACCCAGGTCCAATGGTTCGATAGGAGCAAGAAGGCTCCCGCTGACGCTATACCCTTATCATGGGAGAGTCGAGGAAAGAGGTTTCGGCTTCGCGTTAGGCAGCGCCTCGGTGTCGCGACCAGACGAGACGGGAAGATTGGGGAAAATATCCGGTTTCTATGTCATCAATATAAGCCCCCCCGAAGCGTACATCCCAGAAAATACTGTGATTCCACCTACTGTCAAAGTACCTGGATGGCCTTGTGATGCTGTTACGACGACTGGACCCGATGACAATCGCGCGACACCTCGATTTAAATATGGTGAGACAAGTGGAAGCTCCGAGATGGGGCTGTCCTGGGCCGTACACTGGACGTCAAGCCAGCAAAAGCAGGTCGGATATGCTTGGGTTGCGGCCAAGAAAACAGGCCAGCTGCTCGAGGCGGTAAAGGTACAGTTTATCGCGGGTCAGACTTGGAGTCCTGTCACTTTCATCTCTCCTCAATCGCTCTGTGCCTTTGCGTCCGCCGCCTTCCCGTTTTGTTCCCCTAAACTGGCGCCAGGCCCCGTGTGGAGAGGGTCGACACACGCCACACCAAGCCGTTATCTGATTGGCGGGGCTCCGCTGGTTCTCGACTGACCCCTGACCCTGTCGCATGGGCTAAGATTGGAACCCTGGTCAGATAATCTGCGTTAATTTGGGTGCCCAATCACAGCAACATCACTAACACCCTCAATCAGAACCTTGATGAATCCCCGAGTGCACCCTCACGACAAGGCTGATCACCACCATCTCGAACCCAAGTGAGGCTCAGGGTTCCTGGGCGGCGCCGTCAACAAACGGCATTTTGTTCATGCTCTGCTGGCAGGATTTTCTTTGTTTTCTTGTCCAACAAAGACCGGGCTCAACCATTGCGAAGCCAAACTGTAATCACGACAACGCACGCAAATGCCACCTGTCACCTTTTTAACCTCGCTTCACTTAGCCGAAGTTGTCAAGTAACTGCCCGGTAAGCTCCTGAGAAGGAACTGGGCCGAGATGGCTTCATTATTATTTTTTCTCCTGTTACCACTCTTGGTAATTTTGGCCTCGGGTCTTGTAGTATGGGTTCTGTTCTTGGTGTTTGGCCCATCCCCATACACTGGTCCCCCAGCTGGGTCAGGGAATGGCCAAGTATCGGCTCATGTCCTCGTTCTCGGTGACATTGGAAGGAGTCCTCGCATGACATACCATGCCCTCAGTATAGCCACGCACGGTGGCAAAGTCAACCTCATAGGCTACCTTGGTAAAGCGCCACTTCCAGCGTTGACATAACACCTTTGCTAACTCCTCTTCTCAGAATCCTCACCTCACCCCGATGTCATGAACAACCCCAACATCACTATCTCACCAATACCAACACCCCCATCCCGACCCCCGTCGGTGCCTTTTATCCTCTTCGCCCCCATCAAGGTTCTGTACCAAGTCTACCACCTCACCTACCTCCTCTCCTATGGTCTTCCACCCGCGCAATGGATCCTCGTCCAGAACCCCCCTTCCATCCCCACCCTTGCTATCGCCAGTCTCGTTTGCCACCTCCGGGGTAGCAAGCTCATCATTGACTGGCACAATTACGGCTGGACCATCCTCGCCTCCACCCGCGGAGCCCGCCACCCCCTCGTCCACCTCTCCAAGCTCTATGAGTGCTACTTTGGCCGCTTCGGTTCTGTTCACCTCACCGTGACCGATGCCATGGCTCGCCAGCTCTGCCAACCACCCTACCTCGTCTCTAACCCTATGGTTGCCGTACACGACCGCCCCGCCGCCATTTTCCACCCCCTCTCACCCACCTCCTCCCGCGCCGATATCCTCCGTCGCGTCCTCCCTGGGGCAGAGAAACCCCTCCTCCCTTCCCTCATCGATAGAACCACCCGCCTCCTCGTCAGCAGCACAAGCTGGACCCCCGATGAGGACTTCTCTCTCCTTCTCGACGCACTCACGCAGTATGCCGTTGACGCGCCTGCCCCGGTCCTCGCTATCATCACAGGAAAGGGGCCCCAAAAGGACATGTACTTGGAGCGTATCTCCAGTCTCACCGTCGCGGGACGACTACCGAATGTGCGTATTACGACGGCGTTCCTGCCATTTGCAGACTACGCGGCGCTCTTGGCGTGTGCGGATTTGGGGATTTGCTTGCATATGAGCAGCTCGGGGGTCGATCTGCCGATGAAGGTGGTGGATATGTTTGGTGCGGGATTACCTGTGGCGGCATATAGCGGGTATGAGAGCTTTACGGAGTTGGTGAGGGACGGGGATAACGGCAGGGGTTTTGAGACAGCGGAAGAACTGGCGGTTATCTTGACAAGGCTGCTGAGTAGCCAGGGGGGAACTGAGCTGGAAACTCTGAGAAAGGGGGCGGTTGCGGAGGGCAGCCGGCGATGGGATAAGGAGTGGGATGCAAAAGTTGGGGCGATGATGGGATTAGGCTCGGGTTCCTGAGAGAGGTAGAACCTGGCCAAATCGAGCTAAAATATCAGTGATCCCCGCTGCATACCAAGCCGGAAACTACAAAACTCAAAAGACCACCTCAATTATGTATCTCCGTTGACAATTTGCGTTTCTGCCTGCCTCTCCACTGATACACCACATCTGCCTCACTCCACCCCCTTCCCATAGGTTATCCCGATTAATCCTCCCCAAGGCTCTCTCTCACGCATTTCCGACACCGTCTCCTGAAGTCCTTGCTCTTCCCCTCCCTCTCCTCTCGCAACAGCCTCGCCGCCTCAACATTCGCCGGACTCTCATCGTTTGGGTCCTCGAACAAACTGATGACGCTCAACAGGATAGACTCGGGCGACTGCACGGGACTCCAGCGCTCGCTGGCCGACTCATACCCAAACTTATCCTCCTCGGGCGGGTGCAAGATGCTGATGCATAGTTCCCCATTGGGGTAGATATTCGGGTGGAAGGGGATCGGCGCCATGAAGGTGAGCTTGGGCGGTAGAAGAGGGTACTGAGGCGGGAAGACAAGACGGGCGCGGAAGTTGCCTCCTAGTTTGAGACCGTTAACCATGTCCTCGACTTCATATCTGGAGGGACGGAGGGTTCGGAGGTGGGCAGGGATAAGGGAAGGGGAAAACGAACCACCATAGAATTTACAGTCATCGCTAATCATCAACATAACCTCCCACTCAAACACATTGCTGTCGTTGGCAAGCCCACACGAGATGCCAGGTATGTCCTTATCCGTCTGCATCTGCTTGAGCTGGCGGCGGAGCAGCGCCGCTGCGGCCACAGCCGAGGTGGACGAGCTAGCCATTTCCTTTGCTTTCCTTCCGGTGGTTTGATCTAGTGAATGCCGAGACGGATGGGCTGCTTGTGCGTGTTTATAGATTGTCGCGTGATGGTTACTTTTCGTCGGTCGGGTTGCCCTCCGGTTTGCACCGTGACGGAGGGATCACGAGACGCGGTTGAAGTTTGGTTACAGCCGCAGGCAGGAAAACCGTTTACCGGAGGAGTTAATGTCGAGCTATGCTGCTTATAGGGTAATGTAATCCTGTTCGCTTCATTCAAGCTTCATCGTATATCGCGATTCGAATGGCGTGGGGTTGTTGAGTGGCTGGAACGCGGGGTCCCCGTTTGCAGTCATGCATACAATCCAACCCCTACAAGATTGTTCCGCAGTGGGGGGCCCTGGCGGGCATTCAGCAGGGGCTCAACTATTTGAACAGTCCGATTTTGAAACCCAAACACTTGAACGTTGAACCTTCCCGTTGGGGTCCTAACTTCAGGTCCTCATCAAAGTCTACCTAGGGGAACCACCTTAGCAAATTCAGCTCTTGGGCTATCCGGCGGGGTTCCAACGGCTGCTGAACTAACTATAAAGTACTACGGCCGTGTGAACAATCCTTCAGGGGTTGGATCGTCATGGCCCTTCGCTGCAGCGTTCGGCTCCAAGTAACTTCGTATCAACCCAGTTTGAATATAGGCAATCTGCTCAGAAGTACCGCAGCCAGATTTTTTTAGTTTTTATCTACCGCTAAACCGATCGAAACGCCGTTCCTTGGTATCTATGGGTCCGTATCGTACAACTATTCATTCATTCATACATGAAAAATCCCGAGGACATTCGACAATCGATACGTCATGAGCAGACCTTATTTTTTGCTCAACCCAAAGCCCGTAAACCCCATCGCAGCCATCATGTCGTCCTCATCATGTTCGCCCTCGATTCGAACATCTTCCCCGTAGTCGGTCTTCGCCTTCAGCGCTGCTTCTTTCTCCTGCCGCTTACGGTCCTCGGCCTCCTTTCGTTTTCGCCTCTTTTCCTCTCTCTCCTTCTCCTCTTCCTCCCTTCTCACCTCAAGTCTCTCCTTGAGCGTTATTACTTGTTCTCTCTTTTTCTCTTGCAACCTCTCCCACACCGCCTCGATGCGCGCATGTACCTCCGCCGCCGTCGCCTTGCGCACCGAGCCTGTCTGCCCAATGTTGCGCAGGTGTTGCATGCTGTTTGTGTGATCCAGCATCTGTAAAGAGTCCTTGAACGTAAGATCGCACGCCTCGCAGTAGAATCCAGCTCCGCGACCGCGCTTCCCGACACCTGCGCCAGCAGGTACGAGACTTGTCGTGCCTACCAGCTTGCTAAAATCTTGCGTCGCGTTGCGCGCTGTTGTGAGCGCCTCACTTCCATCCATCGGCTTGTAATATTTCTTGCCCGCCATCTTAGCTTCCCATCGTGCCTTTCGCTCTTCTTTTTCGGCCGCTTCGCGCTCCTTGGCTTTCGCTGCGTATTCGTCAAGGTCGTACTTTTTGCGGAAATCGGTATCGCCCGCTGCTTGCCCGTAGGCAGACCCCTTTCCAGACATTTTGATTATCGAGCTCGTAAGTTGGTGCAAAAAGCGGTGATCGGGGCCGCAATGTGAATGGATATGAGTGGCTCGTGGGCTTCGTGGTTGGTTGGTTTGGGATGGAGTTCGAGTTGTCCCTGCAAAAGCGCGATAAGATAATGGGGATCTCATAATGTTTTTTTTTTGGAGGGGCACAAATGGCGGGGCTGTCTGCTAGTATAGCACCTAGAGTATGCGTGTATAACCCGTGTGTTCCGGGGTATTCCCTAATCGTGGCGGGGTAGGAAAACCCTCCATGCCCCTCTTGACTCTTTCTAAACTCAAGGCGACCAACACAACCTGCAATCCCGGACACCAGTTGCTATGCTTTACCTGGTAGGACTCGGCCTGTCTGACGAGACGGACATCACGGTCAAAGGTCTCGAAATCGTGAAGAAAGCCTCCAGAGTCTATCTCGAGGCCTACACCAGCATTCTCCTCGTTGATCAGTCCGTCCTGGTACGCCGCTCATCGCTGGCTTCCCATTCTCAGCTAACGCTAATTGCGCAGTAGGAAGCTTACTATGGTCGCTCTATTGTCGTTGCCGACCGCGAGATGGTCGAGTCCAATAGCGACGAGATCCTACGTGACGCCGCAGCTGAAGATGTAGCATTTCTCGTCGTCGGCGATCCCTTCGGCGCAACAACCCACACCGACATGGTGCTCCGCGCCCGCGAGCTCGGGATCCCTGTCCGTACCGTACCCAACGCCTCCATCATGTCGGGAATCGGCGCTGCTGGTTTGCAGCTATATAACTTTGGCCAGACAGTCAGCATGGTCTTCTTCACCGAGACATGGCGGCCTGCTAGCTTCTACGACCGCATTCGTGAGAACCGGTCAATTGGCTTGCATACACTCGTCCTGCTGGACATCAAGGTTAAGGAGCAGAGCTTGGAGAATATGGCGCGCGGCCGCAAGATCTATGAGCCGCCAAGGTACATGTCGGTTGGCATATGCGCGAAGCAGATGCTGGAAATCGAAGAGGAAAAGGGGGAAGGCGCCTACGGACTTGACAGCTTGGCCATCGGTGCTGCGAGGGTCGGAGGCAAGACGGAGAAGTTCGTAGCAGGGACACTGAAAGAGCTGTGTGATGTCGACGAGCTATTAGGACCTCCGCTACACAGCTTGGTGTTGTTGGGTCGCAGGACACATGAACTAGAACATGACTACGTCCGCGAGTTCGCCATCAACAAGGATACATGGGACAGGGTATGGAAGGCTGATTACCAGGGGAAGCAATAACTGCTTTAGCTAACATGTTGTCTCGCGCATGAAATCAAGTCTATGGCCCCGTATAGTCAATACCATTCCCACCGCCTTGTCAGCATAGGATTTTTTTTTAGTTGGAAGCCCTCCAGCCCTTGACATCATCCTCACTGATCTCTCGGAGCTTGTTAACACGGGCTGGCTTACCCGTCACGGTACCCTGTGCAACTTCGGCTACCCGCTCCAAGAGATTCTTCGCGCAAATAGAATAATGCGCCGTTACCATCTTGACGCGGATAATTCCAATCCGTGGGTCGTTCTCGCTCCCGTCATGAGTTCCGTCACCCAAATCTCCCAGCCACGCCTTCAGCTGTGGGCTGTAGTGCTTCTTGACGAGCGACCGGTCCGTTTCGACGCTGGCAACTCCGCTAATGGATGCCCATTCACCCGAGTTGTTCAGGAATGATACGTTCACGTGAGGGTCTGTCGCCAGATCCTGTGATCAATTCTTTAGATACAGTTGCATTTTGCTAAAGAGGTTTTGACTCACGTCCGTCTTGCCAGATTCGCTGTTGGTGTGGAAGAGTAGGTCGACGCCACCCGTCTCCTGTCTCCTGGTTAGCAGGATGTCAGTTTCCTTCGAGGAAGGGGAAAAGCTTGCCTTGGCTACAAGAGCCATGCATCTCGACACCAAATTGCCGGACTTGTTGGCATCTCTCGTCGTCATCATACCAAACTTACAGTTGGAGATGAACTCGCTCAGGTCCCCGATCTTTTGCGCCAGAGGCACTTCCCGGTCGAGGTTGGCCTCTTTAAAAGGGTCGGCATGCTTAGAGGAAGTGTTGGAGAATGTCTGCGCCATGTTTGATACCTAGAGTGCGACGGTTGTCGTTGTTATGATTGTGGTGTAGTGTATCTTGGTCAGGGGTCTTCATAAGCTATAATAAGAGAAGGAGTCCAGAAGTGTGTGTACGAAGCAAAGAGGCCGCTCGTTATGTAGCGGCCTGTCATATGTCACTGATCGACCATGATGTAAGGCACCATCACTAGCAGCCCCTTGAATCGCGGGATTTCATCATAGACGCGGGATCTCCAAAGCACGAAGGTGCACCCGGATGAAGTAGGAACAGATGAGCGGTGACGTCAGGTCTCTGCTTCCCCCGTGTGATGCTTCGGGGTTCAGCTGACCGATGCAAGGGGCCACAGGGAGCTGTTGTGATCGGAGAGGTCTCAATCCCCCCGGCCGGTGTGTTCGCTCAGATATTAGGGATAACCGTCGTCGCCTCTCGGCAAACTGACACTGGCTAGCCAGAAAGGCGGCTGCGGCCTAGGTTCAAAGGGTGGCGTACCCGTCTCTGACACAATCGCATGCCAAACTATAAGTTCCGTCGTGGCGTTTTAGTCTTTTCTTGAGCCGGCTTTGATTTGGGGCTTGGTCTGAGCAAGTTTGAGGCCCCATTTGTGCAGCCCACTTAGGCGGCTAAGGTACCTAGGATTGATGGCGTAGAACTTGTGTGGTGTCGTTTGTCCAACAGTCGGCGAGTCGACTGCAGGCGGATGCTGGAATATTTGCTTGCAAAATCTTTTCTCCCTCTCATGTTTTGTATGCAAATGTTCATGAAATTGCCTGCCAGAGTTGCATACACCTCGCTATTTCGGTGTGGCTCAGGTCGCCATTTTCGGTTGGGCCGAAGTCTGGATCTGAGAGTTCATCCCTTGCTCGGCAATAGAGATATCAAGGGCGCCAGATGAACAAACGACCTTCCTTCCGTTTCTCATTCATCCAAAAACTTTCTTGGTGGGCACGAATATTGAGGCTCCCAATCAGAGCGTTGATTCTTTCTTTGTTCCAGGTCAATGCTGATAGTGGAAGGAAGGTGCGAATCTTGACTCAATTTCTCGCTGTCACGCGACTTCGCGCGTTGGCGTTCACCTCCCGATTGTGACACCTTCTCCGACCTCCAATCCAACACCTCCACCTTCAAACGGAGCTCCCAGCAAAGCCGGCAACCGGCATTCTTTGATTTGGGCTGCGCAGGCTCTGAACCCATCCGCGCCCGGGGTTTCCAACCATCTTTTCGTTGGCGTGGCAAAATCTCCAAAACCGCTTGGCCTTTCCAGTTTCGCACGCAATCATTCAGCTCCCCCGCTGCGACAGTGCGCTTCTTGACCAACCATTGGAAAGATTCCATCAATCGCCATTTTCTCTCGCTCAACATCTCGACTTCTCTAAGAAGCCCGCAATACTGCTCTCAGTAGGGCTCATCGCCCATCAATCGCCAGCGCCCTTCTCACCCTTATCCCGAGGGTGCCGCTGTGAAAGTCCGCCGAAATGTCTCAGCGAAGTGTAAGCCTCAATCCCCCACACCTCCCTCATTTTTCTTCTCGGGCTGCATTAGTTTTTCGCCGCGGACCCCTGTACCATTTCCGTGAAGCTTCGATCGCTCTCATTGCAACTTACAAATACACACTTTCGTCTGCAGACGATGTTGCAGTGGGGTTGTAGCTGATATTTTCTCAGGCCTTTCCGTTTGAAGAGCGTGACCAACAAGACGCTGCAGAGGCTTGGTACAACGAGCCTCTCCGGAGGGAGAACAGATCTCTCACTGAGGAGGTTAATCGTCTCAAGAGGCTTCTCCGACACAATGGCGTGTCATGGTCACCCACCTCAAGTTCCGCTATAGATTCTGCGGACGGTACCACGAAAAATGGGAGAAAAAAACCAAGACTTACTCGTCTTTCGGTGTCCAAGGCGGCGGCGGGGCTGACTTCACCACTCCCTACCTTACCCATGGAAATACAACTCCAGATTTTAACACTCGCCTTAACCAGCCCGTACCCCATTATTGATCCGCTCAGCAAGCTGAAGCCGGAAGCCACAACACAGGAGGAGAAGGAGAGGGGAAACCAGATCGCCATTGGGTTCCTCGCCGCCAGCAAAGCACACCACGTCGAGGGAACGCGTATTCTCTGGAAGAACAATACGTTCACCTTTAGCTCTCACCACGCACTGCGTAACTTTGGTAACCTGAGCCTCACTTTTCGCGACCAGATTCGCCACATCAACTTTCGCATCATTGCGAAGTACTACGACGATGAGAGACGAATCCGCTCGGTAAACGCAAACGATGGCACTCGGATCAAGCTCAAGTGCGCTCTTCGTCTTCAAGAAAATACTTTGTCTAGGAAGGGATATAAGAGCTACACCTGGTATCAACTGATCGACTTCCTCGAAGCTCTCCGACCCCCGTATGATCCTTCCCACCCTAAGAAGCAGACTCGACCAAGGCTGCTACCTGGGTTGAAGTCTCTCAGGATCGATCTAGTCAATTTCCCCAAGGATTTTCTCATGTTTCCCGATCATGACCTCCACCGCCTCGCAGCTCACGACCTCGGATGCACTCTTGAGGAACTCATAGTTACCGGACTCCCCCAGGATGAGAGGGGCCGCAAAGCGATGATGGATCTTACAGGCGTAGTGAAAGATGATGGGCTGGTGATCAAGGCTCACGACACCTACATCCAATCAAGCGGTATTCTGAAGTTGCAGCCCGATTGTATGCTCCAGGCCAAGGTCGTCAGGGCTTGGAAACATCTCGCAAGTGAAAAACTGGAACAAGAGGGTGCCGCCCTTCCTAGCTCAAACCATCATCACAACCACCACGACGCAACGATCCCCCCTGTCAAGGCCGAATCTGGTCATCCAGATTCGCTCTGGCGGCATCGCCGGACTGTCTGGAAGCGAATTCCTCTGACTCGCGATTCGGACCAACGCACGTGGGCCGAGTTTAGCAGGACATGGGGTAATATGCTCGAAGACTATGTTGAGGAACAGGACAAAGACGACTCGGATGATATCATCTGCGAAGAGTGTGGCGAGGTGCACGATCCCTTCTCTGATCACGATTTCTGATTTGCAGAATGGGAGTTTCTGGCTTTGGGCAAGCGTTTCTCTTTTTGGACCTTTGCAGAGGAGTACTTGGAGGCATCATACCCTGATTAACGGCCGATGAGATAGACATGGGTGGAGCTCGCACCGGTATAATGTATTTTGCTACCATTCAAAGACTGCCGCACGTGTTGGCTGTTGTTTTTCATTCAGTGTCAATGTCGCCACTCTTATCGCGATGATTCATGACACCGGCTTGAGTGTGCCTTGGACAATGGTTCACCGTGTTTTTAAGAACCGCAGCCCAAGTGGTGCTTCTCCAGCTATCAAGGGCTCGATCTCTAAGGCTTCGGTATTGATTCCAGAACATAAATGTTTTCGTTTGGCCCCTCTTCAAATAGCTCTCTCCAAGCTGTTTGGATACCGTGAAAACACAGGCCCAACATCACGTTGAGTGCCACATTCGTTACTTTGCAGCATCGCGGCTGTAAGTATCCCTCAGAACTCGCCCGTAAGGCCATTTTCCCAGTCATCAAGTGTTGATGAAGAGACTTTAAGGCTTCGACGTGATAATGGCCTTAAATTTGCTCAATTTTGTACTCATGGCCTAAACACCTTATCCCTGCTTTTAACGCCTCATCAACAGCCCCAACTGCTCCGGTAAAGAAGAATCCCCTCTTTCTCACCCATCAAACCCCACGCTAACAATCTTCTAATGAGTTTTAATTACACGCATACGTCAGATAATGTCCAGTTTCTGTAACATGGGACACCACGTTAGTGTTGAGGCACCGTGACTGCCCTTCAGCTGTTTCCTCTCCCTCCCGCAATCCTTTGGGCCTGACGATGCACGGCCTATCTGATGTCTGAGACCGCTCGCCTATCGCAACGAACCGTGCCACGCTGGCACACACATTTGGTGGTCATTTCGAACATGGGTGGGTCCATTCTTGCAGCGCCAGCCGGGCCGCACAGGATTCAGGAACAAGATTCGGCAAGAACTCAAGCCCTCCGGCTGTTCTTTCTTTGGACCGTCTGATGTCAGGCCCTCAATCTATTCCACCAAGATTCAGCCAGAGTGGCGCGACTGGCTGACGGGCAGTGACACCTCACCTACCCACACACACTAGTTTTAATTGTTATTCTTCTAATTTTTGGCGGGGCGGTGACGTGGGAAGGAACTCGCGTCGGACACCGCACAGTACCAGATGGGTGATTCGCACTTGAGCCGGGAAAACACACACGTCAAACAAAATCAGGAAGGAAAACACAGAAGGAAACGCCCAGCCAGTGCCAGGCAGGGCAGTGCCGGGTTTTCAGCACGGTAATCTCATGCCATCCAGGGAGGGCCTTTCCAGACCTGTTTATGCATCACTTTGGGCGATCGTGGCATTAGAACACACCAAATCGAAGGGGCTGTCGGCCGTGAAAATGGCATGTGGTAAAGGAGGAAAGGGAAGGCCGCTTGGCCCTCATTTCGCTGGGGGGCTCCAAGATTTTTATCTTGGAAACCGCGACGGCAAACGGTCTCTGCCCAGCGCATCCAATGAAATCGATTGGCAGCGGGCAACTGCGCCGGGATACAGAAGGCTCTGGGCAATGTGGGCAAGAGGCCGGGACTGGGTGATGAACAGGTTTGACGGGGGGGTTGGCGAGATCGCAGATTCGCAGGCGCGACCTTGCCCTAGCAGTGCGGTTTCTTGGCCAGATTGCAGTGGTCCCTCCAGCGATGCTGCCCTCCGCCACTCGCTTTCCTTTCGGGTAGGCGTCAGAAGCGGCGTTCTTTCCAAGGATCTTGGCCGGCACTGTGCCAACGAGGATGGCAGGAATCGCGAAGATGGAGAATCGCAATAGCATGACAGGACAAGCGCAATGCTGTGAAGTGTCCGGTTCGCAGTAAGCGCGAGCTGACCCTAGCTCAGACATGTCTGACAGTCTTCTGTTGCGGGACTGGATGATGATCAATGGATCATGTTTCGATTGCCGGTCGACCAGACGTGGCAACCAACCAAGGCCCGCCGTCGTTTCTGGGAGATGATGGATTTTCCGGGAGAATGGAGGGGGGTGATTGCGCTTGCTCGCTGGCTGTTTCCTGGTGGGCCAGCCACAAGACGCAGGTACACACAGTGCGCGACAGTGCGTGTTGACGGTATCCAACTTTAAAATTAAGGAGATTGCAGCGTGGCTGCCGTGGCGCTGATGTACCTTCGCCGCAACTTCCTGCGGGCGCAGTACCTCATGCTCCTGACCTGTTCCTGAACGGCAAGGAGGGCCCGGCTCTGGCGCCCGTTCTTATTACTGTGCTGCATGTCCCGACTTTCTTCACCTCTCTCATCTCATCTCCTTCATCCCGCCCATCTCCCCTCTTCGCCAGAAGAAACTGTCGTTCCTTACCAGAGTCTCTCGTGCTCTATCCATTCGTTTCGAATATACCTACTAGCATCCATCACCAAGCACAATCTCGACCTACGAATTGCGCATCCTGATTGATTATCCATCCACCACTGAACTATCGACGACCTACCATAGCCGCCCTCTCGAATCCGTCGCACACAACCCGCCTACGTGCTTAAAAAACAACAACAGCAACAATGCTTGTCAAGTCGTTCTCCGCGCTGGCGGTTCTCGCCTTCGCGGCCACTGCTATTGCGGAGCCTATGCCCTACCAGCCCAGGTTGATGAAGACTTCGGTTCGCGCGCTATTCGGGCGCCAGGAAACGCCGGGATACCAGCCTTCGTCTAGCCAGTGCGGTGAGGGAAGCACCTGCGCTGAAGCCTGCGGCGCCGGCTACACCACCTGCGCATCGTCGGACGAGCAGGTCCACTGCTACAACTCCGCGGCCAACGAGGTTTGCTGCCCTAACATGTCTGGCAGTAAGTAGTTATTTCCCCGTTAATGGGCCAGAGAAGAGTGTTGTCTAACCTGACATGAACAGAGTCCTGCGACGCTGGGTTCTACTGCACTGCCGATAAGGCAGGCGAGACATGGTGTTGCCCCAACGGTATGAGTATTGATGCTTGCGCCGCGGCCTACAGCATCACCGGCGGTCTTGTCTCGCAGACGGCCAAGCCTAGCTCGACCAGCTCCGCCGAACCCAAGATCACTAGCGCCAGCAACTCGACGGCTAGCGGTGGTTTCTCGGCCTACCCCACTGCGACTGGTGGTTCCTCGGGAGGCTTTAAGGGATCTAACTCGACCACCGGCTCTTCTAGCTTCAGCCCGTCTCCGTCTCCAAGCAACATCCAGCAGGGTGCCGGAAGTGCTGTGCTGCCTGGTGGTGCTCTGGCCCTCGTCATGGCCGGTATTGCGGCGCTCCTCTAAGCTCAGCATGGCATCGCGTGTCTAGATGACTGGGGGGTACAATGTTCGCCTCGGTGTCTGGAACACAGTTGCTTGCATGAGACATGAGACACGACACCCGACAACCGCATCCATCATCACCTCCACCTCTTTTTTGTGTAAAGTTCGGAATGCTGCGCGACTCTTGGCAACATCGACGTTTTCCGGCCAATAATCGACCAGCGCGACTCGGGGACGTTGGCGATGAGGCACGGCTTGATTCTTTGTGGTGGATTTTCTCCCCTGGGGCTTGGGAGCATGGGAAAAGGGGTTGCGTTTTTTGCTCGTCGCGTTCATCAAGATGAGATGCATTCATGACCCTGTATTAATTAGCTTCGTTGACGATACTCCGCCGGGACTGACTTCCCGGGCTTTTAGTGAGATTATTTTTGGCGCGCGCGTTGTTTTGGCTTGGGAGGTCGGATTCTTCTTTCTAATTGCCCTGAAGACAATCAACATACCAACTTTACACACAGTCCCACTACCTCTACCGATTGATGTCTGGGAGGACTACAGTGATCTTGGCTAAACACATTCGATCCTGGCCTCCGTCGTGTCTTCCGACTTGAAGTTTCTATCCTACAGCTTATCATGCGTCCCCAAGTGAGCGACCAGCATATTTGCGCTGCCTGCTTTAAAATGTCCCGAGTGGCACCGAAGCGGGTTGCACTGTCGTATGTGATACCTACTCATGCCCGTGGAGCGGTGAGGTGGACGTGGTACATGCCCGGATGGTCGCAGGAAAGTGCCGGACTGTGGCCGGCTGGTCTAGCCTGATTGTCGTTCTTGTGCTACCTTGCGTGTTTTCCCCCTTGCCTGCTGCTTCTGCATCCACTTCTCTGCTCCAGGAGGGGGGGAGGGGAAGGGATCCATAGCTTGCTGCATTCCGGCGCCGTGCCCAAGGTACGTAGGGTCTGTTTGTCGGCGCCTGACTGTACGATAGGGCCGTAAATGCTAGGAGATGCCTTTGCGTTGTAACCGAAGTACATCCACTGGAGGACCCAAGTGTGCTCGAGCTGGAAACAGAGATCAGCATTGAAGTATTTGAGGGGGTATCTGACGGTCTGTAAGTCTATTCTGTTTCTAATATACACTTCACTTCGTTCTCTGATATTGCTCTATTCTATATGGGCACGTATAGCAACAACCGCACACGTTTGCCTCAACGCCAAACACCCGTTGCCAACCCGATGTCCAAGTCATGTAACTGGTGGCGGGAATTCCATTTTCACCAGACTCTCGTTCCACGGCAGCCACCGCTGGTCTGAAAACGTCGGCATGCACTTGACCATGTCGGGCGGCCCTCGCCAGGTTATCTTCTCCTGCAGAGACACGGCACTTTTGGTAGCACCAGCTCCAGAATGATGGCCCCTCTTCCCCTGTACGAAGTCACTCACGTACCCCTTTACCTTCTTGATGTGCCGCCCGCTCTCGTCCGTATACTGCAGGTTTACGCTCGGCACCACGGCGATCCGGCCGTGGCCCTTCCACCACATGTCCTTGCAGAACAGTTGAACCTCGCCCTGGAAACACTCTCCATCCGTGGGCCAGCGAAACCCCACCTCGCCTGTGGTGAGCGGTGCAGCCGCAAAAACCGCAGCACCATTCCAACAGGCAAATACTTGGAAGGGCTTCCCAACATCCATGCGAGCACGCGCCACGGGTTCATGGGGGAAAAGGTTAACCGCGCGGGCCCAGCTCACTGATTCTGGCGGAACGTCGAAGAATATATCCCCATCAAGACCGCGGGCGATCCAGACATCGTAGAAAAAGTCCTTTCCGTCTTTTCCATGTGCCCAGTCCATGGCACATGTCATATCGGCGCGCTGAACAAGACGCTGATGTTCCAGCTCGAGGAAGTCCTCGGCGCAGGCGGATACGTCATTAATGAGGAGGACGGCGGCGTCAGGGGCAAGAAGCGGCCTGAGATCTGTGATGTTATGCTTGGGAAGGGCCCAATATGTGTTGGGCTTCTTCTTCTCGGTCCCGCCATCCTCATCGAGGGTTTTGACATCACGGAGGGAGGACGGGGGAGGCCCAGTCACGGGTTCTACTGCTAATGCACGCAGAATGGCAAGCTTCCTGATGCGGTCGCCTTTCTTTGGGTTGAGGGGGCTGCTGACTAGCCAATAAGGCACCCCGAGCTCAACGAGGGGTTCTTCGAGCAAGCGTAGAACCTCTAGAGTGCCATCAACCGAGTTACCCTCGACGATACTGAGGGCACAATGGGCTGGTCCGAGGAAGCGGATGGCCTCGATCACCGAACCCAGCAGACGGGGAAGGAGGTTGACGGTTTGGCGGAGATTCAACACAAAGACGTATTTGCATGGTCGTTCGGTTATGAACAAAGGACGCAGATAGCCATAGCGCGTAGCGTTGATGGGGGGACATTGCATCCGCGAAACCGACCTGTTGTCTGGGTCGAGGATCGACGGCATCAAGGTGCGTGCCCTGTCAAAACGGCCCGCCCGAGAAGGCGGAACCCAATCATCGGCATCATCGTTGAATGAGGACCCATTCTGGTTGATAGAGAAACCAATATGATGGGCCTTGCTGGGCAGAGAAAAGGACGGCTTTGTGGACCGGAATTGATGGATTAGGAAGAGGACAGTGACGATCAGGAGGCCGCACTGGGCGATAAACAGCAGCTTCCGCCTCGAGGTTGCCAGAGCCATGCCAGTCGAGGGGATAGGACTGGCATTGGCTGTCGATAAGGATGACGCTGATGGCGGAATCACATTCTTCAGCTCAGTGAGACGCTGTGAATCGGGGTCGTGATGACGCGCCTGAGATTGAATCTTCAACGAAGCGAGCCGCGCAGCCGCCCCCCCTGGGTTTCGCTTCAGGTCGCATGGTCCAGGCTGCGACAGCTGCCAGGGTAGTTACTCTTGGCATTGAAGCTGAGAAACCGAACAGTCGTTTTGAAAGGCCGGCCAGGCTCGCAAAGTCAAGGCTCTCAAAGTGAGGATGGAATATAACTACTAAAACTTGGCAGAAATCATCTTCCATCTCATTTCTAGCGCACCTGACTCTCGATAGCGAGCTCCACCAGGTTCGCCAGGGCTCGGAAGAGCTATCGTGGCAGAGCTCTCTATTCGTCTCCAACGGCCTCCTGAGCGCCCAGCTCTCAAAACGGAGTTTTCAGGCTAGCCACACCGACTATTGAAAGAAGTAACTGCAGAGATGTGGGCGGTATTGATGTCTCTCCGTTGTCTTTGCAATAGCGGCTCGACTTTGTTGGCAGCAGTGGCGTCACTAGTACCCGCGGGCATGCACGTCACTGTCGGAAAGCGGCTCCTGGCAGCGGGCTCAACCACTGACAGCTGGTCCGGGCGCTGGCAGAGAAGCCTGAAGATGGCCTGGATTCAAAGTCAAACTTTGATCCCATCTGACGACGAAACAGATACCCAAATGGCACAACCGTGGCCCCACCAAGCCCAACTATTGTTTGGGGATGAAATTAACCCCCAAGCCGTAGTTTTTCTAGTCGGGTATCTGGATCTTTCTTCCCCAGAGCGGCCCCAGGCTTTGTGGAGAAGCCCCCCACTAGGCATTCGCACCTGGTGGTGTCTTTACAGGGCCGCCAACCAGCGTTACCTATCATCCGTGCGGTAATGATTGACAAGCGGAAACCGTCCTATGAGATTACGAGGTTGTGCAGTGAGAAGGGCCGATCTTCAGACCAGTCCATGAACAAGAGCGGCTACCGCTGAGCGTTGGTGTGGCGGCTCCGCACCCGGGACGCGTCTACCGAGGAACAACCCACTTAGTCGGAACATCAGTTCTTCGGCAGCGGATTGTGAATTCGGGATGCCCCTTTGGTCGTGATGGGTCCCAGCTAGCTTCGGTGAACCTGGAGCAAGTGCCTGTGCTGGTGCAACGCAAACGCCCCCCCAGCGGGGGTGTGGAGGCGAAACCAGATTGCCCAAACTGAATGCACCCAGGAACACGAGTTGCTCGTGCATCTCGAATTTGCGCAATGAGCGCCAAAGGAAAGAAAAGGTCCCGAGCCCATGCAGTAACAAAGCAGCCTGAGTCGCTTGTCCCGTCTGGGTCTGCGCAAGTTGCCGCCTTTGTTTTGCTTGGTCGTGTTGCTTATTGAGTGGGGGAGCATTTTGAATCATCAAAAGGGGCAAACGCCTCCTCCGCGGCAGCTCAGTGCGGTGATACATCCCCTGCTTGCCAAGAAAAGCTTGTTCCGATCATTTTCTTGTTTGAGACCCTCTCCTCCATCGTCCGCGGCGCTCCTGCCAGATCATCGTTGGATTGAAACGTTGTTGGCCAGTAGAAAAAGAGCGTTCGAGGCAGTGAGGTTCTGGAGCGGATGCCGGCCGAAAATCCGGTGCTCCTTCCTCGCTCATCTCACCATCTCACTTCGTTTTGCATGAGAAGCCCCACGACAGCGGGTCTCTTTCACAGCGGCGAAGAATGAAGAATGGTGCTTTCTTCTTTCCTTAGCTTCCAGCCGCCTCTCTTGGCGAGGAGCCTCGAGTCCTAACCCTTCTTTTCTTTTTGTCCCCTAGCTCCTGCTTCACACCATCGGCAGCCACGAGATCTGAAGACGGCAAGACCACGCGCCAATTGAAGAACATGTCAAAGAAAGCGGACGCGGGGTCTCGGACGAGATCCGGACCTTGCAGCCGCATCATCTCGGGGTCTTGCCACCCTTGGAGTGGCGCTCCGTTGCGGATACAGCGCTTCGTACTGTACTCTGCGAGGGAGATCTTACCTACAGACTAGGCCATGGTTGCACAAACTCTCGTGCACGCCCTGGGCCACAAGAGCTGGTGCGACTTGGAGGACACGGCTCTAGTCGGGATCCCCTGTGGGCGTCCAGCGAGATGATGCATCCCTGCTGACGGCATGCCGGCCGAATCCACGCCCTGCCGACCTCCCTGGATGTTGCTTCCAAGGTCATGCTCAATCCCCTGCCTAGCGTTGTCCCCTTCTCGCGTGGCCAAGAGCTGGGCCTTTGTATTATATTGTGGCATCCACCCAGCTCCCCTTTTGTTTCTGTCCGTCCCTCTTGATGGCGTTCCTTGTTGTTGGTTGTGTTACATTCTTTTCTTCAAGCACACGCATTAGGTGCTCTTGAACCCCCGTGCCGGGTGCCACATAAGCCCGGGCTCCCCTGAACAACCCCGGAAAATACATTCTCGTACCAGCCCGTATCTACACGACCGAGCACGGAGTCCAAGAGAGGGGTATCGCCAGTCAAGATGGGCATAGGAACTATAGGCTTCGTGCCTATTCAAGGCACAGCTGATTTGTCCAAGATCGAGGCACCCGTTACTTTCAAGGCATACCTCATTTGCGCCTTTGCTGCCTTTGGCGGCATTTGTAAGTTGGTCGCCTGGATCCCCACGTCCCCTTGGCTAACATGCTTCAGTCTTTGGTTATGACACTGGTTGGATGGGAGGTGTGGTTATCATGCCTTATTTTGTCAGCATGTACACGGGTGTCCCATATGACTACGCCGAGGGAAAATATATCGGCATCGAGGACTCGTCTACCTTCGCCCTACCCTCTTCGACCGTCTCGCTCATGACTTCGATCCTGTCTTGTGGAACCTTCTTTGGGGCGCTGATTGCCGGAGATCTTGCCGACTTTATCGGACGTCGATCCACCATTATCTACGGATGTCTAGTCTTTTGCGGTGGCTGTATTCTCCAGATCGCCTCAACGAACCAGACAGCTCTGTTTGTCATGGGTCGCTTGGTTGCTGGACTGGGTGTTGGCTTTATCTCAGCTGTCATCATCTTGTACATGTCTGAGATTGCCCCTCGAAAGGTCCGTGGTGCCTTGGTATCCGGTTACCAGTTTTGTATCACGCTCGGTATTCTGCTCGCAAACTGCGTCACTTTCTCGACGGCAAAACGTGACGACTCGGGCTCATATCGTATCCCGATCGGAGTTCAGTTCCTCTGGGCTATCATCTTGGGTGGCGGTTTGTACCTTTTGCGTGAGTTACCTCCTCTGGGACTCCCTTCTCTTGCTAACCAGGTCTAGCTGAGTCGCCCCGTTACCACGTCCAGAAGGGCAAACTCGATCTCGCAGCCAAGGATCTCTCTATTGTCCGTGGCCAGCCCGTTGATTCTGAGTACATCAAGGACGAACTGGCTGAAATCGTTGCCAACCACGAGTACGAAATGCAGATGATCCCCCAGACCAGCTATATCGGCTCTTGGATGGCGTGCTTCCAGGGCTCTATCCACAAGGGCAACAGCAACCTCCGTCGTACTATTCTCGGCATGGGTTTGCAAATGGCGCAACAGCTGACAGGGATTAACTTTATCTTTTACTTTGGTCCCATCTTTTTCAAGCAGCTCAACAAAGGCCCCGATCCCTTTCAGACCACACTCGTTTCAACTCTAGTCAACGTTGTGTCGACCCCACTCTCCTTCTGGGCGGTCGAATGGTTCGGCCGTCGTATGCTGCTCCTCATCGGCGGAGTTGGCATGATCATCTCGCAATACATTGTTGCCATACTCGGCGTCACAGCCGGCAAAGAGCAGTCCGATGGTACCCATAACGAAGACGCCGTCAAGGCCATGATTGCCTTCATCTGCATCAACATCTTCTTTTTCGCTACTACATGGGGTCCCGTCGGCTGGGTCACGGTTGGTGAGAGCTTCCCACTCCCGATCCGGTCCCGGGGAGTCGGCCTCTCGACCGCTTCCAACTGGTTCTGGAACTGCATCATTGCCACCATCACCCCCTTCATGGTCGGCAACGACGAGGGTGGTCTCGGCTCGAGCGTATTCTTTGTCTGGGCTACGCTGACGATTGGCTCCCTGTTCTTTGCCTACTTCCTCGTTCCCGAGATGAAGGGCCTTACCCTCGAACAGATTGACCAAATGATGGAAGAAGTCAGCCCGCGCAAGTCCAAGGGTTGGGTGGCGACGACAACGTTTGCGGCAGAGATGGGTCATTTGCGTCCCGAGAAAAACAGCCCGACGAGTCCCCCCATGTTCCCGCCATCGAGCCCGGGCGCATTGTATCCCGAGGCGTATTTCCCTCGTTAAACGAAAATTGGGCGATGAGACTGGCGCGTTCTCTATGTTTCTGGACAAGCTGGAAATGGATTGTATTGGGAGGTTGGAAAGGGGCGGGGGAAACTGGGTGGCCTTGTCGTTTTCTGCGCAATTATTCCTTATACATATACAACAGCAGCCTACAATAATTCCAAATAATACCTTGATGTATGTATCATATTATTCTTATCTTATCCCAGCTGGATCCATGACCTCGGCTCACTTTGTGTGTGCGTGCTGCGATATGACACGCATATCTGAGATACCTATAGGTAGAAGGAAGCGTCAAGAGTTGAAGGTGGCCAACTGTGAGCGAGAGGGAAAACCCAAACAGAGAACGAGAAGCTAAAAAAAAAAATTTTATTTAAAAAAAAAAAAAAAAAAAAAAAAAAAAAAAGGAGGCAATTGCTTTGTTCTGTGACGGGAATTGAGCCCGACGTGGGGGTCGAACCCACAACCTTGAGATGTACGGAAACCCTCTCAGCCCCATGTGAAGGTGGTGGATAATGTTTAAGAGTCTCACGCTCTACCGATTGAGCTAGCCGGACGACCGTTGCTGGACGAATGTGCCTCGCTTGGAAGATGGAGAAAGGGAGTGGGGTATGGGATTTATCAAGGTCTTTTTTTCCTTTTTTTTTTTTTTTT
>Ga0247765_1000471_pt1 | contig 31498 bp, 39 predicted proteins | sample UWRJL106311C6_FD_179949 | JGI IMG/M metagenome (GOLD analysis project Ga0247765, IMG submission 179949) | Plant litter microbial communities from Arlington Agricultural Research Station in Wisconsin, United States - UWRJ-L106-311C-6 | ecosystem: Environmental > Terrestrial > Plant litter >...
ACCCCCCCCCCACCCAACCCCCCCCCCCCCCCCCCCCCCCAAGAGAATGCCGTGCAGCTCAACTAGAAGCTGGAAGAATCTCCCAAAAATAACAAGGTTAAAATTTAAAGTGCAATGTTACATACCAACCCCTCGGGTGCCCCAACACATCTTTTTTCTTAAAAAAAAAAGTTTCCTGTAGGGAAAACGAAAAAAAGGGGAAGAAAGGGCACGGTGAAACCCTCAACGGGAATAACTTTCCCAAAGTAAACATGTCAATCAATGTCAATGTCAAAAATGTCACAGAAGAGAAAGAGAATTCCACGGAGGAAAAAAAAAAGAGAGGGGACGGAGAAACTCGGGTACGAATACTTGTGAGCAAAATATCACACTTGCACCAATTCTGAAAGTTCCCCCGTCCAGCGTCACCATCCGCTTACCGGGGGAGTCCACTCACCAGACCCCTCCCTCCCCAAGAACAAGACAAGACCAGTTCCTCCTCGAGGGAGAAGGGAAAACCTTGGCCTTGGCATTGATCCACCCCATTCCACCCGACCATGTTTCCCCTCCATCTCCTGCTACGCTGTGCCTCAGTGCCTTGTAAGTCGCACCAGTGAGGTTAGTTCCCGCCTGCACACCAGATCAGAGCCAAAAGGAACCCAAGAAAAAAAAACCATGCTTGCTGCTGCGGCGGCGGCGGCGGCGGCGGCGTTGGCGGCGTCAAGCTTTCTTTCCCAAATAAGGTAAAAAAAAAAGTTTAGACGGGAGAGACAAGGGGATGTGAGCGAGGGGAAACAGCGGCGTGGTTGAGCAACAAGAAACTTATGAACATGGGACGAAACAAAACGAAACGGAACGAAAGCACAGGAGTCTGATCTGATTGTGCGCGGCACACAAAACATCATAGTTGGTCCCTACATAGAGTTTGAGTTGAGTCCATGTAAAGGCGCAAGCCTAGACTGGAAGGCGGGAAGGGATGCGCGTCCTTGGTAACTGGAGTTAAAGTGGTTGCATTACACAGTGCATGCTCATTGATCAGTGATCCGTCAAGGTACGAACTGCGTCGTTCTGTAACGCTGAAGGATTCCCACAGAGGGGTACGTGCTCTTGAGGGAGGTGCCCGGATGCCTCTTTTCGCTCATACACTACATACAGACCTGTTGGTGAGGGGTGTTGGTGCGGGGTTGGGTTGGGGATTTGTTGAACAAGGTCCCTGCTGCTTCAACTTCATCCATTCGGGCCTTCATCCTTATCACTTTTAGCCCTGCCCCCCCACGCGAGACAGTATAGCTCGGTGATCAACACCTCCAGGATATTCCGCTGGAGTATTGGACCGTTTCAATCATCGGCTCTCTCGATCCTGATATCAAGGACATCAATCCGAGGTGTTCAGAACTATTGCCAAGGTCTGGTACACCAGCCCGCGTTCGGACTATTGCTCGACCTTGCAGCTTAATATCATAGCGCTCTGCGGTATAAGTAGGCGTCAAGTGCCTTCCTCACACCCGAACCCTGTAATTTCACCTGGGGCGCGGGGTTGAGATGGCCAGTGTTAGTCGTAACGTCAATGAACCCACGGCCTTGGGTCGCACTCTTTAACACTTCTTAGCCAGGTGGGGTTTGTGTCGCGAACAGACTCTTATAACGGAGTCGTATTAATAAATAGGAGGGAGGCAGACAATGGGCCCCCCTCACCAGGCGTTGCACTCGAACCTACATTCAGTTAACCTCTGCGTCCTGTCATTTTGATAGAGCTCAAGCTCGCAACTCTTCATTTCCTACATGCCTAAGTTTCAACCGCACCCAGTCGCCTGACCAGAGGACGAGGGCGGCAACCAAGCCAAGATGGACGACGTCCTTCCAAACAACTTCGCCTGGGGCAAAACCGGGAACGTGATATGCAACGCCCCTGGTTGGCCAACCCGTCCGGTTGATCCATATGTCGTGTTTCGTAGATCATTGTGTCTTGCTCCTGCGCAACATCGTGCCCCTAATCTGACGTTCCTCCAGCCGTGTATCAAGCCGAATCTCCATCTCACAACCCCACTGTCACGGACGATTGGGAGCATTGTGCAATCTCCCGAGGTATCGAGCCAGGTGATGAGCTTGGATGAAAACCAGACACCAAGAGTCCGAAGATAGTTTGTTCACCTATCACGAAGGGTTCGTAAGACCAGAATTAAGTAATCCGGTCTTAAGTCTGCAAGAGTAGCCCGCCGCCCTTCCCGCTACACCCTCCTGTCTGGTGGAGGCACAGGGTCCAAGTGCGAAGTAACAGAGCTCGAACGCTGCATCTTGATAAGAGCTCCATCACGGTCGCCCCTATGCCGAAAAACCTCCGTGGTGGCAGACATGGTCGGTCGTCCGGTAGTTGATGTCTTGTCTACAGACAAACGCCGCACAGCGCAGCGCCCCGAAAGCAGCGCATGTGCCGCAATGGCATGCCAGGAAACCAGCTTCATCCCACTGAGTTCCCTGTCCGGGCAGGATGTTTCTGGGGGGCACAGTCTCTGATGCGATCAACGAATCCGAATTTCTTCCATGGCGTCAGTGGCGGGGGTATCACTTGACTGACCCGCCATCATGAGATAGTTTTTGAATCGAGGCGAATATAGAAGGACCCTTCTAGATAGCTCATACAACACTTTTCGAGGGCTTCACCAGGAGTCTGTGACTGGGCAGCTGCCTATCGCACGGGGAGTCGACCGCCAAGCGGCCAACCACAGAGGCAGCGCGGGGAACTCCCGAGGGCTTGAAACATGTTTCGCTTCGCGCAGTATTTGGGGCTCGCTGTAACTACATCGCCACTTGCAGGCGTGGACTGTGAAAAAAAAAGCCAGAAAAGGAAAAGGGGTAGAAGAGGATTATCGCGATTCTAAGCGAGAGTTCGCTTCGGCAGACGGCGGAGAGAAGAGGCCGTCGTCGATGTTTAGTTTCCAATCGCGTGATACAGTCTGACCTGCACATAAGCATTAGAGCTATAAGAATAGACTGGGTTTAACGATAAAAATCGTCCCCCCCGACTTTTTAATATGACAGATAACGATAATCTGGCTTCTAAAGATAATCATAAGAATTCTTGCTTAGTCACCAGCTATATCGCTATGTAAAGAGCAAGTTTCAGGGGATTAGGGACTGCAAAATCGGGGTTCCAGACAGGCCAGAGGGTATTGGTAAGGGTTAGGGTTATATGTGACGGGCTTCTCCAAGGGCCCACATTGACTTTAACGATAACCTGGCTTTAAGGATCAGATTTGCCCCCCGACCTTGCAGGTCAGACTGTACGCAATACACATCGAGTATTGTGACCTGCCACGTGACCCGGACGTCATTTGAGGCCGCAGAGCGGGGCGAATTCCTGTGCCTCTGGACCAATTAGATGTGAGTTGGAGAGCTCAGCTGCACGACGGCCCAAGACGGAAGGCGTGACAGCTGTGAGAGCTTCGGATGGCTTCCATGCGGGGGTTTTTGCGATTTGGAAGAGCAGCTTTCGCTCGGGAAGTTGGCAAGTCTCTTGCGCAGAAATCCGCATCATCGCAACGTCGTTGGTTTGGTTTGAGCACTGCAGCTATGGCTCCTGTTCGTGACCCCAGCACGTTGTCCAACTACGACGCCTGGCGTACTAAGCACACGACGGCAAACTTGAAGCTCGACTTCTCAGAAAAGCGTCTGCATGGGTCTGTCGTCATCGAGCTCGAGTCGCAGACAAACAAGGCCAGCACGGAAATTGTTCTCGACTCCAGCTTTGTCGATGTCTCGTCCATCAAACTCAACTCCTCGCCGTCAAAATGGGAGATCAAGGACCGCATCGACCCCCTTGGGTCACCAGTTCATGTCTCGGTCCCCGGGGGCGCTGCGAAGGGCGATGTTGTCAAGTTGGAGATTGAGCTCGCCACCACGGACAAATGCACTGCACTCCAGTGGCTGACACCCGCCCAGACAAGCAACAAAAAGGCTCCATTCATGTTCAGCCAGTGCCAGGCCATCCATGCCCGGTCCATTTTCCCATGTCAGGATACTCCCGACGTCAAGAGCACCTACGACTTCAACATCACCAGCCCGCATGTCGTCGTTGCGAGTGGCGTCAGTGTCGGGACCGAGGCCTTGACAGCCGAAAAGCTGTACAAATTCGAGCAAAAGGTCCCAATCCCCTCATATCTGTTTGCTCTCGCCTCTGGAGACATCGCCATGGCCTCGATCGGCAGATGTTCTGCCGTAGCCACGGGCCCGAACGAGCTCGCCGCATCTAAGTGGGAGCTGGAAGACGATATGGATAGGTTTCTGGATGCGGCCGAGAAGATTGTCTTCCCCTATAAATGGGGCGAGTACAATGTCCTGATATTGCCGCCGAGCTTTCCGTACGGAGGTTGGTAAACCGTGTTTTCCTGGCAGGCTCGTCTGCTGACATCCCTAGGCATGGAGAATCCCATTTACACGTTTGCAACTCCCACCATCATCAGCGGTGATCGCCAGAATATTGATGTCATTGCCCACGAACTCAGCCACAGCTGGAGTGGTAATCTTGTGACGAGTTGCAGCTGGGAGCACTTGTGAGTTCTTCTGCCAGGTTTATGGACCGAGGAAGCTGATTATGTATTAGTTGGTTGAACGAAGGATGGACCATGTATCTTGAGCGACGTATTCTTGCTTCCATCCATGGCAGCGATGCCCACTTCGACTTCTCTGCCATTAGGGGCTGGAGCGCACTTGGTAAGTCTCTCTGAGCCTTACCCCAGTGCCCCTTCTGACGCATATTTGCCAGAGGAGGCTGTCAATTCGTATGGTAAAGACCACGAGTTCACCAAGCTTGTCATTAGCCACAAGAACATTGACCCCGATGACGCATTCAGCACCGTGCCCTATGAGAAAGGGTTCCATTTCGTCTGGTACCTTGACCGCCTAGTCGGCAGGAAGAACTTTGACAAGTTCATTCCTTTCTACTTCGAAAAATGGACGAACAAGTCACTAGACTCGTTCGATTTTAAAGAGACCTTCCTTGAATTTTTTGGCACCCCCGAGTACGCGGATCTCAAGAACAAGATTGCATCTGTCGACTGGGAAAGTCAATTCTACACTCCCGGCCTCCCCCCCAAGCCTTCTTTTGATACTTCCCTCGCGGATGTTGCCTATGCACTTGCCAAAAAGTGGAACCAGCCTGATTTCATGCCCAGCCCGGGCGATGTGTCCTCGTGGACAGGAAACCAAATACTAGTCTTTCTCAACACAGTGCAGGACTTCGATGCGCCTTTGTCGGTGGAGAAGACGGTACGTTCCCCTGGAGGTTCTTTCACGCGTGAGCGACATTTAACCTTGCTACAGAGAGCGCTGGGTGAAGCCTACGGATTGCTGGATACGAAGAACGTAGAACTCAAGACTGTGTACTATCAAATTTCGATGCGGGCCAAAGACGCAGACACCTACCCGGGTGTTGCTGAACTCCTTGGAGAGGTTGGACGCATGAAGTTTGTCCGGCCGTTGTTCAAGAGCTTGAACAAGGTGGACCGTGACTTGGCTCTCAAGACCTTCAAGAAGAACAAGGAGTTTTATCACCCAATCTGCCGCCAAATGGTTGAGAAGGACCTTGGATTGGCTTAAGTTTAAGTTGTCCCAGCACGGAGTCTCCGTGTTGATACGCAGTGGTTGCTTCCCTTTGTAGGGTTTCTCGATAAAAATAGCCCAATAGTGATAGCCAACGTGATAATCAACGATCAGACTTACCATCCATGAGGGCAATTTCTGAGCCATCTGGTTGCTCTACACCCCAGCCTGGACTTTGATTTTAGATCTTCAAGCTCAACAGCTTTGTGGCGCGTAGCAAACCTGAATGTTGCTTGAGCCTCCCTAGGTTGCACTAACAATTTGTCGATGGACGAGGGAAAAATTGCCACAGTGCTACCGGCCCCAAACAAGACAATAATAACCAATAGCATCGATTCTCGAGTCTCAACAGAAGCGAGCCGGGATCAAACAGGCACGTTTCTGCCAAAGAAGGCCATGCATGAAACAATGGTGAGATGGTCGAGACCCCTTGCGAAAGGATAGATCAACGCGAATCCGGCGATACAATGAAGCTCTTCTTGCGCAATGGCGTAGAGTGCGGCAAGGAGGAGTACTGCGTTATGATAGAGCGAGACATCCAGGCTCGCAAGCTAATTGCCATTTATGCGGAGTTATTGACACGTGAATGAGGCTTAATTTCCAGCGATGACAAGGTTTCATCGGACCAATAGGGAGTGACGCCTACTGTGAGATTCCCCTGTTTAGTGGTCGAATGCGTGACTGTGTAGCCGGGCGCGCCTCGCGTCTTCCCGTTGACCCAAAATTTGTTGACAGGTTCCTTGCATGGTTCATGCGTCCCTGCTCCGTCAACGCTGGAACAATAGTCATCACAACGCCAAACGCAGCCACGCACCATACGGCGACACAGCCTCCTGGGTAGTTCGCAGCACGCCCGGCCGACAGTGAAACGACACGCGACAAGGTTGCTGGGATTTTCTTGCTTGTCCTGGCAGGGACGGGTGTCGAGGCTCGAGCATAGCGCAGCAGCCCACCAGCAATTTCGACTAGCGACCATTCAAGCTAAGCCGACGAGTTGCCCACTCCACCGACACCGACTACGCTCCACGGCCCTCATCGACGCCCCGGTTGTCCTGGTAGAGAAGGCGAAAACCACAGAGTGCGACGCCGTGTGTTTGCCGTGGCACCTAGGATGCGCGCGCATGTCGTCCGGGGGCTTGGGCACCATTTGCTGGGAAATCTGCGGGCTTCACATGACTACGACAGCCGAGTGACGACGCGAAAGAGCATCCTAGAGCTCGAGCTCTAGCTCGATCCAAACCACCTGCTGCTGGCGGTCGCAATCCCCCCTCGGCGACCCTCAACACCATCGCAGCGACCATGGCCCCCGCCGCGGGCCCCGTGGGGGGAGGAGGGGGAGGGAACATCAAGGTGGTGGTGAGAGTGCGGCCCTTCAACAACAGAGGTGAGTGGCATGTTGTGTTCTGTTTCCAAAGGAGAAGCAAGCTGACGTAGCCGTGCTGCAGAACACGACCGCAGCGCAAAATGCATCGTGGAGATGAAAGACAACCAGACCATCTTGACGCCCCCGCCCGAGGCCGCAGACCGATCCGGAGCAAAGGGAGCCAAGGATCACGGCCAAAAGGTGTTTGCCTTTGATAAATCGTACTGGTCCTTCGACAAGAACGCCCCCAACTATGCAGGCCAAGCGAACCTCCACGAGGATCTAGGAAAGCCGCTCCTCGACAATGCCTTCCAAGGCTATAACAACTGTATCTTCGCGTACGGCCAGACCGGCTCAGGCAAATCCTATTCGATGATGGGGTACGGCAAGGATGCGGGCATCATCCCGAGTATCTGTCAAGACATGTTTAGGAGGATAACCGAACTGCAAGCCGACAAGAACCTGAGGTGTACGGTGGAGGTGTCGTACCTGGAAATCTACAACGAACGAGTGCGCGACCTCCTGAACCCGGCGAACAAGGGAAACCTCAAAGTCCGAGAGCACCCCTCGACAGGCCCCTATGTCGAGGATCTGGCGAAATTGGTGGTGGGGAGCTTTCAGGAGATTGAGCATCTGATGGACGAAGGCAACAAGGCGAGAACCGTGGCGGCGACAAACATGAATGAGACGTCGAGTCGAAGTCACGCTGTCTTTACGCTCATGTTGACGCAGAAACGCTTCGATCCCGAAACGAAGATGGAGATGGAAAAGGCTGCAAAGATTAGCCTGGTAGATCTTGCAGGTTCCGAGAGAGCAACATCAACTGGTGCGACGGGTGCTCGCTTGAAGGAAGGAGCTGAAATCAACCGCTCGCTTTCCACACTCGGCCGCGTTATTGCGGCTCTCGCAGATTTGTCAACCGGCAAGAAGAAAAAGGGGGCTGGTGTCGGCCAAGTACCTTACCGAGACAGTGTGCTCACTTGGCTACTCAAGGACTCCCTCGGAGGGAACAGCATGACAGCAATGATTGCAGCCATCAGCCCGGCCGATATCAACTACGACGAGACGCTTAGCACGCTCCGTTACGCTGATTCGGCCAAGCGCATCAAGAATCACGCTGTCATCAACGAAGACGCCAATGCCCGCATGATCCGCGAACTCAAGGAGGAACTGGCCCTCCTTCGCAGCAAACTCGGTGGTGGGACCGCCCCCGGTGGCGCCCACGTCCCCAGTGAGGAGGTTTACGCAGAAGGGACGCCTCTTGAGCAGCAAATAGTGAGCATCACGCAGCCCGACGGCACAGTTAAAAAGGTATCAAAAGCCGAAATTGCAGAACAGCTCAACCAGAGCGAGAAACTGCTGCAAGATCTGAACCAGACATGGGAGCAAAAGCTGGCAAAGACGGAAGAGATCCACAAGGAGCGGGAAGCTGCGCTCGAGGAACTGGGCATTAGTATCGAAAAGGGATTCATTGGCATGTCTACACCCAAGAAGATGCCCCACCTTGTCAACCTTTCAGACGACCCGCTCTTGGCCGAGTGCTTGGTTTACAATCTCAAGCCCGGCATCACCACGGTCGGCAACGTCGAGTCCAACGAGGACAACCAGGTTAACATCCGTCTGAACGGCTCGAGGATTCTTCACGAACACTGCAACTTTGAAAACGCTCCTGATGGGACGGTAACGGTAATCCCCAAGGAAGGAGCTGCCGTCATGGTCAATGGTAAAAGGGTAACGGAGCCTAAGAGGCTGCACTCTGGATATCGAATTATTCTCGGCGACTTCCACATTTTCAGATTCAACCATCCTCTCGAAGCCCGCGCTGAAAGGGCCGAGCGCGCCGAGCAGAGCCTGCTCCGCCAGTCAGTCACCATCAGTCAGCTCCAGAATCTAGAGAAGCCTGCTTCTCCGTCTCCAACACCAAGTCCAAGGCCAGGCCATGAGCGGAGCTACAGTGCCACTGTCTCCGAGTTTGGCGACAGTCGTCCCGATTCACCGGCCGGATTCCAAAGGAACACGAGAGAGTCTGATTGGTCATTCGCCCGGCGAGAAGCTGCACCGGCGATTCTCGGGACGGACCAGAACTTTGCGAAACTCACTGATGAAGAGCTAAATGCTCTCTTTGAAGACGTCCAGCGAGCGCGAGCAGAGCGTGTTAATGGACGCGATGAGGACCAAGATCTGGAGTCGATGGCTTCCTATCCCATCAGGGAGAAGTATATGTCCACCGGCACCATTGACAACTTCTCTCTCGACACGGCCCTGACGATGCCGTCGACGCCGAAGCAAGGTGAACCGGATGACAGGCTGCGTGAGATTCGTGAAGAGATGCAAAATCAGCTGGAAAAGCAAAAGGAAGAATACAGAGACCAGCTGAAGAGCGCCGAGGCCGCCAACGTTGAGGTCGAAGAGATCAAGAAGGAGAAGGCGAAAATGGAAGAGACGCTGATCCAGCTCAAGGCCGACATGCAGAAGCAGCTGGAGATTCAGCGCCGCGAGTTCGAAGAGAAGATCGAAAAGCTGGATCCCCTCAAAAGACCAAAGGCTAAGCCCAAGTTATCCGAGGATGAAATTGACCGTGCAAAGGTGGTGGCCAAGCACTGGAGGAGCAGACACTATGTGCAGATGGCCGAGGCCGTTTTGCAGCACGCCGCCACTCTCAAGGAAGCTCAGATTATGAGCCATGAGCTAGAGGAGAACATTGTCTTCCAGTTCACAGTGGTGGATGTTGGCCACATTCTCTGCTCGTCCTATGACATGGTCCTTAACGGGCTAACCGGTGAAGGGGACGACATCGCGCTGGAAGAGGCGCCGAAGCCGTGCATCGGCGTTCGTGTTGCCGATTACAAGCACAGCGTCGTTCATCTCTGGAGCATTGAGAAGCTCCACGATCGCGTTAGGCAGATGCGCCAGATGTATCAGTATTTGGACCAGCCTGAATACGCGCAACACCTCAGTCTAGACAACCCCTTTGTGGAGACATGCATGCCGCAGTACACCTTGGTAGGCGAGGCAGATGTGCCTTTGCGAGCCGTCTTCGAGAGCCGGGTCCAAGACTTTACTCTCGACGTGTTTTCGCCACATACATCGCATGCTATAGGCATCATCAAGCTTGCACTCGAACCGTCCAGCGCACGAGCACCCACTAATACACTAAAGTTTAATGTCGTCATGCACGAGATGGTTGGCTTCGCCGAGCGTGAGGGAACTGAAGTGCATGCGCAGCTCTTCATCCCTGGTGTGTCGGAAGAGGATGGGATTACGACAACGCAAATGATTAAGGATTTTGATGAGGGTCCCATTCGCTTTGAGAGCGTTCATAGCATGAGTGTTTCGCTGTTTGCGCCACCAGAAACCACATTGCGGGTCGCCATTTTTGCCCACGCTTCAGCAATGCACCTTGACAAGCTGTTGAGCTGGGACGACATGAGGGATGCGGTGCCCATTTCGCAGAACAACCCCAAGGGCCCCAGGATAAACGAGACACAGTTCTTTACCGAGGAGAAGCACGATTTGCTCTCGCGCGTACAGATTCTGGAGCTCAACGAGGAAGGAAATTACGTCCCTGTCGATGTTGCGCAGACGAGCGAACTCGACAGCGGAACCTTTCAGCTGCACCAGGGTTTACAGAGGCGGATCGCCATCAACTTGACACACAGCTCGGGCGACGCGCTGCCTTGGGACGATGTTACCTCGATACGCGTCGGCAAGATTCAACTCCTGGATAGCACAGGCAAGACGCCGGACATGGCTTCGACTAGCCCCGATCTCCCGCTGAAACTGGCATCGAAGCCGGTGTTTCGAACAAATGCAAACGGCACCCGGAGTATCACCATGGTTGGCCAGTGGGATTCCAGCTTGCACAACTCCCTCCTTCTTGACCGGGTCACGGCGGATAAGTACCGCGTGCAGATGACGGTGTCGTGGGAAATCAGCTCCGAAAAGCTCGCCGAGCCCATGAAGTTCTCGCAAAACGTGTGCTGCCAGATTATGTCGCGTTCCTTCGTGCGGCAGACATCCATGTTCTCATCGCTCTGGCAGAATGTACGGATCGTGCACTCGTCTACTGCTATCTTCACCCTTCAGATGCGCCCCGCGCCCATCAAGCGCGTCGGGGATTTGTGGCGTATGAACAGCCAGCATGATTATGTGAAGGGAGAGGAGAATCTCGCCTCGTGGACGCCGAGGGGTGTCTCGCTCGTAGCTGATTTCATCAGCTCCAAAAAGAAAAAGCGGCTCATCAGCGAGATTGCGGCAGCGCAGAACTTCCTAAAAAAGATCAACCTGGAAAGGCCAAAGAGTACCGAGCCTGAGGAGGAGGACCTGCCGCCTCCGCCGCTGAGTAGCGATACCGACTCAATTGCAGAACTTCTCAACGACACCCCAGAGAACTCGCAGCCCTCTACGCCCGAAGCGTCCCCGCCTCCATCCGAGGACGACACGCTCAAGCCGTTTGAGCAGGCGGCAGAACCGCCACCAGCCCCTGAGCTCGAGTATACGGAGGAACAGTCGGCCTTGCTGAACCGTTGCTTGAAGCTCTGGCGTCGGCATCCCGATCCCATGCTCAAGATTCTCAGTCCTGCCAACACCGACCCACCGGCAAATGGCGTTTCTGCGGATGGAGAACCGGCGCCTACCCCCGAGTTCGTTGCTACTGTTATCCGGGTTCCCAAGAACCCGAGCGTTCTCAAGGGTGGTTATCTTCTTGTACCGAGCAGCGATGCGACAAGGTGGATCAAACGCTTTGTAGAAGTGCGCCGCCCATATATGCACGTCCACAATGTTACAGATGGCGAGGAAGTGGCCATCGTCAGCCTGCGGAATTGCAGGGTAGACAGCCAGCCAGGCATTCTAGGCTTACTGAACGGAAACGACGACTACAGCCACGAGCACAGCGCTGTGGCGGATGGCCAACATAGTAGGGGTAACTACAAGCCTAACCACAGGAGAACATCGTCGGGGAGGCTGATCTCTACAATCTGGACGGGCACCGGCCTGGGAGGTGTGATGAAGGGCGGCGGAGGCGGGATGCAGAAGCTCAGTGAACGGTTGCAAGCAGGCGTGTTTGCTGTCTACGGGACAGACAATACGTGGCTGTTTGCAGCGCGAAGTGAGCGTGACAAGATGGACTGGATCCTGAGGATCGATCAGGGTTTCTTAACCACGAGCAGCGCGAGTGGTAGTGGGGCTGTGAGCCCTATGCCAGGAGGATACTCGGAGTGATAAAAGCCAGGGGGGGGAACAGAAGAAAGGATTATACGCATTTCAGGGATACCCCGGGAAGGATGGATAAATGGGACTGGAAGAAGAGCATTTAGAGCGAGTACACACGCACCTATTTTTCATGGAGAGAAGCCGAGAGAGAGAGAGGAAGAGGAACAGAGGATATGATTGACACGAGGTTATGGATTTTTTGAAAGAAGATTCTTTTTTTTTTGGGCCTCGTTTTCCTGTTTGAGTTTGCTTCTGCTTCTGCCTCTACTTCCCATCATGTTTGGGTAGTTGGGTTGGGCTCTCCCTCGCTATATGCCCTCGCTTTCGAATGCTCTCGCTCTATTACTTGCTCTCCTTCCCATGTACTTGGCGTTGTCTCCGACCCGACTCGGTGTCACTTGCTTACCTAGGGGAATCTCATCCCGACTCTCATTCTTGTTTTTACATATATATATATTTCCTTTGTCGTGATCTGCAGGGGATTCGGATACGGATAGGTACCTTTGGAAAAGGCGATAGACGGCGCGATGACGGTTGGGATTGCGGTCTACAGGCGGTCGGGGGAGGGGGGTTTCTCTCTCACTATAATTTGCCTTGGTGTTGTCGTCTGGGAAATTTGATCTTGGTTCGGTTTCCCTTTTCTTCTTCTTTGGTGCCTTGCTTGGGTTTTATTTGTTTTTCTTCGCTCGAGGCCTTCGTTTTATTTGCTGAACCTACCTCGTTGTGGTCTTGCTTGCTTGAGCCTGGCTGTACGAATACCTTGCTGGGTTTCCTCTTCCCTTAGTTTCTCTCCGTCATCTTGTTCTTGCTGCTTAAACATGCCCCGAAGATCAAGCAAGCAAGCATGCGAGCGAGCGGGCGAGCGAGTTCACAAGGAATGAAAGGTTTGTCTGCCTGTCTGCCTGCTCCTCCTATCATAATCGATTTGGATTTTGGGTTTGACTTTTTTTTTTATCTCGGCGGTGCGTTCTGTGCCCTTCGTTTCCCCTTTGTCTTTGCCTCTTTTCTTTTCTTCCCCGTGTACGTTACGCTAATATGTAACGGTGCCCGTCCAAGTGTTTAGGTAATTCATGCCACCCTGGGGACTGTGGAGTGGATGTGTTGGATTATTTTGTATTTTTATTTGGCGTTTGTACGCCATATATATGGCATATATGCCCGGGTGATTTTTCTGCTTTGTTTTTAGGGGGGGTTAGCAACGCCTTTTTAGGTAGTCGGTTTGGTGCGGTATTCTCAGACTGGGGACTCAGATTTATTACCTCCCCCCCATCCTCATCATGGCAGCATGGCAGCATGGCAGCATGGCAGGTCGAGACTGGGAGGATGGTTGTAGACCTATTTGTCGATACGAAGACGCGCAACGGAAATCATACAATGCAAACACAGTACCGACAACCCAGACGTTGGGTGATCCGAAGTGACCGTGTTTGTTACCAGTGGTTTTTTGTACTAATATATTTATATATGATGTATCGTATTTAAATATTTCAAAAAGGATGCCATCCTCGCTTCAGCCGACTTTTCAAGTCCACTCCAAACTTTTGGGCCTCAGGCGCGAAACCGCCTCGCAGGCTTCGCAGCCACCTCTGTCCGGTTCGAGAACTTCTTCAGGGTCTCAATAATACCATCATAAGCCGGCTTCCTGGTCCAGTCCTCGGCCCAGAGGAGGGCAGCACCATTGTCCGGGAAGACGTGGGGAATCCAGCTAAAGGGGTCATAAAAGTCCCAGATGGTAATGCCAACACACTCCTTGACGCGCACGCAGGCTTCCGTCACAAACTGGTAGCTCTCCTTTTGCCAGGCCAGCTTGGTCGCGTTGACGGGCGTCTTGATGCGGACATCGAGCTCGGTAAAGGCAACCTCGGAAACACCTAGCTCGATGTAGCCTTTGAGGGTAGCGACGTGGTCCTCCATGGTCGGGTGATTGTCGGCGTGAAGATGGGCTTGCATGCCGACACCGTCGATGCGGAGTCCAGCGTCCTTGAGGAGCTTGACAATACGCTTGGCACCGGCCGTCTTGACCGAGGCAGGCCGCTCAATACCGTAGTCGTTGTAGTACAACTTGGCGCTCGGGTCGGCCTCCGCCGCGTACTGGAAGGCAAGCTTGATATATTCCTCGCCCAGCACGTTGTAAAAGACCGACTTGCGATAGGTACCATCCTCGTCCAGAGCCTCATTAACAACGTCCCAGTGGGTGCACTGGCCCTTGTAGTGCTCAGCTACGCCATAGACATGGCGCTTGATGGCCTCGCGCAACGTGTCCGGGGTCCACTTGGTCGTCTCAACCCAGGGAGCGAGCTGGCTGTGCCAGACGAGGGCATGGCAGCGGAGGATCTTGCCCGTCTTCTTGGCAATGTTGGCTACGACGTCACCCTCGGTGAAGTTGAAGACGCCAGGCTGGGGCTCGACAAACATCCACTTTTGGCCGTTGGTGGGCGTCGTCTGGCCAAACTCCCTGGGGTCGTTGAGGATGGCGTCGTACTTGGAGTACTGCTGGGGGTAGGGCTCACGCTCCCGGAAGCCGGGCGTGTCGGTGGCGGCACCAAAGTACTGCAGCCCGGCCAGTTTGGCGTAGTGATCGAGCTGGGCCGACGCAGCGGGCAGCAGCGCCGCCAGAGCACAGCCGGATGACAACCTCATTGTTCGTCAGGGCGAGCGAGCGAGCGAGAGACAAGTGGTGGCAAGGGCGGAAAACCTCCTTTCTTCCCCCTCACCGAGCTGGGAGGGGGGGCTCCTCTCGTTTATACTTGGGCGGAGAAGTTGGGGGAGTCCTCTCGAATCTCTTACCCGGCGCCATGGCAACGGGGAGGCGACAGCGGTGCTTCCATATTGATTTCCAGGTCCGCTCCCAAAAACGGATCGACATCTTCAGCCGAACCAGTCATGGTGTAGGTGGTTGGGTCCTCGGCCGCGCGCCAATCCGGCTCGCCAGGGGGGAAGGCCCGGATAAAGTGGCCTGGTCGCCGCCTCGTCGCCTCCGGCTATAATGCCAGCATTGCACCTCCATTGACGAGTAGATGGATACTTTCTTGGGTCGTCTTTGCTGACCGAGACCGACAAAAACGGGAAAGACCGCTCCGTATGAGCAATTGACTCGATCGAACTGGGGCTCGAACCCAAAACCTTCACCAGCTAGCCAGGTACTTATGTGGTTGTCGCCGGAAAGTGATGCGCTACCATTACGCTATTCGACCAATCTGAAGGATTGCATGTTGCGGTCATGATGGAATGGCGCTGTATTCACAGTGTAGCGGCCCGAGAAATGCCCACCGTTGCAGCCTAACCGCTACACCTCAAACTGTTTTATAAGTATATCGTGAAGGACGGTGGTCCAAAACAGGCTCGAGGACCACTCAGGGAAGGCATGGCGTGAGTAGAGAGAGAGGAGTGGCAGGCGCGCGCGGTCACAGCTGCAACTCTCTCCTTCTCGTTCGACGCCTTACTTCACCTGGGGTCTTTCTTCATTGGGGAGGACATCCGGGCGAGCTGAGATGCAGCACGCATGGGGGGAAGTATTTTGCTGGGCTTGCGTACTTGTTGCACTTTCTCCTCGAAAATCCTAGACTACGTCATGACCTCACAGCCTTCAGACCCATGTGAGACAAATTAGTGCGAGCGGGCAACTGGAAACCATGATGAAAGCACGGCCTAGCCTACTGCTCTCTAATTCTGACTGCTCTGCAGTATGTGGGACAGAAAAGCGTTCTGGTCTCGAGAGCCAAGAGCTAACTGACTATACTGCTTTTGTTACCAGCTTCTATAGCTGTCATGCTCCAGCAAACATCCCAATACCTTTCTATCACCAGAATATATGTATGTAAAGAATAATGGACAGACTCAACAAAACACAGTCTGTTCGACGGTTTTGGATATGTTGAATGAACGACTGCGGGTATATTGAGTACTATCGGAGCCAGTGAGCATTGGAGCGGGATCATGCATGTAGCATTATGGTTGTCTGGTACCTTTATTTGTCTCAAAACATGAAATATCCGCATCACGCTATGAACCTTTCCTAGGCTAGCTCTAGAGACCCAAATAACGATGGCGACGGAACATCTCCGTCTTCAATCTCCTCAATTGGATCACTGCTGTAGTTAGGCAAAGCGCGAATATCTGCCCTTCCATCTCGTGCCCTATTCCTGGCTCGACCTCTCCTTCGCGGCGCAAATGTTACCGGCACAACGGGCTGGGCTGACCGCAGCGGCTTGCCCGGCGCTGAGCGGCTGCCGACGAAAAGCCTGGGGGGAGCAAATCTGAAATGTGAACCGATTGGAGCTTCTGACTGTGCTGCCTCGATGGCGAGCGAGTTCGCCACGGTCGGTACAACGGACGGTGAGAAATTTGACCTGGCCGAGCCAGAAAACCCCTCATCCAATGGATATTTTGCCATGGCGGTGCTGGGAAAAGATTCAGTTTTTTGCGCGAGCTCGGCCACCGAACTTGTTGCTGTTGACATTAGTGGCGGTGGGCAACACCGATAATCTGAGACTCCTTCCAGGAAATCGCAGTCACTCATCTCAACTTCCATGCTAGTGGGTTCGCAGGCCCCTGGTGAGTTGCTAGACATTGGGGTTAGTCCATCTGATGGAGGGAGCGCTGCGTTGCTAGAAAGGAAATGACCGGTAGACGGGGTCTCGTTGTCTAGGTGTGAGGTCGTGTCCTGACCAAAGTCCGTTGTACCAGCCGCCGCCATGATGCTGTCCACTTCCGACGAAGGTTTCTCTGTGTCACAAGTTGAACACACTGACTCATCAGGCGCGCAGAACACCCGAGCAGCGTCGTGACGGGCTTCAGCAAATGATTCATGCTCAATCTCATCCGTGTCTTCATCATCAAAAACGAACATCTTCCACGCTTCGTCCGTATCAGGTTCAGCCTGATCAAGGTGCATATGTGCTTCTTGGCCTCCCGTAGGGTGACCTGAAGGAGTGCCTGAGAGTGGGACTCGGTGTTGACTTCCACCGTGGCTGATTTTGAAAAGTAGTTCGTCATACCGTCTGGGAATTTGTGAGCAAGCGCTCGAACTTGGAATACTGTTGGCCGGACTGTGTTCATCGAGGCTGTTCCCTGACGGCATATTCCGACCACCGCGGTGAACCTCCGGAAGTGACTGTGATGATTCTCTTATAGCTGGCAACCTCTCACTCACTCCAGGAGTGAAACTTGTCGCTTCAGAAATGCGATTCCCCTCAACTGCATGGGATGTGCTGATCGAAGAAATAGATTGGCCAAGCCATGTTCTCAGCAATCTGTTCTCCACCTTCTGCGACCCAGGTACCGGAGATATCATTCTCCCAACCTGGGCAACGATGCTGTTTCCGCTGACCCGTTCCGGAGACTCCAGCGAATACAGTTGACTCGAAACACGACGTACCGGGATTGGGTGGAGGATATCAGAGTTTTGGCAGTCTCGATCGCTCGATGGCTGATTACTCCCTGGACTACTACTGTCTCGCATTGGCAAAGTTGATTGTGGCAGAGATTGTCTCTGCTGGAGAAAGGACCGCTCCTAACCGGCTATCTAAAGGTCAACAACACACTCACGGGAGAATAGAATGCAACGTGCCTCTTTTATCCTCTGAAAATAGTACCCGACCAACAGGAGGTGTTCGGCGACTTGGGGGCGAAACTAGGTCGTGCAATCTCTGCGCAAGAGACTGATAGGTGGTCGAGGTATCTCCCAGCCGTTTCTCCTGGCTCCCGACCTGGATACGAATATCACTGCAGCGAGTTTTGCGTGCCCTCATTTCTTGCCTACGTTTCAAACTTGCCCACTCTGCCTTGTTCCCTACTTGGGGAACGTCTGGAGACGCTCGGTTTGCGGCGAAATGACGAGAGCGCTTGGGAGGCGAAACTGGTTTCACACGAACGCCCCAATCCTTGCTGTCCAGCAATCTTCTGCGAGCGTACTCGATATCTTGTTCATCGTATTTCCGGCGCCCGCTCTTTGGCGCCTCTCCTCGTGCTTCCGCTTCTTGGTTGGTGAAGAACTGGCTGATGGACAGTAGCGGTGACTCTTCGAACTGGGTCCGTAGCTGGTTCTTGAGAAAGTCGGGCATCATGAGCTCCTCACGGGATATACGCCGTTCAGGAGATGAGTGGGACAGGCAGGAGTCATTTGAGTAGCGAGACGCTGCAGGACTCGAGCCAGGAGCTGGACTAAGCGTATGTTTCTCGACAGAGACACGGCGACGAGCTTGAGCGAATTGGTTTCTTTGACGACTGCGGGCCGTGTATCTTTTACCCGGTCTGCGGCGGCCGGTACGGTGTAATGTACCTTCTGTCCAGTTCATGGTCAAGGATCTCGAGAGGTTGTGGGCCAGAGCCAGCTCCGACCACTGATCGACGCTGGACCTGGAGTCGTCCATTGAATGGCGGATTTACTCTCGAGAGGGGTCGATGAAGGCTTGAAACAAAATTAATCCATTATTTAGAGGTTTGAAGGCCAATCGTGCTCTGGAGCATGAAGGAGTGCTCTCCCACTGCTTGACTGAGGAATGTGGGAAAGTGATGGCAGGTGCTGCCAAGACCGTTTCCAGCGCCCCAGAAGCCGTTGAACCGCCGCTGTGGCGTCAGCTACCCCTCAACCCTCACTGGCCTGGACGCTTCTGTGGCTGTTAGACCAGCACGCCACCCCCACGACCATGATGGCATGATTCCACTAACTACCTAACCTGACTCATTCGGGAGTTGGTAACCGCTGCGTGACCCGCAATCACTGCGCAGACGTACGCAAACCCGTGGGACGGGATACTAAGTTCCAAATTTGACAAGCCGCTCAATAAAGCTTCTTAGCTGCTTATCTAACCTCCGAACTTCGTGGAGTGTGTTTTTCACGTTCGAGGTCCGTTCCCGGCGGATCCACACCAGCTGATGCCATCGTCCTGACATCCCCACTCAGTAACAGTCCTGTTGCGGAATCGGACTCATCCCCCCAGCCCGGGCAACTCGCAGCGCAATCCCTCCGGCACTTCCCTGCCCAGAACCTGGGTCCCATTAACAGACATGCTCCCAGCAACATGGAGGTCCTTCCGCATCCTCACCACTTGTGGCACCCCATCCTCACATCGCCTGTTCGCATACCTCTCCAAAACCTACTACCCCACTGTCCACACCACCCTTCGCAAGATGGCGACTAAACCTCCCGCGGCAGCGACAGCGAGCCCACCTCTCCTTAAACAACCCGTCAAGCTTGCCTGCGTGCAACTCGCCTCCGGCCCCGACAAAACTCACAATCTCCGCTACGCCGCCTCCAAGGTCCGTGAAGCCGCCAGCCAGGGCGCCAAGATTGTCGTTCTCCCCGAGTGCTTCAACTCGCCCTACGGATGCGATTACTTCCCTTCCTACGCAGAAACCCTCCTCCCGTCGCCTCCCTCCTCAGAAACCTCACCTTCCTTCTACGCCCTGTCCACCATGGCGCGCGACAATGGCGTGTACCTCATTGGCGGCTCCATACCGGAGCTGGTTGTTAGCGAACAAGACAAGACTTACTACAATACCTCGCTAACTTTCTCCCCAAGTGGCGAGCTCCTCGCTACGCATCGTAAGGTGCACCTCTTCGACATTGACATCCCGGGGAAGATCACCTTCCGCGAGTCGGACGTGCTTTCGCCTGGGGATTCCGTCACCGTGGTGGACCTTCCCGAGTACGGGCGCATTGGGATAGCCATCTGCTACGACGTGCGGTTTCCGGAGCTAGCCATGATCGCGGCGCGGAGGGGGTGTTTTGCGCTAGTGTACCCGGGCGCGTTTAATATGACGACGGGTCCGCTTCACTGGAGGTTGTTGGCGCAGTCGAGGGCGGTGGATAACCAAGTTTATGTGGCCATGTGTAGCCCTGCCAGGGACATGGGGGCAACATACCATGCGTGGGGGCATAGTTTGGTTGCGGATCCGATGGCGCAGGTGTTGGTAGAAGCAGAGGAAGGGGAGACAATTGTTAGCGTGGAGCTGAACGAGGCCCGTATCGAGGAGGCAAGGAGAGGGATTCCGCTAAGACATCAGAGGAGATTTGATATTTATCCTGATGTAAGCCTTGGGAGGGTGGCTGCATAGGGGTGGCTGCGTAGTCGCATGTGACATTTCACCTGGAACGATACCCGCTGAACCACCTACTGAACCGCCATATTGTGGGCACATAGATGAATCACATAGAGAATATTGCGGGAACGGGCTAGGTCTCGAGTCTATATCTGGCTCTCACGTGAACACTAGACCCTGAGTTGATCATCCTCTGTCCTTATTGTCCTCCTCTCTACCAATCTATTTTGCGTAGCTGCGTCATTGAAGGGCCTGCTTGGCAAAAGTAGGCAGAATGAAGCTGGCCCTGTGGATATCGGCGTTATAGTATTTGCACAGCTTGACCTCCTCCTCGGAAGTCCACCTGCGCAGGGGCTCCTTGACGTTGCGGTTAGGGTCTTTGCAGCAAACCATGAAGCCGATCTGGCCCGACGGGTAGGTCGGGATGGTGGTATAAGCGTACTCGGCCACAGGGAAAATCTCCTTGCAGTCCTTCTTGAGCTTTGTGATCAGTGGCAGATGTAGCCATTGGTTCTCAGCTGCGCGAAGAAAAGTTTGTTAGTATTGTGTATGTCCGGTGGAGTCGCGACGCGGGCCAAGTTATCGAGAAGCCAGGAAGCAACGCCAACAAAGGAGAGAGGATGGATAGGAGATCGAAGCGGATTGAACTGGAAAAAAAACAGTGAAAGACGAGTCCATCTACCGCTAGGTAGAGTGCTGGAGGCAAGAGGAGGTAGAGCAGGCGGTTGAAAGCCTGGATCCAGCGCCACTCTTCCCAACCAGGGACCGAACTTTCCTGAAGTAAGGAGACGTACAACCTTGTGTGGTGATAACTCCACCCTCACGCAGAGCGCCATGAAGGAGCTGAAAGTAAGGCTTCTGGAAGAGGGACTCAGCGGGCCCCTCAGGGTCGGACGAGTCGGTTATGATGACATCGAACTCGTTCTTGTAATCGTCAAGGAACTTGAAGCCATCGCCGACGTGGACCTTGACCTTGGGGTGGCTGTATCCGACGGCCATATCGGGGAGGTACTGCTTGGAGAGGCGGATGACAGCCTAGTGTGACAGTTAGCTATGGTCACGCCCCCCTCACCAACCTCCTGAAGCCCACCTCATCAATGTCGCAAAGAACAGCTTTCTCGATGCACTCGTGCTTGACAACCTCGCGGAGGACGCCGCCATCACCACCACCAATAACCAAGACCTTCTTAGGATTGGGGTGCGAGTTCATGGCCAGGTGAGTGATCATCTCCTGGTACGAGAACTCATCGCGTTCAGTGCACTGGATGACGTTGTCCAGGACGAGGACCTTGCCGTAGTCGGTGGATTCAAAGATGAGCACGTCCTGGTACTTGCTCTTTTCATGGTGGAGCACCTGCTTCACCTTGAGGGTCATGGCCTGGCCTGTGCCATGGGTTAAGCCTTGCCATACGTTTTGTGAGGGGACACCGAAGACTTACCAGGCCACATGTCCGAGATCTCGCGGAACCATCCATCTGAACTCGGTACGAGACGTCAGCCAACGTGTCCCCGGGACCTGATAGGTGAAACCCGAGACATATAAGAATAGGGTGGGAGTATTTCATCAAGTGTGGTGCCATTGAAGGAGTCGTGGTTGATATGTCAGCGCGGGGCACGGAGAAGGGTCAGAGACGGAAACGGCCCGGATTTGTCCCGAGGCATTGTGCCACACCACGATAATCCCGCCCCGAACTCGCGGCAATCAGTATTTTGTTGTCGTTATTTTGTCCATCGGGAGATGGGCGGGGAGGACTTGGGCTGAGCGGCACAAAAATATGCTCTGGTGCATGGCGGGGTTCAAGCGCCGCATCAAAGCTCCCCATGGAGGGGTAACGGACGGACAAGAGGGACTTACCCTTGATGGTGGCGTGTGTGATGTCACCCATTTTGTGAAATTGACGGGCGGTCCACTGGATGGAAAGGGGAGAGAGGCAATGTCGAAGTGGTGTCCTGGTAAGGAGCGGCTGGCACCTGGAATAGATTGAGGAAGCCAACTCGGGCGGCGTGGATCGCAAGGCAGTTCTTTGCAACTTGGAGGAGCTTCAAATGCCAAGAGCGAATTTTATGGATGCAGATTTTTTCCTGCCAACGTTTTCGCTGCGCCGACTCGCGACCAAAGTATGAGCGAATAAAAACATGCAATAATCGGGCCTGCAGCCAATGGATGCCCAAGTGTGGGGAGACAGAGCTGTGGGTCGTTTGTCTCATGGTGAGGTGAGCCATCCATCCCATCTCACCTGGCCTCCGAAACAGAATGCACACAATCGCAAAACCACGCTGCCTCAGAGCGGCGCAGACCGGGAGCAGCGGAAGCTACGGCACTTCTAATTTGCGGCATTCATCGAGCGCATCAATAGAGTGCACCGATTCGCGCCGCGCAGCTCGTTGAAGATCATTGAAACCACGTGGAGTCAAAGTCTAAGCTGCGGGGGCTCGAACTAGGTCGCATATGGCATCTATTAATCTTGGTGATGTCGCAGAACCATTCAACCGGGGTCTCAGTATGCCTCCAGCTTACGTATTAACCCGGTTGAACTCAAGGTTCGCGGCTTTCAGCTTTTCGATCTGCCAGTCAGCCCTGCGCGGGACAAGATTAATGGTTCAATATCGGAAGCACCCAGAGCCTCTACGGATTGTGCTCGTCGACAACAGACAACAACATAAACTAGCAGAGAGGCCGGGTGTCATCGGGGCTCCGGCTTCAGTGTAGGCACGTTCCATCGGCCTGGTGATCCCCGAACTGCCGGGTGGACGGGGGCCACTGGTCGGCGGTTCATCCAAACACTGGTGCTGGGCGGTCGGCGAACAGACCTCTCTATTGCTTGCTGGGCGCCGTGGGCGCATCGTTATTCTCACGCAGGGCGACACCTGATTGGGACATTTCACGCGGTGCCCTATCGATAAATTCCGCAAAATTATGTGCAGACTGGGGCACGGGAAGATCGCTCCCCTGAGACAAGCGGAAGCTCCCCGTTGGCTGTCCTCAGCCCTGTATCCATGGTCTGCGGATGTATGTCTCTGCCCTCACGAGGCACGGTAGCTGAAGGAAATTCGGGAGAGTGATGCTTGTGGTGAATGTCTGAGATTTCCCCAGGACCTTGCTTCTCATCAGTTTCTCCTTCGGTTTTTGGTTTTTCAACGTGCGATTTATGGCTAACGTCTCGCTCGGACGTGCAATCCATAGGGGATGTCCAACCTACACTGACGCTATGGTCCTTTGCGCTGTGTACTTTACCGTAGTGAACACCCAAGATAACGTTTTTCTGTCAGATGTCATCTACACTAAGAGCCTGGTCACAGACTCTTACCTTTCTGGTTTCCTTAGTCAACTATTGCCAACGGATCGACATGATTAAGGGGTGTATTCTGTCAGTGTTTCCTGGGAGCCAAAGAAAAAGAAATAAAAGAAAAAATCACTGAGGCGAAGTTGTGACTCAAATGCTGCAGTGTAGTAATAACCACTGAATTCCGTACACTACGCTAGCTTTGCTGCGCGTTCCACCCTAAATTGCTAAGCTTGTGTCAGCGGGGACAAAACCACATGGCTGGCGGCCAGTGATGGAGCACCGCCCAGAATACGTATCTATCCAACCAGTGTCAACCCGTTGCGCACAGGAGGTGCGGGGAGGGGCTAGCTTGACTGCATGGCAAGCGTGCACCTCGGCCAACTTCATATCGCCTGAGGAAACCAAAGAGAGTGTCTGTGCCCTGCTGCCCGCCTTGTCCGTGTCCACAAACTTCATGAAAAACGAGCGGCGCGGGCAGTGGCAGGCCAGGATTTTTATTGGCCGTGCCTCCCTTCCGCCCCGCTATCCATTCATCAACGACGACAGGTCCTTCGGGATGCCTGGCAGGACTTGCAGGGCTCCACGCGCCGGCAAGCAGTACGGGAAAAGGGGGGACACGAGGTAGAAGCTGCAGACGCCATCCAGAGCCAAGGTAGACACCACCTCGGGCAGTTTGCGCAGGCTGCCGAACGCGGGCTGTGACGCTGCGCTGGGGCAAACCTCTCCCGCTAGCTAACACTAATTGACTAGTCGAGGGTGAAAGTCAGCGTCCGGGGTGTTACGAACTCCCAAGAGCGGCCTGTCCGCGAGCCTTTCTTGCGCGTCTCGTCTCTGATCACCCTGAAGAAGGTAAGTAGGTATGTATGTGCTGGACTTATGCAATGTACTAGACTGTTGAAGGGGGGTTGAGTTCGTCATCTCTGGGAATTCAAATCGTGGGTCACAGACGGGACGTCGTACTGTTTCGTCGCATTGAGCAATAGCAGGATCGGCCGTGCCCAAGCAGCCAGGTAGGGGAGGGCGGCCGGACGGCTCCTTCCACGATTGGATCGCTTCAACTATTGTGCGTGTCAAGTGTGGGTGCCAAAGGTCACATTAGTATGATAATTGACCGACAAGTGCGTTTGGAGGCGAAAGGGGGCCGTAACAGTAAGGAAGAAGAAATAAAATCACTGTTCTTTTGGTCGGATGTGATCTTCGCACTGGACTTCTTGACGAGAAACCATGTGGGTGGAATCATCCATGTGCTTGGGCTGGGGCCAATTCGGCGCGTTAGCGTTGGTTTCTTTTTGCCAGGAGGCAGTGAACCCCTGGTTGGAATAACGCCACCACCCAGCATCCGATTTGTACCGGGTTCCTGAGGGGGCATGTTAGCCGGTGTTGCCAAGAATTGCACGCCGAGGACTCATGGGAGGGGAGGCGTGGGTGTGGTGCAGCACCACCCAGGCAATAATACCTGCTCTATCGAAGCGACCCGACTCAGATGCTGCGTTGCTTCTTCAAACCCGTTGCTGCACTTGACGCAGGTTTTTTTTCCCTTCTCGAACTGTTTTGCTTTTGCCGTTACCGCCTTCACCGTCGCTATTATTTGGGGCTTTTGTTTTTTTTGCAACCGGCCGGTATCTTCTCTCATCTCGAGGCCGCTCTTGCCATCGCAACCTTTAGTCGCTCCTCCCCAATTCTCCAAATTCTCGTCCCTCCCCGGACGCCCCGCTGTCCGATCTTTATCGGATGGGCCTTTTGTGACCTCGAATCCCCGCGAGCCCCCAGCGACCGTGTGTCGATTGGTTTCAAGTAACAGCTTCCCGCCAGTCTGTTCCCATTGAATGTTGGGACAGGTCACGAACCAATCTCGGCCGACATCAATTCCCAGCCCGACGGTTTTCCGGTCCACTGGGGAGGGTCCTGATCTAACGGGAGTCGCCGTCGATTTACGTGCACGCTAGTGGCGGTCACCGTGGTGCCATTCTCAGGTTGCCCAGGTATCGAGTGGCCTCTTCTCGACGGCTGCTAATCGTCTCAACCGAGGCTCCTGCGACGGAGCGTGTCCTTGGCCGGAAATACCAAGAAACCCAACCACTTCGCCACCTACGGCGGCCAGTATAATTCTGTTGGTGGCTTGCTGCAAAGCGGCGCGAGCAGCGCGAATCTGTAATATCCTAACAAGATGTGTTTCGGAGGTCGCGACAAGGAGGACGCCGGGGGCGCTGCGCGGTCGCGCGAGCTGGATAAGATCATTCGCGCCGATGAAAAGCGCATGGCCAAGGAGGTCAAGCTGTTGCTCCTAGGTAAGCATCCGCGCGGCAGACACAATACGCGGCGCATGCAGAGCTGACCAGTAGGGGTTTAGGAGCCGGCGAGTCAGGAAAGTCGACAGTGCTGAAGCAGATGAAATTGATTTACGCTCAGGGATTCAGCAAAAATGAGAAACTTGAGTGGAAACCGGTAATCTTTGGCAACATTGTGCAGTCGTTCCGGACCATTTTCGATGCCATGAACGAGATGGATATCAAGTTCGAACTGGAGGAGAATGAGGCAAGCTTCTACCCGCCCGCGGGGCAATTTCCTCAGGGGTTCCAGCTGCGGGACGCCGATCCGGTGCTGACAGCTAACCAATCGCATCTGTAGAAAAACATGGCTCACATTCTAGTTGACTACGAAATGAGAGCAGACGAACCGCTGCCAGCCGACTACCTCGAGCCAATCAAGAAGCTCTGGATGGATGGCGGAGTGAAGAAGGCAATTGAGAAGGGCAACGAGTACGCTCTGCATGACAACTTAGACTAGTAAGTCTGCCATAGAAAATGGCGGCTGGACCGTGTAGAACAACAGGGCGGATACTTACGTGACCTGCAGCTTCTGCGAGGACCTAGATAGAGTCTGGGATAAGAGCTACGTCCCCACGGATCAAGATCTCCTGCGGTCGAGGTTGAGAACGACGGGCATTACTGAGACCATCTTCGACCTCGGGCAGCTCACATATCGCATGTTCGACGTGGGTGGGCAGAGATCAGAACGGAAGAAGTGGATTCACTGCTTTGAGAATGTTAACTGTCTTCTCTTCTTGGTAGCCATTTCAGGCTACGATCAGTGCCTTGTCGAGGACAAGGATGGTGTATGTTCTCGCCTCGAGACGTAAGGGAGGGTTTCGCTGACATGTTATCAGAACCAAATGAACGAGGCTCTGATGCTATGGGAGTCGATCGCAAATTCTCATTGGTTCACGAAATCGGCCTTGATCCTGTTCCTAAACAAGATGGACTTGTTCAAGGAGAAGATCACAAAGAGCCCTATCACAGCGCACGGCTTCACCGACTACCACGGACCACCGGACGACTGGAAGCAAGCCAGCAAGTACTTTATGGATAAATTCCGCGCGCTGAACCGCAACCCCGAGAAGGAGATTTACGGTCACTTTACCAATGCGACCGATACGAACCTGCTAAAGATCACGATGAGCTCGGTGCAAGACATGATCATCCAGCGCAATCTCAAGCAGCTTATCCTGTAAGGAAGCGAATTTCACCACTCTCGACCTGCAGATCCGAAGAGACAACAGGCAGACATGTTCTACTTGAGTCGTTTTCTGAACCTAACTTGCGTCTGTTAGCGTCTGATGTGCGTTGCCGGCGCCCAAACCGAACTCTGAACAACTTCTGTATATAACTATACTCGCCGTCGATATGTCCCGCACACGCAAAGACGTAACCGACGCGACACCCGACACGCCACAAACGTCTTTTTCGCAACGGCCGGTTACGAGCAAGTCATCTCAGCATGGACTCATGCGTTTGTTTGGGACGTCACCACGCTTTTACCCGATTTCCTGGATGGATGAGGCAGCGAAGCTGATCAAACAACTTTTTTATTCAGCTGTGTTTATTTGGGCCTGTAATTTTTTTTCCTCGTCTTTTTCCTGTCTCTTGCATTTCACTCGGATTGGGACGGAGATGCGGGGGTTGCACTTGATGAACGATTTATATATACCTGGCATATTTGGCGGACTCCCCTTGCTTGACTTGCGCCTTCCTGGAAGTAGGAAGGAGGTCTTTGCACAGATTGAGGGGATCCAGCGTTGTCTGAATTATATCCATGCCCAATTTAGTCAGCTCTTCAGCTGGTTTTGGGAGAGGACGATCAAATGACCGGTGGTCTAGAGAGAGGAAATGAGAGAATACTTGATCTATCATGCTTTTCGGTCCAGTATTTCTAGGTGGTTGGTTCACAGGTTGTGACTGGTCATGATCATCGCTTGAGTTTGCCAACTTGGGCGATTTTGCGCCCTGTAGCTTCGCGCACGGGGAGAGGGGGACAGTCCAGTACCAAGGTTAGGGTGAGCCAGTAGTATGAGTGCAGATGTGATGGTTGGGACGAATATCTGTGCACCACTGTTCTGGGACTCGTTCGATGATGCCTCATGCCGGGAAGCATCAGTTCCTGGTGACCCACTTTTGGGGGGTTCTTCGCGGGGCAAGCAAGGGTTTCGGCTCGGTTGCTGTCGTTGCCCATTCGGGCTCTTGACAACGGGCCGTTGCGGCTGACAACCACGAGTTGTTCCAGCAGTTCGTCCACCCCCTGCAGGCGGAGCCTGGCTTGCCTAGCCAACCGAGCAGATGGTGTTGGGGAAGTGATTGGCTCGACAGGTCAGGGTCCAGGCCAGATTGGGTCATGTTCATTTTTGGCTGTTTTGAGATGGAAGCGTGTCAAGGACGAAGATCGGTTAGCGTGTTGCAGGATGCTGACGCTGACGCTCTTGGTCTCTCATCGTTGAATTGTTGAAGATTACAAGTTGGGAGAGTTCGCGCCGTTTTTGGGTTCAATTCGGTCGGTTTTGCTGCCCGTTTGAACGAGTCCTGAATGAGCTCCGCGCGCCAAGCATCGCGTCTCAGTATTCCACAACAAGCTCACTTGCTGCTGAGCGAGGCCGGCCTCAGCGACAAATTCATGAACTAGGCAAGAGACAGATAAGCTGGTCCAGGGTCTTCCCTCGCACAAGTTGTCAAGCCATTAGCCGAAGTCAGTCCTCTCCCAGTCTCGACGACGACGACGACACTTGTCAATTCAAGCCATGGCAGGCGCTCACGAGGTCACCGAGCCCCTATCACCACACGGCACCAATGTCGACCCGGCCAAGGCCCCTGTCAAGGGCTCATGGTTGACGAGAAAATTCCCGTTTCTCGGAACGAAAAAGGGCCTCATCATCACCGTCATTGTCATCCTCGTAATCATCGGTGGAGGTCTCGCAGGTCTTGCGGCACTGCCCAAGAAAGATGAGAGAGGAGGAGGCGGTGCGGCAGACTCTGCAACTGCGGACGCCATCACCAGTGATGTCCACTTCTATGGGCAATCCCCACCGGTATACCCTTCCCGTACGTTCACCCTGCGAGTTCTCGGATTCTCAACTTGTGAGGCTAACCAACCCCCGCAGCCAATATGCCCGGCGCCGGCGTCTGGGCTGAAGCCATCGTCAAGGCCCGCACGCTAGTTGCCAATATGACCCTCGCGGAAAAGGTTTGGACTCTATCACGTATCTACTTGGCGATCTACTGCACCGGAAGCTAATGCAGCGTCCGCAGGTTAGCTTAACTGCCGGTACCAACTCTAATACCAGCTGTCCCGGGTTTCTCCCAGCCATTCCGCGTCTTGGGTTTCCCGGGCTGTGTCTGGGGGATGCAGGGAATGGGCTACGCGCGACAGATTTTGTTAGCAGCTGGCCGAGTGGCATTCATGTTGGCGCGAGTTGGAATAAGGCGCTAACGCGCCAGCGGGGTGTCGGGATTGGTGGGGAGTTTAGGACTAAGGGGGTGAATGTACTGCTGGGGCCCGTTGTTGGGCCAGCTGGGCGAGTGGTGTTGAGCGGGCGGAACTGGGAAGGCTTCTCGGTCGATCCGTATCTGGCCGGGGTGTTGGTGTCTGAGACTGTTCAGGCAGTTCAGAGCGTAGGCGTGATTGCTAGCACAAAGGTGAGAGCTTCGGGCCGCTAAAAGCATTCAAGTCTGTTGACTGACACGGTGTAGCATTACATTGGCAATGAGCAGGAGACCAACCGTAACCCATCTGGAAATGTCGAGTCGCTGTCTTCGAATATCGACGACAAAACACTCCACGAGCTGTATCTCTGGTAGGTTCGCGCCTGAAGTTGTTGAGATGATCCTGAACTGACGGGCATAGGCCATTCCAAGATGCCGTACGCGCCGGCAGTGGCAGCATCATGTGCTCGTACCAACGATTGAACAACTCGTACGGGTGCGCCAACAGCAAGACACTCAACGGTATTCTGAAGACGGAGCTTGGTTTTGAGGGCCATGTTGTCAGTGATTGGGGGGCTCAGCACGCTGGTGTTGCGACTGCGCTCGCGGGTTTGGATATGATGATGCCGAATTCTGGCATTTTCTGGGGGGAGAACCTCGAAAGTGCGGTCAAGAACGGGTCGGTTCCCGAGGCTCGTCTGGATGACATGGTTACAAGGTATGTCTCCAACGACTGGTGGCGGACAGACAGTTGCTAACCTGGTTAGAATCCTCGCTGGTTGGTATCATCTAGGCCAGGACAAAGACTTTCCGAAGCCGGGTGTTGGCATGCCGGTGGATATGCTTAGGCCTCATGAAATTGTTGACGCTAGGAACTCGACTTCTCGACCCATTCTATTTGATGGTGCTGTTGAGGGGCATGTTCTCGTCAAAAACTCCCAGGGGGCATTGCCTCTGAACAAGCCCAAGATGTTGTCTCTCTTTGGGTACTCGGCCAAAAACCCGGATCATAACCAACCGACTGGTGGTATTTCTGCTTGGACCTTTGGTGCCAGTTCTTGGGATTACAACGAGTTTACCAACGGTTTCTTCGGGACTGCTAATCCCGCGGGAAGCACCCCGATTGCCATTGGGGGTACCATTTATAGCGGGGGTGGTTCCGGTGCTGTTGCACAGGGGACAGTTATTTCTCCGTTCGACGCCATCGTCCAGCGTTCCTATGACGACAATACGGCGCTTTTCTGGGACTTTAACAGTAGCACACCTAATGTGGTGACCAATTCCGATGCCTGCGTTGTCTTTGGCAATGCCTATGCCACCGAGGGTGCAGACCGCCGCAGCGCCCGTGACGACTACACCGACGGGCTTATTCTTCACGTTGCCGCGCGTTGCAACAACACCATTGTGGTCCTCCATAATGCTGGTATCCGTCTGGTAGACCAGTTTGTCGATCACCCCAACGTTACGGCACTCATCTTCGCCCACCTCCCTGGCGAAGCGTCTGGTCGAGCCTTGGTCTCAGTCCTCCACGGCGATGTCAGCCCCTCAGGCAAGCTGCCCTACACGGTCGCCAAGAACGAGACCGACTACCCAATTGTGGGACCAGACCGACCCGACAGGCGCTTCGCCCGCTTCCCACAGAGCAACTTCACCGAGGGCGTACTGATCGACTACCGTCACTTTGACGCCAAAAACATCACACCGCGCTACGAGTTTGGCTTCGGCCTCAGCTACACGACCTTTTCGTACGCTAACCTCAATGTCCAAAAAGACGGAAATACAAGCCGCTTCGCCGAGTTACCCACGGGCGTTGTACTGCAAGGCGGGCAGGTCGACTTGTGGGACGTGCTCGTTCGAGTTTCGGCCGATGTTGCCAATACGGGATCGCGCAGTGGCGCAGAGGTCGCGCAGCTTTATGTTGGCATTCCTGGAGCGGGACAGCCTGTGAGACAGTTAAGAGGGTTTGACAAGGTGCTACTGAATGTGACCGAGACCAAGAAGGTGTCGTTCGAGCTGACGAGGCGAGATCTCAGCGTGTGGGATGTAGTTGCGCAGAGGTGGCGGTTACCGAGGGGGGAGTTTCGGATTGAGGTGGGTGGGAGTAGTAGGAACTTGCCGTTATCGGGGAGGGTGACGATCTAATGAAGGACACTCTGACTGGGTTGCGAATGTTGATATTGCGCGGCGGGTGGTATCATGACTGGATGCAGTGGATGTAATAGGTTTGGTATATTTCTGTCTGATTAGGTTATATAGGTAGCGAT
>Ga0247765_1000472_pt1 | contig 31459 bp, 24 predicted proteins | sample UWRJL106311C6_FD_179949 | JGI IMG/M metagenome (GOLD analysis project Ga0247765, IMG submission 179949) | Plant litter microbial communities from Arlington Agricultural Research Station in Wisconsin, United States - UWRJ-L106-311C-6 | ecosystem: Environmental > Terrestrial > Plant litter >...
TTCCTTTTTTTTTTTTTCTCTCCCTCTCTTCTTCTATTTCTCGTGTTAACTTCAACAGGTCCCACCAACGCATGGGCAGCATGAACCAAAACAACATGCGCACCGAAATGACCAAGGTCGAGCAAGCTCTCGCCAACATGATCGGCATCAAGCCCGCTTACATGCGCCCCCCGTACCTCGACACGGGCGGCCAGTTCCTGTCGACCATGAAGTCGATGAATTACAAGGTCATCACCAACGACATTGACACGGGCGACTGGAACAACCAATCCCCCCAGCAGAGCCAGTCGCTGTTTACGCGCGCCGGCGCCAGCGGCAATGGCCACATCCCCCTCATGCACGAGACGTATGCCAGCACGGTAAACGTTCTCACGCCCTGGCTGATCAACTGGGCCAAGACGAACAATTTGAAGTTGGTGACAGTTGGTGGGTATCCCCGTACTTTTTTTTTTCTAACAGAAATTTGGTAAAGAAAAGCTGACGAAATGTGCTAGCCGAGTGTTTGGGTGATACCCCCGAGGGCATGTACCAGCCTGGAAACCACACGCGCCAAACGGGGCCATACAACTGCTAGAAATAACTGAACCAGAGGAGATTTTTTGTCATGAGGGTTCAGGAAGTGCCAGGCAGGCCAATCTGTAAATAAAGGTAGCATGTACATGATGTGCTAAACCGAACATATGATAACGACCAGACTTGAGACGCAGAAACATCCAATCAAGTTCTGCTACATAGGTACTTAGGTAAATAAGGTAGGTAAGGTAGACAGCGCAGTGATCACACCGCTGGCTTCTTCGCATACACAAACAGATGAGGCTCCTCCCACGCGTCTTCGGCCTTGCAGATGCCCGCCTCTTCTGCCTTTGGGGTAAAAGCACTAAGCTCTTGGAAAACGACTTCGAGCCCCACCTCCTTCAACGTCGTCAGGACGTCTTCCGTTGATAAGCTCGAAACCCTAACTTTATTACCCATCCACATAATCTCTTCGTTCTCTGCATCCAGCGGAACCGTCGCAAACACAAACAGCCCCCCTGGCTGTAAGACTCTTGCGATTTCTCCCAGGACATGCTTGATTCCGGATTGTGTCATTCCAGCAATCAAGCTGAAATAGACCGTCACGGCCGTGTATTCCCCATTTTCGGTGGAGGCTAAAAATTCCGAGATATCGCGCTTTTCAAACCGCACGTTGGGAAAGGAAACACGTTCTTTTGCGGCGGAAATCATGGCCGAGGAAATGTCGATTCCGAGAATTTCAAAATCCGAGTTCTTGGTAGATGATGCGAGGGTGGAAATCACAGGGCGGCCGGTTCCACAGCCTAGATCGACAATCTTGATCTTCTTCTTTCCTGTTCCCTCAGAATCGGAAGAGGAGAAAAGAGAAATTTGGGAAAGTAGCCATTCAAGAGACGCGGATTGAGCACCGAGATCCGCAAACGCGGTTTCGTATGCCGGACCCACGGTGTCGAAGACGGCTTCGGCGGAGAGGGGGTCGTTGGAGGGAGAAATTGTCGAGGGAGAAATTGTCATGGTAGGCGATATTTTTAGTCTAGTCGAATTGAATTGTGAGAATTGTACAAGTGAGGAGTTGGTTGAGGAGAGAATGGCAAGGAGATGTTTGAGGGAAGGATGGTATTTGAAGGTGAGGGGGTGCGACTTTTGAACACTTGAGATTCAATTCCCCCCTCCTTAACTCCTGCAGGAGGTTACGTATCTGCTCTGCTCTGCGTGCGTATTTGCGTATCCCTTTGGTCGCTGGCTAGCTGGCTGGCTGCATCTGTAATTGGATAATTGGACATTTCGGAGGGGATGCTGACCACTCTCGATCCATGATTTCCTGCAAGGGATGGTTACAAGTTGGGGGCTGAAAAAAAAGTGATGTGATGTGACACACTTTGGCTTGGGAGAGAAAAAAAATGAGACATTGCTTCGCCGGCTGTGTCACTTCGTCACTTCACTTTTCATCATGCGTGGTGCAAAAAAAAAAAAAAAAGTAGTCGATGCATTAATGGCGCAGTACCTACCTACCTACCTACCTATACGCATTACCGATTTGACCGGGGGAGTCAGCCTGTGACTCAGGACTTGGGAGTATCCTACGCACCTACGCTGTGTAAGTAGCTGATGTCATAGAATTCGTTTTTTTTTTAAAGAGAACTAACGTGCATGATAAGCGAGTGCACCAGACAAGCGAGTGCACCACTTTCCACCACCCCACCACAACTATCCTCAATTACACAACCACAGCACTAGGAAATAACAATAACTGAATCAGAAACGGATGAATCAGACGATTCTGCAGCCTCCTTGCACGTACGTGCATTATGGCCAGGCTTGCCGCACACGCCACAGCACCGAATCTTCGTACGAGACCCCCCTGCACCACCACCATTTTATCGTATTTCCTGGGCTACCTGCTCACCCACAGCCTTCTAATCCAGTAGATCCTGTGCCTCTTATACAGTAAGTGACCCTCCAAGCCGTACACGTATTTTTTTGGCTCTCCGTCGCTTACTAAGCCCCTTATTGGCCTTTCGTAGTACGGAGACCTCCGTACGTAGGAGAGCCACCTCGTACATTACAGCTATCGTACCTTTAGCCAATCAATCTACAGCAGTTAACATTAAGGTTGGAGAGCTGCCCTAATGGTTGGAAATTCAAGTTTTTATAAGTATTAATTGTAAGGTGGCCTCTCGAGGGTTATGTAACGTTTAGGAGACCCAAGGTAGTACTGTACCTGGGCTTAAGGCTGGGGGTATTGGGGTCCGAATACGCACATTTAGCTCAGATATTACCCTCTCTGGGTCGTACGGTACAAGGCCAGCTCCAGCAAACCCCCCCTGGATATTTTTTTCTGTAATCGAAGTAAAAAACGCCTCTCTAAACGCATAGAGAAATTCCAGCTTGCTAATATATATAATGTTTATTCGCATCAACTACTTAATTTAGCAGCTATACACCTTCTTCAACGGCCCAAAACAGCCAACATCCAATAGCTAAAATAGGTAAAAAGAGTACGGAGGTATATAAAGTGTAATAATATTATACTCCTAGCAGTAGGTTTCAAATTCTTCGGAGTAGTAGCTATCGTAGCCGTTAAGGATAAGCAGCCGATATTTGCCCTTTATACGAAATACTATATAGAAATTAAAGTACCAAATCCAATCCATACCTTTCTCATTAATAGTCCAGCCATTATTAATTATTGCAATACGCCAGTTAGCCGGAAGGTTGCACTCTCGATACCAATTGGCGAGGTGATATTACCCGGCCAAAATGATAAATAGCGGGATGGCCCAGCCCAAGGCGTTTACTCCTTAAATAACTATAGCCTACTTTCAATTACCAGGCTGGGCCTATTTAACCCTGCTGCGGCCGTCCGAGGTAGTAACTACTATAGTAGCGATAATAATGCCCATTATAAAGCCGGTCTCGTCGAAGTTATACATATCGTCATCAAGGATCCCGTATTTAACCTTTATATTATACATAAGCGCAAACTACTCGCGAATAACTTTTGGATCTTTACATTTGGCCCTCTAGTAATCGTATTTACGCGTAAAACGCATCCGAAGTTCTGGTTAGCGCTTAACGAAATTGTAAGCCTATCATACGCCCACTTTAGGCGCGTCGCGTTCGTATAGCAATCAATTGGCTATATCTTCTACGTACAAAAGCCGGGGGTAAAATACGCGTATATATAGCTTAATAATATATTAAATAATCGTTTTCTCTTCTAAATCCATAAGCTTGCGCGAATTAGCTGGAATATCGTATCGTATAGGTTTGCCGTCGCGTCGTCGTATAAGTATTATATGGTAAATATCGTAAATCTTGCTTGCGGCTTATAGGGTAAGGTTTTTATCACGTTAAATAGCCTCAAGGGCCAAGATTATTTATGCCTCTTTTAAAGTGGAAGATATATTGGGTTGTGGAATAATTGAGGATTGAAGGTGGAGGTGGTGCGTCGCGTGGAAAGTGGTGCACTCGCTTATCTGGTGCACTCGCTTATCATGTACGTTACCCCTTTTAATAATAACCTTAGTAATTTAGGAGATATAATTAAATTAAAGGAAAGTCGTAACGATATTAAATACTCTATAAGTAATAATAAGGATAATAATAATAATAGCGTTAATTTTCGTAATTCTATTACTTTCGTTACTAATCTTCTCCTAACTATTTTTAAAAATTATAAAAAGATATATTACTAAACGTATAGTTTTAATACTAATATAAAAACTATTAAGGTAAATATTATATACTTCTTACCTATTTCTCGCTTAATATTCTTTTTAACTTAAAATTATTAATTACTAAATTTTGGTAAAAAAATAAAAAAAAGCTAAAGTATTTAATAATCCCCACCCTATTATAATTCTGCCCCCAAAGGTTAGTCCTTAAGATTATTTTATAATTATTTCGGTACCTAATCGCTTATTTAAAGGAGTATTAATATCCTAACCAAAGCCGAGGCTAAGTATAATAATACTATACAACGCTAGAAGGTTACGCAAAAGGCTTATTTTAAGCCTTTCCAACCGGGATATAATTTATAAATAGTAACGAAGCGTAAGCTTATTATAGAACTTTTAAATTATTTATAATAAAAGAAAGGTATTAATATTACTGATATTAGGGTTACCTTTAGCAATTTTAAACCTTTATAGAATCTTATTTCTCTTCCCTTTCTTTAAGTTTCTATTATTTATTAGCCTATTAATTAAAAATTTAATCCTATTTTAAATACATTTCCTGTACGTTTTAATCTAATCTCCTCTTATATCCATTAACTTCGTAATCAAAGATTATAACAAACCCTTCTCTTCCTTCCTTTTTTTTACTTACAGGTTTTCTTTTTAATATAGTTTTTTTCAAATTTAGTTATTAAAGTTAAAGTATTCTCCAGATCCTCCTCTCCTAGCTATTAGTTATATTCTAATAGCTACCCTACCTATTTAATTAATTATTTCATTTCACCGTTAATTCGTTTGCAATCTCAAATCTCCTTAACTTCCCATTCCTTATTATCTTCCAACTAAGGTGATAATTTGTGTGGCCTGACTGGTCTCAGTGAGGTCCAGTACAGGAGGTTACAGGGGGTGAGTCCCCTGTAACGGGCGCAGCGGAAGGCTTTGAGGGTACGATGATTGCCCGGGACGGGGTCAAAGGAAGCTAAGATCAGTAGACTAACCTGCTGTAACAAGTAGAGATATAGGGGTCTATGCCCTGTAACAGGGTGACTACAGTGGGTTTTGCACAGAGATCACGAAGGTCAAAAGGTTGCCCTAAGGCTATATATAAACTATCTTGCTTAAGATAAAAGAAAGGAAAAGAGTCGAGTGATAACGACGAGAGAGGAGATGGTTCTTTATAGGGTCCTTAGTGGGTGTGGGTCAATTTTATAGGGGGTAAGGGCCCTAAGACACAAAGGGAAAGACTATACTACAGAAGGAATGGTGTTTGGGGCCTACCCCTGTAGGCCAGGCCCACAGGTGGTGGAGCCCCCGGAACTCCCTGTCGATTCTAGTGGGTTCCAGTGGGTTCCAATGGGTCCAGGGGGCTTGGCAGCCCCCCTGGACTACAACAACAACTCCCCATGGCTGTGGTGACTGCACCTCGTCACGGTGCAGTCGACAGCACTCCCAGGGCAGTAGATCAACCGGGCTACAGGGCATCCGGGCTGTAATTTCAACAACTATTAAATTTGTAAACGCTATGATAGTTGGTATCTAGAGGCTTTGATACCTCGCTAGGATAACCCAGAATGGACAAGTCCTTTTCTAAAACCATTTATTGTTACTAAAGGTTAGATAATATTTAAAGAAAAGGTAAGATGAATGTATGATTTACGTCTTTTTAAGCATTAACATTGGCTGAGTTTCGTAGAATAAAATAATCTGTAGGTTCGGGGTAACGTATTGGAACTGCTTATTAAGTCTCTATAGTATTTGCAACCCAGCAGTAAGCTTGGTAATAAACTTCATAAGGTTAGCGATAAGTAAGACTTGTAAAATACAATTTAGGGTTTTTGCTAAATTCGTACTTTGATGTGGCGTTGAGAGGAAAATGATAAATGTGATTGATTTAATAATATTATGATAATTTGGGTTATTTTGACCTTAAATATATACCTTGAAAAGAAATCCTGTTTATTAGCTAGTTGTGCTTTGAACTTTTATTACTTATCGTAGGAAAAATATCTTTTTAAAGGTAAACCCGCCTATTAAGTAGGTAATGAAAGTAACTGGTTTTTGTTATAAAGTTAGATATGCTCTTAAGGTAGCGAAGAGTACCTAAGGAAGATTAAGGTCTACTGTTTCTATTTTAAGTTCTTTTAGCTCGGAGTTATAATCGTCTTGTTTATATTTTAGATTAAATAAGAAATTTTTAGTAAAGTCTAAAATTGATATCTGGTTCTTACTAGCTTCAGGCTGGAAGTTAGAGTTATAGTTAAAGGTTAAAATACGGGTTTAATTAATAATACCCAGCTTCTAAGCGAGAAAATATAAGGGCTAAAAATAGTTAAGGTTCCTGTTTTTTAACTATATTATCCAATTGCTTCCCCTAAGGCCGTAAATAAAGATAATATTAGTTACGTACTTTTTTAGTGGCTAATATATAATTTTTAACCCTATTAAATCTTTATTTTACTTGCTAGGGGTTATAGTGTTATTTAAAGTCATCCGCTCGCTTGTATTCTTCCTGTTTTGTAATCCCATATAAAAGCCAAATATGAGTAATGGCAATTTGCCATTATGCGACGTAATGCCTCTTATTTATAATCCGTTAAACCTTGTTGGGCTAATATACCATCGTCTTCTATTCGTTCGTCCTCCTCTTTACGCCGCTTCCGGCGGAACTCGAATGGCTTCCTGAACTGTAGCGAATTGGTAGGCAACAGTTAGTGAAACGTCAATCACTGGAAGTAGAGATACACCAAGGACAGAGGGGGAAAAAGTACAGACTATTGTAAATGTGTCGCTGACACGACGCGTCAGTGCCAAATCCCAGCGGGGGACTAGGAACGGTACTAACGGAGGAGGGACTCATAAATAGGTACTATGGATGTTTGCTGTGGAACGTTCAGCGAAAGCAGCTCCCCCCTCATTGGAAGCGCCATGCTGCCTGCCAAATTTTTGGGCGTTTACGGCGCTTACAGGGGTGGGCGCACTTGATATCTGCATGTCTTGGCGAGTCGTGAGGGGCTGGGGCACGTTCCAGCGATCATGATTGGCAATTCGACCCGCGAAATAACGTTACTGGATAATACAGGGTTTGGGGCTCGGAGCGGTTACAAAGGCGAATCTGAGTTGGTGCGAGTGCTTGCCCGAATCTGCAGGAGCTGAGTCTGCACTTTCTGCACTTCAACCAACCAACCCCTTGAACCTACGTTACCAACTCTGCATTTGCATTAACTCCGGGTTTGGAAGGCCATCAATATATATGACCTTACTGAGGATCTCCTTTCCCAGATTGCACATCAACAAATAACATAGATCGCCTTTTTGGCATCCGTCAAACTGGAGTACAAAGCAGCACACCCCTGTCCTGTCCAGCGACATCTGCTGATGATGTGCGGAAAGAGAAGAAAAAAAAAAGAAGGGTTCCCACCCAACACTTCTATAAACAGCAGCGATGAGATCAGTTCAGATCCGGCGCGGACCGTAATAACATTTCCCGTGTTGAACGAACTCGATCGAACGCACTCAGCACGAGATTAGAAAAGTCAAAGACGTGTTTGATGCTGTGTTTGAAGAAACTCGGACAACCTTGTCACCACCCATAACTTAAGGTACTCATATAGGAAGGAAGGAAAAGGGGAGAAGTGTCACGGCGAGGGCACCTGGCAATCGGGGCAAGGCCCGAAGAAGTGGCTCAATCGTATAAAATTCCAAGATGAAGAAGAAAAGAAGGAATGGTTGGGCGGAGCCCATCCAAAGCCAAAGATCTATCTGTGTGTGGGTGGGGCCAGGGCGAGCCGCGACTGCATGGGGGGTGGCTGAGCAGGAGACCTGCCTGCAGCCCGCTGAGCCTAACCTGTGCTCTTTCCCCATTTCAATCCGGGTCTCTTGACCAAAGCTCGCTCAGTTCCTAAAACCCACTCTCCGTTCTTCAAGCTAGAACCCTAGATCGAATGTGGCCGCTTTTTGAAGAGGTTTAGGTTTTATGACGCAACATGTCGAGAGTGTCCAGAAAGAGCAGGCAGACGGCCCATGAGAAGGCCCTGCAAGACCTTGTCCGAAACGTGCCCGGCAACAACATTTGCGCCGATTGTCCGGCCCGCAATCCTTGTACGCAATATATCAGTTCCCGCCTCACCCCCCAAGTCTGCCGGCTCCGTGGCTAACTGAACACGCTGAATCACTCGCTTGAAGCTTGGGCATCATGGAGCGTACGTCCCGTCCCACATCTCGTTCTTCGTCTGCAAATCACGACGCTGACTAGACGCACAGTTAGGTATCTTTTTGTGCATGCGGTGCGCCGCCATCCACCGCAAGCTAGCCAGCCACATCTCCAAGATCAAGTCGTTGAGCATAGACTCTTGGTCCCAAGAGCAGGTCGAGGTATGCTCTGTCCTGCCCCAGCCTCCTCTGCCTCGAGGTCGGAACTAACAGCTCTGGACTGTCTCAACCAGCACATGCGAAAAATCGGCAACATTGCGTCGAACCAGATATACAACCCACAGGATAAGAAACCAGCTCTGTTTGTGGATATCGATGAGGTAAATGGAGTCATGGAGGGATTTATTCGCCAAAAGTACGTCAACAAGGACTTCATCTCGGCCAAGGCGGATAATACGGGGAGTATATATGATACCAATCCGGACGAGGCGGCACCACCGTTGCCACCGAAAACCCCGGGCCGATTTGTATCGTCCATGTTTCCGGCCAGCCGGCCGGCTTGGGCGGGCGTACAGCAAATAGATACGGGGAGCGTGAAGGACAAGCTAATCAGGTTACGAGATATTGGCTTTACAGATGATGAGAGGAATGCTATCGTGCTGAAGGGGGTTGGCGGAAATGTGGAGAAGGCGATAGAGGCCCTTATTCGATTAGGCGAAAGCCCTTCGCTTTCCAATCAGCCCTCCGGCCACAGCGACGGCGTGAGTCCACCGACCCCGAATCCGTTTGAATCTGTTCATACATGCGACGACTCCGGTTACGGTTCTTTGGCGGCCAAATCAGTGGCAATTGGAAAACTCGACACACTTTCAGAACGCCAAGAGGCTGCGCATGCTTTTTCTTCTTCTTCTAGTGTCTTGAAAACAACCGAAGAAGCCTACGAAACAGCGACGGTGTTCTCAGATGCCTCCAGCCTTCTTCAGCGGCCGGATATCGACAAGTACCTCTCTTCGTTCGCGAGTGAACTCTCAAGTTGCATCCCTCCCGAATTCGCCACGCGCAATGCCAGGGGGGACATCCCTTTAGTGTTTGACCATCTTCTCAAGTCGTTTGCGATCCGTCTGGGCCACGAGAGTGCTGCGCGGCCTCAACGACAGTTGGTGTATCTTGTATATAAGTTCCGAAGGTCGGTTTTTTTTCTTTCTTCTGCTGAATTAGCTTTCACCATGAGTTTGCTGCTGACATGAAGGCTGCGCGACACAGAGACATTATCAAACGTTTACAACGAATCCTGGATGCCCAAAATGATTGCGACAATGATTCAGACACCGGGAGTTGCGGCAAACTTGAAGGCGGCCAAGATGCCAACCCGGGAATGTCGCTCACTGAAAAAATGCAGCTGATGTGGGACAATGAATCGAATGATATGGAGAGGGGTGAAATCGATCACATCCAGGCCATTCCGGATGCTCTTGACGACCCGGATGACGACGATCTTCTTGTAGAGATCCGCGTGCTATCCGAGCATCGCAAGGCCTTGCTCGAGACCTCTGCGTACAGGTGGCTTCAGTCTGCTGTTCAGCTGAGGAGCACCCTCCGGATACCCGAAAATGAAGATACCGCCGTTGCATATCATAATATCGGAGACCAGATTATCAAGGCCAACAACGCCGCTTCCGGCTCGGTGAGGTTTAGTCAGAAACGCACCCAGCAACTTAGCATGAACTTCACCATCGATTGGGATCCGTTTGCCTTCTCTCGAGAGCAAGAATATGACGCAACCATCAGTCACGTTTTGGCCCACGCCATTACGCTGACAGGAATCAACAACAGCTTACTCGCCGCTACTTGCAAAGATTACCTCATGCAGACATGGCCAGAGACAGGCTTGGCCCTTCTCTCCCTCTTGCAGCAGGCGCTGGATGACGGGGGGTCAAATATTACCACGGCCCTTGGTGACGCAACTCGCCTCACTGCAAATTTCGAGAATAGCAAACTGACATTGACTGCTGTGGGCAACGTGTTCTCAGTTGCCGAGGTTGCTGAGCAAATCTCTTGGATAGGCGCCGCCCTCCGCTCCTCTCCATCTGACGAGGACGCCGCATATTGCACGCCACATATCACCGCACTCAGAATCGACAAGGCAATTAGTGCAGGCCAGGCAGCAGCTACCAGTGGCAACTGCAGAATCGGCTTCAAGCTGGAGATCGTTCACGATAACGAGCTCGCAAAGGCTGGCAAGTGCTGGCGCGGCATGTTTGGGAATCCTGTTATCGTTAGGGGTTATCCAATCCCGTGTCGCCCGGAGGCGGATACAGGTCTAGAGGTCTCTCTGGATCTGGTATCCGGATTGACCAACTGCCAACGGATTGTCAACTTTGCCGGAATGACGTTTATCAAAGGCTTCGCCGCCATGTTAGCCGCGGTTCGAATCATCGGAGACGTGGTGTTTTGGCACCTCTGCTACAATCCCGGGGGCGAGTATATCTCTTACGAAGATGTACGAATGCAGAGAAATTTGTCTCAGACACAGCACTTGTCCATCGACGTCTTACAGAGAAGCCGTCATATCGTGGGGTGGAGTGATAGTGTCAAGAATTATGCCGGTAGGGAGATCTCTTTTTTTTTTTTTACCTATCTAGCCCTGCTTTCGTCAATGCCCCTGCCAATACTGACATATTATCGAGGTGCCCCCGACGCCGAATACGGCATTGAGTGGAGTGACCTTCCGAGTCCTAATTCCAGTTGCGTAATGGAAAAAGTCACATCTCAGGAACAGCCTTTCCCTTCATCACTCCCGGTGCTAGCTTCTTGGTGGGCGTCAAGGACAAACCGCTCCACCTAGGGTTTGGCAGCGGCGAAGACTACATGGGAAGCTTAATGACTATTGGCAAGCGGCACTTTGTCTTTTACGACAGCGAAGAGAGACGAGGCTGGCTTTTGGATGGAGTCAGTGCCGTGCTTCACCTTCTCCGGGCTTACCTCAAATTTTATACCGAGGACGACCGCGTTGGCAGCTATTTTATGTACAGCGACGGAGATATAGTGGAGGCGGGTCCTGCTACCGCGTACACGGGTGCAAGGGCGGCCTACGAGATCCTCACCAACCCGGATAACCAAAGCATACCGCTCTACCCGAAGAAGTCTACCATGTCAGAGGAGAATACAACAGGGCTTGGCCGTCCGCTCGAAGCCGATATTACGACGCTGAAGACGACTAGTCTGAACTTCACACTGAAGGATAAGGTTGAACAGATCTGCCATGTTCTGTTACAGATCACGGCGTACCACGACGACGTGAGCACGCAAGCAGGGATTGGGTTTCGGATCAAATCATCGCCTCGTCATCATGTTGAAGGATTCGAGTAAGTGCCTACTTTCCTTACCTACCCGCCCCATGTCATATTCCCGCTAACACAGGGTCTCTCGTGTGTCCTAACGTTTTGGTACAACAGATTCATGGACGTCGCCACTCGTCACGATACGCTTTGGCCCAAGGTTGCGAGCATACAAGCCGGGAGTGTTGGCTGGGTTCATCTCACGCGCTCACTTCACGCCGTCACTTTATTTGGTGTTGGGTTCGGTGAATTACTCCGACCAATTTGGGCCAAGGGTCAGACGCAAGCCTGCTGCAGCCCTACTTCCCTCGTGCCTATCGGAAGAGACTTTTTGGCCGTGTACGGAGAAGATCTGCAGCACATGCTGAGGACCGGATCGAAACGGAGAAATCCCTGGAAGTTGGCCGGAAATGTTCACTGGCACTCACCAGACGGCGTGGCGTTTGAGTCGTGCAAGTGCAAGGCCACTGTCACTGCCGCCGCCCCTCGCGCCGCTCCCATGGCCAACACGGAAAAAAGAAGCGGTCTTAGAGGGCTACTAGGGCTTGAGTCCGGGCAAAGAAAGGACCGTGGCCCCGGAGACATGGCGCAGGTTCTCCTGCCGACCTCGTTCCCTCGGCTCTACGGCCGCGAATTACGAAGCCCGACTCGTGTGGTACCACGGGGTGCCGTCATATTCGGCCACAGTTGGAAGTTTCCTTTGCGATGGAGTTTGACTAAGGACATACCGCCGGAAGAGGGAGAGCCAGATTCTCCGCCGTCAACGGGGAACAGCGGTGTATCGTCAAATGCAACCTTGCAATCATCAGATAGTGGGTTAGGGACAAGTATTGGTTCTGGGTCTTCTTTGGACAACGCCAGGCCAACGACAACGACAACGACCCCACACTCTTTGTACGGTCTGGGCAGTAATGTAGGGTTTTTGCATCGAGACCAAGTGGCGGGTCCGAGTGAGAGCTCTGGGAAGGGCACGGCCGAGGAAGGCAGATGAAATGGCCGTTCTTGATGTTAGGGCCTGGTTGGTACCGTCGGGAGCATACATATTACAAATCCAACCCCTGAAAGATTGTTAGCGTGGGACTTGTTGAGTGAGTACCAAGTATCGTGCAGGGGTTTGCAATGAACAGCTGGGAAGCTATTTGCGAGGGGTCAAGCCAGAATATTTAGGCCTTAACTCTAACATTTAGGGCCTTGACATTTACATTTACAATCCAACCCCTAAAAGATTGTTAGCGTGAGACTTTGCGTGAGTATCCAGTAAGGGCTTGTGTAATATAAAAACAGCTGGGAAGGTATTTTGCAAGGGGTTAAGCTAAAGTAATTTAAACCTTAACTTTTAACATTTTATGTCTCCAAGTTGACAAGCACATGTCTCCCAGAGCCCCCACCGCACAACAAGTTATCAGCGCCTAGAATGAGCATATGCTTAGAATAAGAGTTAGGTAACACGTTTCCCTCCCGGCGCCAAAGTCCTGCCCCTAAGGTGTCATGATGCACACACCCTTATTTGATCCATTAACATACATTAAGAACAGCTGTTTCATCTGCCCTCTTTGGTTATGCCCTTCCCAGAGCTCTCACTCGGACCCGCCACTTCATGTTTTTCTTCGTCGAAAGACGGCCGGGAATGGTCTCGATGCAAAAACCCTCCATTACTACGCAGCCTGTATAAAGAGTGTGGGGTCGTTGTCGTTCTCGTGGACGTTGGCTTGGTGTTGTCCAAAGAAGACCCAGAACCAATACTTGTCCCTAACCCTCTATCCGATGATATAAAGGCTGCATGTGAGTTTGTACCAATGTCAGCGGCAGCGACCGACAGCGGAGAATGCGGCTCGCCCTCTTCTAGCGGTATGTCCTTAGTCAAACTCCATCGCAAAGGAAACTTCCAACTGTGCATGTGGCGTCACTCGTCTGTCCAACCATGATACTATCACTCCAGTCACTTGTAGTTTGAGACCCAAGGGTTCAATGGTAACCTGGAGAAGTTCACGTCCCTTGTAGGACCATTAACCTAGGTACCCAGCCAGGTAGGCGTGCGGGAAGACCGGATGCTTCGGAATGCCTTCAAAATATGCTTAGACTTGCATGTGCACTAGCACATAGATAAACTGCACCGTTAAGCTTGCCGACTGCAACAGCTCTAACTCGGAAAGGAGTTAACAGCCGCAATCTCAACATTGAACACCAATACCATGCACGCAATTGAGTATCCAGCGTCATTCCACTTTTGTCATCAATGGGCTTAACACACCACTACTAAGACAATGACAGGGCCAGTCTGGAAATCACAAAGCAACATCGCCCTGGATATTCGTAGCGAATGCCACCTGACGCTGGGCTGGTCCGTCCCCTTGCATCCCGCCCGCTTGCCATCCGGGTAAAAACGCCAGATGAGAAACCCGGCTGTCATGGGCTTGGCAGATGAGGCTCCGCGACCGTTTTTGGACAAGTAGAGGTAACATAAAGCATGACAGCTTATTTCTCTCTTTGTTAGGTCTATTTTACATGTATGTTAGGTGGTAGCGTAATTGTCTTGGGTCGTGTGATAGGACTCAGCCGACATGCGCTTGCATCGCCGTCATCTCGTTCATCTCGTTGTCAGGGACACTGTCAGTGACAAGGCAGCATTTTGCTACCTATTTTTGCGAAATCAAGCGTGTTGTCCAATGCTTCTTTCCCCGCAAAGAAAGGTGCTCGTTAACCTACATGTATGCCACGCATTTATATAAAGAAGACGCGGGGATTTTCTATTTCAGTCCTGCAGGTTGTGGTACATCACTGCATCCCACCATCTCGAGTTCTCTTCGTCCCATTGATCCATCTCTTAACACTATCACCACCCAAAATGAAGCTCATCGGTCTCGCATTCCTCGGCACCATCGCGGCGTCCACCGCCCAGGTCGTCATCGTTCCAACCGGTCCCGTCAAGGGCCCTAATACCCTAGTCTTTAAGGAGATTGGTGGAGTCCCCAATAACGAGTGCCTCACTTTCACCAACCAGGTTTGTCCAGTCCCATCCCTTACTTCACCCCCCCCCCTGAGTTCCCCGAACGCTGTAACTAACATCAAGAACAGGGAAATATCGTCAACGCCGCTTGCGCATGGACGCACGCCGACCGCCAGGTTACCCCAGGCAAGATTCTCGGCACCGACGTGCTCATCGTCCAACGATCATGGCTGCAGCCTTTCCGGCCTGATCTAGTTGGCAAGACCGCATGCATTGCGTATAACGAAACGACTTTCCGAGCAGAGGACTGTGCACGCCGGGATCTGTTGTTCGTGCGTTTCGACGTTGGAAATGGTCGCATCGTCGCGAATGGCCATACGGCGTGTTTGAGTGGACATGATAATATCGCGCAGGTCACGGTGGATGAGATTGGGCGGAAATGCGCGCAGTTTACAGTTACAGCGGTGACGCCTACCCGGCCATAAAACAACCTGCTTCATGGTCGGGACTGGATGGTCTTGAAGTTTTCTCTTCTCAAGAGAGGGGGGGCGTGGTTCTAACTTCTCGCTTGTTTCAATATGTTTTCTTGATACCTACCTACCTACCTACCTATTCTTCAGCCAACTTCCTCGTCGTCAGCAGGGTCTTTCCGTTTTGGATAGGCAGGGTAATACGTTGTTTAATGTCGAGGCTTGATGTAGCACAGTGCATGTAACCTCCCATTCTGATTTTCGTCAAGTGACCTCAACTAGTAATTTGAGGATACACATCACGAACTGACTTGAGGCACTCCAGTGACATGACAGTCTGGCCCCTAATACAGTCCAACCCTCGGAAGATTGTCTTAGTAGGCAGCCATACTCAGCCCCCTGCAGAACGTCGAGTGGTAGAAATAGTATTCTCTATGGGCCAGAGACAGACGGATAACCATTGCCTATTGTCCCGCATCTCGTGGTACCCAACTAGCCCAGGGCGCCTCATGTTCAGTAAATGTCAAATCTCCCAGCCAACGGATAACCTGCCACTATGTTCTGAGGCATGGGAGCACGGCCTTTAATAACGGTAGATGATTCATCCCTTGATAGCATTGTTGTTCCCAAAGTCAAGCTGATTGAGGCTCGGCGAACGGCCACGGAAATACATACATCCTATGGGACGTAGCTAGACTCGGGATCGAAGCACAATGGCCCAAATCGCCAGGAAAACATACAAACTCACGCAACGCTCGCTCATCAGCCAAAATATTTGTCGTCTCAAGTTATACAGCAGGCCCTATCCAATTCTCCCTCGTCAACCTGCCAAACCAGGCCTGTTTATGTGGGAACGAAATCTCTTTCTCCTTCGTAAATCCGGCATATTCCAAATGCTGGATAAACCTGCGCACAGTCAGCAACATGTTACCCTTGTTCATCTCCGTAAACTGACCTTGCATTGTCAACTCTAGGTTCCAAACATAGGCTCATTGTCCTGTTGTCGGCAGCAAAAGCCCAATGAGCCAAGCTTGTCAGCCAGCTCTGAACCCTCCCGCGAGCCCATTCCTCCCCAATAAGGACGTGGCATCCACGGTCCCAGTCATCAGCTGCGCCACCGCCGATATACTGGCCAAGGAGATCCTCCTTGACCCAGTAAAGCTCAAAGTAGCCAAATGGTACACCATCCCACATACCGATAACAGGAAAGCTGTGCCTACTTTTCAGCGCACGCTCAAGCAGCTCAGTGGAATATTTCCCCCAGAACGCAGTAACTCTTTGGCTTGTGTGCCAGTGTTCAAGCAGCTCCTGGTCCGACATGAGGCTGAGGTGCGCTTGCAACAATGGCTTGGGACCGATAGGCCCGAGGTAGGGTACTGGCTTCGGCGACAGTGACGCAACACGAAAGGCCAGATACTGGCCTACTGACGGCACGTATCGTGTGTAGAAGATCTCGCCCATCCGCGGCGGTTTTGGCCTGACGGGGTGTCTCGTATGGTTGGTCATCGTATATTGAAGCGGAGCCGGCGGGTAATAGGTTGGGAGATGAGAGGCACTGAAATACGGCCCGATGGGGAAGGAGGGCATACTTGTCAGCGTAACGGGCTGAGGGGTGTCACGAATCTCGGAAAGGTCGGGCCCAGATAGCGTCGCGCGGATTGCAAAGTCTCCTGCAACCGGTGACCCCGGGCGACTGCTCACCGGCGAGCCCGGGTATGAGCCAGAGTTCTTTGAGTTCGGTTGCAGTTTAAAGAGGAAGAGCCGTCCTGGGATCTGCCAGAACATCCTCTGCGAGACAAACATGTGATCCCACGTCTCGTCTGTGTCTTGCAGCGTCACGCCTACTGCCGAGTCAAAGCTGGCTATGAGACCCATGCGCTCCAGCTTCGGTATCAAGTTCCTCCCGCGGAGGACACCATCTCTCTTGATCCGGATCCTCCACTCGCCTTTGGGTTTGCCAGGCTTTGGCGTGTGTTTCGAAGCAGCTGTCGAGAGAATGGCCAACGGAGCAGGCTGGTGGAAGTACCAGTACAACGTCACCCACAACATCATGGCTATCTGACGAGTTGGGCTGGCGGCTGGCTTGAAGTCGTTGCTGGAGGGGTTCGAGATGGAGGATATGAACAGGCTATCTCGAGACAGTGTAGGCGTTGTGAACGAGTGAAGATGCGGGGGCGAACTGTCGGCGGCTGCGGAGCCATCGCCGGTCTTTGGGCCATCATCCCCAGCCCCATGTCTCTTCTTGTCTCCTTCTCCGTCCTCGGTGTGAATGACAATGGTCCAGCCGATAGGGAATGCGTTTTGGTGGGTGCTGAGGTCGTTAGACTTGAAGAACAGCCCTGCGAATACAGGCATAACTGTAATGGTTTGCCCATCGGGCAAGTATATCATTTGGGGGCCCATTGGAGCGGGATGGTCGTGCGCCAACTGCGAAGAGTGAAATGCGCGTGTTTGTCTTCGGGAGACAGGAGGTGGGTGCGGGGTTCAATCGCGAAAATATATGGCCAAGAGTTAATTCAACGGTCTGCAGGTCAGAAGCCGGGAAATGTTCCAGAATGCTTCTATCAATCTCGGGGGCCCCATACTCTGGCGATCGAACAGGAGATTGTCGCGTGTCCCCGCCCTCGGCAGCCGTTGCGGCCGGAGACAGCGAGGTGAGGGGCATTGGAGGGCAAGTTTGCGCAGCGTCATCGAGAGAGGGAAAGCACTGAGGGGCAAGGGGTCAAAGCTCCCTCCAAGTCACCCCACTCTTTTGCTCGCGCCACCCTTGCATTGTCCTCCCCAAATCGGACTTCGCGTGTCCCTGTCGCATGTTGGACGACAGACTGACGTTTTCAAGAAAGCGCGAATCTTCCTGTTGTATATTGTCTGTATCCTTCTAGGCACACCGGACACCCCCAACCGCTAAGATTTCTCCTCGCTATTTTCTTGTTTCTTGTCCTTGCTTTTCTCTTCCTCCGTCAGATTCTCATCGTCACGTTTCTCCGACGACCGCGACCTGTCCTTCTTGCTCTTCTCCTCGTCCAGAACCTCCTTGACCTCCTCGCCGACATCTTTCGCGTCGTCCCATTCGACATCATACTCCACCGCGATAGCTTTCACCTCGCTTCGAAGTGCGTTCGCCTCACGCACCAATTGCTCCCATTTCTGGAGGTCAAATCCCCTCGCTTCGTAGAGCGAGTGTTGTCGCCGCGATACCGTCACGTTCATGGCGGCCTTGTAGGAGAGGTCTCTGCTGATATACAGAAACCACAGATAACCACCCATGATGGTGGTCAGGCCGGCAAGATAGGTTATGGGTTCGACAAGATCCCATCCAAACTCCGTGTGAAATGAGAGGTAGTATACCAGACACCACCAGCCACTGAGCATGGCGAACCCTCCCTTTGCCAGTCGATGGGCGCCGCGATGTGCTAACAGATCGCATTCCTTTTTGATCTGGGATAGGTGGTCAATCTCCCGACTCATTTTCCGAAGTCTTATTCTCATGTAGTAGGTCCGGTCGTTGAAGGACGGCACGCTAACGCGCATCTCAATGCCATAACCCTCGATCTCGATTGCGAACTCCCGACCTCGAGCTGCGTCGCGTATAAAGTCGCCAATCTCGGTGCTGCTGCTCCAGCGGACCCAGTTCTTATCTGAGCCCTTTCGCTCCGGCCCTTCGTGTCCGAGTCCTGAATACGACGCGACATGTACCGGCGTGCTCTTGCTTTCGTTGTCTTTCTTCCTAGCCTCCGACCTCGAGATAGGCCTATTTTCGCCATGCTCTGTGTCTTCCGCTCGGAAATACACATTAGGTATCTTTTCCTTGCCATCCTCCACCACGGGAGGGATTTCGGCTTGGATCAGGCGTTCCACATATGAAAGAGGTTGTTGGGGGTGTATAAGCAGTGCTAGGGGCTGTATCGTATCATTCGGCGATATTGAACGGCCAAAGTCGCGGTTGTTGTCCCTGTCCTTTTCGACGCTCGCGGGCATTGGGAGGATCAACTTTAGTAGACGTGTAGGTGTTGTCAGGAGCTTGCCTGCTGCCTTTAGTCATCGGGGCGAGACTCGCCATCGGCTACGGTGACACGTACCCGTCGTCAACCGCTCTTCAGTTTCTCCTTTCTCATCTACAGGAGGCTTGTCGGCATCTTGCCGATGCCAGGGGCGCTTAACCTGGTGTTGGCGTACTCTGACTTCCTGTTCGTGCTCATCGAGTCCCTTCTGGTTCAGTCTTTTTGCCTCTTCTTCGTATTTGTCCCCAAGACGCGCGAGAGTGATTGAGAAGGCCCTCGGGCGACAGTGCGAAAACTTGGGCACAACACTGCGGGAGACTCGAGGAGTTGCAGTTACGGCGCACCTGGCCAACTGGCCAGGCAGTCGTCTCAGAAGATATGACATTGAGAATGTATCGACATGTTAGGGGAAAAAGACGTTGATTTAGTAGGAGTCTAATAACGGCAACAACTTCAGGTAGATCATCCCAAGCAACGGCTGTGGATCCAACCGTTGGATGAAGGTGTTCGGAGTGACGTCACCGTTCCTGACGGATGCGGCCAGCGCATCTTCCAGGTTCCCAGCACTGTGGATCACGCTGCGGGGTCTGCTCACCATTGTGACTTTGGACGGCAGGTGTGGCATGCTATAACATCATTTTCTTTTAATGTACAGAACGATCGCAACGCCGTAAACTACCACTGTATTTTGGATGGGCTCTGTCAAGCCATAGCCAGACATGTTTTGCTACTGGAGGTCACCGTAACGTGGGGGTTCCTCAGCCCTGGCCTTTCATTGTGGGGCTGACATTTGGGACCTGACCCTGGCGAACCCGCACCGCGCAATCTCATCGGTCATAACAGCCATTCAGAACCATCATCACAATGCCTGACGAGCTTCAAACAAGCACCGCAATATCAGGTACCCCGTGGGCGGAATAATCCATTCACCTAGAGCAGGCATGTCGGCGCTGGCGCATATCGTCCAATCACCCCACGAGGCTCTCAGCTCATTGCATCAAAGCAGCTGTCAGCGCTCGCGATAAGGAGCTGCTGCATCCCGCGCTGAAGTCATGGCGTCGGGCCACCAATCTCCCCACCAATGTATCAGTTACGGCCTACGAGGTCCTGGCATTTGAGCACGCTATCTGATCCCAGGATCGAAGGCTAGTTTCTAAGATGGATGACGCTTCGGAGTCGAGCCATTCAAGCCCAGAAGCTGTATCAGCACAATCACAGGCGAGAAAGCGCGCCGAGCGGCCTTGCGATACCTGTCGAAAGCGGAAGAGCCGATGTGTCAAGGAAGCAGAGCAGGAGAGATGCGTTCTCTGCACCTTTCACAACCGCGAATGCACCTTCAACGACGTCCCCCCTCCGAGGCGGAAGAGAACTGGGCCCATCGACGACTCTAGTGCTAGCATCGAAGATGGGGGCGATAACGAACCGAGGTCAGTTTTACATCGCGATGTCCTTTAACGCACATGGAAGGAGCTGATAATGGGAGCATCGCAGACGTGCTCGAAAGAAGACCAAGGGAACCCAAACCGATGAAAATAGCACGCTGCTCGGCGGCCCAATACTTCCCGGCACTCGATCCCTCCTTGATCGTACCCTAGGCCTGCATCGAACAACACATTTCAAGTACATCGGCCCCAGCTCCCTGCACGAGGAGCGGTTGCTGGACCTAATACATCGTTTCTACGAATCTGGAAACGGGGAAGATGGGTGCAAGTTTCGCCGTGTTGCTGATTCCACCACTTTTCTCTCCAAGTCCGACCGCCATACACTGTTCAGCGGTGATGTTGACGGTGACCTCGAGGCGATCGAACAGCTTGTCCAGCCACACGGACCGGCCCTGGTCGACTTGTACTTCCGCATAGTTCATCCCAGCTACCCGATTCTCCACAAAGGTGTCTTCTTGGAGAAATACAAGCGGACGTATAAAGAGTTCTCTCCACCCCTGCTTGCGGCAGTTTACTTGCTGGCGATGGACTGGTGGGAGTATGATCGTGGGCTTGCATCACGTCCAAAACCAGATGGCGAAGCCTTACTCCGGATTGCCATGAAGGCCCTGACTGGAGTTGTGCATCGGCCGAAGCTATCATCGGTACAGGCCGGTCTTTTACTCCTCCAACGTGCAGGGGGCGACTCGTGGGTCCTGACCACCCAGGTTGTCGGCATTGGCGAGGAGCTCGGTTTGCACCTTGACTGCAAGTCGTGGAACATCCCAGACTGGGAAAAGGGACTCCGACGCCGACTAGGTTGGGCCATCGTTATGCAGGACAAATGGGGAGCGCTTATTCATGGCCGACCGTCCCACGTCGTGATGTCGGTCTGGAAAATGCCCGAGCTCGACGTGGTAGATTTCCCCGAATCTGCGGCGGACGAAGATGACAAGGAAGGCAGCACCGAAGTCGAAAAGGGCCGTCAGCTCTTCATCTGGCTTGTCCGCCTTACCAGGATTCTGTCAGAAGCGCTTGACACTTTGTACAGCCCCGATCAGACCGCGATACAAGAGGTTGTCGCCACGAGTGGAGTCGAAGGCATTCTCGAACTGATCAAGCCGCTTGCAGTGAAGCTGAAGTCATGGGCTCATAAACTGCCTGCGGTTCTTCGAATGGATGATGTCAAAACTCGGAAGCTTTGTTCCAACGGCTACCTTCATCTGGCGTATTTTGTTAGTGAGATCATCATATACCGACATGTGATACGCAGTTTGGGACCATTTACCTCTGCTGAGATGCGGAGGGTCACACGGGACGCAGCCAAGACTCGCCTGGAACGAGCCATCAACTTCGTTGAAGCTCTGAGGCCGGAACATCTTCAGGCATTCTGGTGGTTCGCTGCTCCGAAGTCGCTCGCGTTTATTCGGACGTACGGAGGGTTGCTCTGGGCCACCAGCGCAACCGACGAGGAGGCGGACTTTTATCGGCGGAAGCTCGAGGATTTCCGGTGGAGTTTGAAGGTTCGAGCCAAAGGGGTCAGCTTTGTTGCCGCGGCGCTGCAAGAGATGGATGAGAGCCTCCAGGATATTGACATGACGCAATCACCGATCGGGCGAAATCCCGAGTCGAGGGAGGCAGCTACATCGCTGGGCACCATGATAGCCGGTGCCAATGATGCCGAGACACAAACACCAGCTGCCCAGGAGGCGACGATGCACCTGTTGCAGGGTCGATACTTTTCTCCCGAAACATCACCGGTGTATAGCAGCATGCTGGATGTGGACGTGGAGACGTATTTGCCCGATGGGACAGACCAAGGCTTCTCAGCGTTTTATGCTGGGCTGACAGACGCATGATGTAACGCCGTGACAGCCTGTCTTGTCTCGTCTCGACTGTGTATTCATGACCTAATGCCCCCATGCCCCTTTCTGTGTTCGGGTCACATTGTAGTGTTGCTGGCATCACTGAGGGTTCGCGGCTGGGCGGCACCAGTGACGGCCTGGCAGGGTTTCCTGTCTGTGATCTCTCACTGACTCGGTCCAGATGTCAGTTTGTCCTCGTAGAGATACAGCAGAGGCCGGTGGGGAGGATGTTGATAGTCCTCGACCCGGGAAAAAGAGAGAATGGGCGTACAATTGAAGTGTCAAAGACAAGACGGCGCGTTCTTGGGTCGTCATACCAGGCAGACTCCAATTCCAAGATAATGTCCGCGGTTTTGTTTTGGAGCAAGTTCGTGACGACAGTGTGAGGCAAGGGTCTTGCCGTCGGCCATCTTACCAAGCCCCTGCGGCATGTCTTGTTCGGCTGCATGCCGTGCCGACGGCGAAGTGAGACATGTTGCCGACGGCGCAATCCCATCCAGCCCCGTGCATGGTGGTGCCAAGGCCATGACACACGAAATTGATGGCGCAAGCAGGGGATGAGAGTTGATGACCAATTAAAGGAGGAGACTCAAGATGATAACACAAACATGCATATTTGATGCGCAAAAATAATATATTCACAGAAGCCTTAAGCTATCCAGGTTAAAAAAGCAGTGCAGTCAGTTGACGTTCTGTCCACAGCAGCACATAACGTTTCAAGAGCTGTCTTGTGATAATGGCTGCACGCAGCCACGAAGAGATCCAAGTGCAGCAATGAGTACCTTTTTGCACTGTGTCCGATACTGATACGCCAAAGCCTGGTTTACATTCATGTTTGATGGCTGAGTCTGCTGCTGCTGCTGCTCAGGCTCAGTATCTTCCAATCGCTGGAGGTCGTATTCCAGCTTGGACATTAAGCCCAGGGTGATGCCTTCAACTAACGTCTCGAGTCCAGGCGGCGGTGGTGACTTTTCCGGTACGAAATCCGGTGCGAAGGGTCCCAGTTCCACCATAACTTGCGTCTCCTCGGGGGTTGAAACCTCAGATGCGAGGTTGTAAATTAGAGACGGCTCGATATGTAAAAACTGAGGTAATAGGTGTAGTGGAAATGAGACCGTCGAGACAGGTGGCCTAACTCTGCTCCTGCCAGCCAATGAGCTGGGGTGTGTGAGTGGACGGAGGGAAACCACAAAATCCTGGGGTTGACCAGCCTTGGGCTCGTCGTCCGCCTTCTTCCTCACGTGAATGTAATCGTTGTGGAGCTCCTCCGTCTCAGGGAGGATGAATCCGTATCCTAAAAGCAGCTCGCTGTTTGTCTTGAGACCGTAGTTGTTGAAGACCTGAGCACCGGGTGGATAGGCATCTTGGCAGATCAACTGACAGCTCGTCGGATCTGTGGTGATGTCCCACGAGTACTTGGCTGTCATAGAGTGGTTGGCAATGTCGAACAGAGGCTGCAATATTGAAAAGTCGTCAATACCGCAGTTTGATGGCAGGAGGTGTGATATGCTGTCCTGATTCTCTGGCGACAGGATAAGCGAGGGTCGAAAGCTGCGGCTCGTGAAGATACAGAAAGCCCAGTTGTAGAGAAGGCGCGTGTAGTCTTGCCAGTTGTTGAAGTTTTCTCCCTTGAGTATTTTCCGCGCCTGTTTGAACTCTGGCTTGAGGTTCTCCTGGATCTCGTCGATAGCGGCATATGCATTCGTGCCCTCCAGAATCTCAATGTCTTCGTCGGGCCAACATGCCGGCAGAGCCCAGGAGGCAAAGTGTTCAGGCTTGGGGAGAGTTGCAATGTATGGCCACCAAAATGACCGGTCACCTTGGAGATATTGCTGCATCAGAAAGAACCGGCCGATGACGTGGGGAGGAATGGTTTCCATGAACTTTTCTGGGAATGAGGACGTGTGCTGATCAGTGGACGTGAATGGGAGTACCAGTGGACCATCGACAACGGCATTCAGATACGACAGTGTGATGGGCAGTGGGCACGAGACAGCTGCAAATCCAGGTTGAAGGGCTTCGGTGGCTGATTCCTTGACACGCAACGAGAATTTGGTCACTTCGTCGTGATAAACCTCGAGGAGGGGATGTAGCACGGCGCCATGCTGCCGAGCCCATCTTTTGAGGTTTTCGATGCGTGCTCTATCCGACTCCTTCATCGTGATGTTGGCGCTATTCTGTTGGCGGCTGTTCCGTTCGTGAGCTACAGACAGAGTGATCGAAATTATCGTTCAACTCTCCCAAAATTTGGTTGGGCCAAGTGGAGAACTTAGTCAGCAGTTTTGCTTGCATCGAAGCGAACGAACGATGCGTCACTCACACATCGCGCCTTCCAAGTTGAGTGTGCATGGGAGTTGGGCAAAATTTTGCATCAGATTCCGCCCTCAACTCAGTCTCTCCTCAGTAACGGCCTCCGACTTACACTATCTCAACACCATGTATGCCAATGGGACACACAAACCACCAACCCACATGCCCTATTGACACCGTCCACAAGTCTAATTCAACAAATTCCAGTGTTCTCTTCCATCAGTGCACGCTCAGCTGCCTCAAGCGTACCGGGGGATATACCCAGATCCTTGAGCGCCCGACTGAGAGAAGGTTCCAAGATTCTCTCGACTTGAAATGATGCCTTTCCACTGAGTCCATGATCTCAATCAAGGCTCTGGGAAGTAAAATCCCAGACAACGCATGATTTTCATAGCCTAAAACCCCTGATCCAGCTCTAGCGGGTAGGTTACAGCGTCAACGGCGTGGTCTAGCCATATCGTGGGCTTGGAGTCCGAATCCTCGGCAACCGTTGGACAAGACCTAGTTTCCGGGTGTCAAGGCCCTTGGCCTTACCTCTCGGCATGCAACCTGCTTCTTGGGGAGTATCGCAGCCTGTATCTAAGAGAGTATCACAGCCTAAAATGTCCAAAACACCGCATGGCAAGCTCGAGGCTCGCTTTGATCTCTTCCAAGGGATCCAGGGTGAGTGAAGGTCTTTCCAGAAGCGATCTGTGGCACTAGGCTAACCTTTTTGGTCTACCGTCCGATAGGCAATCACTAAATCGGAAAAGGCGAAATGTGATCGAGCCTCGCCTAATACCAAGTTTTTGACACAGCTGGAAATTCACCCATCAGCTCCATCATGTCATTAAAGGAAGGGAAGCGCACGGTTCTCTACCACCCGGAATTTGAGCGTCTTTCCCCCGAGCTCCGCATCTACTGGAATCGAATTGAAGAACTCCGCGCCAAGACTCATGAGAGAACTGGGAGGCGTCAAATAAATCTCGGCGATAATACTCCATTTTCCGTCTGGCGTCGTGACCCGCATGGCATTGCTGGTGAATGGAATAGCGTCAATCTCCTTTTTGGCCGCCAAGTACTCGGGATCATTGTACCAGTTCCTTCCATGAACCGTGGGTGAATACTGGCTGCGATACTGGTTGTCAAGAACTGCCAACCGGTCCCGCCGCGTTTTCAGAAAGCGAGATCTGTCATGAACGGCGACTTTGTGCTCCATATGCAGCTCCGGCCAGGCGGCGAGCATCGTGTCGAGATCGTAATTCTCTTTCGTCATTCTGTTCAGATCATTGACGCTTTCGCTGTGGAACGCCAGGACGGTCAACGGGGGAGTCGCGCCAATATCGTCCATGGAGAGGATGAAGAGGATCACATCCGGGAGTGTGAATCCCCTCGGGTCTCGAGGCGTGAAGAAGACGGCATCCCAACGAGCGTGGTCGCTGGTTGTTGAGATGAAGGAATGGTGTGCCATGTCCCACAGACAAGCATTCACCACGAGCCCTAGCTGCATGCAGCTTTGCTGTGAAAAACGGAAGTCGAGGGCGCGACAGGAATCATAGAGAGTTAGTAAGCGTTCCGGGGGTACGGAGGGACCAGTTAGGAATCCCGAAAAGACATTGGAGAGCATCATTCTGTCGACGAGCGGATGGTCTCTGGCCATGTCACTAATAGATGTGGTCAACGCCAAGTACACAGGTCTCGATTCGGTCCCTCCGATCGGCATGACCTCACTCTGCCTCGGGGAAAATCTTTGAACGACGGAAAAATTATCGATGGTGTAGTGTTGGCGGCAGAAGAAAAACGGCCCGCACTTTCGGAGGTGGATGCCAATAACAAAGGAGTCGACAAGGGTTGGGGCGCCTTCGAATGGCCTCAAACTTAGCCCTTCCATCTGGGCATGCGGTATCGTCGTCAACTTTAGGTCCAAGAAGTAGTTGCAAGAACCAGCATTCCGGAGTTGCTCAGACCAGCTGATTCCAGAGACAGGACGATAGAGGCACAGCTTTACCGTAAGACGCAGTCCCCGGTTCGTGATGTTGACCTCGACGTTACGGCCCTGCCGTTGCTGAAGACAGGAGCCTAAACACCAGCCGAAATCAGCGGGAGACCTTGCCAGATTTCCGCAGTAGTCTTCGCAGGGCTCATTTGGGAGCCAAGCGAGCAAGCTCAGGTCGCCGCGTCTCAGAAGAATCTCCTCTTGAAGCCGGACAAAGGCCTTGGGACCCTCCCCATACAGCAAAGGCATGTTCACGTCGAACAGGCCCAGCAACGAGTACGCCATGTCCTCGACTCGGGTGGTTTGCCGTTGAGATGCCCACGACATGACTTCAGCAGCTGGCGTCCGCATCACTCGATTGATGTCGGAAAATATATGGCGAGGTATACCCGTGATGTCGGACACGAGTTTTGTCAAGTCTTGCGCGGATTCCGATTCCCGGTAGATGCGAAATTCCGCAGGGATGGAATCAACGTATCGGACGCAAATGATGCCGCGAACTCCCCACGAATTGTCAAAAAAGACAAGCCTCGATGGAGCAAGAAGCTCTTGCAAGGTCCATCCCCGAGTAAACCATCGGCAGTGCGGCAAGAAGACTTCCAAGGCTTCCTCTGGCTGCTTCAGATCAGAGAGCAAGACATAGCAAACATCGGCCCTGCTGTACCATTGAAACATGGAATTAATGGATTCGCTCAGCTCAGCACTGCTTGTCTTGTCGATGCAACATGTGTCCACCCAACAGTACTCAAAACCCGCCCGTTTGGCCTCTTCGCATGTGCGACGGATCTTTTCGAACTTGCCAGCGGGCAGGGCGTCCGGGTTGGCCATATCGAGCAATGTCACCTCATCGTCGCCCCAGGTGTGCGATAGGATTGCATACTGCGGTATTTCTGCAGAACTAAACTCTTTCAACTCGAAGGTTGTGGTGTTGATAAGTCGCATCGTTGGTATGCTCAGTTCCGTCTATGGTGATTAACTGATTGAGAGTTGTTACAGGCAGACATGTGCAGCTCCGCTTGGCGGCTCAAGACCCTGAGGGCATGAACACGTGATGGTCCAAATCCAAGCATATTGGCGGCAGTTGATCACTTTTATTGGTTGACATGCAAAGCCGATAGACTGGCGACTCAGGATGTCAAGGGGAAGTAAGAGAAACCTGAAAACGAAAGAAACATACAAAACGAGAGAAAATAAGTGGGAAACTAGACTGTGCCGTACAGCACCTCTGTTAACTTTTCTAATCAGGGTTACCATGAACGGCAGCTCCTAAAGTGTCATGCACTCAGTCATGCATCCAGTCTTCACGTGTTCTTGGCGAGACAGCCCACATCGAAGAGAAGTAATTTACCCCTGCAGATCCGCCTCCCAGACCGTGATGAGGGTCGCGATAATAAGCTCGTGATCGTGGGGGGAACTGCCGAGGCTAGATCGCATCTGGCAGTTGTCCGATACAAAGGGTTGCAATGCGGTGCCGCTGTTGATCCTTTGCTCGGGAGATAAGCCTCGGGGATCGTGGGTACCTGCCTGATCCAGACCGCGCAAGCCGCAACCAATACACTAAGCTGCTTGTTTTGGCTAACCCTGACAATTCTAACAAACATGAACCAAAGGTGTCAGCTTGGAAAAGGGAGGCAGGTGGTTTCTTGAAAGGAGAAAAAAAAATGATATTAAAGTGCGGACAATGTTGGGCCCATGGTCCAAGTTTCTTGGCCTAACTATTCCAAGAGAGAGACAAGACATTTGGGAATCTCTATCAACGTAATATTCAAGATGCATCTGCAAAAAACTCTTGCTCTGCTTGCCAGTTCGGCTTGGCTGGCCTCGGCAGTGCCTAGCGATGGCTTGCGTCTCATCAAGACCTCGCCGGAGGATCTCGGTGTCTGGGTGACCGAGGAAGAGAAGATTACAGAGTATACGGCAAAGGGGAAGCACTTTATTGATATTACTGACATTACTGTAAGTTTTCAACTATCTCACTGCACAGTTCCCATCAATGCTAACTTTGCCAGGACCCAGAAGTCCTCGCCATCCTGTCCACCCCCGAGTCAGAGGAGTCCTCCCTCGCCGCACGCGCCGTCACCTATCCAACCAGCGCAACCCGGCAAGCGCAGGCCAACCCTCTGATTGCGAGGGTATCTAACACCAACCCGCAGAGTTGGCTCAAGACTCTGACCGAGTATGTTCCCCCTCTCTTACACCTCCAAAGACAAGAGCCAGTCTTAACTGACAACTCCAGCTTCCATAACCGCTACTACCGTAGCACTTACGGAACCGAAGCCAGCACCTGGTTATTCAACACCATTACCAGCATCGCTTCCGCCAACCCTGCCATTGTCGTCAGCAAATTCACCCACTCGGCCTTCAACCAACCCTCCCTCATCGCGCGCATTCCCGGAAACAACACCCGCACGGTGATTGTATCCGCCCATTACGATTCCACCGGAGGTTCCTCCACCGCTCGCGGCCCTGGTGCTGACGATAACGGATCCGGCGTTGTTGTCATCCTCGAAGCGCTGCGCGTTCTCGCCTCTGCTAAATTCACCCCCCTCGATACCCTGGAATTTCATTTTTACGGAGGCGAAGAAGGCGGTCTCCTGGGTAGCGCGGCAGTTTTTGCATCTTACAAAGCTTCCTCCCGCGAAGTCATTGCGGTAGTGAACCAAGATATGGCGGGATATTCCCCTTCGGGAAAAATTTCCATCTATACGGATTACGTGGATGCTTCACTGACGGGGTATGTGCGCACCGTGGCGACAGCGTATACTGGGTCAACGACCAGTGATGTTTGCGGATACGGCTGCTCGGATCATGCGTCGGCGAGGGCGAACGGGTTTCCGGCGGCATATGTGTGCGATGAGCCGATCAAGACTTCGTCGCCGTATATTCACTCGCCAAACGATGCGTACTCGACTATCATGTGGCCGGCGGTGTTGCGGCACTCGCAGTTTACGGTGGCGTTCCTGGTTGAGGCTTCATATATTTAGTTCTATCTAACATGTAATCACAGACAAGAGATTTGATGGTTTTGTTTATTTATGGCTAACGTGCATGATAAGCGAGTGCACCAGACAAGCGAGTGCACCACTTTCCACGCGACGCACCACCTCCACCTTCAATCCTCAATTATTCCACAACCCAACATGTCTTCTACTTTAAAAGAGGCACAGATAATCTTGGCCCTTGAGGCTATTTAACGTGATAAAAACCTTACCCTACGAGCCGCAAGTAAGATCTACGATATTCACTATACAATACTTATACGACGACGTAACGGTAAACCTATACGATACGATATTCCAGCCAACTCGCGCAAACTTACGGATTTAGAAGAGAAAACGATTATTTAATATATTATTAAGTTATATACACGCGCATTTTACCCCCGGCTTTCGTACGTAGAAGATATAGCCAATTAATTATTATACGAACGCAACGTACCTAAAGTAGGCGTACGATAGGCTTACAACTTCGTTAAGCGCCAATTAAAACTTCGGATACGTTTTACGCGTAAATACAACTACTAAAGGGCCAAATACGAAGATCCAAAAGTTATTCACAAGTAGTTTACACTTATATATAATATAAAGGTTAAATACGGGATCCTCGATAACGATATATACAACTTCGACAAGACCGGCTTTATAATAGGCATTATTATCGCCACTATAGTAGTCACTACCTTGGATGGCCGCAACAGGGCTAAACAGGCCCAGCCTAGCAATTAAAAGTAGGCTACAGTCATCCAAGGAGTAAACGCCTTAGGCTGGGCCATCCCGCTATTTATTATCTTGGCCGGGCAATATCACCTCGCCAATTAGTATCAAAAGTGCAACCTTCCGGCCAACTGGCGTATTGTAATAACCGATAATGGCTAGACTACTAATAAGAAAGGCATGGATTGGATTCGGTACTTTAATTTCTATATAGTATCTCGTACGAAGGGCAAATATCGGCTACTCATCCTTAACGGCTATAATAGCCACTACTCCGAAGAATTCGAAACCTACTACTAGGAGCACAACATTATTACACTCTATATACCTCCGTACTTTTCTCACCTACTTCAGCCATTAAATATTGGCTATTTTGGGCCGTTAAAGAAGGCGTATAGCTACTAAATTAAGTAGTTGATACGAATAAACATTATATATATCAGCAAGCTGGAATTTCTCTATGCGTTTAGAGAGGCGTTTTTTACTTCGATTACAGAAAAAAATATCTAGGGGGGGTTTGCCGGAGCTGGCCTTATACCGTACGACCCAGAGAGGGTAATATCTAAGCTAAATATACGCATTCGGACCCCAATACCCCCAGCCTCAAGCCCAGGTACAGTACTACCTTGGGTCTCCCAAACGCCATACAACCCTCAAGAGGCCACCTTACAATTAATACTTATAAAAACTCGAATTTCCAACCATCAGGGCAGCTCTCCAACCTCAATACTAACTGCTATGGATCGATTGGCTAAAGGTACGATGGCTGTAATACACGAGGTAGCTCTCCTACGTACGGAGGTCTCCGCACTACGAAAGGCTAATAAGGGGCTTAGTAAGCGACGGAGAGCCAAAAAAACACGTATACGGCTTGGAGGGTTACTTATTGTACAAGAGGCATAGGATCTACTGGATCAGAAGGCTGTAGGTGAGCAGGTAGCCCAGGAAACACGACAAAATGGTGGTGGTGCAGGGGGGTCTCGTACGAAGATTCGGTGCTGTGGCGTATGCGGCAAGCCTGGCCATAATGCACGCACGTGCAAGGAGGCTGCAGAATCGTCTGATTCATCCGTTTCT
>Ga0247765_1000473_pt1 | contig 31431 bp, 18 predicted proteins | sample UWRJL106311C6_FD_179949 | JGI IMG/M metagenome (GOLD analysis project Ga0247765, IMG submission 179949) | Plant litter microbial communities from Arlington Agricultural Research Station in Wisconsin, United States - UWRJ-L106-311C-6 | ecosystem: Environmental > Terrestrial > Plant litter >...
TTGGCTCCTTCTCAGCTAGTCCCTCAGGCCGGAATGGCAGGGATATCTACGACATATGGCCCATTCCCCGGAATCTTTTCGGAAGGCAGTATCCCTCCGCACCTCGACAATACGGCGTCCGTTGTCGGGACAGTGTTCGCAGAAAAAGAGAGTAGGAACGTACTGCTCAAGTTTCGAAACAACGCGTCTTGGGTACTTGAAGAGGATCAAGAAATAAGGGGAGGAATTCCCACTACCTTACGCATATGCATCCTTCTTCACCGGATCCCCCAACCCTTCCTTGGCAAGTTTGACGTGGATGTGGGCACTTCAGGCATCTCGTTTGAAAGGAGACGGCGGAATGCCTGGGACGAACCCCTGCTGTTTGATCCGTCCCAGAGTCAGAGGCGATTTGCAATCGCTGACGGGTATTTCCAGGATCTCGCTCGTGATCTGAATATTGATGAGGAGAATGTCGACCGCGTCAACCTCCACGAACTTGTTAGACCGCTTCCCGGTGGTCCGGATTGTGCCTTTACCCCTGAATTCCCCCCGACTTTCATCGATGACGCAGATCTGCAAAGACAGGCCAGAGCAGAGATAGAAGCCAAGATTGACGCGATCGTGGATCAACCTGCGGATCAAGCCCCGATCGAGGGATTCGAGTTCCCAACACTCGGTAGAGTGGCAGAAACTCCCTTGAACGGCTTTTACGTTGAGCTGTGGAACCCTGGGGAAAAAAACGCGGACGCTGAAGCCAATGCACGAGGAGGTGTAGGCCTCATGATGCGTCGAGATAACCCAGGTCTCGAGGGTGTTCCTTCGCAGCGGTGGCCATATCGGCCAGACGATGGCTTGCTTCGGAAGTACTTTTCCTGGCTACCGCTGCATTCTCCCGAGGTGAGAAAAACATCGGACCCCCAGCATCCCCGGTGCGCATTCTTGTACGTTTTCGCTTTCTTTATTCTTTGGCCCTACCTGAATTGGCTTCCTGGCCGATTTCAGGAGCGCGACTCACATCTAATTACTCGCCTTATTAGGGTCCGCAAGTCAAACAACATTGGCTGTCAAACGTTTGCGGAATTGAAGGAAATCATTGATGGGGAGTCCCTGGACGCTATCACCGGCTTCTTCGCAGTTCCCGGTGAATACTTTGATTACCGGAGACATGATGGCGGAACATGTCGAAAGTATGGGCCCAGCAAGTCTGGTAAGCGTCCCTGTCTAGATGTCTCCGTCTGTCAGAACCGAGCGCCTAAACGAGGAGGACACAGGGTTTACAATCCACGTCATTCAAACTCCGTTTTACAGCAGAGGCTTCTGGTCATTAATTCTTCTCAGCCACACCAGCTCCAAATCTGTTGCCGGATTGATCCAGACAGACGCCGACATCAATTTGGCTAACATCTTTAAAAGCACACGCACCCTCGCCAGAGTATTTGCATACCATCCCTTGCTGGTTTTGGTGCATTTCTTCCTCGACCACTTTACCGCCACTGCTAACAGATTCACGGAGGTGTTGCAAAGGGTCCAGAAGGTTGACCAAGAGCTCATGAGGGAAATGCGGGCTGGTAGCAAAAGACAGCCCTTTGGAAAGCTAAGCCAGATCCTCCACGAGGCAAGGATGGAGCTGGCGGAATTGGCCCGTCGCAGAACCTTTGAGAAGGACATTTCCCGAATCCTACGCCAGGATCTCGAGAAGGACGAAAAATTACTGAATCGCGTCGCAATGTACAGCGGGATCTCAAAAAGCCACGACTTGGCTCTTGAGGCCTTGCCGAAACGAATCGAGAGCCAATCCACGGTGGTAAGTCAATCCCAGCCCAAAAATCGCAACCCCGCGTTCAATCTCACAATACCACCCAGCTCTACAGCCTAATCGCACAGCGAGATGCCCGAATGCAGTACCATCTCGGAAAAGAGACGGCCAAGGACTCCAAGGCAATGTTGACACTTGCAATCATCACAATTATCTTCCTGCCCGGGGCCTTTATCGCAACCATATTTTCAACCGACATGTTCGACTTCAGTGATCATCAGCAGCAACTTCGGATCTTTTTCGCTGTGTCTGTGCCTCTTACGGTTGTCATCTTGGTATTATGGCTGGCCTGGATAACCACAACGAAAACACCAGAGCTTGGGCTCGTTGACGAGGAGAAGGGCCCTGTGTTGAAGGCGGGAGAGGGAAAGGAAAAAAAGCAGGAGTGAAATGACTTTTGAGGGTGGAACTAGGGTGAGAGGGAATCCTTGGCCATATGAATCTTCTGCTTGTTTGTTAGGCTTTTATTGTCCGTATCGACGTATGCCTCGAAGGCCTCTTCGCATCTGCTTAGCCAGTCCGATATTGCCCCCGCCATCAGAGGGCCGACAAAGGGTTGGATTCCCATGTTTGATGATGTCTGTAGTGATTTGGTGATATTGTGTTGTCGGAGATACGAGGAAACAGACAGATGGAGATCTGTAGAAAAGGAAACTCAGGCAGCAACAGTTAGCGCCCAATACATGCGAGAGCTACCCCGCCCCCTTTAAGATAATGAGTCTGGGTAGCTGCATCCTGAGCTAATAAGTGTCTAGATGAGTCGCTCTCGTCCTCACTGCTGTCTATCTTTATCTAGGTATTGTCACGGCGTGGCGCGCCGTGACAAATGACATGTGCTGCGCGCCATACGACCATTTGATCTTTCCAAGACCACGCAGTCTTGGAATTCCCCTCTTTTCTTTTTCTCCTTATTTTTTACACACTCTAGAGCACGCCTAGCTAGTTGCCACACACAACTTTGAGACTCTTATAAACCACACCGCTAATTTTTTTTAATACGGAATTTGCTTTAATAAGTAGGCGTATTTTGACAAATATTGCGAATTCCGTAATATTTAGCCAGAGTGATGATTCCGTACTCCGGGCCCCTGACCACGGTGCCGACTCCTGTGCCTTGTTGCTGTTGGTCCGGCCCTCTGACCAGATTGTTCGGGATTCACCGATCTCCGGTTTTGTGGTGTATTTATTGCCGGGTCGTTCTGACCTGGGGTGCACGATAGATAGAGAACTTGACTTTTGACTTCTTTTCGCCTTTCGTCCTTTCCGCAGACCATCCAGGGTTTGCGTTACTTCTGGCCCTCTGATGAGAATGAGCTTCTGTCTTACTTGATTGCGGCCGTCCTGGGCATCACTTATCTACAATCGCTTATCTACTTTGTCAACCGTCGCCGCACATCCCGCTGCTGCGAGCCCACGCACACAAGCTCATCGTGACAGCTTGTGGTAGATCTGGTGTGGTTTGCCACTGGATCAGTGAGAGTGGACATAGTCGCCATTTGGCATATAAATAAGAGCTATCAAGCAGTGTTTTTTTGTAACGTAGGATGCTTTAGGATGACAAAGCGAGGAGGCTACACTGCAAGATGGTTCGTACAATAGAGCTGGGTAAAAGCTGTCTTTACTCATTTTGGTCGTTGCACACGGTTAGCGCTTGTGCTAGCAGAGTTCCATAACTCGAGTCAGCTCTATTAGCCTAGATTCGCCACTAGCGCAAGCAGTTTAGCCAGTGGTTCAGATTCGCCACTATCCCCAACCCAGCCGGAAGTTACATTATCTCTGTCAGTAAATTGTTTATATATTTACAAGCAAGATACGCTGTCTATAATAGCCCCTTTAAAATCTTAACTAATAAGCCTAAAAGATAAGCAAGATGCTAAGGGTTCTCTGATATCTCCCTACCTAATAGGTACATCTTATAACAAAACTAAATCTAACGTTTAGACTCGACAAACTTCCTCTACCGTTTACTGCGCGCGATAAAGTTGTGTTGTCCTGACTTAGTTGGTTACATGCTACGTGATGTCAAAATCACAGCACCTTTTATCCACCTTGGGTTTCGTTTGAACAAGTTTTATTTGTGATTGTGTGTGTGTGAGCAATGCCGAGTGGTAACTGCCACGCAAGTAGTTGCCTCCGTGGCAACTATCACGCAACCAGTTTGCCTAACCACTAACCCTTTTCTTCTAACACCTGATGACACGTTACATGATGAAATGCTCCACTTGATGACATGACTTCTCTACTTAGCTAGCGTGTTATACTTTGCTAACATAATAGTTTCGCTGCCCTGACTATGTTCTATAGGTCCTTTCCAGCCATTTCAATAGTACCGATTACACTTAGCTTCACAGGACGGTTTTATACGACAGCAATGGAATAGCCTCCTGTAACTTATTTACGCGATAGTGTCGTACAATAGCTTCAAAATGATACCTTTATGCAACAGGGCTTCCTTAGTAACATGTGTTATAATTGAAACGATGACAGCATACTACTCCAAGCCAATTTGACTAGAGACGACCAGCAAAGGTGTAATTAAGCACCTTTGGCTCACCTAGCTCACCCCGATTGGGGGCCAGGTAAGCCGAGGTAGCCCCGAACACAAATGCTACTGGATAGCAATGCAGTTTGAGCTCATGCAACATATAATACGACGGGAGTTGTAATGTCATCTCTGTACCGCTCGGTGGCATCAAGAATGTTGTCAGTGTGATCTCCCGGTGCTGCTCAAAAAAGGCGAGAAACATGACGCAAATCCATCGTATCCAGCTTTGTACCGGACTCAACCCGTCAAAATTAATGCTGTTAATACCTATGCTTTGTCGCTATGTTGTCAGCGCGGGTCCAAATTAGCCCGGCATGCAACCATCTTGAGAGACATGGTTAAAAAGCGACAGAGAACCGCTGGTGTTGGTGCCTACGGAGCTGGAAGTGATTGGCCGTAACATTTGTGTCTACGCTGCTCCGGGGGGCCTAGGTACCGGGAGAGGATTGGGAAAATCTCAATTGCAGCTTAAAGTTTTCTTTTACAAACAATAGTTCCTGGCCAAGGGCCAAAAGCTCTTCAGGGTCCTACTTCTCATCCCCTGTGCAACACTTCCAGCAATGGTCCTAACAGTCAGAATGAGGTTAGCGACAACACGGAACACAGACACTAGGGGTCACTTACGATTTTCTTTGGGTACTAAAATAGGTCAAGTTGACGTTGGTTAGCAACTCGACTCGGGGTACAACACCATTCTGTCAGCCGATGCTTACCCGATATTTTCCGAAACAGACTGGTTCAATGAGGACACATGGTTCCTGGCACACCTCGACGGCAGCACCAAGTGCTGAAGTGAGGAGAATAACAACAGCAAACAGCTTCATTTTCCTTGGGGCTGTGTTGTGATGAACAGATTCAGTATAGATGGTCAAGTTGAGATGCAAAAAACTGGACGCAAAAGACGCGGGGTTGGTTCGCACCTTTCATTCGGGGAAAGAAGGGCTTTATGTGTTTTCCAGGGGTTAATGTCATGTTACCGCACTCAAACCCTTCCGGTTGCCATCGCTCGGTGAGATAGCGGGGTAATGAGTGTCGTTGAGCCATGTGGGAGGAGAGTCATGGTTCCATCACCAACGGTAAGCCCGGCCTGTCATCAATCCGAGGAAATAGCTCGCGGTCCCCCAGAGACTTGCCATCGCAGTGGATGGCCTGAATGATGTCAAGATGCTACAAAACAATACTGCGTCGATGTTTTACAAAAATCCAAAAATGGCAGTTTGAGTGCGTTTTACACAATTCTCGGCGTGGAAACTAAACTGACTAGAGCAGGGTACTTCTGCAATGCGACAAGGAAAGATTAGAATTTCAGAACCAGGGACTAGAGTAAATATTTTGACTAGGTAGACACTTCGCAAGCAAGTTGAACAGGTGCCCAGATGTTTCAGGGGTGGACTGCATCATGAGAATCGTGTAATTATACGCTCATTTCTTTCGTTAGCCCAGCGTACAAAGTACCAGAGCGCATGGTGGTCTGCTTCTCTCTTTGGGCTATCCTGTGCCGCCTTCATGCAGAACCGCCGCACCTCGGCCACTAACCATCCAATGAGTTTCGTAGTCCCGGCCCCTGCTTTGCATACACCATCCGTGTGCATATGCACCATGTTACCTGAGAGCTTCTCTTGGCTAGCTTTCGCTTATCTCTCGCTGCCATAGGTTGAGGGATTGCTTTTGAACAAGTATAGGAGGCCAGGGGAGTTGAGTGGAAGGGTGCAGCAGCCTGTCGACGTACAATGGCAGGTTGAGTCCTCAAGGATTCCCACTTTGTACTACAAACCTCACGGGTATCCTCCATCGCGACAAAACAAAATGTCGATACTCCAGGAAATCATCACTCTCATTCAGACAGGAACTTCCCAGCCTCGTCTTGTCCTTGCAGCTTTTATTCTCTCCACTTTGATTCTATCCCGTTTCTTCAAACCTTCTACCCCACAACCCCCCTCAATTCCTGAGCTCATTCCCCGCATTTCCAACACCGTCCTCTTCTTCAACCACTATAGCGGTCTCCTTCGTCGTGCCAAAACCGCTTTTGGCTCTGGGGACATTGTCCGTTTTTATGTCGGACATAAAACCGTTTACCTCGTTAGAGGCGCACGTAACATCACCCGTCTCTTACGAACCAGCAATGCGTTGTCATCCGAAGGGTTCGTTCTCCTCGTATTGAAGGGAATGGCACGGATGACCTCGGCCGATCTCGAAAAGTTTGTGAGCGACAAATCCGGAAGACTGAAAACCCCGATTCCCGGAACGGAGGGTACGCATCCTAGATACTGGGCCGATAATCACGCGTTGTATGCAGACTATCTCACGCCGGCTTATTATACGGATGTTTTGGCACAGAAATATTTTGCGGAACTACAGCGGCGACTGGACCTTCTCCCTCTTCCTTTTCCACCCTCGCTCTCTTCAAACCCGTATGATGACAACAAGATTGAGAATGAGAGTGAGAATGAGAGCCTGGAAATACAGCTCAAACCCTTCCTTCGGCAACTAATTTCCGAATCCTCACTCCTCTCCATATTCGGGCCGTCCCTGCTCCAGCTTACTCCCGAAATTGTCGAGCAATACTGGGAATTTGACCGTCTCGTCAATCCCATCTTATTCGGTGCGCCGCGATGGCTTTTTCCAGCAAGTTATACCGCGCAGGAAACGTTTTACGCCGGCGTAGAGAAATGGCTGGATCATGCGCTTGCCAACTTTGACTGGGCTGACGAAACCGCCAACACGGCAGACTGGGAACCCCTTTTCGGCGCTAGAGTCACGCGTGAAGCGGCGAGTTGGTTGACGAAGGGTGGGTTTACCAAACAAGCTACGGTAGGCCTGTTAGGTGGGTTAGTGTTTGCGTTGCTGGCGAATACCGTATCGGTAGTCACCTGGGCGGTCATGCATTTACTACAAAACCCAAACTTACTCGCCCGCGCGCGGGAGGAGGCAAAACGCGCATTGGTCTTTGACGACGAACAATATCGAGTCGACCGGGCGAAATTGATGGGAATGCCGCTCTTGCAGGCCATCTTTGCCGAGACCTTGCGGCTGCATGTCATCTTCCCCGTCATGCGCGAGGTCATGGAGCCGGTCGAGTTTGCCGGGTACAAGATTGCCAAGGGGTCGTATATCCAGGGAGCAGGAGGGATTGAGCATTTTGATGACGCGTCGTGGGCCAAGGACGGACATGGTGCTGATGAGTTTTGGCCAGAGAGATTTTTGGTCCACGCCGAGGGGGGGAACGAAGTACCCGTATTTTCGACTGAGGGAAAAAACGGCAAGTTTTTTCCATTCGGTAAGTCAAAACAGTCCCATTAGCCCCTCCCCCCCCCAAACTTGGACTGATGGACTGGGACTCGGAAACAGGCGGCGGCCCCGGCATGTGTCCCGGCCGACACTTTGCCAAACAAGAGGTTTTGCTGACCATGGCTGCCTTGCTAACCGGCTTCGAGATTGGCTTTGTCGAGTGGACGAACCCAGACGCATCAATCTCGGACAGGGGTCCTTTGAATAATGAAACATATACCGGGACCATGCCTCCGGATCGTGATGCAAGGATTAGACTGAAGAGGAATGCATAAAGTGACGGGAAATCCACTCGTACTGTATTATCACAAAGTCTAATGTCAGGCGCTATTTTCCATTATAATCCCATCGCTGTTCAAGTTGCCATGCCGGTGATAATGGTACGTCGCTGTGATCCTCCCCACAACCCCATCTCCATCTAAAGAGCCCGACAACACTTGGCAACTCAAAGCTATCCAAATGTCGACCGGTCTGAAACACAGAGTCAACTGGCGCTGGTCAAGGTTCCAGTAGTACAGCACGCCCCCTGACAGAGAAACGACTCTCGATGCCTCTTTGGCCTAGAGCGGACCTTGCCTTACGCATTGTCCGGTCCAAAAAGGCGTCGGCAGAACCCAAGATATGGTGGGGCGTGTCAGCTATGTCCAGCTCGAGATGCCTTAGGTTGGGTGCGTATTCTAAAACGACATGGGCCACTGCCGGTGTCGTGTCTACTGTCACTGCCGATGTCACGTTGTTTGGTGACCCCAACGGCAGCAGCCACCAGTGAGGAAACTCCAAGCAGTGGAGGCTTTCCACCTTCGGGCAGAGCCTGAGAAGATTAACCAAGGAATGCCAGCCTATCTCCGCGTCCACCAGCCGTATTTCTTTTACGGCTTCAAGCCGCAGTGTCAGTCGTTGTGGGTTGAAGCTACAGTGACCCAAAAGCTGGAGCAGACTGAGGTTAGGCGCAGCCAAAAAGAGCCATTCTAGCCTGGCAACCTCCCACCGGTCGTGGTTGAGCCGGGGCGCCAGGATGGCAAGGATGCTCCGCAGAGACATCAGCGAACCCTGAGGACAAAGGTTAAAAGCCATAGCGGGGCGGCGTATGAAGAACTCGAGAGTCTCGATGTTGGGGCACAAGCTAGCCATAGTGCCCAAGGGGAGCTCAGGGGGCCCAATCAGACTTGTGCTTGCGCTGGCGGGAGGGGCCGAGTACACGCGAGCTTGTGTAGCCGGTACGGCGTCCCGGCACACTGCGACTTGTCGGTTGTAATACTGCTGAACCTCGCTGGGGATGGGAAAACAACGCGGCGCCATGTCGAGGGATATGTGCTTGACCATTCTCCCGAGGTCGGGTCGTTCGATGAAAGTCCGCGCAAGACGCCGCTAGCCAGTCCGTGTGGTGTGTCTATCGAGGGTATGGAACAGACGGCGGGTCACCAGGTCACAGAAAAACGTGGAGGTTTGGCAGAGACTCGCGAGGTCTCTCAGGCGCATGGCGGCGGCAATGCTTGGTTGATCGAGGGATATATCGGGAGGTCGGTATTGAACCTTTTTTCGTGGGCCCGTTCTGTGGTGTTGGCACAAGTTGTCGAAAATCATTTCCCAAACCTCGGTAGGTAAGAAGGGGCTTCCCCGCTCTATCCCGCGCTTGACTGTCGGCGCATCTGCGACTGTTGGCGAATCCATAACCGTTAGCGTATTTAAGGCCGTTAGCGCATCTACGACTGTTGGTGGATCTGCGATTGTAGGCGCATCCACGACCGTTGGCGGATCTGGGGTTGTCTGGTCTGACATTGCAAATCGTGCTTCGCGTTGCCGGCAATGTATATTGCGTACGTGATATGCTCGCCGAGGTCAAAGAGCCGGGCTGTGGGTTTTCCTCGGTTCCCGGGCTCTGGAGCGTGGGTTGACCAAGTTTGGGTGGCGGATGCAAAGTGCTTAGGAGTGAAGGGATGGGTTGGGAAACGTTTTTGACTCGCAGGGTTTTGGATACATGTACAGTTTGTGGTTGCCGCGAAATTACACCACCAAACAGAAGGACCCATCGCGACGGTGACGGCCACGGTAACTGCAACAGTAACGGCAAAGCTTCCGTTCCGCCAGGGGAAATTGCTCACCTGAGCCACTTGCCCGCGCCTACCCGTTGGGGGAATAGCATCGTGTCTCTGCTGGGCATGAGGGAAGGCACCACCACCAAACCCCACCTGCCATGTTCAGAGATCACCAGCTTTTAAATCCATTGCGAGATAGACATGGAATATTACGCGGTCTGGACACGGATCTACACATACATGACCTAAAAAACCACTTCCCCCGTTGTTTCCCTCACCAGTCTCATCTTTTTCTGCAAAGCATCCTCGTCCTCCCCGCCCACCACCACATCCGCGATACTTTTTTGCGTCTCCAAATCTTCATACCAGCTCAAGACAATCATTTGCCCGGACATGAACTCTTCTTTCCACCTTTCCATAAACTCTTTGCGGCTTTCATTTGTTGTCGTGATAGACACACTGCTTGCCCAATGCCAACCCCGACTTGAGAAGTGGTTTCGCAATAACGGCAGCGCGAGCGATCCCGACGGACGCACATTCACATCGACAATATGGTATGTCGTCACTTCCCCGGTCTGCGTCTCAGTCTGTCCGGGTGATTCCGTCTCCAAGACGTCAATGCCTACAGGACCAAAGTACCCGTGCGAGGCAACCCACTTTGCCGTCCGATTTATGAGCGATGAAAATTTGGGTTGCAAGATTTCGTCTTGTGAGCTGTAGTTGATGGTGCTACCAATCCAGGCATTGTTGTTATCGGTCATTTGCTCCGATGCGCCGAGGAATATGGCCCCCCCCTGATCGGTGACGATGAATGTCAGGCCGTGGTCAGCAACGGGGTTGTGAACGAGCTCGCTGATGATGACACTGCCGGGCTGTAGGTGGTAGTTGGATTGAGTGATTTGGGGAAGCAGTTTGCGGAGAGGGCTGCCGTGTTCGCTGCGCAATTCCTGCAGCAGATTTTGTTTTTCGGCGTCGGTGGTTATCACCCAGGTGCCGGCTCCGCCAAAGGTTTGCTGGTTCTTGAACACAAAGGGGACAGGCCTGCGCTCGACGGCTTCGATGATGCGGTCCATCTGATCCTTGAGCCAGTTGCCGCGTTTTCCCGTGCAATCAATGGGGATGAAGGGAAGCTCCCCAGGGTCCGTCACGCAGAGATGGCAGCACTCGGCCGCAAGGGGACTGTATCCCTCGATATCGATAATCTCAGCTCGTGGGGTTGGTAGCCCAGACCGTGCTAACGCCGCCTTGCTGTTGAGGTACCAGTGCTTCTCGGGGTCGTGAATGAGGGGATATTTCTCCAGTGTGTCAGGGATGAGCTTGTATGCCAACTTGTCGATCTGATATTTTTCTATCGGTATATCAGTGGGGCCATCACAGAAGATGAGTTCGGGCTGTTGAGATTTGTCAAGCACCGAGAAGGTGGTTTCGGCCTCTCGCTTGCCGTGCTCGACTTGGTCGGGAGTCTGGTTGGCGTTGAAGAGGATGACGGGAACTTTGCCCGAAATGAATGCGTCCCGCTGGGGAATCAAGCTGAGATACTTCATGGCGAGCGACTTTTGCAGTTCTTGATTCTCTGAGGTGAGTTGGTGACGCGGCTCGGTGTTGAATGGACTGTCTTGATACAGAAACTTTGTATTCCGAGGAAACTGTGAGGTGAGATCAAGTCCACTGCTGACGCCACAAAACACCATGCCTAGTCGGGTGTCGGCATTGCTGGGGCTTGCCAGTTTGTACAGTTCGGCAATCGTGGTATCGAGCTTGACGGTTGCGGGCTTGAATCCCAGCGGCTGAGGCATGTTGGCTGATCCCATCTTTGCGGATTCTTTGTGCAAAACTTTTGGGGGAAACAAAATCTGCCCGTACCTTGTTGCATGGACAGCGAAATTTATAACTGTGATTCCTACGGGATCGTTTGCAGCGAGGGTTGGAACAGCTGAGCGCGCCAAGGCTATCACGGCAAGCGACACACGCCGTGGAGCGACATCAGCATGCGTTGATGACGTAACCTGTCTCACTCGCAGCGCAGTTTGTGGCATACACACAACGGCTATGACGTAGGGAATTCATGAGTTGGCGAGTTCAACTCTGAGTACCAAACAACAATGCCTCGGTTTAAAAAAACGAAAACCTTTCATTGTAGGAAAGGTAAGATTTTCCAAAAGCTAAGTTTAATTTTATGCCTTCTACGGAGTAATTATAAGCCTTAATTTTCAAGTTGCTGCGAAACTAGGCCGGTGTACGAAGTAAGAACCATGACAATGTAAACTCCCGGAGTACGACTATCGCAGGGGAGATAAACTTTTCCTCCACGACGGGACTGCAAGAGTGATTTATATACATGTATCGCATCCTTTCAACACACACATGTGTGGGATACAAGACGCTCGACACCTGTATCCCCGTTACAACTGTCAATGCAACAGTTTTTGCACCACGGATATATTGTCCCTCTCGCCCAAGTCCCGCAGTAGAAGCACCATTGCGGGCGTAAATTTTCCTGCACCAGGATTTCAGATGCGTCCCGACGATGGTGTTTGCCAGTGATCAGAAGAATGGACTCGACAGCGGATTTCTCGGTTAAATCGCGATCCAGCCTCGGTAGCCATCGGACCCAGGCTTGGTTCGGCCCCGAGCTGATGGCACTCATGAGGAGAAATGTGACAGCAACTTCTCTGTGAACAAATACGAAGTTGTCTAACCCTCCGATCATGTGCATCTTCACCTTGTTGTTGCTCTGTTACTTGCTGCACGCGCTCCTGGATGACGGAGCGGAAGTTTGGACTAATTCTGGTCGTTCTTCTACCTAATCTCCGTCAACTGTCATCTCTCTAGAATGCTAATGGCGTCAATTAAGGCAGGCAAGTGTGCCGCCTTGGTCACGACAGCCTGCCAATCCAGCACCGCTCGGCGTCTTCTTTGGGGAGAATCAAGCCCCAGGTACCTGGTTGTGGAAATTATGCCCCGTCAAAGTTGACGGCAATACCGTGCCAGCTTGATTTGTATCCCGGGCGCCCCGGTTGCGTGGTCGTGGAAAGGCGCGTGACGACTGAGGTTTGCTCGCAAGGTCATGTCGCCGTTGTATCGACAAAGCCAAATTTACAGTCACTTCTTTCAGGAGCATTCCCATTAACTTTGACGGGACTTTGAGCATCAGACACATGTGTGTGTGGAAGGAGATGGGTAGTTCCCCGGCAAAGAAGCGTCTAGTACTTTTAATCTCAGCAATGATTCTGTATCCAGTTTAAGCATCTAGGTATCCAGGATCACTTACTCAAAGTTGCCTGTGTAAGCTGACAACATTTTGCCGAAACTTCTAATCGACTTGGCTGGGTGTTGCCAAAACTCGGTCATCAAGGCGCTAGCTATCGGTCGGCTGCTGCGTTCTGTCACCCCGAGGGCCGAGCCCCATGTCACGGCAGTTAGAACTCGATTCCTCGCGCAAAGTTATTCCGTATCATTTGCAGTAATCTAAAGCTAAGGAGAAAAGGAAAAGGGAGGAAGAAGCCCAGAATTGCACCACCCTAATGGATGGTGGTGCGGTCGGAGGGTCGGGCGGGGCAGGTCGGCAGAATGATTCGGTGGGTCCTGAATCTGCTGCTCTGGTGGGGCGCCCCGCCCTGGGTTGGGTTGGGCAGGCACGACGGCCAGGCTGCCGTCACTCCCCAAGTGTTGTTGAGGCCGTGTTCGAGAGCAGACTGAGAGGCCATGATTGTTCCAGTCCCGAGCCAAATAATACAGTGATGAGACTGAGAGTGAAGAGGGAGTCAGTGACAGTCTGAGTCTTTAGGTATAGGTAGATTGATTGATACTAGCGGCTAGGGGCGCATATGCTGCGGCCGCTCTTGGGGCTGTATCCATGTAAGGTTCACGGCATTTTAATACAACGTCGTACCAGTCCAACGGAACAAAACAACTATCGAGCCACATTTGGTTTGCCCTGAAAACTGCTGTTGCGTGGCGACTGAGCTTAGCAATCTGCAGTTCAGGTATTATAGTAAGACTTGCGTGGTTGATTGTAGGTTGGATTAACAGCTACGTCGAACGGTGACGACTACACCATGGCATAAACATTGCCTGGCAAGGAAAAGGTGGCAATTTTAGCTCGACTGACTGGGTAAAACCTGGCACGCAGATCTCGAAGCTCTCGCAGAGGGAGGGGTTCCGTCGGGAACTTAGGCTTGGCAACCCCGTCTTTGGAGTCGTACATTTTGAAAACCATGCACTCATGTTTGGTCTGCCCGCTGAGGTAATGCCATATACTTGTGATGAAAGGATCACGTTAGAGGGGCCTCGTTCCAGATCCCAGCTCACTTGAGGACACTTAGCCTACCACTGAGGAGCATGGCTGCCCTGTCTCCCATGTGTTACCGGACTCGCCTCCTGGACTGCCCCTAGCGGGGATACATCTGCTTTCGGGAACAAGGCATCAGCCTGTCTTGGCATCATGGAGGAATAAGGGAGGCAGTGGCTCTTGCCGAGGTGCGCATTCCCAACCGGCAGCAAGTACTGGGCCATATCATATCGAGATCAACCTTGGTGACCCCCAGCGTCTATGAAAGGGATATTCTTTCTTGTTAGCCCAATCCTGGACGGCGGTGGCGTGGTTGTAAATCTGGAACCCATGTGTATCAAACACGAAATATGGGATCTCTGCGCGGTCCGCTCGGAGCCATCTCACACTCGCCGAGGATGAGCCCAATCCGGTGATGGAAATTTGTAGGAGGAATTAGACCCTAAAGCCCCCAAACCCCCCAACGGCGGCTGGACCTACTCAATCGCTAAGCCCACCCATTTATAATCAGGGCGTCCCACTAGTAAATTATCCACCTTCAGCTCCCCCCACGTAAATGATATAATAATCAGACTAGGCTACCATTTAGCAGTTTCACAACGACAACGGCACCGGCGGGAGGGCAGACGACTTCGAAGTCAGAGGGGTGTAGAAGGGAGAATGGAAAATGGTCGCAACGAGGGATCATGGTGATATGTGGAGTCATGTTGTTATTTTTAGCGTAAAATGCATAGTTGAGCCTCCCACTGGCACTCGTAGGAGGCTGTGCCCGAGACAACCGCCCTCTGAAGGTTATCAAGCTAGTACAAGCTAACTTCAACAAACTGAAAGCCTTTCCACTGCAAAGCCTCGCCCTTCATCACTCCCTCCATATATCCAGACCCGACCAATCGGTGCTTTCCGGGCCTCTCTGTCGACGCTCGGAGCACTAGCGGCAACCGACACCCCTTCACTAGCCACAATTGATCTCCGATCTTGCATGACTCCGGCACCAGACAGTAGTATCCCTTCTGTGACAAGGCGGGGCTGCGTTGGAACGTCCCGGCGGCAATGCCGGCTGCCTGATTGAAGGATTCGGCTCGTGCACGGAGTTCGGCAACAGAAATTTCGGTGTCTGTGGCTACCTGCTCGTAGGCTTGCTGAAGCGGGATGGACGTCAGAAAAGTTTTGTGGAGGACAGAGAATACGGGACCGTAGTCGGTTTCGCGGCCTTGGGTAATGCCGCCGATGGAAGTCCGCCAGCAAGCCTCAAGCGCTGAGCCTCCTGCAACATATGGCTCTTCCTCTCTTGACTCGAGAAACAGGGCCGCACAAGTTGCCAGGTAGCTTGGGATCCATTGCAGAAAGTCGGTAGTAGCCGGGCAATACTCCTTCCAATGCTGAACAGCCGCGGAGATGACGTCCACCATGCACCCTTGTAAGCGTATGACATCGTTCTCCTCGTTGTCAAGCGCGACGTCGAACTTCAAGTCCAGGGTGGCGTTCCAGCCTTTCTCCAGGTTCCAGTTGTAACCAAATCGGCTTGCATCCTCCCTGTAATCGGCCACCCAGCTGGGGAACCGCTCAGGTGCCGTCGACATGCCCGCCACCATGAGCATTTCTCTTCCCCTCTCCCCTTTCATGATCCCCCAGCCAACCTGTCTGACAACCTCCTCGAAGCTCGCCGTGTAATCAGGCCTGAAGCCCTCATCGCCCCCGTCCCGCGCGAGAGCTAGCAACCCAAAGTACCGATCCCTTGCCAAGCTCACCCTGTGCGATGCAAATCTCTCGAGCAAATCATGCAGCGTCATGGCCTCGTACCGTCGCGCCATCCACATGCGACGCGTCATGCCGAGGTTCGCAATGGATCGCTGCCCTTCCTGCGCCTCTTCCACCTCCAGGACCTGCATCGGGTAGCACCAGCCGTTGTACGTCTCAAACATGGCGGAGAACGCCTGCCAGTCCATCATGACATCGCCAAGCAACATGGTCGTCTCCGCGGCAAGGACAAACTCTTGGATGATCCACACCCGTCGAAAGTACGGGCGACACAAAAACTCAGTCACGGCTGCCCAAGCGGGATCGTCGTCGGCGGGGACCGGTCCCTTCGGAAGCGGTGGATCCGGCAGCCCGAGAAACTGCAGCGTGCGTTGGTACGTGAGCGGTGTCCCCCCAATGTTGAGGCCGCTGCGCACGGCGTGCAGGAAGAAGGTCTTGATGAGGTCCAGCGCGGTCTCGAGCGTGGGTGTAACGTGGCCAATGTCGGCGATCACGGCGTACGCCGAGGTGTAAACCTCGCGCATAAGCAGGATTTGCTGCTCCTTCTCGCTCGTGTCGTTCTGGTTGATGCAGATGCCGTCGGCCCAGATGGGGCGGTCGCATTCGGATAGGCGAACGCGCTGGAAGGCGGAGCGCAGGGATGCGGTGATGGTGAGGGTTCCATCCGGGGTTGGCAGGGAAAATGGCGTGGATGAGTCTCCCCAGCAGTAGGAGAGAGCCATGAACCAGTCAGGGCAGGTTATCAGATTGGCCCGGGGGTTGTTGCGATATGCTGTGAAGCGATCGATGGGGGCGATTTCGAGGCGCCCCCCGAGGGGCGCGTCGCCCTGTCCAGCATTGAGCCAGAGTACCCGAATTTCGCGGGGCTGGAGGCGTTTGTATTGATACGGCTCCATATTGATGTAAGAGGTACTGTCAAATTGGTATGTTATGAGTTCTCAAGATTAACTCGCTGGATGTGGTCCCCCTCTTTCCCTCAAGATGAGGGGTAATCTGCGTTTTTCCAAACCACAGATTCGGAGTCAGGCGGCCTATAATTGCTCCGGACAAACATAACCATATATCCAATCTGTAGGAGAACAAAGAGAAGGAAAGGGCGGTAAAATCGCATTTTTCACTAACGACCTAACTATACTAATGGCGGGAAATCGAGGCGGGTAGCGGCCATGTCGCTCTTGCCCGTCCCCTTAACAAAAACCTGTAATGGTGGGTGTGTGCATTGAAGGAGTCGGTGAGGTGAGGGACGCCTGTGAGGGGTAAACTTCATCCGTCTCCTATTGGTTGGAATGTTCTGTGATGCGTGGGAATTGAGCTGTTTGTTACGTTAGGTAGACTGCTTAAGCCGAGCATCCCCTGCCGAGAGCCTCGTCCCCTCAAGATTGTCAACACGGCAACAACTTCGTCTGGCAGAGTGAATAAGTATCATTATTGCACTCCCCGACGGGGCAAATATATTCGTGCCATCCATCTCTATCCTTTAAAGCAGACTAAAAGTGACTTTCGTTAGACAATGAGATGCAAGGAGGCGGGATGGTTCCTCACCGGGGAAAAAGCCTTTTACACGTCGATCAACTTCTGGTTCTCGCTGCGGCTCATTTTCTGGGATCGAGATAGTTTTTATTGCTCTTCCGTCAAACTTTCACATGGGTTTAGCGGGGGCTATCCCGACGCTGGAAGGCGATAGGCATGGACATATGGGTCTTGGAACATTCTGGCCGCCTCGAACCACTTGTTATACCGCCGAGATTGTTGCGGGATGGGGTAGTCGCGATAAATGTGCTCTCTGCTAGTGAGTTAGTAACTTACTGATCTCAGACGTATTCTTTGGTTGGAGGAAGAGAGGTCGATACTTCTCCCGGTGCGAACTTGACCATCCTCTCCAATACACGACGGGTTTAAGCCGTACTTTATCAAGTCCGCTTGAAGAACGGGTAGAGAAGTTCCATTCCCTGGGCTCGATCCGTTGGTATGTTCTGCGCTCCACCCCCACCCCGGGTTCTTTTCGCCGTCTCCGTCTTGGTCTGTTCCGTGGTCACCGCGTTGATACGATATTCGTCTTCTCTTGTGCTGGCTCACGTCTTTGGCCCCAGGACTACTTGAGACGCCACGAAGGGAGCCTTCATGTCAGAGTATGTTTTGTACGGCATCGCCCTCCTCCCTTTGGGGTATTGGCTTACCTGTGGAGTAAGGGCTGCAATCTGGATGGTTATCCTGCGTTTGACCATGTGGGCCCTCTGAACCCCTTTCTTTCTGACACAGTAGGCTGCAAGTGGACCAAAAGAAAAAAAAATTGTTGCAAAATAAGGTTAAAGGGTAGGGGTTAGGGGGGGCAAGAAGATTTCAAGCTACATCTTCGTATCTTCACATTTTGTTTCTCACCTGTCCACTCTCTTGTTTTCTAAAAACCAGTGTAGCTCTTCTAAGCCGCAGCCTCCAAAAACCTTGAAATTCCCCCATTCAATCTTCCGCTTCTTCGTCACGAAGAACAGCATCCCCAGCGCTGACTTCAAGAGCTTCGCTCTAAGTTCCAGGATCACCTCCGGCCGCAGCGTATCCAGCCGAACATAGCGCATAACATCCATGTTGCCGCCCACTGGCGCGCCCAAGGAGGAAAGTAAGCAACATACGAGAACCAGCGGAGCTGCATCCCGTAGCGGGAGTGGCGCATGAAGCTGTAGTGGAGCGGAAGCGGTTAGGCTGCCTCGTTAAAGTAGAGGGTACCCGCACGAGGTGGGAAAGTAGTGACGTACTGGACCAAAAAGTGGGGATGCACGGACTCTATAGTGTCCGTGTGGGAAGTTTAAGGCCGAGTTTCGCATTGTCGTGGATCTAGAGCTGGCCAGGCCGAGTCGTGGTTGTCCGGCGGTGACGTTGTAGTGTCGCCAAGCCTCTGGTGTAGGTGCGTTCAAGGGCGTCGTGGCCGGAGGAAATTTCCAGTCGGGGGACCCATGACGGGAGGTTTCTGAAAATAGGGACAGGCTTTGCTGCTCGAGAATGGTCCTTGCTGCAAAGTTGGCAACACGTTCTCTGCGCAGGCTGTATAATCGGCTTTGAAGGACACCCCGGACTTCGAAGTAGCCAGGGAGAGTAGTGGAGGGAATAGATAAGATCCCGAGCAGCTTCGGCAAAAGGTCGCAGAGGAATGTTAGTTAGTGGGTCTGTTTAGGCCCGTCTAACCGCAACTTCGGTTTTGAGGCGACAACTATGATGCCCAAGGCAAGCTGAGTCGCGTTCATTGATGCCTTGCCGGGAACGAGGGGCAGGTTTGGGAGTGCACTTCGCCACCTCTTGGGCGACGTGCAGGAGAGGCTAGTAATGATGGCCGGAACGAAACTCCCCATATTTATGGGCAGTGGGTACGCCTAGGTCGCCATTTACTGCCTGAAGTTTGCCGAGGAACATCTTAGTGCCACAGAGGGGTTGGGTGCGATGGCCGTGTTTTTTTTGTCACGCGTGATGGGGAGGCTGGAAGGCCTCCCGTTCGCTGTAGGTGTCTAAGTGGTGGCATACTAAGGCGAGAGGCTATTGTTGCCTGAGGCACGCAAGGGAGGCGAAAGAAATTGAACAGAAAGTTCTCATAATGTTTTATTACTTGTATTTGAGGGTGATTGCAGAAATTTGGGCGGGGAGTTTACAACACTACCAGTGACTATAGAGCATCTTTGCATGCTAATCAATCCCAGGCTTTATACCAGGGCCGAACTCGGCTGGGGCTGTACTCACTGCCTTTGTCGGACTCGACTCATCCGGCACCTCCTCATTACTGCAATCTTCTTCACAGTCCGACTCTTCCTATTCGTCCTCATTGCTATTCTAGGAAAGAATTTTTTGGAGCCGATCCAACCCGCGCTCGCCCCATTCGACAAGCGGCCAAACTTAAATGTCGACCGGCTTAAAATCTCTGCCGTGCGCGACGAACAACTAGAAGTCTTCAAGCCCATATTGCCAAGACCGTAGCTGGCGTACCCCCTGCATTCTTTGCAGGCCGTCCCAAGGAAGCTTGTTCTCCGTAGGGCGAAGAAGGACGTTAGCATCAGGCCAGTAGTATATTTGTCGGTAAGCCCGTCTGCGAGCAGGCAATTTTTTCGGGTTGGGGTCCAAATGCGTGTGTGAGAACCAGCGGGGATCCCTAGCTGGGCCACGGCCATGGCCGTCCACCACATGGTTGAAGGAGATCGCGGTGGAGGACTTGGCATCCTCATCGGCACACCAACGGAGCTCCTTGGTGGTAAAGCGGCTGTCACCGGCCACAAATACAGGTGCTTGAGACTCGGAAACACACCCCTGTTGATCAAAGGCGTCAGCTTGCCGAGAGTGTCGACCGCAACGGCCAAGTTGCACAAGCATCCGAAGACTGAGTCTTGAGAAGGAACCACCATCGAGATTGTCTTATCGCAGAGGAGAAAAAGGTCACGCCGCAGATTCGCGCGTATAACACCCTTGCCGTTTGGATGGGGGATAGTGTCCGGGAGGGCGTTCAAGGCAATGTGGCGGCTCTCAGGATCCAGTAACAGAATCGTGCGTGCCGCAACGCTTTGCTCGCCACTGATGAACCGATCGAACTTGCCCTTTTGAGAGATTCTATAAACTAGTCCGTCTCCAATTACGGCAGAGTGCGAAAGCTCCCATATATAGATGCGAAGCTCGACCGGTAGATGCCGAAACAGGGTAAAGGAACTCGGCGGTGGATTGTCGATGTCGCTTTTTACTTCTTCGGCTTGATTTTTCATGTCATGATGTCCGCTTGGCGTGGCTTTCAACGTGTTCGTGCTGCCCCGGGTGACTCGTCCCATCTGCAGCAAGCGGCGGGCATTGTGAGGCTGTTAGAAGGTGGTGAGAGAAGATGAGACAAAAGCCCGAATTTCCCGATAAATTGACTGAAAGGTAGGAGAGAAAGAGCAAGAGACCACGGCTTAAAAGCAGATATGCGGCTTGAAGCATCCGGGTACTCGTGAGTCACTACCCAGCATTGTCGCATATTTTAGCGCTGACAAAATGATGCCTAGTCCAATCCTGGAATTTAAATAACATCCACCCCTGACAAAGACCACTGCCCGTCCCCCACCCTCACCACCGCAAGCTGCCCAACCAATCGACCTTATAACTGGTCAGTTAGCAAGTGATCGTCATCTCCCTTGAGCATATTGAATACGCTCCTCCCCGTCTCATATCCATACCACCTATAGTTAGCTCTTGCGCTTTGAAAAATGTGTTGAACGGTAGATTGTAGCCCTCGCCCACTCGACTCCTAGCTCGACACCGAAGGAGACTGACAGGGCAGGCTGAACTAATGCGTGACACCCTAGAAACTATCCCCTCTGAGGAAGAACCACAACTGAGGAAGGAACGCAGCCCTAAAATTACTGGAATAACTCCCAAGACGGAGGGGAGTCTGTTACCTTAGCAAGGGTCTGTAGGATTTTGAAGAATATAATAACTATTTAAGTCATTTGCAATGGAAATACATCAAGCGTGACTGACCTTGGTGACAGCTTATACACTAGCTGCTCCAGTTGTCGCCGTTGTGGATTTTCGGAATGACTGTGCCCAGTACCACTCCGAACATGCAACAAGGAAGAATGTCCCGATCACCATAGGTACCAAAATAACCACGAACTTCCAGAACTCTGAGGATAGCGTTAAACGTCCCTCCTCAGCCTTTACAAGATTTGAGCAGAATACTGACTTTGTGAAGGTAAGTTTAAAGCGTAAAGGACTAACTAAATGATGAAACGGACTGGTGAAAGGATACTAAACTTACAGCTAGAAAAGAGGCTGGTAAATAAACCATAGCGGCAAAACTAAGTGACCTCGCGCTACTTGAGGTCCTCTGTGTAATTTTAGCCTCTTGCTGACCTTGTGAAGCAATTTGAACCAGGCTCCCAGTGCTCTCAACTGTTAAGCTGTCTGCTCTGTATTGAAGAATGCTAGTCAACTGCTCACATTAGCGAGGAAACGTCAGAGGCTGATATTCAGTCCACACCGCGGTGCAAACAGGCTTGCATGGCTTCTTACAAGCTCACATGTGTCAGCGGAACGCTGTATGAGGTCTAAAGCAACACGGCGGTGGTAGCTTGCTTCGGATAGGTAGTCTTCGAGCTCATGGAGTACGTCACTCTTGACGCTCTCCAATCGATGGGACTTTAGACCGTGGCATAGTTTCATCATCGACTCTCCAGTATGAATGGAGGAATCAAGCAGTCTAACTGCTTTCAACAGCGTCCGGCGAAGACTCTGGAGCTGTTGTCGGTCGGCAAACCTAAGTTTGTAGTCATCCTTAGTCGGTACATCCACTTTGCAAAAGGACGTCTTTTCTACCTATGTAGACGCCATATCAGTATCTCGAGTCCATGCCTGGGGGATCGGCTAGTAAAATCTGAACGCACAACGGTCTCAAGCTCGACAGCTTGTGATTCAAAATATGCTTGCCAATTACGGAGCGAGGCTGAGAGAACCACGCCATGTAGAAGAATATATCGTAGGTCACCGAGTGGACCATTACCTGCTGTCAGTGGTAACTTCTGTTCAAGCTGTTTCTCAAGGAAAGACGAGGGCTGGACTAGAACAAAGGTTAGGGAACCATCCAAGCAGTTAATGCTCTGGTAAATAGCGGTTTGCCGAAGAGACCATGGGTCGCCCCTGCCTCGGAGGTTCTCCTCAAAAAATCTAACAATATAGCAGATCTCGACTGTTTTTAGCATGTTAGCACGTTATTGAATATACACAGGTTGGCGAATGGATGCCTACGCTTGTGTAAACCGACTCCGGATCGGCGCCAATGAAAGTTGTCCCACGTGTCGTTGCTTTCCTTCGTACGGTGTCCGAAAGCTTGAACGGCTTTCACAAACGAGGCAAATACTCCAAGATGAGAAATGAGAGCACGGAAGGTCTCTTGGCCAATGCGAAGTTTACTCCAGGAGTTGGCCTGCCGTATAATGCTATAGCCACCGGCCATGCACGGTTAGTTCCCTAAGCACGCAGTATAGTGACTTCCCAGGGGTTGATGACAGAAGCAACTCGAACTCAGGAGACACTTATCCAGCGCATCCGACTCCTCTGGATCTATTCTTGGGAAGACATACTAAATTGTATAGTCGTTCTTAAGACTAGCAGTTTTCTTCCGGCCCGTTAGTGCTTCCGCAATCTAGTGGAGAGTCCTTAGGCAGTAGCTTACTTGCCAATGTTGACGAAGCGAGCTCAGTCCCCTGATGAGGAGTTTCTGTGGGTTGACCTCGGAAGGACTCCAAAACTCGAGTCATCTCCCTCTGTTGCAAATAGTCGTTTATCTTGGGCGAGCCTTTGATTCACTAGCTCGGCGTTGTCGTTCCATAAATAGGGGACCATTCCAAAATTGGCATGGTTGTGCTGTGTTTGCTCTTCCATTGTCGGCCAACTGGGTAATGGTTTCGATTCAATAACGAGGTGAGCTGAAGGAATCGTTGATGACTGGGATAGTTAGCGAAAGACCAAGTGGGTTTGGTAAAATACGAATGCTGAGGCACATATAGCATTACCTCCTCTTCAATTGCGAGCTATCCCTTCTCCTCGACCCGAGCCTGCGGCCAAGGTGAAGAGATCTGCGGGAGTGGTTGAGGTGGAGGTGAGGAAACTGGCAAGGAGCGCAGCCAATGAGCCGCCCACAATTTCACCATTCCGTCGAGATCACCTGAGCGTTGTGCACGATGGCAGTGAATGCAAGGCAAGCTCTGTCCTTGCCACCCAATCGCATCCTGCAAAGTCCGTAATTTAAGTGCGGGGTGTACGGTGAGGCTTACTGATAGGCAGCAGTGGTGCGGGATTTACGGGCAATGAGCACTTGCCGACCAGAATTGGGGCAGCTGCGAGCAACGGTGCAGGCGTGGAACGTCAAAGTGGGCCTGTGGCCGCTAATCTGTTCTATTCAATAATAATTGTCTATGGCCTCGAAGGTCCTTGTGGAGGAAAGCAGAGGAAAAACAGAATGAATGCCTTCGAGGGAGGAAACTATCTAAATACTGGAGGCTCCTGAAGGGTGGGAAGTGCCCTCGTGGCCAACTGTCTTCCAGTCACAAAGGGTAGGCGCCCTGGTTAGTAAAGGTCCAATAGCGGCTGTCCTGATAGCTGGCTGTGATAAGCCCCGCGTTACACGCGACGGTCTTGGCATAATCCTTGGAATCCTTAAGAAAAGGAGGGAGTGGAAGGCCTGAGGGCTAAGAGGAGTTGTGGTCACGTGGGTGGTCCGTGTGACAGTTGACTCGGTCAAAATTTCGCAGCAACTATCATTCAATCAACCCCTAACATACGTGATAAGCGAGTCAGCTAGATAAGCGAGTCAGCCACTTTCCGACGCAATGCGCCTCTTCTGCACAAAACACCATTTCTTGTCAGATAAAAGGGCAACTACTAGGGTCAGGAAGCAATTGGGTTCCCCGCTTTTTGGCGCAGTGGGTAGTTTGCGACATTTCTTTCTACAATTAATAATGGAAATTACTTCGTACAAAGCTAGGATAAACCTAATACTTAATACTTTTTAAAGGGATCCAAAGCTTAGTAACTAAGTTACAGCGAAGATTTATATCGTGTCACGGCACCAAAGGACGCAATGCGTAAACACCACAAAAAGTGGAACGTTGTCACGGTGCCGACCTTTGACTAGGGAAAAGGACTTGTTATTGCACGAAGAGAGGAAGGGGGAGTAGTGCTGCCCTGGGTGGCTATATACTTGGTGTCGGTTGGGCCCTGGGTGGGTACCGGACCGGTAGTGACCCACTGCTGTTTGGTGCCGTAATAGTACCCCGGGCTTCAAATAGTAGTTGCCCTTAATTACTTTTAAATTAAGCTCCTCTATTTAATCTGAGGTGCCCAGCAGCGGCTTTTCGGGGGGGGGTAGTATGTGGGTTGCTGCGGTTACAATTCTGCGCGGGTTTATCCGTTACCTAATCGCTACCTTTATTATGGATTTATATGTAATGTTCCGGTATGTAAGGTGATTTCCTTTTAAAACTCTATTAAGAAAAATTTCTTACTTTATATTCCCCTTAAATTCCGTAAATTTTTACGGATTGTTTCCTTTCCTATATAAACGTAGTTATATCCTTATTTCCTTATCTCTTTTAGTACTTATATTACTTTTTTTTTAATTATATTTTATTTTCTTTTTACCCGCTAATCGGAATTATATTATTATTAAATACCTCTTTTTTTGGCAATAAGGTTATTATACTGTAGATCTTGTAAAAGGTTAAATAGTAAATTAAATAATAAGATAAAGTAAGTAACTATTTACTATTTTATTTTTATTTAGTATTAATTTATTTAAATCTAAATTATATATAAGGATCTAAATGTGTTAGTTATAGTAAAAGAGCTATTTTACCTTAGTTATATTCGAATTGTTTTTAGAATTACCCTAATAAATAGTAACGTTTTATTAATAATTTATTATAGGTTTTTTAAGGTAATTTTTAAAGGTTGTAATTAGTATAATTACTGTTATAAGGTCTGCGTTTTAATAAGTTATTACTTAATTATTATCCTATAATAGTTTAATTATTAATTGTAATATAATTGTTTTTCTTAATTAAATATAATATTTGTAAGCTTTATAAGTTTTTAAATTAGGTTAAAAGTAAGGTTTTCAGTATTAATGTTAATAATAACTTTATTTAGTTACAGGTATTTTACTAGAAAATTATTAGTTATTTGAAGGTTATAATGAATATATTTTTAAAGGTTAAAGGTAATTTTAGAAGTAATTATAGTTTAGTTGGTTTAAAAGGTTTAAAAAAGGTTAATTTCCTTATTTATTAACTATTTAAGGTCGATTTATTAACGGTTTAATAGGATTTTAAAAAGGTTTAGGAGACCTTTTTAAAATAGCGTTGTAATTATTACGTAACTATATATCTATTTCCGTAAAGTGTATATATTAAAGGCGTTACTTTTAAGGTAGCTTTTAATTGTATAGAAGTGTTGAAATTACAGCCCAGTTGCCCTGTAGCTACAGCACCCTTGGGTGCTGTAGCCTAGTTAATCTACTGCCCTGGGAGTGCTGCCGACTACACTATGGCAAAGTGCAGTCATGTAATGTGGCCTACGAAAACCCCGCCGCAGCGCCTACGCAGCGCCAGGGGCAACAGTAACATAATAAGTCAGCACACGCATAAAAGCCGCTATAAGTAGTTGGCGCTCGCAGGGGGTTTTTCCCTTCGGCAAAAATCAGTCACTATATTAAAATGGAATCTACTTTATCAACTCATTGCTAGTAAATTACCTATATATCGTAATAGCATTGGGCTCTTCCTCGATTACCCTAGTAACTTATTACATTTCTAATTCTTCTACCCTAATCAACTAAGATATCGCCAACGCTAAGCACCCCGGAGCGTACCGTCCCAAAAGTAGGTATTATATTACTAAACAATCACATACCTTCTCGATTCCCGGGTAAATCGCTAGCATCTCCCCAAAGACGCGGCTTAAAGGAACCAATAGGCCCAGCTACGCCTATTGGATCAGATTTATAACGTACGGAGAATTATATCCGTATACTAAAGCGACTAGTACAAGTTAAGAAGTGAGAGAAAAACCTACTAAATCGGTTTAAAATCGTAAATAAATTGTATAGGAAACGTTAACGTAACAAATCTCCAACCTAAAAGTTGAAAAAAGCTATTAAGGTTAAAAACATTATTTAATTTAATATTAAAATAACTTTTCGCCGTCACTAGAAATAATTATAAAATTTAAAACGCGTTTTTATAAAAAACCCCTAACGTTTTTACTTAGTAAAGAATTAAATCCTTTTTAGCCTTAAATATATAAATTCTAATATTTGCAATCATTAATATAATTATCACAATATATAGCTAAATAATAAACAAATTACCTACGATACAAACTAGGCTTATTTCGAAAAATAAATTAGTAATTTAGTTTATAATATAAACAATTAAAATACTTTTACTAATAAAGCCCTAAAAACAACTATCTAATATATTACCCAATTACTGTAAAAGTTTTACTTATATCTCGAAAACTTAAAGGCGTAGTTTCCCCGTTAAAGCGAAAAAAAGCATTTAATAAAGTTCTTTTCAAAACTAATTAAAAAGCTTTATAACTATTTTAATTTTTATTATTATAATAATATATATATTGTCTTACGCCGTGCATAGGGTGGGTGCCACCCACCGGCCTTAATGGCCACGCGGAACTTCTACTGTAACTACCTAGGTGGAAAACGCTGCTCCTGCGTTGCGAGGTATCCTGTCAATTGGTGCTACGTACAAAAACCCCCTAGTCCTGATTAGGCTTTGGCCTCTGGTTTCCCAGGGGGGGCTGGCCATCGGTTATTGATTTGTATACTTCCGTTCTGCCAATTGGTGAGGTCCCCCTGCGAGGGCGTACCGCCCTTGCTGGTATTTATCTCCTAGGGCTAGTTATTATCTAAGACCATTGCTGTTTCTACTGATTGGCGCGCTAGGGCTGTAAGTATCTGTGAGATGTCTCTGGAGCTGTGGTTAGTTCGTACCGGGGCTGAGGAGGCCGGGGGGCGACCCCTTGGCCTATGGGGCCGGTCCGCCTTGGTTGGTTCTGCCTGTCTCTTCCTCGTAGCGGCGCCGTTGCGAAGTCCAACCGAAGTTGGACCGGCCGCTGTTGTCGCGTTTTCCTGAGTTGTTTTCTTCGAATAGTTAGGGGAGATAAAATACCGGGGTTTATCCGCCTATCGCTTCTTAGCCTGAGTAATTTACTTTGCCCTTACTGGGTACTGTTTGGACTATGCTGGGTGTTTTTTAGCGTAGTTAACGTAGCGCGTTCGGGCCGTATGCGATCCTCTAAGTATCGCCTCCTCCAGATTATCCTTCTTCGCCTGGCATTTGGTTTCCTTGTGGGTTGAGCTGCAGTACCTATAGCGTACCGCTTTAGCAGCGTATATTTTTGCTATATGGCTAAAGCTGTAGTAACGATAGTACTGCTGCAGGGCGGCGCTATCGGCAAAGGGCTTGTAAGGATACCAGGTACCCTCTACTACTACGCCCCGGGTGTAAAGGGTGTTCGCTTCGTTTACGGTGCTAGTAGCAACGTAGAGGGGTGTTTTTGTTTTCTTTTTGGCCGTTTTGGGTACTACTACTCGGACGACCTTGACCTTGTTCTCGTTTTTAATCTTTTCCAGCAGGTATTGTGGCATTGCTGCCCCGCGTACTCGTTGCGAGCTTAGCTTGTGGGCGATTACGGTGTAGCCTTTGCGGGTTACGGTTGTTGCCTGGGTGAATACCCTTTTTACCCAGCTCGTGTTGGTTTCCGCGAATTTTCGGGCCTCCTCCGTGTCGAATATGATCGTTTAGTCGCTACTGGGCAAGTGGCGCGTTGCGCGCGCCCTGATTGAGGCCGAGGCGTCGCCGTTGCGACCGCTGCCGATGACGCGGTTGATTAAGTCTACTATATCTTTATTGCTCTTACGGTTGTTGTCCTTTTTTTGGCCCGTTTGTACTGTTACCTCCAAAGTGTATGCCCTAGGGATATATTTGGCCGGTACCGAGGTAGCTACCTGGGCCTAAGACTTGCCGGTTGTAGCCGGGGTCTGAGGCCCCGTAGTGATTTTGGTACGGGCGCTTAGTTTGTTCTTAATAGCGTTTAGTTTGTTGAGGATTTTTTGTATTGGGTCGGGCCCAATAGGCGTGGGCTTTTCTACTAAGAACTTGATGGCGATGGCTACTAGCTTTGTTAGGTAAGTGATGACTTCGCTCGCTTCCGGGTCCCCGTTGCTGGTACGACCTCGTACGTAGCTTGTTGCTCTGCGTAAAAATATAGGAGTAGCAGTTAGTTACCTCTGAGGTGTAGTCGGTACGGGTTTTTCGAGGATATCGTCGTTTTTATCGTTAGGGACCTCCTTGATCCTGCTCTCGCTGAGGGCTCGCCTTGTACGCGGGGTGAATTTTCTATTGCTATTGGCTGTTGTAGGGCGGTGAGGGTGTTCTGCCGGCCCTACCTTACGAGAAAACTTGGGGGCGGAGGAGGTAATCGCCCGGTTTCCCTTGAGCGACTTAGCTGCGTTAGCGCCGCGATTACGCTTTTTTTTCGATCCTATAGGGACCGAATGGTCGTCGTTATCGATTGATTCCAGGTGGTTGCGTCGTTTTTGGCCGTGTGCGCGAGCAGATGCGCCGGTCCTGGGTTCTTACGAAGTTTTATTATAATAATAAACCCGAAAATTAAAAAGAAATAGTCAAAATAACCTACCGGGTATAATATAATTCCTAATTCCAACAGGAGTATATTTTTCCCGAAATAAGCCGAAATTAAAGTAAAAGCGAAACAAAGGGTAATTATAATAATCGCGGGACCTATAATTACTAAGGATAATAACTCCGAATATTTTAAAGTGGCTTACCGTCTTTAACTATTTAATATTTTACATACGGAAAAATAGGGTATATAATACCAAATTATCCCAATTATTTAATTAACCAAATAGTAGTAAACTAAGGAGCACCGCGAGGGCGGGGGTATTAGCAACTCCCTAATAATTTAGTAACAAAAAACCAGGGAAATGATTAGCCTCCCTAATTAGCTACAATAACGAGAAGGCCCTATACAACGTAACAATCTATACTTAAATATAAATTAATATTATTTTACTTTCATCCTTTTCTTTACCTATTACTATAAAATTGGATTTTTACGCTAAAATTAATATTATTAATTATACTTTTGCCTTAAAATACAATTTACGGTAAATTACTAATAAATCTTTTCGTTTACAGTACCTTAACGGAGAAGTATATAAAAGTTTAAAAGTATTTAAAATACTAATATAACTATTTAATAATCGGAATTATACCCACACCCTTATTATTCCTTATACAGCTATTTGCAAAATATATTTAAAGGAAAACTCCCCCCTATTGTTGGGAATGCCTATTTTAAGTAAGAAGGCCGTTTTATTATTCCTAAAAGATAATTAGTAATAATTTGCAATTAATATAAATGTTATATATATTTAAATACTACGTTAATTTTTTAAATCCTATAGAAAAGAAGCTTATATATTTATAATTATACCTTAACTTAAGATTCCAAATTATATTTTATTAAGGGAGGAAGAGGAAGCGAAGATCAAGGGAAAAAGGGGAGAATGGTTTATAAAGTTAATAAATTTTAAAAATGTAATAAATCTTTTCAAAGCTATTATACTACCCCATTATTACCAATTTAACTATTTTATTTTTTTAATAGAAAATACTACTCCTCCATTTAAAGGATTATACTCACTATTAAAAGTCAAGTTAAAAACGCTTCAAAAGTATTTAAAAAAAAATTTAGTAAAAAGGTGGATAAAATATAATAAAAGCCTAGCAATATCTTTTATTATATTTATTCTAAAAAAGAACAGTTCTTTACACCTTTATATAGATTATCGAAATCTAAATAAAATTACAGTTAAAAATCGCTACCCTTTACCCCTTATTTTAAAGATCTTTAATAGAGCTTTAAATATAAAGTTCTTTAATAAAGTAAATTTAAAGGACGCTTATTACTAAATTTAAATAAAGAAAGGGGAAGAATGGAAAATTGCTTTTTAAACTTAATACGAATTATTCAAATATCTCGTTATACCTATAAGCCTTACTAACGCACCAGCCACCTTTTAGTATTATATTTAATACACCCTTTACGGGTATTTTAATACCTTCGTAGTAATATATTTTAATAATATTTTAATCTTTTCCCCAAACCGTAAATTATATACTTAATACCTTTAATAAGTAATAAAATAACTATGGGAAGCTAGTTTATTTTATAACCCAAATAAATATAAATTTTATAAAAATAAAATTAAATTTCTTAAATATATAATTAAAAAGGAGGGAATATTTATTAATTCTTTACGAATTCGGACGGTTTTCGATTAACCGGAACCCTAATCCTTTTATAATATTTAAATTTTTATTAAGTTTTGCAACTTTTATTAACAATTCGTATAAGGTTTCTCTAATATTACCAAACCACTATATAATATATTACAAGGTATAAAAAATAGGCGAAAATTAGGTAAAATTCAACTTAATAATAAAAAACATACAATATTCCAACAACTCAAATACGCCTTCACCACCACCCCCGTACTATAATATTTTAACCCCAAAAAACCTATTATCGTCGAAACCAACGCTTCCTACTTTACTATAAGCGCCATTTTCTTACAACTAACAAATAACAACCAAAAATACCCCGTAACGTTCTAATTAACTAAATTCAAATAAAACTAATTAACCTACTTAACGGCAGATAAAAAGTTAATAGTTATTATAAAGTATTTTAAATAGTAAAGATATTACTTAAAAGGAAATCGTAAGTAAATTACCATTTTTTCGGATTATAATAATCTTTAGGAATTTATAAAATAAAATCATTTAAATAGCAAATAAACCAAATAGTATATATATTTAGTAAAATACGATTTTATTATCAAATATTAAACAGGTAAACAAAACCCAGCTAATACGTTTTTAAAAAGGCCAGATTATGTAAATAAAAAGCTTAAAGATAAACTAAAGTAGCTTTTAGTAATTAAAAATAAAATAGCGAAAACGTAATTAGTACAAGTAAATATATATATATTGTCTTACTCCGTGCGTAGGGTGGGTGCCACCCACCGGCCCTAATGGCCAAGCGGAACTTCTAATCGATACTATCTAGGTGGAAAACGCTGCGCCTGCGTTGCGAGGTATCCAGT
>Ga0247765_1000474_pt1 | contig 31423 bp, 25 predicted proteins | sample UWRJL106311C6_FD_179949 | JGI IMG/M metagenome (GOLD analysis project Ga0247765, IMG submission 179949) | Plant litter microbial communities from Arlington Agricultural Research Station in Wisconsin, United States - UWRJ-L106-311C-6 | ecosystem: Environmental > Terrestrial > Plant litter >...
GGGGGGACCGAACTAAGAGTCGGAGAAAAAGGTGGCTGAATTACAATGTACATACAACACCGTTACCTTCTGGGGGTAAGGGAAAGATATACTACCTCTTGGTATAAAAAAAAACACTAGAGCTTCCAGAGCCTCGATTTTGTTACGCTCGCGACTATTACAGTTACATGTATGTATAGAAACCTGCCTCCGACTGGACTCGTCAAGGCAACACGGCCGCCACTTTTTTCCAAATCTCCGTCTCGCAGCTCAAATACTCTCCCAAATCAGCACTTCCCGAACTTCCACTCCTAAACGTCGCGCCCGAATACAACGCAATCGCCGGCGCCGCTAGGAAAATCCCCGCAAACGCACCCACCAACATATCAATAAGATATCCCGCCCAATGAATCTTGCCAGCGCCTTTGCGTCCGCCATCGCGCATGGGGAGGATCGCAAAACTTACAGCCATCCAGATTAGGGCAAAAAATATGTAGACGCCCACAATAAGGCCAGTGGGGGGGCCAAATCCACTTGGTGGAGAAGAACTCGGTCGGTTTCCGAACCTAGATCCTGACCCTGACCCTGACCCTGACCCTGACGAAGGTGATTTTAAATCCATCACCCCCGTAACCAATAACGCAGCACAGATCCCCCCTTGAACCAAACAGCTTAGCGCCAGAAACAAGTTGAGCGCGTATTTCCCCGCGCCAAGCTTGTCAGCATACCGTGTCCGACAATCAATACATAATGGCAATGCTGTAATCGCCACGGTCAAACCCTTGACGAGTTTTGCTCCGCCGATATCGCTTCGCGAAGCATTGGCGAGGAGAAAAAGGATTTGTGTGGTAGGTGCGAAAACTGCAGTATACCCTAAGCTGAACCAGCCGATTATCGTAACGCCTCGATCGAGATCGCTTCGCGGAGTCATCAGCCGTGAGGTTATCCCCGGAGTGTAGGTCGGAGCGACAGTGCCGGGGGCGGGTTGGTCGACGCCCCGCACGACCGAGGGGGATGGCCAGATGTTGGAGAAGATGTGGCGAGTGGTTAGCCGGGGAGCGACGTAGTACGTGTTGGGCTGGCCCGGGGCGGGTATGGCTTGCCAGCCGCTGGCGTAGACATTTTCGTGGGGGTTGTAAGGATTGTTGTGGTCACCGACAAGGTGGCTGGTTGATCCAGTGTTTGGTGGTTGCCCCCCGACGTAAACCAAGGGGAGAGGCGGCGGAGGAGGGTCGACGAAATCTTTACTTTGTCCTGGTCCCCAGCGATTAAAGAGACTGTGGTAAAACATGTATAGTCCGCCCATGAGAACTCGAAATATCGCCAACCACGAAATCCATCCCGTCATGAATGCTACTAGCCATCCGTTGGCCAATCCGTTGATGATGGAGCCGACAAACGCAGAAAGAATGGCGCTGAAGGCGCTCGCGGCGGGTGAGAGTTCGCAGTTTGATGCGCGGGCCTCGTGGAACGACATTTTGGGGAGGAGTCGACCAAGGGACGGGATTAATCGATGAGGTCCTGATAATGATTGTCCCAGTCGATGGCGGTCGCAATCGATGGATCCCGATCGATGATATCCCCAGTAGTATTCCGGCCGATGATGGTGTCTCAAGTCGGGTGAAACGTCAAAGTTGAGTCGACAGCAATATTGTAGGTTATAGTCTTTTTTCTAGGACCAAAAAAAGGACCAAAAAAGGACAGCGCCACGATGATCCTCACTGTGAACCAATCCCAGGTTTGCCTCTTGTGGCTGTCCGGTCTGAGCCAGGCGCAGGTTCCGAGGTTTTTCGCATTTTCGCAGTCTGCATTTTCTCCGTTCTGTGCCTGTGCGGCAAACTTGTTACAGCCCCTGTTCCAAGACTCGCACTCGGGGCGCTTGTGTAACGTCAGGCTCGCATCCTTCGCTTGGCAGTGCTGTTAACCGCCGACAGGCGCTACGCGAGTCCTTTGGTCATGTGCAAGTGAATCTTGAGATACTGTGGAAATGAACTGAAAACTCTATTATGAGGTTAGATTTTGTACACGTTGCGGGTAGTGGAAGTTGTGCTGTGAAATCGCCTATTTACGACTACGACAACCTGTTCCCTAAGTTCTCGCCAACGCCTGCACCCCTGAAAGCACAGCACAGCTTTACCCGGTGTAACAGTTTTACCCTATGGAACAGTTATCTTGTGTAACATTACCTCAACTCGAACACTTCTATCCGTAACCACTTTTATACAGAGAGGACGAAGAACATCTCTCAGTTGAAAGGGTTTGTGCAAGAGACTGGGCCTTAATTTCAGAATCTCGGTTCAGTCCTAGCAGTACACCCATCCAGTCCTACGCTTTCTAGAGCTGAACCGCTCCTTCATAAAAACGTCCAGTCAAACCCCCTAAAGGATCTCTCGCGCGGTACTTGACGGCTTAAAAGTTAACCTACCCGGGTATTTCCTGATCTTTTGTTTCAGGGCTTGACGATGGAAATTGAAAGCTTGGATGAGGAGATCTAGGGCGTTTGACATCTGCATAGAAAAGTTTTAAGGCATCATCAATTGTTAAACCAGAACCACAGAAGTCTACCTACCAAGCTAAACCTTTCCCAGATAGATTCTCAGTTATTCAAACACTATACATTACGCCTGCTCAATACCCGCCAAGTCCCGCGCTAAGAATCTTTCGGGGGTTGGATCGTACAGATAATCAATCCAAAGCCTGGCTTTTACAGTTACGTATCTCATTCCCGATACGGAGTACCACTGTTACACAAGTGATGACTTGACGCACATGAGGCAGATTGTGACAGTAAACAATGAGACTAAATGACATGATGTGCAAGTAATAAGTCAAGCTTTACATCCCTTAGAGCCCCTCCAACAATTTCGCCTCCTTCTCCCCATCCAACCCCAGCAGCCCCTTGGTCCCCTCTGGAGCCTCCACCGGCTTCAGGTCTCCATTTTGCATCCATTCCCAAGTATCTTCCACCGTCGCCTCCGCCGGCCTACACTCCAGCCCAGCTGCCTTCGCCTTGGCCGTATCCCATCGGTAGACGGTAGCATAGGAATTCCCATCAACCGGTAACCACAACGGCAGCTCCGTCCACGGCTTAACTCCCACCTCGGCGATTCTCTCCGGACTAACCCAGACCAACTCTGCTTTATCTCCCGTAACCTTCTTTCCCGCCTCCAAAACCTGGCCCATGGTGACCTTTTCAATGTCGCTAATAATATTGAACGCCCCTTCCAGCTCATCTTTGATGGCATCGAGAGTGAATGTCGCCAAATCCCTCGCATCCACAAACTGGATGCCCATCTCGCCCGGTGCTGGCGCCGCTGTTTTTCCTCCGCGAGAAAGCCGGGCCAACCACCATGGTAACCTCCCTCTCTCGATATACAGCGCTTCGTGAGGACCGAGAATGACACCGGGGCGAACAAGTAGAACCTTGGCATAACTTTGGGATTCAATGGCGATTTCGGCACTGCGTTTGTTGTAGGAGTAAGCTGAGTCACTGGCTCCGGGGGCGGTTACGTCAAAGAGCGGGGCGGATTCATTCCACAGGTTTGTTTCTTCTCGTCCCGTCGTTTCTGTTCCTGTCGTGTTCGTGGGGCTGGTGACACCTGTAGTGGGAGTGGTGGTAGAAGCAGAACGGAGATCATAGACGCTCAGCGTAGAGATATAGACATATCTCCCCACGCGACCGCGTAGCCGTTCCACCGCCCTGACTACCGCGCGGGGATCTTCCGCCCACGTATCGATTACGACATCAAAATTGAGGCCGTCAAGTGCGGAGAGACCGCCGTCGGGGGAGAGCCGGTCGCCGACAAACGAAGTGGTTCCCTCCGGAGCGGGGTGCGTGCCTCGGTTAAGTAGCGTGACGCGGTGAGAGCGCGAGACGGCCGTGAGGGCGAGATGTCGTCCGACGAAGGAGGTGCCGCCTAAGATGAGGATGTTCATTTTATCAGCAGTGGCGAGTTTTCCAATCTGTATGTTGATTTCCGGGTTTCGATTTTCCTGCTCTTGAACAGCAGTGGTTGTGGAAACGCTGCGGTGTGTGGTGTGCGGGGTTGTGGTGATTACGCCACCATTTCGTGAAAATGCAACGTCGGGTTGACTCCAAACCGAGCGAGTACGTGAATTATCGGCAGGGTCCCACTATCTCCCGTTCAATCTCTGCAACGGCTGAGCACTCTGACTTTCCTCGTCGGTGCTTCTGTAGAACTTGAAAGACAGGACTTGGGGCGGGGTATCGCTGATGAAGCCTTTTCGGCGGAGGATTTTCTCGACGGGTTGTTTAAGTGTCGGGATGCAACTTGCGATGATTCTGGAACACCCTACTGTCAACTTGTAGCCCGGGAAATAAAGAGATAAATAACTCACGCGAGCTGAGACTCTAGGATACTCCAAATCGTAAGCTGCACACTGTCCATGAGAGTGTCCCCGGTAACACCATAGTCTTTTGCCCGAAAGGTCTTGGCAATGGATGCCGCGCTGGCGAGGAGACCAATGCCCATGATGATTGTCAAAGTGATCTTTTCTCGTAGCGGCCGGAAGATGCCCAGGATAAACGTCAGTGGCTAGACCCAGTCCTTTTTGTCAGTACTACCCATCCATGGGTTCTCACCCGGACGCCAAGACAGAGAGGGAACACTTACCGACAGACTGAGAATGACATCGGTCGAAATCATCAGCGCCGCGTTAACATAGATGGAAATCTCCGCCTTCCTCGGCGAGTCGCACACCGCATCGGGGTTGCTGTGATCCCAAATGGCCCATACCGGTTTACACATGGTCAAGGCGAAGGAATTTGCGGAAATGGCCACGCCCAAACAAATGACCATGATGACCGACATGCCCGCCACCCAAATGCGCGAATCCCGACGGATGCGGATAAGCATCCACGCGATGCTCATCTTGGCCAGACTCATGGCCCACGCATAGGGGGGTTGGCTGATAAACAGCCATTTCTCGGCGAGGATGGCGCGGTCGGCGGGGACGTAAAAGTTGTGACGGCCCATTCCATAGTGGACTGCCACGAGCATGAAGGCCCAGTTGACCAAGTCGCAGGTCTATAAGACGTAATCGGTTAGGTTGTGTATCTCTTGTTAGTGAGTGGTGATGATGTTAACATACCACGGCGGCGAGAAGGAGGTAATCATCGGGACCGAGTCGAAACGTTGGCCGCGATCGAGTCCAAATTCGAGCTACCACGAGAGGCAACGAGATGGCGCGCAGAAGAACCGTGATTCCGATCAAAAGCGGCGCCTTGGATTCGTCGGGCCCGGGAGGGGTTTTGACAATGCCTTCCATTTAGTCTGAGTTAAAAAAAAAAAAATTGACTCGTCACATGTACGTTGAATCGTGGTAGAAGTGGATGACGAAATGGATTGTGGAGAAGAAGCTAGAACCAGGCAAGGTTCCTGAGAAAAGAGCATCTGTGCGAACTATATTCTCAATGAGAAATCAACCGACCACCTACATGCATCATTCTCAGCCCATTTGTTGATGTCTGACAGTGGGGGGAAATGTGTGTGAGTGAGTGAGCCTAGCCTAGCTCAGGGGGTTGCTGGCCAGGGTTTGCCTGGGATCCAAACCAGAAAGAGACTTGTGCACGGTGGTCGGCGGATTCTCAACCTTGGTCCAAGTGGTTTTCTACGCCGCAATGAGGCTTCCTGTTTCCTGTGTCCCACGTGTGTATGTATGTGTGTGTGTGTGTGTTCTTATCCCCGTGCATTTCCGCGGTTGTCAGACTGACTGTCAGCATTCTAAACCCCTTGCATCATGTCCGAACAAGAAAAAAAACACGGTTGTCTGGGAGAGGTGGTCGCGATGTTGTTGCCGGCGCGTCGTGACCGAATTGTTTGCTTCGTGCCTTGCAGACCACCTATGTCCAGTTTTACAGATCGACAAACCCCGTGCATAACAAGATGCCATTGGTACTTCGGATTGGATGACATCGTAACAGATCACAAGGCGTGCACCGCGCGTCAGCATCCATGTAGGATCTAACTCCTTAGCGTCAATCATCATGCGCCTGTACTTTTTTGGACAGGCACCGCGCTGGGCAAGGCGAAATCTGAGTGTGAGAAAACAGGTTGCAACTTGCCGGGATGAGGGCCAATGATCCTCGACGGCGTGGAAAGACTGCCACATAATGAACACAGAATGAACACAATTGCAGTCCCTCTGCTTCGCATCAAATGGGATCAATTACCAAAAAAGTAGCTTGATGCAAGTGATGGTGGTTTCATCACTTCTAGGATGCGTGAAACCTGAACTTCAATCCCACACCACGCCAGACTGCACCCGCACAGGCCCTCCAGCGTGTCAATAAAAGTGTCCGAGTTTGCTTCCCGGGGTGGTTTCCTATTGGTGCTGTGCCTCACCAGCACGCCAATTGAGGGTTTGCAACCGAGAAGATATTGTGCGCTGCACCACTGCCAGTCACTGCACTGCACAACCACTACATGAGTGGGTGTTTGGCGTGGGGGGAACACAACCATTGCGAGTGAAGAATCCATGGTAATAGGACACACACACACACATCAAATGGCAAGATGAAGAAGTCTGGGTCTGCTGGGATTCTGGAAATGTAACCCCAAATCCGGAAGTTGCGGAGCGCCAAAAAGCAAACAAGAGACGAATCCGTCGACTGTGCCGTTCAACACGAGCGGCGCAGCTGACTTGTGACCGCACCGAAACGCGCTGGGTAAGGTGAGGTAAGTACCTAGGTAAGTAACCAGGCCTTGGACGATTGAGGTTTGTTTTGTCAAGTCAATGTTCGGGATTGACCTACTGCTCTGGGGAAGTGGGTACAGAATTGAAAGAGACCAGGGTGTTTGAAGAGTGGCATCCATGTCTGGACAACACCTTGTGTTCTCTGAAATCCTCATACTCACAATTGCCAAGTAAGATGTCTAGAAGCAGAAACCAGACCCCAGTGCCACATCCGTGAAACATTATCCGACCGCCAGCTTGAATATCTCTTCTGACGACCCATCACAGCCGTGATTGTAATACAGATTCACTCTTTTACCCCTCCCGCTTGTCTGGTGCGAGCCCACATCCGCACCTACACTACCCTTGTACGACTCCCCACACCCGAGAGGCTGAAAATGTGTAACCTTTTAGAGTCCATCATTCGCTGTTTGGAAATATTGAAAGCCACTTGATCCTGTATCGCTTATCATGTCCCCGAGGAGATGTGTTGAAGATAAGACACAGACATGTCTGGACCAAACTGCCAAGCCTGGGATGCGGTTTGAAGGTTTAAGGGTCTCGCCCAGTCGGATGAGGTTATCACGCCACTCGGGAAGTTGCTTGGTCTACAGTAACTCTGTGTTTCCAATCACGAAAACCAAATCTCACAAAAGAGTCGAGCGCAACCAATGTGATGTTGACACGATGCATCCTAGGTACCTAGACTGGAAATGTTTTCCTTTTGATGGTCTGGCGTCCTCCGGTTCTCGCACTTTTGTCGTCTGCGGTATTTTTTTCCTGTTGGTGTTTTTGGGTTGTGAGCACAAGAACTGGATAGGACTTGGCAGGATGGACCAAATAGACGGCCCATTCACGTCGCAAATACATACGTCGACGCAGCCTACTATGAAATATGGGTATGGGTTGGTAGTATCTGTTCTTCACACAAATCTTACGAGTGAGAGAGATACCGATACAAACACCATGAATTCCATCCCCGAGAACGAGAAAGGAAAAGAAGTCGAACTCGTCACCGTCAACACGTCGTCTTCCGGTAATGAACACGATACGGATAGCCAATCCTGGACTGACGAGGAGGAGAAACAGCTTTTGAAAAGGCTGGATTGCACGTTTCTGCCAGCGCTGTGGATGATGTCCCTCATTTCTCACCTTGACCGGTCCAAGTACATTCCCCAGGTCAACCCCCTGGACAAGATAAGTTATTAACGAAGCCAGCATCGGTAACGCAAAGATTGCCGGCATGGGCGCGGACCTACAGCTGTCGTCGTGGCAGTACAGCATGGTGATTATTGCGTTTTACAGCACGTTACCTTCCATCTTCTCTAATTCCTCAGCTCTTTTTAAAAATTAACACTAATAACTTATAGTCGGATACCTCCCCGCCGGCCCCTTTTGCAACATGCTGGTAATGCGAACGCGCCCCTCTCTCGTCCTCCCCATAGCCGTCGCCACCTGGGGCATGATAACCTGCTTGGAGGCTGCGGCCAAATCCTACACACACCTGGTCATTCTGCGTATCTTCATGGGAATTCTCGAAAGCGCCCTCACCCCGGCGTCTATCACCATGCTTTCCTGCTGGTATCGACCGGCTGAGCAATCTCGTCGAGCTCTCCTTTATACCTCGTCAGTCACCGTAGGCGGTGCCTTTGGCGGACTACTTGCGGGAGGAATCACAGGGAGTTTGGAAGGCGCCAAAGGCTTGCGGGGATGGCAGTGGTTATTTCTCGTAGAAGGGTCCATCACCATAGTGTGGGCGGTATTCTGTGTGTTTTTAATTCCCGATACTCCAGAAAACTCAACGCGGTTCACGCCGAGACAGAAACACATTGCCCAGATGCGACTCAGGGGCGTGGGCACGGCTAGTCCGACGGGGAAACACAACGGGGAGAAGAAGTTGGGGAAGCTGCAGTCGCTGAAGCTGGCGTGTTTGGATTGGCGGGTGTATCTTGTGACATTGGCTACGACGGTGTGTTCCCCTCCTCCTTTTTTCCTCTTCTCTTTTTGTTTTGTTTCTTTCTCTTCTACCTTTTTCCCTTTTCCTTCGAATCATTACAGTTTCAATCCGTCAGCTGACGACTGTACAGTGCCTCAGCGGTTCCTTCACCCTTCCCTACTTCTACCCCACGCTAGTCAACCAGCTGGGCTACAAAAACGCCGTAACCGCGCAGTACATGACGGTACCCATTTACGGGGCCGCCTTCCTCTGGGCCGTGGGCATTGCCATCCTCGCCGACCGCGTTCCGGGCCATCGAGCACTACTGCTCGCCCTCTCCGTCGGCTACGCCATGATCATGTCCATTTCCCTCCTTTCCCGCGTCTACGCCAACGCCACGCGCTATGCCCTCATCGTCCTCATGGGCACAGGGGTCTGGGCGACTCTCCCGCTGGGCGTATCCTTCGCGGCAACGACCTTCCGAGATATGCCGCCTGAAATTCGGGCCGTGGCCATTGCTATTGCCGGAACGGGCACGCAAGTTGGGAATTTCTATGGCGCGTACCTTTTCCCTGCAGAGGCGGCGCCGCGGTATCTTGCGGGATTTGGCACCGTCGCGGCCACGCAGGGGGCGTGCATGGCGGTTTATTTGTTCATTTGGGTCCATCTCCGGAGACGCGAGGCGCGTTTGGGTTTGCGGGTTCTGTGATTGGTTTTGGATTTACGATAGGGTGGTGATGAGTCAGAATCGATATTTCTCACTGTAACCTGCGTCGGGGAAGTTCAAATCTGAGTTCTAATTTTTTTTTTTTTTTTTTTACGAGCAAATCCATGTTCAACCAGGTTCACCTGTCGGTGCACACACGACCAGGTATTTTCTCAGCTTCACCGTGATTGCAATATTGAGAAGTTAGGCATAGCTGAGGTTCAACTCGTGGTTCAGGATCTGTCGAGGTTGTATTGGTGGACGGATGTTGCTTTCGCTTGACGAGTTTGCCTAATTCCGTTGTGACCTCAGGAAAACAAGTGGAGGGTCAAGGTTGACTCGTGGGAACCACTACCAGGCTCCAGGGGTCTTTGTTTTAATTTACCTGTTTACTTTTCTTCCTGAGGGAGGAAAAGATAAATACCCCTCGACTGTTCATGTTGATGTTGCTTTTTAATGTCCCAGTAGCGTCTTTTCCGCCCATTCGTTTCCGCAAAGAACAAAAAAAAAAAAACCAAACGAACACTCACTTTACTTTTATCCCACCTAGAGATGATATTAAAAATGCATCTCTTCCTCTCTCTCCTCCTGGGTTTAGTTTCCCTCGCGCAATGTGCTCCCCAAAGCAACCCCCTCCCCCCCTTCATGTCCATGTCTCTCGGCTTCCGTCTCGTCGTCAATGTCAGCGATACGCGCGGGCCCGGAGGCATCTACCACGGTCGGGACATGCACGCGCTCAGCCTCTCCGACAACAGGCTCATCGCCGCCATTGTCCCCCGCACTGTTTCCGGCGCGGTATTCTACCTCAGCACTCGCAACGTCACTTCGGGCGCCCGTGCCGTCATGTCGGAATTCTCGGCGGGGCCAGATCATAGCTTTTCCGTACAAACTGCGGTCGCGAACAAGCCGCTTACTTTTGCCGAAGGCCCATACGGACATGCATCGTGGGCGTTTATGAAAGAAGGGTTCCCGGAATTCTGGCCGGGGGTTTCTTTGCTAGCTTGTACGGAGAAAATGCCCTTTGGGAGTAATGACAGCGTCGAAGCGGACGTGGATTTCCTAAAGGCCGATCCTGGAAGTGATGACTCGGGCTGTGTTTGGGTCAGAATCCTTGCCGAATGTGCGACCCTGCCTGATGTCCCTGAGGGGTCCATGGCCGCGGCATACCGCTCGACGGCTGAGGAGGTGAAATGTTATAAATCGCTTCCGTAAGGGGGGTGTTATCATTCTGTGAGTGGGGAAAGCTTAGGGGAAGAAAGGTGGCAAGAATGGTTAGGTAATTTCTTGACAAGACTGGACGTGGTTTTCGACAACAGATTCTCGGATCTATGTTTTTTTCAATCGTCTAGTAATTTCCTATTTCTCTACATGGCCCTTTACTGTCCTGTTTCCAGGTGGGCCCTGGGGGCACTGGCTCGGTTAGATACCTAGCCTTCACTCTGTGGTCTACATTCGGTTTTGCTGCTTTCAATGTTCAATGACTAAAGTTACCATCTCAAAAACCTCTCATGACGGCCCTGACTTGTGATCGCGACACGTTGGTGGCAGAGGGCCTGGGCCCAAAGGAGCAGCTGGAAAGCAAGCAAGCCGCACATGTGCGTGCACAGTTGCGTAAAAACCAGGTATGCAGCTGCAGACTTCCTCAACCTGATTGGCACATTACACCCAGCTAAAAGTGGAATGCCAGGATTGGGGACACAATATTGGCCTTCCTTTGCACCTCTTGTCCAATGTGCGCTCAGCACGTAAGTATTAGAGCGGGTCTGGTCAACTTGCTTGTAAGTAGAGCCTGACACGAGAAATCTGGTCGAAGATGATTCAGCTCCTTTTACTCTCTGTTTTTCTTGGGAGATAGGCCACCTAAAGAGACCTCTGAAGATACTTCCCTTATCCTTGACTCTGCGAGCGTATCACCATGGAGGAGAAAGCCGCTGAAACCGAGCCCCTTTCACCCAAGCACGAGTTGCCGACGAAGCCAACAAGCGACGCAACGCAAAAGCTTTCAGGATGGCCGCCCCCGCCAGCATCATTGCAAAAGTCTACCATTGATCGGGTTCTCGGCATTCTAATTGACGCAGCATGCATTGCATCATTCTTTCTTTTCATGGCGCTCGCTGTCGTCGCGGCGAGGGTACATGGCCGACTGGTGGATTGGCAGCAGTGGGATATGTTATACGCAGCACTCAATGCCGTGGGTTTTCCCGGCAGTGACATTATGGTTCCCTAAATCTTTGTGTGAAATACTGATGCATCGCCATTTCTAGGCCATCACAGTCTTCCCTCTCGTGTACACATTCATTTCGGCTCGCACCATCAAGTTTCTCGCCTCACGGGACTTGGAGAGAGGTACAACACTTGGGTCTCTCGAGCAGCTGCTTGCAAGCCGATCTCTCGGTGGCGCCGTGTCGATTCTTTGGTCTTTGCAGACAGTCAATCTCGCCGGACTCTTGCTGATCGCCGTGGCTGTTGTGTCACCTCTCGGCGCTCAGGCAGCCCTTCAGATGCTCAAGACAGAAGACCGAGCGGCGCTGTCACAACCCGAGATTTCGCACTTGACTTCGCTGAATGGATCTACGTCGATCTTGGAAGCTTCGCCGGGATATGTGACGGAAGCGCTCCCGGGGCTCAACTCCGAGTACACCAGTTCCATCGTCGCTTCACCCCAGATTAAGAACTCGAGTGTTGACCTCTGGGGAAATGTAAAGATCCCCTGGTTGCCACGGCACACCACTGCAACACCCAACGCCGAGGGTTGGTACGATATAGCACCGGATGCGGCCGCGGAGAAATACTCTTCTCTCTATGGCATCAAGATTCGCAACCTCCCCAGCGGCAAGAACACAAGCTTCAGCATCGAGACTAGCTACATGGGCCTTGACTGCTACGAGTTGGTCCTGAGTGATCCTGTGAATATCACCCACCCTAATAGCGCATCCCCCGCGAATCAGTCCGCTCCAAAGTCGTACCTGGGATCAACCCCGACCACAGGGACCCGTCTTCGGATCGCGCTTGACTCGGTCCGCCCAGGTTACAAAGACCCCGAGATTTGGCGGTACCTCAACGACACGTCCACCGCCTACCCCCTTCGCACCCTGCTACTCCAATCGCCGACAAGCGGTACCGAGTCCATCACCAAAGTCAATATCGGCCGCTGCCGCATCTCCACCACCTACGTCGAAGCCTTCACTGTCTGCCTCTCGCCCCGCTCCTTCAGCCTCGGTTCCGCCCCATCCTGCTCCGTAACCCGGATCCGACCCTCACGCAAGCCTCATCCCCATCCGAACCTCACCCCATTTGAATTTGGTCAGTACCTCGCCGCCTTTGGCGAGAACTTCCCCGAGGCGGCGACTTTCGCTTCGCGTTCTATCGCGTCCAGCACGACTTCATCCCTCGCCGAAATGTACCTTGTCGACCCCATGAGTCCGCTCAGCCCGAGCATCAAGAGCGGCAATATCAACGATACATTGGTTACTCGTCAGCCGCTGCGCCTTCATGCGCTCGTCTCGCCCGTCCAGCTCTCTGTGCGTTTGGGCCAGCTGATCAATACGTACCACCTTGCCAGCTTAACGTCTTCAAGTTACACCACGGTGCGAGAAGGGGTTGTTGTGGAAATAAATGAGACGAGATATGTGTGTCGGTGGGCGTGGTGGGGCCTCTTCGTTGCAGCGTGTGTGGTGATGCTGTGCGCGACAGTGGTGGGAATCGTGGCGAGAGCTGGCTTGACGGGGCCGGATATATTGGGCTATGTGTCGTCTCTGACGAGAGATTCGCCATACGTCAGGCTCGCCGAAGGAGGAAGTGCGCTGGATGGAGCCGAGAGGGCGAGGTTGTTGAGGGGGTTGAGAGTGCAACTTAGGGAGGTTAGCGATGAGAAGGAGAATGCGGGAAAGTTGGTGTTTGCTTCGAATGAAGAGGCGGGGGGGGAGGGCGATGAGGCAGGTGGGATAAGACGCCCTGTGGTAGGGAGAATGTACCCATAGGCTGATGGGGGAAAATGCCAAATCCATCACCGCCACATTCTGCAGTTCTTCAGCAACGGCTCGACAATGTCGCCGCAAATAGCATTCCACATTTCCGCGTCGTCCCACGGCCCCAGCCGCACTTCCCCGCCAACCATTCCCTTGATGCAATGCGCAGCAGCCCTGTCGTACAGCTCAGGAGGCGGGTTGTTCATCTCATCCAGCCATTGGAGGGCGAGGGCCAGACGCTCGTAGAACCCTGTTGGCCGCTTCTCCAATGCAAAGTGTGCTTCCAGTGTCTCTTCATGCCAAATCTCGAGAAGTAGGATGCCCAAACCCAGGAGAGCTGCTTTGGGTTCAATCTGTTGGCGGCATTGCAAATGGGTGGCATCTTTGGTGAAAGAAGTTGACACAAACGGTCGGTCAAGGTCTACCGCAGGCTTCCCCGCTGGGATTGTCGGCGCTGCCGTGGCCATGGTGGGGAAGAAAATGTGTTCGTGGGACCAGCAGGGGTCGGGAAGCCAGTTAGTCCGGAAGAGCTGAAGAAGGTTAGATGCGAGGTTCAGGGCAAGGACCATCCGCAGTCGTAGAGGCACTCGAGTCCGCTGCACGGCTGAAATGCGGTTAGACAATAGGTCTTTGAGCCGTGTCCTGGTCAGTATGCCCGAGGTGACTGGCCTAGGACTCTCCGGGACCATCAGTCCGATCTTGCATTGTCTGGTGAGGACAAACCCCATGTGGCATGTCGGGCTGATGGCGGTGCAAATATTCTCTACCAGGACGATTTGAGGCCTGGAAGGGGAAGGCGTGGTACTGTTGACGATGACTTTGACGCGTTGAGATGGTTGGCAGGTTTTGCCGGGCTGTTTCAAGCTTGAGTCGTCGTCGCCATCATCATCGTGAAGCACTCGCACAACAGCTTCATGCCAAACTGTCCGTTTTTCGGATATCGTAGCTTCGAATGTGAGGGGGAAGGCCAATGGGGGCTTGCCAAGCCTCCGGCTCGATGTGCTGTCCAAGATACGGTCCTCCAGGAACAGTCTAGCCTCGTGTTCCTCATGACAATCATCCTGCCAGGCGTGAGAGATGGCGACGTAAAGATTGGATGCCGACTCGTGAGCCCTGCGTAGAGCTTTGGCAATGCTGCGGGCCTCACGTGAGATGCGAAGCCCGGTGGCCTGTCTGTTTGACGAAACTAGGCTGGTCAAGCGGAAGAGAGAGTTGGTCGTGTTGTCGAGATCGGCTGTGATCTGTTTAAAATCCTCGGCGCCAAGCATGAGCTTCACTCTCGGCAAGATATCGAGATGCTTGCGCTTTGCGTCCCGGTTCTCCTGAATGATGCGCATCAGATCATCGCAGGGGCCCTATTTAAATACGTCAGTCCTCAGCTGCCCTAGGTACGTTGTAACGAGCCATCAAGGCCATACCTGGATGCTGGGCACCAGTCCCGCAATCTTAATGGCAAGAGACTGGATCGTCTCGTGGCAGTGTTCCAACAGCCCTCGAAGGGCGGCAAATGTCTCGCTTCCCACGTAGTCCAGCACCTGTTCTTGGACAAGTTTATCCTTCAGATATTCGACCGGGTCGTTCTCCAGTCGGGATACATCTTCACAACCGCTCCCGACAAGAATGGATCGAATAATTTCAGCGACGTGTTGCTGCTGCGAAAGAAGGGCAAGGGTCAGTTTCTCAACGCATCGTCGCTTCCTCAAAAAGATGACGCCTCTGCCGATGCCCTTTTTCGATGCGTCAAGCGCAGCAAAAAGAATGGGAAGCGCCCCGAGGACGACGCCCGCGACCTCGAAGCCGGACATCACTGCGATGAGGGCCGTTTGAATGATGCTAATCGAGAAATGAAGGGCGGGCTGAGGTGCAGCTGAAGCCCGAACATTCTCTGAACATGGGAAGCCTAGGGGGGCGGGGTAATGTGCCAAGATATTTTCTGCAACTCGGATTGGTTGGCCTGAAGAGGAGGAGAGAGGAAAGAGCGATGTTTGCCATCAGTCAACCATGACCTCATCAACTCGCAAGCCATGGACGCACTTGCCGATGCTGGGTTTCGCGTCGCCAATCTGTTTGAGAAAGTCAAGACTTCCGAATCGAGTCACCCGCCGGACGACTTGATCCCAAAGTTGGCTGCCGAGGCGGATCGCTTCCAGCTTTGGGCCATCAATCTTGGCCTGTTGGTTTCGGGACACGCATCACTTGACTACCGCGTCAGAGATGCCGAGGCAATTCGATTTGCGCTCCTCAGACTGATCGCTAGCCTCGAGGACGCGCTTTCCGAAGGTTGTCGTTCCTGCTGAGTCGACGCCCCCCAGCAGTTTGCAACGCTAACCCCCAACGCAATGCTAGTTCTCGATTATTTGGGCAACCCCTCCGACCTCTCACAGACCTCGGAACAAGTGGGCGAAGAAGATGTTGATGACGAAGGCTTCGGCCTCCAGGACGGTTCCGACAGTGATATCTTATGGGAAGGTATCAGAGATCCAATCGACCGGCTCTTCAAACTTGCCCTCTGGATCCGCAACCCATCGTCTAGAAGCGCCTCACAAAAAGTTCTGCAATACCGTGTCATTGACCCCGAAAGTGGTGTAGATCTCCTGGACGTCTTTAGGAAATGCGACTACGACTACGTGAGCTCCCTCTTCCTAGAGTTTCGGAAATCGAGAGCCAGGGCAAACCACCCAGAAGCAGAGCCGGCCCCAGAGGAGGGTAACAGCGACCAGTCATTGGACTATGTGGACTGCGTATGGGAGCCTATCCGCACACTGCTTTCGCAACACAAGGAAGAGTGCGTGAACGGAGCCGAGTCGTTTCTGGTACGCCGCATAGCACAAGCAAACGCTCGCCGCAGACAGCAATTCGCATATTGGAGGAATCACCGTAGCAAACTAGGTCAACATTCTGCCAGGGCAATCCAGCAGACCACGATTCAGCATGATGTTGCCATAGCACAAGCAGAGCCCGGGGACCAGCGACTTCTGGACAGTACCTTCGCACCCGCGGTGGGCGCTGCGCCGTCCGTGACGACTGCCAGCCGATTGGACGTTCTACGGGTGGCTTCATGGAATGATCAAGCAACAGTTGGCTCAGTTACCGAGTATGCAGCATCTGCGTGGCAACCTGGAAAGGAACAGCTTGGCTTCCCCCCACCGCCCACACATTTGTCCGACGGCAAGTTCTTTGAGTGTCCATATTGTTTCACAATATGCTCTAGCAGGCTCCTCTCCGACGGAGCGTGGAGGTAAGAGAAATTAGGAGCGATAAAAGTCGAGTGCCCCTGCTAATGGATGTGCCTCACCTGCATCAGAGCCCATTTGATCCATGATCTTCGGCCTTACTTGTGTACATATAACGACTGCAGAATGTCCGATTATTTGTATGACAGCATCGAAACTTGGATCAAGCACGAAGAGACAGCACACCGCCCGTCCCTGCGTTGCCCTGAGCACCTTTTCGAGGTGTTTTCCTCCAAAGAGGATTTTAGATCACATATCGAGTCCGAGCATGTCAGCTGGAGCAACGATGTCAAAGCCGCCCTCGTAAATTTTGCCAGCGAATCGAGTTCAAATGTCACCACCAGATGCTGCCCCATCTGCCTTGCTGCCTACGCCACGACTCGGGAACTCAACATACACATTGCGAGGCACTTGGAACGGTTCTCGCTCTTTTCGCTACCCCGATCCGCAGGCGATTGTGCTGCCATTGGCTCAGATCAGGCCGCTTCCAGCAAGCCAAACCAGTCTGGTGGTGATTCAAGGCAGGAGGGAATGGCCGAGACTCTACGATTCACCCCCACCGATGCAGGTCGCTCTGAGCCATACGGTGTCCAGTCCGGCCGCTCAACTCCGGAATCAGAGCTCGAAACTCCGGAACCAGAGCTCGAGACTCCGCCACGAACTCCCCCTCCCCCCTCCCAGCCCAGCCCCCAAGCCACTTCTCCAGCAGCTGCTATTAATGAGCTCCGGCCCGATGAGATGGAAGCCTTGTCAAAGTTGAAAGAGGGCGAGTTGCATGAGAGGGCAGCCGCGGCCATTTTGCTGGGTGATGTGATAGTCAGCCGCCATATTCTTGGCGATACAGTATGTAAATTCACGTTGCCCGGTCATGTACTATGTCCTTTTCTAACGAGACCGCAGATTCTAGACATTTGGCGTGCCGCAAAGGATCTGATCGAGCCTAGCAAACCTGACGATGCTCGCTACGCCGCGTGGCAACTTTTTTCAAAGTGTGCAAGGCATATATCATCATCAGATGTTGGTCGGCAACGCGAACTTTTCGAAGACTTGATGGCCCCAGCCAGCCAGGATGACTTCTTTCTCCGGCTTGCAGCCCTCGAGGCCCTCACCATGGACGGGGGTCATGTCGATGAATTCTCTCACAGCCTCTTTCCACTTCTCGCGACATGGCTTGGTGATTGTTACCTGGTTGTGCGCGAGGCTCGTCGGCGTGGCTCCCGTGGAGGAGTGAAAAAGGGACCGCTCAAGGGACAAGCCGACGCGATGAACGAGGAGAGGAATCTCTCTCATTTGTTCACATTCATCAAAAACGTCATCACCCTTAACCCTCAGATGGCCTGGATGGCTTCTGCGGATGGAGGCTTGATCGATATCCTGATTAAGATATGCCTGTCAACGAGTGCCAACGGCGATCTCGCAGCTTGCATCTCCATAATTAACACCCTTGTCGACTCTATCCACAACGATAAGTTAAAGAGCTGCATTCAGGTCCTGAGCTCCACATACCGCATGGTACCAACCCTCACGAAAGATGCCTGGCAATGCATTGACAAGTTTCTCCGATCATCACATGGCCAGTCCGCCGTGATGATTCTACTGGATGTGCTACGAACGCATCCTGGACCGGAAGGCAGCTCTGCTCACAAAGACAGCATCCGAAATATCCGAGCGGCATTATATGTTTTCAGAAGGCTTTTGATGGAATCAGCCGACCCCAAATATCCAGCCATCCCCTTCGCACTCCTCATTGACGCGCTGGCCAGCCTTGCCCCCGAGGCCTCAGACACTAGGATATCGCTAGAGATCCTCAAGCTCATCAATTCCCTTTTCTATAGTCCAAACGGAAACATCAACGCCATCGTGGTGGGCGAGTCCTGGTCTGCCATCTTTTCTGTCGCCGTTAAATGCGCCGAAACAGCCCTTGGAACACCAGCTCCGGCGAGCTCGGATGCTAAGAATGAGAAAGACAATGTTGCTCACCAGGTGATGCGGCTTGTAGGCGTGGTCGAAAAGTTGCTAGCGGCGGAAAGCGAGGGCTTCAAGCAAGGTGATGACTGTCGGAAGTTCCTCGATGAAGTGCGCCCGTCTGCCAGGGCGGCACGCGATGCTGTCGAACGGCTTCAGCACCCTACGGAGCAGGCACTCGGCAAGTCGGTTTACCCCTAGCCTCGGGTAGCCACTCGCAACGGCTTTGCAATTTATGGCTGAAACTCAGGGACAAATGCACCTGACCCAAGCATCTCAATTCTTTACAAAGACACCTTACCGTCTGAAATTCACACCAATCCACAGGCAGATGGATCTTCCTCGGTTGGCCTAGCAGAATCCTCCTAATATTCTGTAGGAGACTCACCCAACGTCCGTACCAGAGGACCCCACGCCCCACCATTCTCAAAGCTTGCCTGTTTGCGCTCTTTGTAAATATCGCCTCGGCGACGTCTTCGTCCCCTTCAGTCCGCAAAACAACACCGGTTGATACTGCCCCTGGTACTCCCTAATGATCATCGGCCTGACTATCCGTGAGTTGAGACGCGTCGTTGGCGGAGATGGAATGGCCGTCTTTTCCGTCAGAGCGCCCCCACACGGAGGACAAATAGTCGTAACTTGCGGGTTTGTGGCCGGCATCGTGGCGCATTCGATCGTCGCAGCTGCGTCCCGGCGCGGGAGAAGTCGGGGGAGCGATCGGGTTGCACGGGGTGGGGCGCGTATAAGAATAAGAGTACTCAAGAATAAAACGGCATCGATGAAGAGTCGAAAGAAGTCGCGCTTCGCACCGTTCTCAAAACCGGAATTTCGATTAGCTCAGTTGAAGAGGTGAAATTCCGCTCTCACCACAGCAGGTTGGCCCAAACGTAGTACTAGAACTAATACCTAGGCACGTAAACGTTGCACAACAAAGCTATCTGTAGCTCATGCATCTGATTCGCCCGAAATGACGCAGTCAGAGCTGGGTGATCGACATCAACCAGCCTAATACGTATGTCTCCAGCAGCGGGACCAACCGTTACATCCCGGAACTGGGATTAATCAGCGCCAGTGGGCGGACGAGCCTGCGCCTTTCGTGTCAATATTGATTGACTGTGTGGAATGGAATCCAACAGTCTCAAATTGGGCAACGTGCCGAGTTTTGAGGTGATCTGACGCACGCAGACTGAAGTAATCACTGTCACTCTACAGAGGTTCGATGGCTATAACAACGGTTGCTCGTCCGCAGCTACCACACTAGGAATCAAGTCATTCAAGTTGCCGCCAGCCTTGACAATCTCTCACATAATTTACATCACCATGGACATGAAAGCCATCGTCATCTCCGCCTACGGCCCCGTCGAAAACCTCGTCATCCGCAAAGTCCCCCTCCCCGTTCCCTCCCCTGGGACCGCGCGCATCCGCATTCGTGCCTTTGGCGTCAATCACGCCGAAATGCACATGCGACGAGGCGAGTGGGCCGAGTCTGTCCCTATCAGCGGCATCGAGTGCGTCGGCACCATCGACGACTGTCCTGGGGGGGAGTTCCCTATCGGCTCGGCTGTCGCCTCTGTCATGGGTGGTCTCGGCCGCACGATCAGTGGTAGCTACGCGGAATACACGGTTGCACGGGTGGAGAATATCGTGCTTCTGGCTGAGACAGTCAATGAGAGCGAGCTCCCGCTCCCGTGGGATCAACTTGCGGCACTTCCCGAGTCATATTGCACGGCGTGGACATGTCTGTTTCGCAACTTGGGATTGGAAAAAGGTCACACGCTTCTCATCAGAGGTGCCACTTCGGCGTTTGGTAGAGCTGCGCTGAACTTGGCGGTGCATGCTGGCGCCACCGTGGTAGCCACATCGAGGAACGAGTCGAAATTCAACGAACTCAAGGCCCTCGGCGCAGCGGATGCGGTCTTGGAAGGCCCGGGGTTGCCGGCGAGGTTGAGCGGCGAGGGCAAAGTGGCAAAGTTTGACCGGGTGTTGGAGTTGGTTGGGAACAGCACATTGTTGGAGTCGTTGACGCTCGTCAGGAGACACGGGCGATTGTGTCTTGCGGGTTGGCTGGGAGGATTAGAGCCTATCAAAGACTTCAACCCCCTCTTGCAGATGGCTAGCGGCATTCATTTCAGCTTCTTTGGCAGCTTTGTCTTTGGCACTCCCGAGTTCCCACTCTGGGATGTGCCTCTCCAGGCAATTGTCACGGCCGTCGCTGAGGGCAAGTTCGACGCCAAGCCATGGAAGGTGTTTAGGTTTTCCGAGATCCGTGAGGCGCATCGGCACATGGAGGAGGGTCTCGCGCGGGGGAAAATGGTTGTTGTCGTTGATGCGGAGGCTCAAGGTCAAGATAGCACTGACTAGGGTTGGCGGGCCGAGTAGCAATGTTGTACACGCTACAAGATGCAACATCGGCTCTCGGACTGAGAAGTGGGAGTGGTGCGGTTATAGCGCTGGTCTTGGTACTTTGATCGGCAATTTTATCCGGTAACTGAAATTTCCTCTGATGGATACTCTGGCCACAAGCCTCGCCATGCCTCCGTTCTCGAAATGGCAGGAAACGGCGGGGTGCAGCTTCGGGATGTGACGCTAGGGTCCCAAGAACCGGGTTGTTCTCCGCGATTCTCCACCCCGGATCTCACTGCATCACGAGGTAATGTCCCGGCAGCGGTTGTTCGGCTTAGGGTCTCTGTTATAGCAACAGCAGGTTACGCCTTGGAACGACGCATCAAAGAGACTTCATGTTGCATTTTCACGGATGGTGTCAGGTCCGGAAATGGGACCTCGCAGTGTCATTGTTCGGCGACATTGCCGTGGCGAGATGTTGTTTGTTCGGGGTATATAATGTGAATGTTTGTGTCGGAGAATTTTATGCGCCTGTCTCGTTCGACAGCCAGCCAGTCCGACCGTCTTCGTAGTCAGCAAGTCGCAAGTCGCCGTCATGAAGCTCTCCACCTTCGCTCTCCTGGGTCTTTCGTGCGTGGCGCCCGTTCTGGGTGCCCGCTCCCCCGGCTGCGGAAAGACGCCGACGATCCGCAACGGCCAGTACTCGATGACGGTCAATGGCAAGCAGAGACAGTACATTGTCCGCCTTCCCGACAACTACAACTCCAGCCAGGCCTACCGTCTCGTCTTCACCTTCCATGCCCTCGGTGGTAACGCCGAGCAGATTGCCAACGGTGGCGGTGGCACTCTGGCCTTTTACGGCCTGCCTCCGCTGATGACAGGCAACAACAGCGCGATCTTCGTCTCGCCCAACGGTTTGAACCAAGGGTGGGGCAACCAGGGAGGCGAGGACATCACCTTTGTCGACAACATGGTGCGCACCATTGAGAACGATCTTTGCGTTGAGCAGTCGCTGCGTTTCGCCACCGGCTTCAGCTACGGCGGAGCCATGTCGTACTCGTGGGCGTGCTCTCGTCCCAACGACGTGCGTGCCATTTCGGTGCTCTCGAGCGCTGTCCTCAGCGGCTGCAACGGCGGCACCCAGCCCGTAGCCTACTACCACCAACACGGCACCCGCGACTCGGTCCTCAGCATTGCCCAGGGCCGCCAGATGCGTGACCGCTTTGTCCAGAACAACGGATGCAACCGTCTCTCTTCGGAGCCCCAGCCCAACGGTGGCCGTTCCACCAAGACGCAATACAGTGGCTGCCTGCCCGACAAGCCCGTCACCTGGGTTATCTTTGACGGCGACCACAACCCCTCGCAGACCGATCAGGGCAGCAACACGCCCTTTGCCCCTGGTAACACGTGGGAATTCTGGCGCCAGTTCCAGGCCAAGGATAGCGATGGTAACGTGCCCCCGACCAACCCGCAGCCTACGCCCAGCAACCCTCCGACCAACCCTCCTCCCACCACGACTGTGGCTCCTCCCCAGCCGACTCAGCCGTCTCCGAACGAGCCCACCTCGCCCAGGTGGGGCCAATGCGGCGGCAACGGCTGGAACGGCCCCAAGGCGTGCGTTTCCGGCACGACTTGCACGCGCATCAACGAATGGTACCACCAGTGCCTGTAATAGTGTTGTAATGTGGGGATACCGTCAAAAAGAAAGCAAGGAAAGCGAAAGGGGAAGGTGAAGGTGAAAATGCACATAGATCCGGTCTGGTCTAGTCGGGGTTGCATAGGCCCGGGAGGGGGGGAGGGGTGTACATAAAAAACCAAAACTAAAACAACGCAAATCAAGCATCAAATTTTATTTTTGTCCAATCTATGCCTCTTGTCTGTCACTGGATGTTGATACAGACGTTGATGTTGTTGGGGGTTGTTGCTGGATGATGATGATGATGTTCAACACCAAGCATACCTCAACCTCATCGCCGGAGTCTCACTAATAAAATGTTCCATGAGCGTTCGGTTCCCTAGCAACTCCACGCGGCTGCGACGTCGCAACTCAGCTCGGCGTGCTTTGTCGGTCTGTTTCCGCTGCGTGGTGATCAGGGACCGTTGTTCTGACGGTAAAAGGTGGGCGAGACTTTGTTGGTCGTTGATGCTGAGTTTGGAGAGGGCGGTCGATAGTGGTGCGTGGCGTCGATTGTTTCGAGAGGCGACTGGAAGGACTGCTTGTGCGTCTGGTGGGTGGTCTGCATTTGTGTCCATGTCCGGGATACTGGACTCTGCATGCGGTAGTTTCTCCGAATCCGAGGAATCACACCGCCGTTGGTAACCCTGCAGAGTCTTCCCCGGCGAGCCCACACGACTGGAAATGGCCTTTCCCGAAGGCAGTCGCACGACCTTCTCATTCCAGCCCGTCAGTGAGAGGCCCCCTCCATCCCGAGTTTCTGCGGTATCTGTATCTGTGTCGAAATCAAAGAAATCTCGATATTCTGAATCCACACTGTCAATATCGAGAATGCAATGTCCTTTCCCCAACATGTGCTGCTGAGCCGCGAGCGCAGTTCTTCGTTGCGAATGACAGAAAATACATTCATGATATCGAAACACCACTAGAAAAAGATAGTGAAGCAACGTTTCGATGTCGACGACGAGATGGTCCAGATTGAGGTTGGTGAGGAAAAAACCATGGCGCTTTTGCATGTGCTCGAGGTTGGTTTCTAGAGAGGTGGAGCGTTCTGGACAAAAGAGGCAGAGAGAGGGGATGAACTCGGGTTCTTCTTCAGGGATAAGATTGTTTTCGCAGTTGTCTCCGGAGCTGGCGTCGTCCTCTGCTGAGCTGGTGTCGTTGCCTTCGGAACTGGCGTCACGTGACGCTTTCTCAACAGAATCTAAAGTTGGACAATCCAGTGGTGCAAGGCCAGCAACGCGACGTCGAAGATTTTCCACGCTGTTGATTGCTTAGAATTGAGTCCCATTAAGGCTTTTAAGGGTATAGCTTACTGCCATGGTGTCTTTGAGTGTGCCCGCCGGATCTCGTTGTTGGCAAGGGTGATGTTGCATGCCCCGCACTGTTTTGATTCCGAAGACGCCATTGCTGTAGTTGTAGTTGTTGCAGCGAGGGATGTGTCGAGCATGCGATCAAACTTTCTTGTATTGATATGTCGAGTAAGTGTTGTGGGTGTTGAGTGTTGAACCAGTGAACTCTGGACGACAATTTAACATCAAATACTCTTCTTGAACAAGTTGTCTCGGCTGACTCTGCGTGGCGAAGTCTGCTTTCAACTCCCCCCATTTTCAGAATGATTCATCTGATAATTGTGGGGTCGGGTGGATCAGATGTCAGTTCAAGCAATTTGATTGGCTTAGCTAAGCTCACTAAAATCTCCGAGTGAGCAGCTACCCTTGTTGGGGCTTAGCGCATTAGCAGCAAAGCGTCGGCATCTCCAGAGTCTAGACTAACTGGGCTTGAGTTGGGGCACCATGGTCAGGTGCTGAGTTCCAGCAGCAGTTCTCTCACCACAAGGCGCAATTTGCCAGTCACGTGCCTGGGACCTGATCCACTGGAATTTCACTGGTTGAGCACTCGGAATGCTCATCTAAGTGGTTTGTTATTTCTACCCGGGTTTTGGACAAGTGTCTGGATCCTCACTTGGGGTTTCAATGAACATGATGAGCATGTGCAACTGAATATTGAACTGCTGAGCAAACCGTGACATGTTCATTCTTCACTCATTGCTCGTTTGAGCGGCAAGAATATGCACATGTAGTTTTCCAGCACTACTCGATTTTGTTTTCTTTCCTTTTTTTTTTCCCCCTCTCTTCTTTTTACTTGGGTTAGAAGGTCAAACCCTGCCCTCTTCCGCCAGGTCCTTCACTTTGAGAACTCAAGCAAGGTCACGCCAGCAAAACACTGTTAACTTGTTCGCTTTGCAAATACCTCAAAAGTCCCAATTGGAGAGGAATACACCAAGACCCGGGCGTCACTTTTCCAGGCTACATTGAACGCACCGGCTATTATCACCACCAAGCAACGGCTCAATAAAACGCACCGTCTGGATAAACCGGGAACATCGGGGTTTATTTTAGAGTTTTGATTCTCGCACCTCTAACAAAGTCCGGACGCCAAAATATAGTCTGGTCTCGAGCGGGGTAGGGAACTACCTACTATCTGTACGTCCACGACATGTCTTTATATTTCACAAAACATGACCCAGGCCACCAATGACCTTGCATCTCCGAGGCCAAAACTTAATATCTTAGCAATCCTTCTTTTCTTCTCAATCTTCACTGGTCGAAAACCAAAATGGCACCACCCCATTTTCTCCGCGGCCTAATCCTTTCGGCGGCATGTCTCTTTACTTGGTCGCTGCCCGCCTCAGCGCAGACGACGTCGTGTGTTCTCCCCAACTGGACGATTGACGACATCAAAATCAGTTTTCGAAACCCTAGCCGTGCCAATTTCACACTGCATAGCACAGCGACGGGAGTTTCCGAAGCCATTTCCTGTCCTTTGGAATTTGCCACGCTCTGCGAGATTAGGGGAACGCCGAACCAAAAGGACTTGTATATTCACTTGCAGACGAAAAATGATGACGTTTGGGTGAATGTGACGACTCCGTATACGTGCGATGGAAAGTAAGTTCTCCCTCTCTCTCTTGTATTTTGTATCTAGTGAGATTTTTTTGGTTGGTTGACAGATGAAAATAGGGCTGGACAGGTGACGGGAACGGCGGAGAGACTGGTTGACTGTGCCGAGGATCTTTACTCGTGCACGGCGGGGCAGCTGGTTGTGAATGGGACTTTTCTCAGCTGGTAGGCTCCAGTTGTAGGACTTGGTGTCATGTCCAGGGACGAGAGGAGACGTGGTATTTTGTGCGTGTTAAAAGGTTGGATTAGAAAGACCCGTGCTAGTTTACGAGCTACTTCACTTGGGGGGCAAGTACACAATAGAAACTAGATGAGACGAACATGGTAAACCGTGTACCATTATATCAACATCAGATGCCCGAGAACTAATGTTCTGCAATGTCTCCTTACCAAAAAAAAGATAGATAGATCAAACCACCCGCCTCTCCACTTTAACATGTCTCATCGAATCCAAAATATCCCCGTCTCTGTATGCCCAAACCCCCTTCGCGTCCGGGACCTGATGCCCTCTCGCCTCAGCCTTAAACTCGGCGTCAAAGATGGGGAACGACGAAATCTCGGGAAGCGACCTCCGTACGCTCACGGCCCACACCAGCACTGCCCAGACAAACAAGATGGCCACGCCCTGAAACACGGCAAAAACCTGCACAAGTGTCGGTTCGAATTTGATCTTTGTGTAAGACCTCACCACCGACGCGGTAGTATAAAACTCTTTTGGAAGACTTGTAGATAAAACACGGTCGGAAAGTCCTGGATTCCCATAATTATTCGCGTTGAAAATCCACAGAGGGAAAACCAAGACGGATCGAAATTCCCTGAGGATCACACCCTGAGAGAACGAATGTTTAAGCTGCTCGTGAGAGGACCAGAAACTTTCTATTATAGACGACGGAGCGGGGATGTTGGAGGCGGAAAAGTCGAGAAGCCAGGCGAGGATGGATCGATAGGCCACTACCTCTGACGCAGACAGAGAGATGGGGAGAGGGGAAGTGAGGTTACTGGCTTCGGTTATGGTGAGGTTGGATTTGGCGGCGAGAACAGTGGCGAAGCGGCGATGGAAGGAAAACCGCGTAGTAATGTTGGGAGGCGGGCTAGTGGAGACACATTCCCCGTTGAGGAGGCCGCCCGTACACACAAAGATGGCGGCGTCGAGTTGCGTGGGAGAGAATTGGGAGAGACAGAATTTGGCGGCGATGATGGTCGTGTTGGACCCGAAAAGCTGGCAGGACGCGGCGTCAAAGGTCTTGCCGGCGGGGAGACTGGTGAACTCGACGTGGATGGCGGGGGCGCGCTCGATGCGTATTTGGCTATGCTCGGGAAAGCCTTCGTCAATCCAGGGGACCATGTTGACGATGCCTCCGGACAAGAGGTAGGCAGCGCATTGCGCAACGCTGTCTTGTCCGTTGTTCTGACACTCGATGGGGTCGGTGGTGGTGGTGTAGAACGGGTTGGTGATGAGATCGTGCACTTGTCCCGTGTAGGAGTAGGGCAGGATGTTGAAGGGGTAGCCTGGCTCCAGGGCCTTGAGACTTTCGAAGAAGGGGGCGACGTAGGAAGCATTGAACGGGCCAACCCCTGCCGTGACAGTGTCGGAGTGCACCGTATCGAAGACGACGATGAGAGATGTTCGAACTGGGGGTGTTAGCAATCACATTGTTTTTTTTCTTTTTCTTTTTGGGGTGGAAGTGAGAAAGAAATGGGACAAAAGAAACTTACAGAACAAAACAATACCCGCCAACCCAACCACGACCATCAAAAACAGGCGAAAGAATCCCCAGAGTCGCGATCCCAGCGGCGTCGACCGGTGGAAGATGAGGCTCAGCGTGCCCGACACCGAAGTGGTGGGGGAGAGAGCGAGCTGTCGAACATATGGCGTGCCGTCGCCATGTGAACTGCGGATGAAGCTCCACTGGAGATATGAAAAGGCCTGCGACAGCGAGACAGTCACCAGCGTGGTGAGAAGACCCTGGAGCGCTCTCACAATGGTGATGGTGGTGCTGACGTCGGCGGTGAGGAAGCCATCTAAGCGGCCCTTTTCCTCCGAGATGGACTCGGCCCGAACTGTGAACTGGATGATGACGATAATCCCCGCCAATAATCCGCTGGCCACCAGAACCTTGATGGTCTGTCGGGCCAGAGCACTGATTCCGTGGCCTGCATCGGGACTTGCTCTCGGGCCCATGGTGTAAGTAAGTGGCTCAAGTAAGGTACCTACTCGGTAGAACTGACTTGAAATGGCAAATCCATCAGACAAAAAAAGTCCCGGGAGATGCGACAACTTCAAGTCATTCGCAGTGGTCGCCCCCGTTCTCTGCCATTAATTAATTTCCCAAACGCACGCGCTCAACAAGACGCTAAGGAGCGATGTTTTCCTGGGCAAGCTGCAACGCTAGGGGGTGGTGTTTTCCTGGGCACGCTGGAAAGAGACAAGCGGCGGTCAAGCAGCCGCCTGAGCTGGTCAGGATTTGCATGGCAGCATGGGATTTTTGCCGTTTGCCGTTTGCCCAGGACGAGACCATGCCAGCGCTCCAATGATGCGGTCGACTTTCTCGGTAGGGCTGAAGGCGCTAGCAATTTGGCATTGTCACTGGGGCCTCCAGCTGAACACACAAGAAACGACCAACGAGGCATCATTGGCTTGGCAGTGGTCGGTCCCAACCATTTCCGAGGCCTGCCCAGACGCCAGCACGGTCTGGACCATGGAGCTTGGCAAAACAAAGGGATGGTGAAAACCAACTGGTTTCCTCCCGAGGAGAGTTCTGGTTGCCAGACAAGTCATCTCTCTCTCACACACAAACAAAGATGCCGTCGTCATCAACGAGAAGTTTTGGAGCCGCCGCTCTGTTGGCTTTGTCCGTCCCAGTCAGCGGTAAGTGTCATATCTTTCTTGGCACGACGTCAAGTCCAGCCAGTCTAGTCCCCAGCTAATACCCAGTGTGCGTGCACAGGACTCGCTGTCAACGGCAGCGATGTTTCTATCCCCGACGCTATGGATCGACGAGATCTAGCTCCCCGAGCTGCTTGTGCCGCCGATGCCAAATGCCAAGCGACCGCTCTCGTTCTGCACTCGACGTGGGCCAAGATTTCCGGCGCCGACACTTTTACCGCCTTCACCGTTGTGGTCGTCAGCAATACCGTCAAGAAAACCGCCTCGGAGAGCACCATCTGGCGATCCCCGCCGCCGGATTTTGTCCCTCCCCGAACCAACGCTGAAGGCAAAAAAGTCGAAACAGTACGGTACGTACGCGTGGGCGGCGCTGTGGAAACTACCACGGTTGCGTTCCCCAATGTGTTTTACGCTTGGAACGGGGAATACGTCGTCGACGGGCAAGTCCCTGTAACTACCGGAACGGTAACCACATGTCTGCCCGTCGCCAAATCCACCTTTTCTTTCCCCGGAAATCCCCAACCGGCATCGCCCCGTAATTCACAGGCGGGAATCGACCCCGGACCGGACGTGCTCGGATGGGGATATACCCTGCAGCCTGCGGGTACTACTAAATTCTTCCCGATAATCGACCTGCTTCCTAACCCGACGGGCTTGCCTCTCTCCGCTGTAAAAGGAGCCTGCGAGGAAGTAGCGCCGTCCTATGCGGCGGGTGCATCTCCGAAATTCGACGCGCCATGGTTAGCAGTGGGTGCGAGACAGACGGTCTTTGTCGGGGAAAAGGATGCGGATACCCCGGCGACAAAACTTCTTACGCAACCGGGCATTTCCAAGGTCACGGCTACGCCGACGCCAGTGCCTCCGGGAGTGTCGTTGCCGACGGGGACGGCGGTGGTCAGCGGTGGGTTGGGGTCGGGATCAGGATCTGGTTCAGGGTCGGGCTCCGGTTTTGGTTCGGGGTCTGGCTCAGGGTCTGGCAATGGAAATGGAAATGGGAATAATGGTGGAAATCAAAACAATGGCGGAAATGACCCTTCAGGCACAGGTACAGGATCAGGAGGTGCGGCTGCTGGAACCGGTGGTGCTGGTCAGGGTGGAGGAAGTGGATCGGGGTCTAACTCGGGTGCCTTTGCTCTGAGGCCGCTGTCTGTCCTCTCGGCGCTTGTGGTGGCGGCCTGTATCGCAGCCCTTTAAGAAGGAAGTGTGTTGGTCAGATGGGAATCTTACCTAGGTTAGGGTGCATTAATAGATTTAGCAATAGCATTGGGAAAGGAACCCCCTTAATACAGGATTGTTAGTGTGGGACCTTAAGGAGCTGAGTGGTGACTTTTATCTATAAGAGGCCTAGACCGATAATTTTGACGTCAAGGTAATGTACCGAGGTCCCAGGTTTTTAGGCCAGTCTTTGATTGGGAAAATGACACTTGGGAGGCTGGGACGGCTTGCAGGCTGTCATTGAAGTTTGGTACCCCAACAACATCAAATCTTTCACGTCTGGTGACCAAACAATAGCAGCTTCAAGAACCAACAACTTTCGGGCGTTGACCATTTTATATTGTCTACAGAACACTTGGCTTGTCCGGTTGAACTCTAATCATTGAAGGTCCTCTATATATTGGCGTACATGTATGTGAGGCTGTTCTGTGCGTGACCATGACTGAGCAACAGTGATTGACCCGGATCTATTTTCAACACCTTTCTGCAACACAAGCGCCTGGTGTTGCTGAGCTCGCACCGCCGCCTTTGCTTAGCAGTTGTTGAAGCAAGCAGCTATTTGACACACAGCCTGATTAGTCGCAAGACACATAGAGACGGAGTGGGCTGTGAATTATGAAGTGACATACTGCGGATTCTCTCGCACCCATCAAAGTCACCAGTGCGGGTGAAGCAGTCCACAAACTCGTTCTGGCAACGGTCGTGGCACGGAGTCTGAGCAGCGCCGAGAGCCACCATACCGAGGGTAGCAACGATGATGGAGATGAACTTCATGGTTGCGGTTGGTAAAATAGACTTGAAGTCTGGTAGATGTGATTGTGTTGAAAGGTGATGTTGATGTGAAGAAGACTTGTTGATGTTTTGCTTTTTTTCTATTCTCCTGGCTGCGACTTTGGCGACTCTTTATACTCGAAACTATCACTCATTCCCATAGCTCGGTGGCAAGCTACCTACCCACCCAGGTAGGTACGTATACCACATGCACCTGCAAGGCTTTCACGGATTTGTTGGAATGCAGAATCCTCAAGTCTCAACTCACGGGGATTATTGCCATGTTTCAAGGGTATCTGCGGCGTGTGTTAAAATCTAGCCAATGCTAATAGACTGTTGGTAGTTGAATGCAGTGCACTGGGCACAAATGGGCCAGTTTGGACATGGAGACAGGGTTGAGGCCAAGGTTACGCCCCCGGCTACCAAAGAATGAAGTCCATTGGCATTGCCAGCTAGTTACGTAGGTAGCTGGCTTTCTGGAACTTCGGAGGATTATAATGCTGGGAATAACATGGTATATCATCCGATTGGGTGACGCAAAGCTTACTTGGTCCCAGGGTGCTGGGATCCAACTTTGTGGCACAGGTTTGGGGCCCCAGGAATACGCCGTCATACGCCCAGCAACAAGTGAATGCTTATGCACTAATGTTCCGGTCAAGCCGAGAACAATCCTTCCGCCCCTACGTCCCTGACCGGTAGGTAGACTGCATGCCCTGGCTGTCACGGGAGGCATCTACTCACAAAGAGGGAAGGGATTGGCGTTTGGATTGTCCTAGTTACCAAGTCCTGAGTGTTACCCAAGCGGCCGCTCGGTCAGTCTTGACTCCTTCAATATTGATCAAATGTGATCAATCAGCTTCTCGGTCAATTCCAACATCATTCTGGGCCTGTTGGCTCTGGAAACGAGGAACTGGCAACATTCGTATAAGAGCAATAGTCCAGATTGGGAAGGGTTTCCGATCATCATCATGTCTGGTCCTGGCACATGATGCGAAGGGGTATCCTCAACCACTTTTTCTTTTCTTGTTTGTCAAATCACACTGGGGGGGGGGGGGGGGAATTTTTTTTTTGAAACCAAAACAACCA
>Ga0247765_1000475_pt1 | contig 31422 bp, 33 predicted proteins | sample UWRJL106311C6_FD_179949 | JGI IMG/M metagenome (GOLD analysis project Ga0247765, IMG submission 179949) | Plant litter microbial communities from Arlington Agricultural Research Station in Wisconsin, United States - UWRJ-L106-311C-6 | ecosystem: Environmental > Terrestrial > Plant litter >...
CCGTCTTTTCTTAAAAGTAAACCCAAAAAAAAAAAAAAAAAAAAAAAGGTAGTATCCCGGCCCAATTAGTAAACCAACCCATGACACTCGTCGTCAAGATATCGAGACAAGAGTGAAAAGATCGGGGGGCTTGCACGTTCCTAACCTTGTCGACCCAGCCCCAAAAAAGAAACTGGGCGCTAGGGATTCATTGATCCCGGTCTGACGTGGTCTTCCTACTATCCTTGGGCCTCAGCCCGTATTCCTTTCCTCAGATCGAACACTGAGAGTGGTCGAGGGGACGGAAAGCTCTGTGAGAGAACAATGCGAAAACCCCGCTTTGTAAAATGCATAAACACCGCTCTTGACCTCGGCTTCACCCACCCACCCTCAGCACGTCTCCAAGGACGGCCTGGTGCTGGGATTTGCTCTGCTGTTGGTGCCGGAAACCCCTCTGTACAGCGACCCACGTCGTTGGATTTCGGGGTTCCAATTGTAGAGCGCGCAATTACGAAAGTATGTACAATTAGAAATGCTCCTTCCAGAAACGGAATTGGACTTCGCGGACAGTCGCCGCCTTAGCAGCAGCCTTGATGTCACGAGCTGGTAATGTCTGTTAGTTACTGTGCGTAGGTTTGCATGCGAGCAAAACTTACCAGCCGCCGATGGACCGCAGAAGTAGACACCGACAGTTGTCCGCAGGCCACCCTCAAGACCGCTGAGGTAGGTGCCGCTGAGAATACCATCGCGCATGCTTGTGAAAAGCTTGCCGAAGTTAGGACGACCGAAGTTAGTACGGGACTTGAGTTCGGTCAGGGGATCGACATCGGCGCCAACGCTGTTGAGAACGATGTTCTGGGTAGTGTCCATATCGAGCTTCTGAGTGAGATAGGTATGGATCTTGAGGAACTCGACTCCGCTGGAGCCAGGAACGCGGGCAGCTTCGCTAGACTGTTGCTCGAGAGACGAGAGCAGGGTCTGGAACCATTCGAACGAGTTGGTATCCTTGCAGACCCAGATGAACTCGACCCGGCGCAAACGAGTCGGCGGGTTCGGACCGTTGCGCAGATGCCAAATGTTCTTGAGGATAGAGGCCCACGGCGTCACACCGATACCTGTACCGATAAGAACCGCGATTTCGTTCTCGAATACGTCCTCAGCCGGGGCACCATAAGGCCCGTCGATGCGCAGACTGGCATGGCCTGGCCGTTCTGAAGAGCAACCTCGTACATTCCCATGGGGTCGACACCCTCGTAGAGCTTGGCCTGGGCTCCGCCAGCACCGACGGCATCACCAAGATCCCGGGTGAAGTCACCAACCTGCCTGACGTGGACAGAGACATAGGGGTCGTAGGGGCACGAAGTAATGGTGAAAGGATGCCACTGGTACTTGGAAACCGAAGGTACCTGGAGGAAGAGCCACTGGCCAGCCTTATACTTGAAAGATGGCTTGTTGAACTGGATCTCGACGACATCTGTTGATTTACAATTAGTGAACCATTCAGTGAGACTGTGCATCTATCAACTTACCGTACGGGTGGCGAACAACGCGGGTAATCTTGGTCTCACGTACGGCGCGGATCTCGCGGTAGAGACGCTCCAGAAGGTAGAACCCACCAGTCCAAAGCTCCCAGCGCCACCCCAGATAACCGATGCAGAAATCCCAGTACTTATCACCGTCAAAGGGGCCATATGCCTCGGGTGTGGAACGCACAAAGCAGCCCACAGTATGGGTGTAAAGGCCGAGGAAGAAGGGAATGAACAAATGGTGCGTGTACCAGAAAGTCTCGAAAGACTGCTGCCTAATACGGTGATGGGCAGAGGTGTACATCAAAAGCATGCACAAGAGCATGACGTGGCCCGTGATGCCACCGGGCTGAGCGTAGTGAATCTGGACAGCGCTGACGGGACGAATTTGTGTCTTTTCGACATTGAAGAAGCTTCAAAAAAAAAGTCAGCAATGGTCACTCCCCTACAAACACTTAGAACTCACTTCACATAATGGGCGGCTGTGTGGATAATGGTGAAGAGAAGCATAGCGTATGCGAGTTGACGGTGCATCCAGATATTCTCGTCGAGCGGAATGAACCTGATCTTTGGCCGGACGAAGCGCATGATGGTTCTGCAGACGGGAAGCAAGATGAGCATGCCATCGACGCTCAGGACTAGACCGGCTCCGCGGGACATCCACACGGAATACTGAAGTGTGTTAAGACCGGCCAAGCGGACATCAGCAGCTTGTTTCCACCATCCGTAAGCAAAGATGCCCCAGTGGAAAGTCCAGAAGAGGACATGGAACACTAGCTTGGATGGCGTAAACTGCTTCTTGATGAGCGTAAGGAGAGGCATCTTGGCGACGGTGGCCCCCTCTTGGAGCTATTTCCTTGCTACACAATTCGAACAAGTGTCGGCCTGCGACCCGAGGATGTCTACCTGGAGACTTGTCGGCGCTGGAGCGGGCTGCAAGCGTTTGGATAGCAATTCGTTGCCAGGCGCTCCCAGATCTCGTACCCCCCCCAAATTACTAAATATCGCGATAGCGAATCCGGTTCACGGCGGGAGTGAAGAGAGATCGGAACTCGCGTGATACGATTGAGAAATAAAGAATACTGAAAAGAATGATCTGAGCCAGCAGCTGAAGGGAAGGCGAAAGGAAGGACGAAGGCGAGGAGGGTCGCGGAGGAGGTCGTAGACTGCTTCTACCTCGCCAAGTAAGGAAGAAGGGAGAGGAGGACGGGACGCAGTGGATGATGTGCGGGAGCAGAGAAAGTCATAAGGAAGTCTCGGGAGACAGGGCCGGATGCGGCAACAGCAAAGGCCGTTCCTTCTGCTGGGGTACGATGAGAGCCAGATTCTCGGAAGCCAGGAGCCTTGAAACCGCTAGACTGCTTTTGGCAATGGCGAAAAGCTTCACTTGGGCGAAACCGCGAAACCCAGCGAGAACAAGGTTGCAAACAGGCGAGGGCGGGTGTGGAGTTGGGGGGCGCCGTGTACCTGCGTACCCCGTGTGTCCGCGTCGCCCTGAACTGAAATTGGAGTGCAACGGTATTTTGGCACTGTCGCAGCACGCTGCGGCGCCCGTGGGGTCGAGTTCGCTGGGGGCAGCGAGGTTCGCGACGGCACAGCGAGGGGGATGGACCCTGGGGTGGAGGTCGGAGATCAGACGTTGGAGAAGGTTTCGCGGCTGGCAGACGTGTGTCAGGTTGGGGCCTACAATCGCACTGCTATCAGACGGCAGGGAACCGCTGCTGTCCTTGGGTGTAGTTGAGACGAGCGGTGTTAGAGGCGCTTTGACCAGGGGCCGCAGAGGCGAACTTGGGCGTTTCGGCTGCGACAGGGGTTAGGTGTGCAAGCAAGACGCTCCAAGCTTGGCGGGTGGGTGGCTGGCGAGTCAAAGGGGGAACTGCCAGTAAAAAGTGCGATTGACGCGCAAATTCGTCGAAGATTGAACAGGAGAAAACTAGAGACGGCCAGAAGATGGCAGCCACCCGAAATGAAAAGAGAACTGTTGACCTCTTTGCGGTCACGACCTAAGAATAACTAGCGGGTGCTGGGTAGAGGCTGGGCGACGCTGCCAACTGGATCGGCAGCGGTGTCACACATGTTCCCGGCGCTTAAAACGAGGATTGCAGGCTGCATCTCGAACAGCTGGGATGTGTTCCAGGGACCATCGACCGGCCGCTAACGATCTTTGGAAGAGGCGCTGCGGGCCAACAGACCGTTCCCATGTGGCGCACAGATATCTGTCCAATGAGAACCAGCTTTCCCGGTCGGTCTCAATGGTTAATCCATAACAGGCTAGTGCCGATGTTGTTGTGCGCCTCGCCTAATGAACCCCGTACTGCAAGACACGGCACGTCCAAGTCACGGAATTATCACTACTTGGCCATACCCGAGTGGTTTGGTGGTCAAGGTGGTGTAATGGTGTAATGGTGTAATGAGTTAGCGACGTGGGCCGATATTTTGTCAACAATCATCTCATGTTGGTTTTCGCCGTCTTGTGGTAGCGCCGGCAGACGGGTCGTGGGCAACGGAGACATTATGCGGTTGGGGTTGACCAATTGGGCCTTGCAAGTATGCATTGCCCTGAGGATTACAAACCTGGACGTCACACTTCTTCGAGCATTCCCTGACAACTCCATCCCACCTACAGAAATAAGCATAACCAATCATCGATAGGCCTTGGGCACCACGAGGGAAGTCCGGGGTCGCCAAAACAAAGGCTAGCTGGGCGTGTCATCCGGACTCAGGCCGCAAGGCAAGCGAGGAAGCGGCAGCTCAGCTGAGACGCGAAAAATCCCATCAACCATTTTCAGCAAAATGCCATGCTGCCGGCTGCCAGACCCAGATTTCCATCCGGCTTCTCAGACCCTCGATGCCTCGCCAAAAGACATTGGAAGCCGGTGGGCGATCTCCTGCGAAACCGTAAATCCCAGACAAGACTTGTTGTCGTCCGCAGCAAGGTGGCATTTTCAGTCTAAAAGGTGAAATGATCGTCCTGTCAAGAAAAGGAGGTGCTGCTCATCACCAGGGCTTTGGGGCGGCCGAGACAAGCTCTCAGTTTCGTTTGAAGGCTTGCGGCGGCGCTGCACATCCAAGCCGGGGTGCCAGAGTGTAACAACCCACGCTCGGTGTTCGCACATCTGAAACACAGAGTGCATTGACCCGCCGATCTTCCATCTGCAAGGAACATGATGCGGCCTTCGGTACAAGGGACTCTTGATCGGGGTACAGGGGAAATCGAGCTCAAGGGAAGGGGAAAAGGGGACGCCCAGACGCGAGGACTAGGGGATGGGCGACGGTCTGGTCGTCTGCTCTGCCGCGAGCATCGGTCGTTGAGATGACGATTTTGAAGCAGAAAAATAGGTGAGTAGATGGTGTATGCGGATGTGATGGATGCTGATCTTTAAATGTTTAGTTAGATCCGATGTAGAATTCCACACTACCGGTAGTCGTTGGTCCACTGCAGCTGTGCGTTGACATCCTGGTGGTGGAGGGCGCCTCGACGATCCGGCTGCAGCCGAACGTGGGGAATCGTACGATTTTTCGAGCGTCAGCAGCACACAACAACGGCTCTCAAACCCAAGGCCAGAACGATTGCTGGGTATAAGTTGGGATGGCTCCCTCCTCCTGGATCTTTGATTTCTTCCATACCTGGTGGATGGATGACTTCGGACAGTCACCCTGCTGATTTCGAGCGAACGCGATGCAACAAGACGACTCGGATGTTGGATTGGCTAGGGAAAGTCTGGGGGGCTCTGTGCAGCACAATAGTCCAACCCCTAACAACTGACAGTTACTGATAACTGAGAGGCTCTTGGATTCTGGGCAGTTGGTAACGTTAGATATGACAACTCCGGGATTACATCTGGTGATTCAACATTTGGAGACTCGTATATCGCCTGAACGTCTTGGTGGAATTTGTGGGGGAATGACTTCGTTGAAGCCTCAATTCCACCAATACCAACAACGTATGGCTCTTTTGTTCTTAAAATCCCAATCTATCAGGGCGAAACACTGGCTGCCTGACAGCCTGTGGGATCACAAATGTCGCACGATGGACGACGAATATGGCTTGCGCGGCATCTCACACGCAAGCCTCAGTCCGTCTCTTTTAATGTGGCTGAGTACAAGGCACATACTCCGCAAAGCAGGAGGCTTGGACGGATTAATATTTATACGATTGGCTGGCACACCCCGGTTTTGAGACACCAGGCTGGGCGTCCACTCTCAAGGCACTTTACAAGCCGCACATGAACGCCCCACCAAAATTGGCGGGCAGCTTGTCGTCACTGCAAGGAGCACTTTCTGTGGAGGGGACCCGGTCAGGCACCGAACTGCAGTCGCCGTATCTTCTTGTGCCTTTGATTTCCCAGCGAGCTTTAACAGGATTCCCTTCGTACCTGCAAATCCAGCTGTCATTTTGTTGCGACATTGAGACCGTGGTCTTCTAGTTGAAATCCCGATCGCTGTGGCTTCGGAATCACTGGTGTTTCGAGTTTCATGTGCATGACGCACCTAACATGGTGAGCACGCCGCGCTCAACTGCGCGCCGGTTCTGACCTGGCCCTGGATGCCTTGCTGACTGGCATTTTCACTGCAGGCTATCACGCGGCGCGCAAAGGACAAGGCGGCTCGAGCCGACCGCTCTGCGGGCGGAGGTGGTCAGGCTAGCTCGAGCAGCAAGCCGAAGAAGGCGACATTCGATACGACCAAGAAGAAGGAGATCGGCGTCTCCGACCTGACGCTGCTAAGCAAGGTGTCCAACGAGGCTATCAACGACAACCTCAAGAAGCGATTCGAGGGCGCCGAGATCTACACATATATTGGCCATGTCTTGGTCTCAGTCAACCCCTTCCGCGATCTCGGTATCTACACCGACAAGGTACTCGACAGCTACCGTGGCAAGAACCGCCTCGAGATGCCGCCCCATGTCTTCGCAATTGCCGAATCTGCGTACTACAACATGAAGGCCTACAACGACAACCAGTGTGTCATCATCTCGGGCGAGTCAGGCGCTGGCAAGACCGAGGCGGCCAAGCGCATCATGCAGTACATAGCCAACGTGTCGGGCGGCGAGAGTGGTGATATTCAGCAGATCAAGGACATGGTTCTGGCAACCAACCCCCTTCTGGAGTCATTTGGAAACGCGAAGACATTGCGCAACAACAACTCGTCCCGCTTCGGCAAATACCTTCAGATTCACTTCAACACCCAAGGGGAGCCTGTCGGTGCTGATATCACAAACTACCTGCTCGAGAAGTCACGCGTGGTTGGCCAGATCACCAACGAGCGAAACTTTCACATCTTCTACCAGTTCACAAAGGGCGCCTCTGCGGAATACCGTCAAAACTTTGGTGTCCAAAAACCCGAGACGTACATTTACACCAGTCGGTCTAAGTGCCTCGACGTCGATGGTATTGATGATTTAGCTGAGTATGCTGATACTCTTGGCGCCATGAAGATTATTGGTCTGTCCAAAGCAGAACAAGACAACATTTTCAGAATGTTGGCTGCCATACTTTGGACAGGAAATCTTGTGTTCCGCGAAGACGACAGCGGATATGCCGCCGTGACAGACCGGTCGGTGGTGGAATTCTTGGCGTACCTCCTTGAAGTCGACCCTGACCAGCTGATCCACGCCATTACGATCCGGATCCTGACGCCCAGGAATGGCGAGGTGATTGAGTCCCCATCCAACGTTGCCCAGGCGACAGCTACGAGGGACGCCCTAGCCAAGGCCATATATAACAACCTTTTCGACTGGATCGTGGAACGAATAAATCGCTCGCTCAAGGCCCGCCAAGCGACAGCGAACTCCATCGGCATTCTTGATATTTATGGCTTCGAGATCTTCGAAAAGAACAGTTTTGAGCAGCTCTGTATCAATTACGTGAACGAGAAGCTACAACAGATTTTTATTCAGCTAACTCTAAAGGCGGAGCAAGAGGAGTACGCAAGGGAGCAGATCAAATGGACCCCGATCAAGTACTTCGACAACAAGGTCGTCTGCGACCTGATCGAGTCTATCAGACCCCCCGGCATCTTCTCTGCCATGAAGGACGCCACCAAAACAGCCCACGCTGACCCAGCAGCGTGCGACCGCACATTCATGCAGAGCATCAACGGTATGTCTAATGCTCACCTTACCCCACGACAGGGAGGCTTCATTGTTAAGCATTACGCCGGGGATGTCACATATTCGGTGGATGGCATTACGGACAAGAACAAGGACCAGCTCCTCAAAGGCCTGCTTAATCTCTTCCAAGTCAGCCAGAACAAATTTGTCCACGCTCTCTTCCCGGAGCAGGTCAACCAGGACAACCGCAAACAACCTCCATCTGCTGGCGACAGAATAAGAACTTCGGCCAACGCCCTGGTTGAGACCCTTATGAAGTGCCAGCCTTCTTATATCCGGACTATCAAACCCAACGAAAACAAGTCACCTACCGAGTACAATGTTCCCAACGTATTGCATCAGATCAAGTACCTCGGACTTCAAGAGAACGTGCGCATCCGTCGCGCCGGCTTTGCGTACCGCCAGTCTTTTGAAAAGTTTGTGGATCGCTTTTTCCTCCTCTCCCCCGCAACATCTTATGCTGGCGAGTACACCTGGCAGGGGAGCTATGAGGCTGCCGTCAAGCAGATTTTGAAGGACACCAGTATTCCCCAGGAGGAATGGCAACTCGGCGTTACAAAAGCGTTTATCAAGTCGCCCGAAACCCTGTTCGCTCTAGAGACGATGAGAGATCGCTATTGGCATAACATGGCAACTCGTATCCAGAGAATGTGGCGAGCCTATCTGGCGTACAGAGCAGAATCTGCGACACGAATCCAGCGCTTCTGGAGAAAGAAGCGTGTTGGCGCTGAGTACTTGCAGCTCCGAGACCAGGGTCACAGGGTTCTACAGGGTCGCAAGGAGCGCCGGAGAATGAGTATTCTTGGTTCTCGCCGTTTCCTCGGCGATTACCTTGGAGTCAACGCGAGCAGCGGCCCCGGTGCGCAAATCCGCAACGCCATCAACCTGGGCAGTAATGAGAAGGCCGTCTTTTCATGTCGTGGCGAGATTCTGGAGGCAAAGTTTGGCCGCTCCAGCAAGCCCAGCCCCAGAATCATCATTGTCACCAACAGCAAGTATTACGTCGTCGCCCAGATTCTCGCTCAACACCAAGTCCAAATTGTGGTAGAAAAGTCGTTCCCGCTCGGCGCCATCAAGTTCGTCGGCACGTCTACCGCCCGTGATGATTGGTTCTCTCTAGGAGTTGGTTCACAACAGGAAGCTGATCCTCTCCTCAACTGCGTGCTGAAGACGGAGATGTTCACTCAGATGCAGAGGGTGATGCCAGGCGGCTTCAACCTCAAGATTGGCGAAACAATTGAGTACGCCAAGAAGCCGAACAAGATGCAGATGGTCAAGGTGCTCAAAGATGCTCCAAACCAGTACGACTTCTACAAAAGTGGCACGGTCCATACCCAACAGGGAGAGCCCCCCAACTCGGTTTCACGGCCGACACCGAAGGGGAAGCCAGTCCCTCCGCGGCCGATTACCAAGGGCAAACTCATCAAACCTGGCGGTCCAGGCGGCAGGCCTTCAAGGTATACTGGCAACCGAACGCCCCAAGCACGGCCGTCTGCGAATTCCTCAAGGCCCGTCCCGCAGCCACGGCCGTCGGCAACAACGGCGCATACCGCCTCGGCGGTGGCAGCAGCAGCATCTTCGTTTACCGCCAACGTTCCAACTCATACGCGACAGCAGTCCAACACGTCGGCTGCGCGGGCTCCACCGCCGCCCCCCCCTGCCGCGCCTGCTAAACCGCCGAAGATCATGGCTAAGGTGCTCTATGATTTTGCCGGGCAGAGAGAGAATGAGTTGTCGATCAAGGCTGGGCAAATAATCGAGATTGTTCAAAGGGAAAATAATGGTGAGATGTTTTGCTCCTTGGTGTGCTGGGACAAAAGCTAACCGAGCCATGAACAGGATGGTGGCTTGCGAAGACGCCTGAGGGCCAAGCGTGGGTTCCGGCCGCGTACGTGGAAGAGCAAGCACCCCCCCCTCCTCCGCCAGCCGCCGTTGCGAGGCCACCACCTCCGCCTCCTGCTGCAAATGGCGCAAGAGGGGCAGCGAAGCCCACCCCGCCCGCCAAGCGCCCGGCTGCTGGTAGGAAACCGGCCGCTGCACCACAGTTGCCGGCGCGCGATTCCGGTATGAGCATGAATGGATCTGACGGCAGCCGCAGCAATACGCCGACGCCGAGCTTAGCCGGAGGGCTAGCTGAAGCTCTGCTGGCGAGAAAGAATGCCATGGCTAAGAAAGATGACGATGATGACTGGTGAACAAGCAACAGATAGGCGGATAGCGTTCTATTACCTGAGTAGTTGATATTGACTTGTTCTGTGTCTTTTTGACTTAGATAATGGAAAATACTGGTATAAATGTCATAATCTGACTGCGTGCGCAAAACTTGCATCGACTTCAAAGTAGTATCTATTCATCCTCTTCCCTCTTTCGTGCCCTTCTCCTACGAATCAGCTCCGCAATGGGTACATTATCCTCTTCTTCCTCACCAGGGGGTATGATCATATGCAGCCCCCCATCATGATGTTCGGCCGCCTCGTCCACACCGTAGTCCCACAGCGTGTCTCCTTCGGAATTCGTCCACGCTGGCGCGCCAACCCACTCGTACCCCTCAGCTGCGCACCGGCTGTCTGCATCTTCTTCCGCATCTGCTTCCGCATTACCATCGCCGGAAGCGTCACCGTCGGGGTAGGTCTCCCCGCCGATATGATCATCAACCTCCTCCAGCTCCGCCAGGATCCCCGACCGCTCCGCCCGAGCACGCAACAACCCTCTCTGTCTCCGCACATCAGCTAGCTGACGCTGTGCAAACGCCGCCTTTGTCTCCTCAGGCGATTCGCCCTGCGCGCCGTAGGCCCCGCCGTCTCCATCGGCGCGCAGCCGACCTGCCGCCCCGGGCCAGCCAGAGTGCGCGCGACGCAGCTTTTCCGGATCAGGCGGCGGCCACATGCCGGGTAGGTCATTGAAGCCGTTCTCCTCCCATTCCCAGCCGGGGCCTTTTCCCGGGGTGGAATTATTAATCACGGGACCCCCGGCCAGAGGGAAGACCCAGAGGAGAGGGTTGCGCGAGCCCATGGCCTGGGCCATGTTGGCAAAAATGCCGAGATCATAGGGGAACTCGATGCGACTGAGCTGTGAGGCGAGGATGCCGCTGTGGCCATCGGCGCCCCAAAAGTCAGGACTGTCGTCATCGGTGTCGGAAAGGCGGGAGAGGACGGCGTCGTGCCGCTCGACTTCCCAGTCTTCGATCATGGTGCTATTGAGCACCCAACCCTTGGTGGTGGAGAAGAGGAGCACGCCAAGGGCGATGGACGTGCCGGAACAGATAAGGGAAAGCAGGGTGAGGGAGATGAGTTGGGTCAGGGACGGGCCCAAGTAGGCGGGGAGGTGACGGTCGGACCAAATGGAGGAGAGGCGCTGGAGGATGAAAAAGCCGAGCGTCCAGAGTGCGGCGTTGGTGAAGAGGAGGAAACGAAAAAAGTAGGGGAAGGTGTGCATTGACACGCAATTGCCAGTCCAAGGACAATGGTGGTCCATTTTGGGGATGCAGCGGCCGCAGTGGCGGCAGTGGTGCGCACGGGGAGGCTTCAGGGCATCGCACTTTTTACACCATCGGGGAAGAGGTTTCGTGGATGGGTTGGAGTCGGGTTTGGACTCTGGCGGAGACGAAGAGTCGGTGAATTGGTATCGGCCCGGGTCGACGGTGCAGGCTTTGTAGTAAGTGTACCAGACGCAGGCGACGAGACCGTTGAAGATGAGGGTCTGGCGACGCGTTAGTGGCCCTGGAGCGAGGTCAACCGAGTGGGCAAACGACCACTGCGAGAAGTAGGCCAGGAAGGAAATGAGCACGCAAACTGCGGGGACTGCAAAGATTTGGAGTCCCCGTCGGGAGGGGCCCGTTTTGAGGCCGGTCATCGTTGTCAATCCATTTGTGGTTGTCGAGGTGGGCGTTGAGGTTCTGCGGGCTGACGTGTGGGGCTTAAGTACCTAAAATTGTTGCAGCCCATTCGTAAAACCCTAACCCTGAATCTTGGACACGAAATCATGAGACATCAAATTAGAATGATTGTCCGCCTCTGCAAGCCAAGTAAGGGAGGCGTGCAAGACAAAGAAATGGGAAGCCTTCACGACTAGAGGGCTGTACACAGCAATGGTTGGGAAACAGGCGTTACGGTTCTTCCCCAGTTAGCGGCCAAGAATGGGCTACCCGCCCCACTGGCGTGAGTTAGGTTTGGCTTAGTGCGTTCAGTCCGCCCACGGGCGGAGGGTAGGCAGCGAGACCCGGCCTAGCGGGTGGTGTTACGTAATCACTAAGGTGGTAGCAGTGCAAACCCTGGCCTACGGCCAGGGGGAGCCACCCTAAAACTGAATTGAATTGAATTGCCCGCCTCTGCATGGGAAGTAAATCAAAAATCCTTTTATAAATGAGAAGAACTCCATGTTGTCTTTGAAAATTGTCAGAAGTCACACAATTAAGCCTATCTTCCAGGACGCAATTTGATGTCAGACTGTCTCGGTGCCAGTCTTTTCCGTTCAAGGATGTTGTCCACTTCTCTCCTCGAAATCAAATCCAGCTCAAGGGTGCAGGCGAATCAATTTGAATTTGCCAGTGGAGTAAAGTCATGTTGTTATGGCAAAAAAACAGTGAACCGGGCTACTGGGAACCGGAATGAAGACACAGCTTTGAAGTGACATGGAGTAAAATCAAGGTCAATTTGATGTTATTGAACTTGAATAGGATGAATGAATGACAGCTACAGAAAAGTAAAATCCGTCAACCCCAATCCTCAATCATCTCCTTTCTTGATCCCTCTCTAGTTTTCTGACAGATTTCCACCTTCCAGTGTACTCCCCGAACTGAGAATACTTAGCAGTTGACACGGAAGGAGCGGAAAGCACCCGAGCCAATGACTTTGCAGGTGAAGCCATTTCCAGTACGAGTATCAATCTGGCGACCGCAGGTCTGGTCGATGTAGAAGCGAATGGTGCAGCCGCGGGGTTCGAAGAGAGCCGAGGCAGCGTGGTTGCCGCCAAACTTGCCTGTAACATCTTTTTTGTTCAAGTTAGTCGTATCCTGTGTTTCCAAGATACAGGGCAAAGAATATCTTACCAACGCAGCTGGAGCTCGACGTCCCAGCCCAGCCAGTGCCAGGGCCGCCGCTGCAGCTGGTGCCCGAATAGGGCGTCACAGACCAGGTAGACTGGCGCTTCTCAACCTCCGCAGCGTTGATCTCGAAAACGCCATCATCACGGGCAACAATCTCCGCCTCGGGGGCGGCGATAGGAGAGGCGGAGACCGAAGCAGCCCAGGCGAAGGCAGCAATGACCGAGGTGAACTTCATTCTGACTGTTCGACTCGGCTGATTAGCAGTGATTCTATTGAGCTGGAATCCATGATTTAAATTTACCGGTTGGAATGGAGGAAGCTGAGGCTTGAGCTTGGTGTTGCTGGGTTGGTGAGGCTGGATCTGTGATGCTGATCTGTGATGAGGAAAGGAATCAAGATGTTCGAGGACGAACCCGGGTCTTTATACCTAAGTCGAGGGCGTCGAGGATAGCTTCAAGTGTCAAAGATTGTCCCGGACCTGCCGAAAATTTGTCCGCTCTCCATCCTACATGCCCCTCCCAGTCCCAGCAAGTTTTCCGTCGGCGTTCCAGCTCCATCGTTGACTTTCTCGGTGGCTACTGTCTCGTGTACAAGCGGTCGCTATTGCGACTAGGACATAGGGAGCTGACCCCCACCCGACAACGACGTCGGTAGATGGGTGGCATTCATCGATGTTGATCGGGCGCGGCATTGCAAAGGTAATTCCGATTTCGCGGCAGTTGACCCTGGCTGCCATTGATCGCATCGATGGGACAAGATTACCTCGAATAAGTCGGTGAGCCGGTGAGTCGATTCCCCACTTCCCAAGACCGTGTTTTCTATCTGCCTTACAATTCCACATTGCAGTGTTCGGCCGAGATCCACCCGGGTCGGTGTTGTAACCAAAGATTGCACCAAGGGCAAGTCAACGCCAGTAAACATCTCTCCACATCTCCAGGCACCGAAAATGCCCCCCGGTCGGCCCCGTAGGGTTGGAAGCCAAGACGGGGGACATTCCCATGCTGCAGTGGAGACCAGGCCGAAGTGTTGACGGCACGCTCATCGCGAGTGTCGTCCACTTTTAGCTCGCTAAAATGCGATGCCCCCGATTGGTCGCCCCACCTTTTAGCGGTCACCCCTTGTGCTTCAGCTTGCCGAATGCTAGCCATCATGTTCGATCCCTACAAACCCCAACGCTCCATCATTCCAAATCGGCCAACATCAAATGTCATATCCCCGCATCGTCGCACGACGTCCAAACACATGACCACATGAGAGAAACGAAGTGCGAGCGGGCCTTCAAGTTCCCGTCGGTGTTTTAGACCCCACATGGCATCCTCGAGCAGTCAATTGGCCGCGACAGGGCAAGCTCCCCCGTTCTCAGATTCTCGCATAGACTAGCCTTGGCCAACAGTTGACGTCGTTACACTACAGCGCCCTCGCCTCCTTTCTGTGGCTTGTTCACAACCTCGATGGCCACCAATTGGTTGATCAGCCCAGACTGTCGTCGGTCTTGTGTCTTCTGATTGCGGGCCTCTCCGCCTACGCCGCTAGCTTCTGCGCAGTTTGGCTGCCAGGTGCCAATGGCAGGTTTGGTATGTATCTCATGTGCCTCAATAGGTATTCCTGAATAGCCTTCGGTTAACTCCTGCAGACGATGACTTGGCCCCTCTGAGATCGTCGAGGTCATTGAAACTGTCAAGGTCCAAACTCCCTCCCAAGCCACATCGGTTATTCTTCCCCTGCCTGGTCCTCTGCATCGTCTTGCGTCTGGAAGCTTTTCACCGCGTTTCCCTCAATCTCCAGTGCTCCACTCCCGGAATCGAGGTGTGTCCCCCGGATATTGCCTACGCAGTGGCTGCCTACTGACACTTCACCTAGACGTGGCTTCCACTCCTCATCTTTGTGTGCGAGGTCTTTACAAGTCAAAGTCCCAGAAACGATACGAGAGCTGTGGAAAAGTATGGTCATGATGACATGGGCGACACCATCTTCGACGCGCTGGGAACCTGGTATAGCACATCTAGGATTCCTACCATTGTCAGCCTTTTCTCGCTCACCGCCGGCGCTTACCTTGCGACCTCCCAGGACGCCAGGTCGACGTTCTTTTGTGCAAGCCATGGCACTGCTTCCCACATTATATTCCTCCAATGGGCTGGTCTTATTTTCGATGCCGCAATAATCCTTATGTTGTGGCGGGTGCTCACTTGGTCTCGAACCACCAAGATCCGACTCAAGACCCTCGCAGGCGTCCTTCTTACCTCCGCCGTGGCTACCGGGTTGCTGTATTCCATGGCCTGTGTTTTCCGACCCTCGAGACCCACCAGTTACAATTTCCGCGGCCTTGACTCTCTCTATGTTTTTGATATCGTTTTCGATGGCTTGATGCTCTCATCTTTTCTCATCTCGACATCCCTTCTCGTCACCGAAGGTAGTCCCCTGCCGCTGGTGGTCATCCTAACCTTCATTTCGGCCTTGATCATCGCCATACGCCGAACATCCTTAGTCGGCTCTTGGGAGAATGTCTCGCCTTCCGCCACCTTCTCTGCCCTTTTGCTCATTTGCACTGGCTTCTCCTTGTTTGTCTTTGCCAACAACCTTCGCACCGTTGTATTCTTGCACCGCGTCTTTGTTGTTCTTCTGCTGGTGATACTCGCCATCTCGGCGACGGTATACACACTCATTGTTGGACAACAAGTATTGGATGGTCATCCGCTCGATAAACTGATCTACGACGCAAGAATCGAATCTAGCAGGTGGCTCATCCAGGCCCGAGTTAGCGACTCACTCCCTGTCGCTGTCAGGGAGTACAAGGAACGGCACCACGGCCGGGATCCTCCACCCAAATTTGACGTCTGGTATGAGTTTGCAAAAGAGCGAAGCTCCGTTGTCATTGACGACTTTGCCCAGATCGAAAGGGATGTTTTCCCCTTTTATGGCATATCCCCGGGAAAAATCCGCCAGGACACGCATCAACTTGGAGCAGAACCTGGAATTGTCGTTCTCAGGATTCACAATGGCACCTTGACTCATGGCCTTCCTCCCGACTCGCCAGATAGGGGCAGTGTGGATGAATTGGCCGCCATGATCAGCACATTTGGTAAGCATTTGCCTGATGGCTTAGAGTTGGCACTTAATTTGAACGACCAGCCTCGAGTCTTGGCTCCAGAGGATGATACCAGAAGGTTTTCGGCCACGGCCAACCACAAGGGCTTGCGCAGGTTGCTATCCCAGCGGTCTCTGGTCGAGGAACGGACTCCCACCGAGGGTCTGCCGTCCCCCACAATGATCAAGCTTGGGGAACACACAGCTGTGAGGGCTTTGAGGGACATGACTGCTGTCACTTGCCCTCCCCGGACGAAAATGAGATCTGGCGTTTACTGGGACATTCGAGATTTTTGTCACTCGTGCGCCAAACCTCAGTCCCAGGGCCAGTTTATTACAAAGTGGTCAGACTCCCTCCAGCTATGCCACCAGTCAGACCTACTCCGCCTTCATGGCTTCCACATGGTCTCACCAGAGCTCCGGCCGCTTCAAGAGCTGCTACCGGTGTTCAGCAGGTCCAAGACCACGAGTTATGCTGACATCGTCATCCCCCTCCGTCGTTCGGATGAGCAGGCTGCACGCAGCGATGGCCCCTTTATGGTGAAGCGACATGAGTTATTCTGGCGTGCCGAGCCAGGCGGTGTCCGCTCGGGTAGCCATGAGCTGTGGCAAGGTGGTCACCAAGAACGTCTCGTTCACCTCTTGAACAATGTGTCCAGCGATGACAAGACGACGCTGGTACTCCCAATTCCAAAAAAGCAAGGCAACTTCGCCTACGAGCGGGTCCCAACACGGGAATTGAATCCCCTCTTACCATTGAATGTGAACTTTATGAGGGCCGATGAAGAGGCTGAGGGAGACTCGCAATTTGTTCTCATTACCGACTCGGATAATGGGCCTCCGAGAAATTTCCTCAACGCCCTGCGATCGAACGCCGTGCCGTTTCTTGCCACTATATTTAGGGAGTGGCACACCGATCGGCTGCTTCCGTGGGTACACTTTGTCCCAGTGGACCTGCGGTTACACGCCCTGCATAGCACGCTTAGTTATTTCACCGGGTTGAATAGGGGTGGGGAGGCAAAGTTGAACGGCAGGACCGTGAAGATGGCACCGAATGTGGACAATGCCAAGTGGATCGCGGAAGAAGGGCGGCGGTTTGCATCCAAAGCTGTCAGGAGGGAGGATATGGAAGTTTACCTCTTTCGGTTGTTAATAGAGTGGACACGGGTCGTTGATGACAAGAGGGATGAGCTGGGATTTGTTATTTCATGATCGCTGTATATTCGTAATTGTATTATAGGCTGGAGTCCGATAATGAAGGGTCCGTACATAGCAGACTTATGTCTCCTCTTTGTGTCCTCTACCACTACAGCAGATGCAAAAAGTGATGCTCTCGGTATCCCATGGATCTGATTTGGATCTGCATACTCTGCAACACGCGGGCCTTTACGTCAACGTCCTCAATGTCCTGCCCTACAAAAGCGCCGTGGGTGCTGATGAAGTGGTAGTCCTTCAATATATCCCACATGCGCACAATCTCGTCGGGACCCAGGGGGATCATGTTGGGAATGCTCCACATGAAGGCGAAGCTGTTGGCCCCCTTTGGTCGCTCCCGCTCTTCTCCCAGGGCGTTGATTTTCCAGTTGGCCAAGCCAGAGGGAGTCGTCATGAGGGTATCAGCGATAAGCAGACGGCCGTCAAAGAGGAGGACCACTGAGACAGCAAGATCAAATCTGTCAGCTGAAACGAGATGTGACCTGTTTGGTGAAGAAAAATGAATGGGGACAAACGGAACAACAAGAAAGGGGGGTATGGTGCCATCTCCTTGCCGACGGAACATGGAAAAGAATGAGGTACTGTAGAAACACACGAGGCACCAACCAACCAGCAATACGACGGGACGGGGTAGGTACCTAGGAAACAATAGAAACCTACAACTCCCCTCGAAATGCCCCCCCAGCTTCACCACCTTCACCCCAGAATCCACCCCCTTGATCATCACCTTCGTTTCCGTCTCCCTTAGAAAAACCTGCCGTCCACTCTCCCTCGCCAGCCACGCTTTGTCCTCCTCCGCCAGATACACCGGACACCGAAACTGTTCCGCCCACTCCAGATGGGTGGAATAGTAATGCGGATGCGAGATGACTATCCCGCCTAGCCCACCTTCTTTGGTGATATACTCAATGGCGGTGGGATCCAGAACGGAAAGACAATCCCAGAGAAGGTTCCCGGCGGGTGTGCGGATGAGGATGGCGCGTTGGCCAATGGCAAATTTGGGGGTCGTGGAGAGGGAAGTGAAGCGTTCATCAGAAGGGAAGGGGGTGATTAGGGTGGTATAGCCTTGGGAGAGGAGCATGGAGTGACTGGTGAAGGACTGTCCCGAGGACGGCGTGTATTGGCGGGGGTCGTCGCAAATGAAGCAGGTAGGGAGTTGGGCAGGGGAGGACTCGGAGTGCTGGGTACCACAGGCGGTGCAGATGAGGAGGGTGGATGGGTCAATGGATGGTTTAGTAGAGGTCATGGTGACGGCTGATGATGGTGGGAACCTGAAGGAGGGAGTGGATTGAGAGGAGACGAGGTGAGGACAGACAGATGAAGTGGTAAGGTACGGGGGGTGGGGTGGGGGGGGGGATCAAGCTGGGTGCACAGGGCAGGGAGATAGATGCAGACTGGCAAGAAAACGCAAAGCTTCTTTGGATATTTTGCGCTCAGCAATTCCTGATCTCATGAGTGACGATAGCCTCAACTCGGGAGCTTGAGGGGTGGTTGAGGGGTCCTAGGGTTAGGGTCGATGTGCGCCCTGTGATGCAATCGTCTTGGCACCTCCGGACCCACTGTAAAATTCCGCGTCTCATCAAGTCAGCCACAGCCAGCTTGAGCTCACCTACACACTCCACACCAGCTGTCACCACACCCACTTGCAGTTGATGATCCCCTCCCCCAACTGCGGCACCTCCAGAGGGTGCAATACCATATGAGACCGCCTTCGCCTTACAGACCACAATGACAGTATCTCAGCCAGCATGGAAAATTCAAACATCACGACGTCGACGCTGACGAGACATCGCGTGGGTGTCGCCCTCGTGTCCCTTGCCGCGGCCGCTGCGTCGATTGGCTTCATCTGGCACGCCCGCTCAACCGCCCACGCCGAGCCCCAACCCACAAACCAACTACGGAGGAGCAACGCCGTACGCCACCGCCGCCGTTCTCTCCCGGACATCCAGCATCACCACGATCACCACCACGAGCGCCACGATAGCGACGGCTCCTGGACCTCGCAGGAAGATGCCCATGCCGACGAGAATGTTGACCACAACACGGTTAGACCTGTTACCGACGGTGAAACGGTCGCTGAGGAACAGACGGTGGAGGACGACTGGTTCAATGAGCCGCTCAATATGCCCAACCAGCGCGCTGGTCAGAACATTGTCAGTCTGCTGTTTAGGGTCTCAGAGGATAACGCCCGTCGGAACGCCTACGTCCATCGCGGATGCCAGTGCAATGCTTGCGGTATCGTACCCATTCGCGGCATCCGCTATCGCTGTGCCAACTGCGCCGACTTCGACCTCTGCGAGACATGCGAATCACAGGGTCTCCACTTCAAGACGCACATATTCTACAAGATCAAGGTTCCCGCCCCGCGCTTGGGGCCCCGACAGATGCAGCCAGTTTGGTATCCTGGTGACCCGGAAAGCTCCGTCCGGAATCTGCCGAGGGCCCTAATCGCTCGTTTGTCAAAGGAAACTGGTTTCGAGCGGCCCGAGCTCGAGGCTCTCTGGGAGCAGTGGACTTTCATGGCGAACACAGAATGGAGGGAAGACCCCGATGATCTCGGCCTGGCCATGGACCGCAAGACATTTGAGAGGTATTTAGTACCTTCGGGAGGCTATAGGCACGCCGCCCCGAATCTCTTGTACGACCGTATCTTCTCCTTTTACGACACCAACAACGATGACCTCATTGGATTTTCCGAGTTTCTCTACGGCACTTCGTACCGCAAGAGAAAGGATAGGCTTCGCAAGATCTTTGACGGCTACGATGTCGATAAGGATGGGTTCGTCAGCCGGCGTGATTTTCTCCGCCTGTTCCGAGCATATTATGTTCTTTTCAAGCAGATGCACCGCGATATCGTTGAGGGCCTTGACGATCAGGTCATGAATTCGACCGAGGTACAACAGCTCATAACTAGTAGACAGCCATTGAGCAGTCTTTTCGGACGAGAGGGAGGTTTCCCCCCTGCCGATCCTGACCGGCCGCTTGAGTCCAAGTTCACCAATGCTACTACCGGAGATGTCGTCATTACCGGTGCATCCACCGGGGCTGTCAAGGACGACAGTGCCGACACAGCCGACCGAGGGGATTTGCTGTCGAGCCTCTTCAACAGGCCCCGGTCTTCAGGCAACATCTTTTCGGACGCACCAGACAACCCGGGCAATTTTCGGTTCCTGGATGCCATTCTCAACCCACCAACCAACATTGGTGAGTTGCCGGCTATCATATTCGGTGACCGCTCTGGTGACGAAATTGTCCTTGTCCTGAATGAGGCCGCAAGGCGGAATAGGGATAGTAATGGACAGGAAGATGACTTCGGTGGAGATGGCAATCGTTCGGGTCAAGAGGATGTTAGCGGTGCGTCGGCCAGCAGCGGCGCCGAGGGCCGAGTCGGAAATGCTGCTACGACGGACCAGCGGCAAGATGGCTCGAGAAGATACAATCTAGACGACATGGGATACGGGAACTCGCAAAACTACTCGCAAAGGGCAAGCTCCACTCGTCGGGCGAGGGTCAACGCCAGGAGAAGGCTAATTGACCGCTGGAGGAGACGGCGGTTCTATCTCGATGAGGAGGAAGGCGCCCTTCCCCCGGATGGGTGGAAAGACGACAATGACATTTTGACCCATTTGGATGGAAACACTGAGAACTTTGAGTTTGCCCACCATCCTCCGGTTTCCCCACGATCACGATCATCCTCCAAGGTTAGGTTTGCCGAGGACACGGACGACTATGAGATCAGATCTAATCCCTCGACGTCCTCACGGAGCGTTCCAGAAAGGTGGGGTGGCATGGACATTCCCGATGCCGAGAGAGACGCAGGCAAGGAGGTTTTTTATCAAGTAATACAACAAGCCTTCAACGAGTTGTTAGACATCCTCTTCAAGGCCAAAGAAGACTTGGCAATTGAGGCTGCGGAAACGAAGGAGGTCCGGGACAAATACCGGCCGCTATTTGAGTCGATCAATGTAAAGGAGGAAGAGAGCCTCCTCCAGACGGCGACAACGAGCCCGGGTATCGCGGTGGAGTCTGATCAACCCGTGAGCGAGAGTTCACTGCCCGAGTTGCTTGCTATGAGTGGGTACTCAGTTGCAGAGCCCTTGGCTACTGGAGGGCACGAGTCAAACACGAGTAGCAGTGCCAGTGACACGAGTGAGGAGTCTGAAGAGGGCCCTGTGGGAGGACACCGCGCTGCTCCAGCTACACAAGCCGACAGCAACGACGAGCCGTTGCCTAGCCATGACACCGTTTACCGCGATCCCACTATGCCGCAATTCCGCCCCAACTCGACAACGTCAGTGCCGATGCCGACGCCAACGGCTGAGACGAGCTCCTCGGAAAACATTGCGTCCACTCCAAACAAAGCGACCAAGCCACACGAAGACAAGAGAAGCGAGACAAGCCCATCAAAGGGCAAGACAGTGAAAGTGGCCAACGGAACAGCTACAGGTGCCAAGGATGATGTATCATCTTCCTCGGGTACACCGATACCACGCGATACGCTGATAAAGTGGAAGCGGCTGGACAAGGCCGAAGAGGAAGCAAAAGCTCGTGGGGGCTGGGGAAAGCTCAGCTACGACGAGTTTGCGGCGATCTACAAATTTGAGGAGAATAATGGAAGCCGACTGGATTACCTCGGGACGTGGATTGACTTTTGCATTCCATATCACTAGAATTGAGAATGGTGCAATGGGTTGTTGGTGATTCAGATGCAAAGAGAATATATCTATAGGGAGATACCTAGTTACCAGGTGCGATGGATGGCTTCTGACGCACCTCCGGGCGTTCTTGCCTTGAAAGGCTGAGCATTCTTGCCCGGGATGGCATCAGCTATAAATGTCATCAATATTTGCCGTCAGGCATTTGAGATTTTTGTTCTCCCGTGACCACCTCGACATCCCTACGTCCTCGCGTCTTCCCTAGCCAGCATTTCTAAGCCCTAGATTTCCGCCTCGTGCGCTCGATTCGGTGGTCACCATGTCCTCGTGGGTCGAACAGCCACGCAACCTCACCGGTCGACGCAAAGAATCATCTCCCCGAATTAAGCCGCGCCCATCATCTCATCCTGGTGATTGCACTGCTCGAGACGCCCCTCGCAACATCCCTCATGTCACCGCCCGTAATACCATCAGCAACACTGACGGCACGTACACTACACTCAACACCACCACCGACGAGACCAAACCCGCGATCCAAACCACCTTTGAATCCATCGACCTCGGTCCCAAAAACGAAGAAACCGCCGCCTCCTCTCCGACCTCGAAGTCTACCTCCATATCCAAATCCAAATCTGGCTCTAAATTAAACCCACCGCCCTCGTCCCCCTTTCTCCGAGACTCCAAGCGCGAAAACCCCCGACCGCCCCAACACCGCACCCGAAAACTCTTTTCCTCCTTTCAATGGTAGAACCAAGAATACTGGTCCGCTCTCCTCTGTATTACCACCACCGCGTGTCTTGCCTTGCTGCTGCAAACCTACGACGGCCAGCCCCTTCCGGAGTTGGCGGTGGGTTTCCAGCTTGACACGCTCATCATCGCGCTGGTTACATTGATCCGCGTCTCATTAAAAGGGGTGGTGGAATCGGTGGTGGGGCAAAGAGGGTGGCTTTGGGTTTCGGAGGAGGCGCAACGGCGGAAAGGAAGAGAGGCGAGGTTGCAGGATTGGAAGGTTTGGGATGAGGCCTCGAGAGGGGTCTGGGGTGCGTTGTGGTTGTTGTGGAGGCTGGGGGTTAGGCATGTGGGGTGTTTGGGCGCGGCGATTGTGGTATTGGCGAATGGGTTTGAAAGCTTCTCGGGACAGATGGTGCTGTTTGAGCAGAGGCCGAGAGAGATGACTTGGGGGGAGTATAGCCCGAGGAGCCCCGCCAGGGCAGAGGTGTGGGATACTTATTTGACGAGGGGGTGGAGAGGGGATTGGATGCCGGTGTTGTCGACCAAGGCAGCAGTTTACAGCGGCGTGTTATCGGCAGAGGTGAAGTTATTGAACGCGGAGTGTCAGACGGCGAATTGCACATGGCCCGTCGTGCCGACGTTGGCGGCTTGCGGGGAGTGTGTGGCGATTTCGGTCGAAGAGAGCTGTAACAAAACGTCGAGGATGTGTGAGTATTCGACGTCATTGAGCTCGCTGAATGTGTCAATGGACGTGGAAGGATACAGCAGCTTCACTGTGACGCCGTCGAACGGATCAATCCATCCACTTGCTGAGACAAAAGTGGCATACTTCTCTGTCTTTGAGATGCTGTCGGCGAGTCGCGTCGAGAGCGAGGACGTCGTTGTGGAGGCCAACGAGTGTGCACTTTGGTTCTGCATCAAGGGTTACCACATCTCGGTTGAAGGTGGCACGCAAAGCGAGAGGCTTGTGGGGAGCTGGTCAGACACGATGGTGATAGCGGCCGATGATGAAAAGTCTGCGGACTACGTCTTTGTCGATATCCCAACCGAAAAGCTGAACGTGGATAACGGAGCACGCTACACCATTACTCACGAAGCGATGACGGCTCTGCGCTACTTCATGACAAGCATCACCACGGGCACAGTCAACGCTGGCATCAAAACTCTCTCCTCGTCGTCAGACTGGGCTGAGGCAATGTGGAACGCAACCGATCGGCTCCCCGACTGGATTTCAACTCTGACTGAGAGCATGACAGCCGAGTTCCGCGAGCATGGCCAGATCAGCTCCTCTTCAGACATGAGTAGGCGCTACAATGGCTACGCAACTCAGCTTTCCATGTTCATGAAGGTCCAATGGCTTTGGACTCTGTATCCTCTCATCCTGATCATTCTGAGTATTTACTTTCTCTTCCACACCATCATTTCCAGTGTACGTAACGGCGTGTCAGCCTGGAAAACTAGTGCGCTGCCCATGCTGTTTTGCCGAGTCGATGAGAAGCTTCGCGAGAGGGCGGGCGATGCCATGGATGAGCCGGACGGGATCGAGGAGCGCGTGGGAGACCTCCGTGTGGCCTTGTCGCGGGCGGATGATGGACAGTGGGGATTCAGAATGGTTTCAGATGACGAGCTTCGTGGATGAGACAAGCCGATGGGATCTGTGTATGTTGCCAAAGCTTGAGCGTGTATAATGCAGTTGATCCTGCAAGAAGAGCACTGTTGGCGCGCGGAAGACCTGATGCATGCGTCTCAGGGGGAGGCTGGTCTCGCTACATTTTAGTAACTGGCTTGGAGTTGAGCCAGCAATCTGGCATGCGTGCCTGCGAGCTACAGCCTACTTTTGGGCAGTGTCGAGTCGGTGGAGGCCGGGGACATGTAGCAATACCTACAACAAGCATGACGCCTTAACTCTTGCTGTCCAACACGGATTGCGTGCACACAAACCTCAAGATGGACCAGGCATGAGGGCAGTGAACCCCGGGTCAAACCCCTCAGCGCCCGCCCGCCGCCTAACCCAGCCAATCTCGCAAGCCTAGCCCGCTTACCATCAACATCCCGCCCTCGTTTTGATCATCAAGCATGCGGTGAAGGTAAGCAAGATGGAGAACAGCAAAAAAAAAGCGAGATGTGATGGATCACTTCGGCAGGGAGATAGGCACAAGCGTAGGGCAAACACCATCATCTGCGCAGTTCCCTCCCCCCCGCCCCTTTTCATCAAGACGTTTTGTCTGTGGAGAATAGGATTAGCTGTGAGTGGCGTCCAAGCTTGTTTGCTTGCTCTGTCCGTCTCCAGCTACTCCGGGCTTGGGCTCTACAGCGCCCGCCCATTGTCTCGTGTCCCCCTGAGGAAACTGTCTACTGAGGTACGAATCGGTATCTCACCGGCGTGGGGAGGTCTCTGGCGCGCGAAATGGCGGCTGGTATGTTGTTGAGCGCGAAGGAAATGGGCTTTGCTTGCAAGGGCGTTTCGTTGGGGGCACTGTTCAGTAGTGTGTCCACCAGTGGCGCTGTGCTCTATGCTGTCATGGTGTTGGCGCTGGGACGTGTAGATTGCAGTTCAGGCTGTGCCTGGCATCGGTTGGAAGCTGGCATCTCTGCTGCACTTACATGTAAGGATGCCGTGCCTTAGCTAGGTTCCGCTGCTGTCGGCGAGGCGTTGGTGTTGGGTGTGCTGTTGGGCAGTGAGGTTTTGCTCGGTGAGGGATCTGAGATGGGTGGCTCTGAAATGATAGGGCTAAGGTGTTAGTTATGCGCTAATTTTGGGGCGTTATTTCTCTGCTTCAGGCGCCAGAGAAGCCCCAAAAGCTATCTACCTACCTAAGGTACCTACCTACCTTTCCATAACTGCCTCGCTGGCCGCTTGTTTTAGCGTGTGGCTCCAGATGGTGGCTGGCTGACTCGCTGAATAGTTTTCTCGTCTTCTTCGCTTGTTGCATAGTGTCCGCGTCGTTGACAATGACTGGAGGTGATGGCCGCTCGAGAGCGTGATTGCGGTGTCGGTAGTGGTGGTGATGGGGCGCTGGCGGATTGCGAACTCACATTGGACGGCATTCCCATCTGTCTTCGACCAATCGAACCCCGTAATCTGAAGAAGGGTGACTGCATGTGAGTGTCGAGCGGATACAAGTTTGCCGCGGTTGCCAGGCCAGTGTGTCCAGACGGAGAGGCACGCAGTGCAGGAAATGAAGTGGAGATGGTGGAAGCAATCAAAGAGATCAAGGAGGCGAGAACAGAACGCCACGAATGTACCCTCCACCTTTTGCCAGACTAGCTTCACGGTGAACGCCATGGATGGGCCCCTTACGGGGGAGGGAGTCTGAACCGAGGTGTGGTGGGCCCGGGGCCGTTGAGTGCTGATTGATCCCTTGCCCCAGAACATCTAGCATCTAGCATCATCTAGCATCTAGGACAGTAAGGAACTTGCCCGTGGCAAATGACTTACCAATGGTAGAATTACCACCCCGAAACACTATGATCCACCGGCAATCGACTTCTGGTGAAGGTCCCTTGCTCACCTTGGACTTAGACCACTCGCGCTTGTTGGCGCGGCTGCTAATTCTGCCACCGGGTGATCTAGCGCCTCTGCCACTCACCCCTAGCAATACATTGTTGAGAATGAGACACTCAACTGCCGCTGTAGCAACGTAACGTCCACTAATTTGCATGGCCAGACAGGACCTTTGCTTTCTGAGCAGAAGGCAATTTGAATTTTCCCGAAGCGAAAGAGCGTTGGGAGCACCCAGAAGTGTTAGCAAGAGACTCGAGATGGGGTGCTTGCCCCGGGCCGATTTCGAGTCGACGTAAGCTCGGGGAATTCGGTCCAACCCAGCCCAAATCATGTCGCACTCTTTTCACGAAATTCAATCTTGGCGGCTGCCTCGGAATCTGCGCGGCAGAGTAGCATCACGGACTTACCGTCCTTCTCATCAGAGCCTGCCTGGGTGAATACCATGCACTCCACCCCATGTCACGTCCCGTTTCAGTCACACCTTGCGCCGCGCTGTTTTGGGACAACCGCGTCGTCAACGAGTAAGAATCGAGCTTCTGTAAGAGGAAGGGGGTCCACCTCAGAAACCCGAGTTGACTGAATGGCTGCTCTGTGAAGGCCCCGCCCCATCGGCGCAAGATGTGCAGGAAGCTAAATGGGACGTCGGCTGCAGGAAACGAGCCAAATATTGCCAAAAAAATGCGGCGAACATTCTCCGGGGTTTCTTAAAGAGGAGTCAAGTGTGGGACGGGTCGTCCCACACACGATCCTTCCGAGCTCCCCGATCATCAGAAAATCGAGTTTTGCGGGTCCCGGCTGCGATCAATTCCCTCGAGCCTAGGAGAGAAGACGATGCAAGGCAGCGGAGGAAAGGTATTCTACCGCGCCACGTATATTCGGCCTTTCTGGCCGCTGGACGGCGCTTCCAGCTACCTGCTACCGTTGAAACTGGACCAACAGCCGCGCCATCCACGCACACAGTCCTCGCTTGGGACATTCTAAATTGTCTTCCTTCTCAGCCAACCCATTTAATAACGGCAAGGAAAGAATTCAAATACCTGGGGTCACGTCTCAGTGGAGACCGAGGGCATCCAGACGCGACGGACAGCCCTCGGAGAAAAGGTGGCAGGTTGCTCAGGTTGCAACTGCCCGTGAGCTGCGGTTGGAAGGGGAAAGGTCCCTCACCAGCTGGCCAATCAGACCGCATATCTGGACCCGACAGCTTGGTTCAAGCCCCGCTAAGCGGCCAATCACTGGCTGGCATTCCAAGTCATCTCGGTACCGGCGCGTCGGCTGCACTGTGCGCGGGCGTCAAGTGTCTGAGCCCTGTTGGCTGCTCTCGCTCCGATTCTAGCAGAGAAGAAGGGAAGGCTCGGGAGGGCCAGATGTTGGCTTACGCTTACTCGCCCATTAGGCGACAGGCGGAGTACCCAAAAGCCAGCCTCTTTGCGTGTTTTAGGACTCCGGTCGCAAGAGTGTGTCCCAAGAAGGTGCATTACCTTAGTCGACGACTCCAGATTTGCTGTCCTCATCTCTCGGTTCGAGATCGTGGCTCACCCGAAACAACAGCTTTGGACAGGGATGAACACCCGTCAAAGAATCGCTGCAGCGACCGGGCGAGCGACCATAGCGGCGGTCATTCGGAGTCCTGTCGTTCTGAATTCAAAGGGGCAGCGGGGCTACGACTCTAGAGAAAAGAAGATGGGGCGATCTGGAGTCAGCTCCGGGCAGAAGGCGCTGGTTGACCCGGTGCAATCAGAACTTTGATCGAGAAGACAGGGAAGCTATGTCGACCGTGCCTTTTGTTTGCATTTCCACCCCACCCATCTGGCACGCTGCATGGTTTTGTCAAGGATGTCCCATCGTGCCTCCGGATACCGCTATCATACCCTCCTGCATCCTGCGGCCTGCAACATTGGGGCTTTCAGCCCTCTTACGTCTCTCCCAAGTTGCTCCTTCCCGGGCATTGAAAACGGCGCGATGCAGCCCTCGGGGGTCTCGTGAACACAACTCTTCATTCCTGTTCGCTCGCTCCTGCATCGTCTTGCTCACCGTATGGTCTGCGACAAGCTACGCCCATAACGACTAGTCTGCTTCTGCATGCCCTGCCAGTAATGTGCCAATTCTGTTGAGAGGGCCAGGGGGGTTTGATCAGTGCCAAAACAGTGCGAGCAGGGCAGTGCCGCGTTGAGATCTGGGCCTGCAATCCCAAGAGACAGAGCAGTGGGCTTGGGGGACTGCGCTCACCCCTCGGTATTCGTACCCGTCAGATGAGCGCTCGATCAGGTCTGAATTTCTGCACCAACACAACCAGGACGTCTGGGCCACCCTTGATCTCCCAGAAACCCCGGACCCAGGACACGCCGCATCTCACTCCCTGATCGCGCGCGGGTGTGCAAACCTCGAGCCCCAAACGTGGCACCTGTGGGCGCCCGACGCCGACGTTGGCTCCCAACTGTCCTGTGCGGTGCCAATCGTGCATTGCTGAGGGGTCCCGACGGGTTGGATAGCTTGCTCAGAGGCATGAAAGTTGGCGGCTGCTGCACCCGTTGATAGGCGACACTCGCAGGCGGTATCGACCGCAAGTCTCTCGAAGTACCCAGTGTTCCGGCGTCTCTCCCCATCCTCGGCCAGCGTTCCTGTACACCCAGTGCCCTCAGGGCTCCGGCACACCCAGGCAGAGGCCAGTCGTCGCCCCTTAGCGTCATCTCCAGCTAGGGCATTGTCTCTGGGACTTGCCATTTGATTGATAAAGGGAGACGGCCAGCCAGCTTTCCCCCTCTTTGGATCGAACCTACCAGGCGCAATCTCAGAACCCAAGCAGAAACCTCTCCGCACCCACCAGAAGATGATCGAAGTGACCAGCTACCCGCAACGCCATCACTACCTCGGAGGTCCTCTTCATCGGACTCTCGCCCCAGCTCCAACTCCACCAGTCCCGTCATTCTTTGTTCCCAATTCTTTGCAGACGATGTCATTCTCTCCACCACAGAACGACTCGTATCTGAGCCCTTCGAGGTCGTCTGTCGGTGGTCGATCATCCTCGGTTTCTTCAACTTCGTCTTCAGCCTCGTACAACACGGCCAACTCGCGGGCTCTTTCTCCGGCACTACCCACCATGGAATCGGCCTCGGTCGGGCCCAGTGTCACGGCGAGAGGCCAACAAGCCCAGCAGCTCGCCCATCGGCCTCTCTATCAACTGCGATCTACATCATATCTGTTCAACAGTCCTTCTCAGTACTTGCCTTCGCAGCCATCGTCACTATATCCACGCGGCACATCAGTTCCAGCTTCCCGGGCATTCCCACAGGCTTCATCCCCGGCGTTCGGTTTCCGGCAACAGACGATGCAACCACAACCATCGCCAATGTCGTTTCCTGTCTATCCATCCTCGTACACTCCCTACGGAACCGCCGCCTACCATCCTCCCTCGAAATTGATACCGCCCTTCCAGCAGCTTCCGTCAACTCGACTTCCCCCACCTCCGCTTCAGCAAGCTACCCCATCCATCTTTGGAACTTCCACCCTGCCTCTGGAACTCCTGCAACAGATTACAAGAAACCTCAGCTATTTGGATGTTATCCGGCTGTCTCGAGTCAATAGATATCTTAATGCCCATGTGGACCCGCTTACAGTCTCAGAGCAGGAAAGAGTCTGCTTTATCCTAATGGCGGAACGGGAGTACGAGCGCTACTCTCTACGAGCAGGCTCTTCGTCAGGGCCGGGAGGAGGCCAGGCAGGGCGAGACAGCGGTTGGCTCAGCTGCTATCATTGTTTTAAGATCAAGGGGCCCGCTGAATTCGAGCTCTTCAGGTACAACGGTACAGAGCAGCCTGAGGAGAGCGACACGGACGCATCATCTCCACGTCAGACACCCGCAGCAGTCCCGAGCAGCAACCCACATTACGATCCCACCCTCACGAGGAGCAGTCTTGCGAGGACTATGGCGTGTGGTCCAGGCTTTGCCGACCAATCTTCTCCGAGAGTCAAGGAGACTTGGGGAATCCGCCGGTTCTGTATCGAGTGCGGCGTCAAGAAAGGCTACTATCAGCCGGGCTCACTCATCGAATTGCGCAGCGATAAGCCAGGAAGGGGTGTCAAGGGCAGGAGGGATGATAAGGAGAGCAAGGAGGCCAAGTGGATTTGCAACTGCCTGTAAGATTCAACCCTTCCTTCTTCCGTATGGACCAACTCTAACAGGCAACAGGACCATCCACAAGAAACCTGATACACTACAGTGCAAGGTGTGCGGTGCTCTCACCCCTTTCTCCCAGAACAGAGGACTGTCAGGTGTACAGCGAATGGGTCGTTAATATCTCTTGGGTTGGGAACTATCACGACAAGTTGGGCAGGCTATGAATTCATTTTGCTGTTGGGTTTTTCTTTATATGGTAGGGCTCTAAAAGCGCGGTATTCTTCATGTAGTGCAAGAGTCTAATGCTTGTTTACTTGGGATGGCTTTGAATGGTTTCCGTTGTGATGGTCTCATATGTCTAGGTCTGGATGAGAGGCAATTCTGGTCTGGGTTTTTGGTACCGTTGCGCGCGTTTGAATTCCTCAAGTGCGCAAATCTTGAACGGATTAGATAGAGTCGTTTCTCCATCTCAATAAATGCCGGTATTACCGAAAATAACACCACGATTTCCCTTGTGCATTCAGTTCGGTTGCGAGGTGAGATACTCGACGGTGACTTTCGGGTACCTTGCTGAGGCTTGCATCAAAGCTTCCACTGTGAGCATCGCCAGACAAATCACAAACTTGACTCGCTACCCACCCATCATCATACTTGACACGCCACAGGCGTTGCTCACTGACTCTCGAGGTCCTCGAATCACACGCGACAGAGAAAGTTGAATTTCCCGACTCTGGTGGCTGCCACACTCACCTTCAGATTGGCTGTCTATCATACCCCAAATCTGAAGCGCCGACCTGCGCTGCGATGCGCGCCGCACCAAAAACCCAAGCGGTAAGCAACCGCGCGCAACAAAAACCCCAGCTACCCGCTGGGGTTTTCAGCGCTTTCGCAGCGCTTTCATACTCGCCGCTTTGCCTGGTGCGGGCGCGACAGGATTTGAGGAAATTTCTCCTTGCCTCATGGACGTTCTTGTTTTGCATGCACTCCACCCTCTTCCCTCCGCTCTTCTTCCAGCCCGCAACCCTGACCTGAGATTTGTGCTGCCCTGAACTGGCATCTGCGACCCGGACCACCTTTTAACATGCACGCATGTACGCCCTAGGGCGGGGGGGACCTCGACGAAACAGAAAAGAGGAAGGGGTGGGGGGGGACTTCTGCACTTGCTTGCTGCTGCACCTCCCTCCCCGCCTGCCTGCCTACCTGCCCGCTTGCCCGCCCTACACACTCTGCTTTGGCTCGCTCGGGCGTTTACAGACTACCGACTACCGAGGAGGAGGGATGAAGGGAAAGCAAAGGGAACGAGCGACCGCTAGCTGCAAGCAAGAATGAGCGTGTGGCCGAATGAGCGAGCGAATTGGGGGAGAGTATCATGTATCAGATATCAGATATCAGATCCCGAGCGCTTGGTATGCGGTGAAATATTTTTTTCTTTTTCGGAGGGGTGTGGTTTTTTTTT